>Ga0268299_1002028_pt1 | contig 27720 bp, 24 predicted proteins | sample NOBtaG_FD_193484 | JGI IMG/M metagenome (GOLD analysis project Ga0268299, IMG submission 193484) | Activated sludge microbial communities from bioreactor in Nijmegen, Gelderland, Netherland - NOB reactor | ecosystem: Engineered > Bioreactor > Aerobic > Activated sludge | place: Netherlands...
ATAATGTTGCTTCATAGCAAGATTCGCTGCGCTTTCGAAATCCCATTCTTTGCCACACGAGCGACATTTAAACTCTGAACTAGATCGGCTAGGCCCATGAAGAGGGATGTCAATCAATGAAGAACCACAATTCGTGCAGGAGAATTCCATCAAGGCATGTTCAAGGCAAGGGTATCCCCAATCGACGGCCTTAATACTCTCCTGACACTCCGCGTGTTCTATCTTGTACACCTCTGCAACCTTCGTTATGCCATTCCAAGTCGGAGCGCCTAAAAGATCTAAAGGATCTTCATCCAAATGGATACGAATGAAATCTCTGATCACAATGAACGAATCAGCTATAAGTTCACGGACAGCATCGTCAGAAAGGGAGCTGTAATAGTGTTCGATGCTATTTCGGTGTTGATTTATCTTGTTTAATCTTTTCCAATCGACTGCGATACCCAGGCTCTCAAACCGTTCCTCGATTTGCTTAACATCTACGGTCTTGCTCCCAGTACCTTGCCACTTTAGGGCTCCAGATGGATCGGGAACAGGTAAGACCTTCTGCTTAATTAGAACTTCATCGGATTGAGGAGGACTAAGCTCGACAAGTTTGTGTTTAAAAAGCAGCAATATGCCAGCAAAAATGTTTCGAGCGCATGATATGAGCCGACGCTGGTCGTCAGACTCATAGTCCTCGATTCCCAGTGCTATGGAATCAATTGCATTTTTCAGGATCATCAGTCCCCCACTTAGCCAATATCAGGTGCAAGAATTTGAGGAAAGTCCTCTGCGCACTCATTGAAAAGGTTAATTCTATTAGCGCGCCGAGCCAGTGGCAAGGAAAAGTGCAGGATTGACGGCATGATGAATTGAGGGGCGGAGCGCACAGCAACGAACTGTTTGTTTAACAGGTCATCACCCACAATCACTTATTGATTGGCTGTCAGATCGGGCGGCAAGACTTCGCTAAGCTTGGTGGTAGCGATTAAGGAAGCGTAGTGTCGACTTGCGGTTCACGAATTGTCCCGAGTCCCACCTCAGACAACCTAACCTCGCCAGAAATCACAAACCAGGATACTCTCATGGTGGGGGTAGATGGGAGTGGTTTGTCCTGTCCTGGTAGCAGCGTGGTAGCAGATCAAGTGAGAGATGCATAAACTAGCGAGTAGCACACGGGTTTAAATCCCCAACGGGATTTTCTCAAGGGGGAACCACTCCCTTAACTTTCCAGATTGACGTGAGAGCCTTACCAGCTTAGCGGCTCTCGTCCAACTAGAAGGTCAAGCCCGCGGCCCTGTGATAAAGAGTGAAGCCAAGGGATGGCTCAGTCATAGAAGAGACTTGCGGTGTTCAATCACGATGACAACCTGCGCGAGGCACAGAGCAAGCTGGCGGGGCTATGTGGCGACCCTCCCCGCCCAATCCAACATTGTCGTCTTTGATGAACATGGACGCAATAGGCCCCCTTTCTCGAGAAGGGGTGTCCCCACGAGAGACTTTTCAAGTTCAGGATCTCTCAAGGCTTCTCGCCAACTAAAACACTATTTCGCTTTTGCTGGAGGGTCGCCGGACTTAAACCCTGAGAGGCTGATGCACCCATGGTGGAACCAAAGGTATAAAAAAAGCCAGACTTAAATGCTATGAACAGGGGAACTTTGCTATCGAACTCCAACTTCCCGTCTGAGGTTATCGTTCCATCCGAACTGAATGAAAAGTAGTCCTTCAACACTGCTGGGGTTAACGTGATCTTGCCACCTGAACGGTCATAGAATGTGTAGGAGTACTTTTTCACTCCCAGTACATCAACCAGAATCGCTATAGGTACTTCAATTGAATCGTTGTCAAGAGGTGTCTTCCTAAGAAGATAACCTAAACAGACCTCACTTAGTCTACTATGATTGGCAGCGAGCCATTCCCTGAGTTTAGGCTCACTAAGAGCCACTTCCTCGGCATCCTGCAACATCAATCCCACTTTACTGATCTTGTTGACGTCGCCGCCGATCTTCACGCTATGATAGCCGAGGAAAGCCTGAACCGACATTGTAAACTCTTGATTGTAAATGCCGTCGATTCCGGCTCTCCCAGTTCTCTTCACAATGGCCTCCTTTGGCACACAGTCATTAATATCACCCCTATACCGTATGCCCTGGCTGTCGCTAATCGAGACAATAGAACCTGCACCAAGTAACTCTCTTGGAAAATCGACATATGTCCACCCTTTTCCCTCAAGTGTACGGACAAGGGGAGCTGGATTTACATTTACCGATCGGCAGCTATACCCCAAAAAGGAAACTCCGATGAGAAGTAATCCAGCACACATTCTCACAAACCAACCGTTCTGCCCCATAATTTTTACTCCTTCTTGTCCAAAGACAATCACGGCCGGCGTTCGTAGCGGATACTTCGGTAGTAATCTTTCAAGACCTCTGCAAATTCACGAGATGCCTCTGAATTGAATTTTCCAAGAGGGATGGGATTTGCAATTGCCACGTATCTCTCCTCACGGGCATATAAGGAGGTTTCGTCCAATTCGAATTTCTTAGCTATGCCCGGTCCGAAGGAATCTTCTAGCTTTCGCCTGCTACCAAATCTCAGTCTGGTCATCCAAGAGACTTTCGGTGTATATCGAACCCCTTCAAGCGAAATTGCTCTATGAATCAGGAAAGAACCCGGCTCGCGAAGCCAGCTGAGGCATACAGCATTCAAACCAGGACCTTGATCGAACAGCCACTGGAAGAGTTCTACGTGGGCAATGCTCTCATCTTTCACCTGTTTAAAATTCACTAAGATTGAACCTATCTCACTAAAGTTATTAGGCACACTGTCTATGGCCTCGAATCTCAAGAATTCCGCAGGTTTCATAACAACAGCCTCGGCATCCAAGAAATCACCTTTAAAGGTTACGTCCCTCTTTACGGTTTCCAGCAATGGCTTCCTCTCCCCAAGGGCACAATCAAGTATGTTCCCTTTCCTAATCAGACCGTTTTTTGAAGAGACGGCAACTACAGTTCCTGGGTTAAGTCTTTCCTGCTGGAAAAAGGAGATATCGATAATGTCTGATCTATCAGGATTCTTAATATCCACTAATGTAGACCCTGGTTGGGTTAATTCGCGAAAGGTGCATTGGGGGCCCGACGAACAACCTAAACCTGCTGCCCCTATTGGTGTCCCCTCAACAATGAGAACTTTGCCGCATCCAGCAATTAGTAAGAACAAAGTCCCAAGGGAGAGTTGAAGAATGACGAACCGAGGGAAAATCATCTCGTGCCTTCCGAAAGCTTAGTCTTCATCAAATCTCTGACTAAAAATACCAACCTTGTCGAATGAGCTGCCATAGAGAGCAGCCAATTCATGAAACTCGGCATACCGGAACAGTTGAAAGGCAAACCTGTTGAAAGTTCTGCATTTTGTTTCATTACAGGAAAGAAACAACTCTCGCATCGCCCCTAGATAGCTGGCGACGAGTGTGCGTGGCCATAGCTTCTCTTCTTTTTTTAAGAGGTTCTTAAAGCGGTCGATGTTATTAACTGGATTTATTCTGAGTTCTTGCTCAATTATTAGATGCGCGGCTTTGTTCAGAATACCGCTATTAACATACGGGATTAATTCCCCTGCACCGCTTCCCTCACAGGAAACGCCAATCATATTCTTGATGTGGTCAGGCTGGGGATAATTGTTGCGTCTCATTGAGTCAAGCAGTAATCCCGGAGCCTCGAAACTTCTTTTGTCGAAGTCCATTCCTATCTTGTGATTTGGGTCGCCTCCCTTCGTGGGATTCACCATATCCCGGTACCTTTTACCAAGAGAATTAAGTCCAACTTTGTAAACAGGTGCGCCGTATTGGATCATATCGTTTTTGTTGCCCAGTATGCTTATGATAACTAGCGTTCCCACGGTGTCAGCTACAGATTCCATCAAGGCGCCGTATTGTTCGCCCGGGTCACCGTTACATCGCTTTCCAAAAAAATCTATTCTCAGACTTGGGTTCATATGATCAATTAATGCATGGGCATATTCATGTGCAATTATTACGGGATCCGTAGCTGATGATTGCAAATTCGCGCTCTTTCCGAACTGCAATCTTTTTGTTCTAGGATTCCACTGAGCAATGGCTCCATTGAGGTCCGTCTCCCACAATTCAGCAACTATTGGTTGAGGAGCTTGGCAATCTCCTGTGTAGCCGCAAGATTTTAGCCCTTCGAAGAAGTATGAGATACGCTGAAGCCAATAAAGTAGGGTGGTTGCAGGCTCGGCAGCAGTATGAGGAGAACCCGACTCAGAGAATGCCGGGATTACGGTAGATGGATTGTCGATATTAGTTCCTTCAGCTTTGTAAACAATAATTGGCGTTTTCCCCATTCCAAGAGTGGTTGGTTGGCCAACGGGTATGTCAGCCCTACTATAAGTTGTCTGACACTGGCCATTTTCACAGTCAATCCATAGATTTGAGGCGATTGATCCAACCTTGACTGGGACATATTTAGTGACGCCCTTTGGCTCGGGTTCCTCTAGAGGGAAAATATCAGACGTCTTTCTGTCAACTAACAGTTTTAAATAATGATTCAATATTCCGAGTTCTGGTGTAGAGCTTTTCCTGCCGATCAATATAAGTAAAAGATATACACGTTTGAACTCATTGTTCCTATATATCAAAAACTCCTTGGTGAGATGTACGCTAGGTTCGAAATCAGGTTCCGTAATTTCGCTTCGAAGTTCAGGATGTTCTTTAGCGAACCTAAGAGCGTCTCTCTCGGCTTGTGCCTGATTGATGAGGGAATCAAACTCAGAGGCGATCAATTGTTTGTATTGCTGCCTAGTGAGTGGACGCGCAACGATCTTATCTGCAACGTCTGCCTCGTTAAATTTTACTGTAGCAGATACCCCCAATATTGGGGTGCCTCCAAAGGCTTGAAGGAAAGTTACATATCGATACCCACGCAGGCCAATACTCTCACCGTCAAAATCCCATGTTAGATTAGTTGAAGCTGCTCCCGAATCAGACGCTTTTCGCATGAAGGCCCGATTCAACAAGTCTTCTGAAAATATTTGTCTCTTGACTTTTCCCTCTCCCGTGCAATCCGGTGAATAAGCTAGATTATCTATTAGAACTTCTCGTCCGTTGTAAAACACTTCGACGCCGGTATTTCCAAGTTGACGAAGTTTGTCCTTCATCTCGCGAACGTCCGATGCAGGGTTGTCTCCTAGCCCAGGCTCATAAGACAAAGGGTTCTGTTGCAAAAGGCAATTGGGGATGGGCAACGAAGTCACTCCTGGTCGTTCTGATGCGAAGGCAGGCGAAGTTGAAGCCAGGATTAATAAAACAATTGTGAAATTAAGAATTTCGCGTCTAGTCCGAGTCATGAGTTCATCGGGAGCTAACTCCTTAAACTCGCCAGCATCGCGTGCGACCATCAGCCGCTTCATTTCTCGGTCAACTGCCTTTTGTAGGGCATGCCGTGCGTTTTTGCGATTATGCCGATACGACAGATATGCCAACCCCAGAACTGCCAGCCAGAATTCGACTACACCCCAAGTCTCGTGCCACCCAGTGATCGCGTCCTTCCATTGTTCGGTTCGCTCGATAGTCTTCAGATACCGGTCAGCTGGAATTTTTCCATACCCCACCGCAGTGAGCACGCCGACGAGCACAAAGAGTACGCCATAGGTGACGATTGCTACCTGCAGGACACTGCGCAACGAACCTAAGGTGGCAACCTCGCCGCTCATTTCTGGCCCCCCATCTGACATGCTCCCGCTAGGCGCATTGCTTTTTAATGCTTCTTGATAAGCAAATTTCAGTCCTTCTGATAATTGCTTATAAATAAAAATATTACGTATTAAGACTCACCGCAACGTATCCAATTAGATACGACATGTATCGCTTCGGATACTTTTGACATGCCCGACACCGAGCAGTTCCTCACCAGCCTCTGACTGTAAGGAAGCACTACTTATGTTCGTGCAAAAGTTCGGGGCTGTTATCAGAGGAAGGGACTTAGATGATCAAATGTCTGAATCTGGAACTGACCTGTAGATGGGGCTTGTGAAAGGCACCAGGTGCGAGATTGGGCATTTTGGAATAGCGCGCGGTTGTAAACGACTATGGAAAGATCGCGTTAAAAGGGCCGGTGAAAGTGAGTAAAATCAATACGTTGATAGAGAGGAACCGTCCAATGAGTGACAAGGATTTACAACGAGTTACAGAATCCTTGTCCTATATAGGACAAGCCTCAGATGCACCGAGAAGGCACCCGCAACTTAAGCGCAATCATCGGCGCCGGCCGCTGGACCTTACGACTGACACTCGGCATGCACCACGGGTTTAAATCCCCAACGGGAATGAATAGAATTTGCCAGCAGCTATCCACTGCTTGGGAAATCCCGTTTAAAGGAATACGGCGGCCGCATAATCAGATGCCACGAAGTTTGCAGCCTTGAGAGCACAGACGAAATTTCGGCGAACACCATCTATGGCTGAAGAATATTGCAATTAACCCTTGTGACTTCAGATAGTTCGATCTCAGTTTCTTGTCTTGCCGAAACAAAGATCCAAAAGAGACCGTGAGGAGTCCTCCTCACGTAAGGAAACAAGGTCAACGAGAAGCGACTCCTTCATGATCCGTCATGTCTCCCACCGGGTACAGCAGCGTGGTGAGATGGCGATCTCTGTGTGAACTGAGAATCACGATGGATATTCCTTAGGATGACCCCGCCAACTCACCAGCGTATCGCTTATGAAATCCACAGTTTAGACAGCACTAATCTGTGGGTTAACAGCGAGCGGTTGTCGAACTTCAACCGGGGAAACCTGTCCCGTCGTATGTGCCCCGTTGATCTGTTCCAGGGCTGACAACCCGTTTCGACAACCCCCATTTCCGTGTGATTGACATTCGCCTTCCGCCTTGCAGCAGTAGATTCGCATATCGTCGTGCCTTATTATCCGGGCATTCGATGTAGATTCAAACTTGGTATGAGTGCTCGTGCACCCCAGGCCTTGTCGGTTGTGACGATCCGTGGAGATCCGAAGTCTACGAGACACAAAGATACGAGTGCATGAGTTGATGTAACTAAATTAATTACGGCAATGAGGTGACAGAAGCATATGGAAATCTCACTCAATAGACGAAGGCCATTTCATGAGCGATGAGATCGTCAATTTTGTTAGAGCGTATTGGCACATATCGATCATCGGCGGATTTCTAGTCGCTCTATCGATAAGCTTTATCGCCGAGTTTGTCTTTCCCGCCTGGCGCCTGCGTCGAGAGCTTCAAAGTGCTTTGGTGGCTCTAAGACAAATCAACACCCGTTCCAGTGGAGCGGTGGTCGAGTTGGATGAGATTGCCCACGAAGCGATGGTATCTGACCGTCTCGCTCATCTGTGGGCAGAATATGCAGAGACGCTTCATGCTCAGAAAGAAAAGGACGCTCTAGGCCAAATCAAGATTGTCCGTTGGCGAGCGACAGCTCTCGCCGAATCGTTTTTCACTTCACAGGTTCTTGTCGATACTCCACTTAAGACAGAGTTCTACAAGCATTTGCCCGGCATCTTAACGGGTTTGGGAATTATCGGAACATTCTCCGGGCTCATTCTCGGTTTAACCCACTTTAATGTCTCGTTAGATCCGGCCGAGGCGCAAAAGCAGCTTAGGGAATTGATCAATTCCGTGGGGCATGCCTTTATCGTTTCCGCGATTGCGATCGCTTTGGCGATGGTCTTCACTTGGATTGAGAAATCGCTTGTGACTGCTCGCTGTAAGCAGGTGGAGGATCTACGCCAACTCATCGACGGTTTTTTCCACACGGGCGCGAGTGAAGAATATCTCGAGCGTTTGGTCAAGGCATCAGAAACATCCGCAACTCAGGCTGCACAGATTAAAGATGCGCTGGTAGCCGATATGAAGCAAATCCTGTCTGATCTCACCACTCAACAAATGGAAGCATCAGCGAGGCACACGGGCCAAATTTCGGTCGATGTTGGGAAAGCTATTGTCGAGAGCCTCGGTGCACCGATGGAGAAAATCTCCAATGCCGTTGATCGTGTGAGCGCCAATCAGGGGGATGCAGTCAACAAGATGCTTACTGATGTATTGGCCAGTTTTTCTTCGCAGATGCAGGAGATGTTCGGGGGGCAGATGCGAGGAATGAGCGAATTGCTACAGCAGACCTCACAAGCAATGATGTCGACTGCCGCCAAGTTCGAGCAATTGGCTGTGAATATGGACTCGGCAGGGAAGAGCGCAGTGGCGTCGATGGGTGAGCGACTGAATGAGGCGATCGCTTCAATGGAGACGAGGCAGCAAATGCTCAACAAGCAGATGGGTGAATTTGTCGAACAGATACGTGCCATGGTCGCGGAATCCCAAACCCAGGCTAGCCAAAAACTGCAGGAAACTCTCTCGAAACTGGGCGACCAAGTAGCGGGCGTTGTGGGCCAACTCGAAGCGCAAGCGCAGGCCACGGCGGCCAGTCATCAAGTGCAATCTGACCGCATCTCCAAGCAAGCGGGGGATGCTGTTGCAAGCCTGTCGGGACAAGTGGAAAATCTCATAGCTCAATCTCTCGAAACAAGCCGAAGCTTGCAAGTGAGCGTCGCCGGTCTCTCGAAATCGACTAATGAGGCCATTGCGGGGTTGAACTCAGGAGCCGAAACGCTATATGTCGCTGCTTCCGACTTTGCTAAAGCGGGGCAAGGTGTGGCCGAAACCATGAAAGTGTCGAGCGCGGCGGTCGAACAAATACATGCTGCGAGCCAGACACTATCAACGGCAAACATCGCGACCCAACAAATGCTCCAAGATTACGGCAAAACGAGGGATGTCTTTGCCCTGATGGTCTCCGAGCTCAAATCAACGATTGAAACCGCCAAAAAAGAAGCCTCAATGACTGCTGATATCGTCGCCCAATTTCAGGCAGCTTCAGCGCAACTTGGGACTGCGCAAAAGCAATCTGAGGAGTACCTCAAGGGAATCAGCGAAGTCCTGGCTAAGGCTCATCAGTCTTTCGCCGAGAACGTCGAACGTACTCTGCGGCAGGGAAATGGTCAGTTCCACCAGGAACTTTCGCAGGCCGTGGGACTTCTCTCGGGCTCCATTAAAAATCTGGGCGACATGCTCGACGACTTGCCACCAAAGAAATAACGCGTGATGCTAGGCTTGAGGCTACCAACAAGGAGTGTCGCCAGGGACGAGGCAGAGAAGCCATTCTGGATTTCGTTTTCCGATTTGATGACGGCGCTTATGGTGCTTTTTTTGGTAGCAATGGCCGTTGCGCTGGTAGCCGTGACCCAAAGCGTCCGTAAGATTGCGTCGCTCGAAGAGCAGCGTAAAGCTGAGATCGAAGTGTGCATGAGTGATGTAACAGCAATTACAAAGCTGTTCCCGGGCGTCACGGTGCAAGGCTACTCAATTGATTTCGGCACCCATGCATTATTCGCTACCAACAGCCACATGCTCGGGGACAAGGCAGGAATAACGCTCAGGAATTTTGTTCCCAGAGTGCTGGAGGTAGCTAAGCATCCAAGTTGTGACAAGTGGTTTAAACGGGTGATTGTTGAAGGGTTTGCAAGTCGGTCAGGCACCTACATGCACAATCTTAACTTAAGTCTACAACGGGCCGAACGGGTTTTATGCGTTCTCTTGGACTCGTCCGAAAAAGCTATTAATCCGTTGAGTGAAGCAGACCGTAAGGCGGTTCGTGCGCTTTTCCTTGTCGGCGGTTCATCCTTTAACGCGTTAAAGGAGAACGATTTCGATAGTCAGCGGGTCGAACTCAAACTTGAATTTCTTAATCCCGGCGAGAGTAGAGCAGCCTCGCGGGATGTGTCTCTTGATAGTGGCTTTTTTTGTCCAATCGACAAGACATGATGGCCGACCTCGATTTTCTCCGCTCCCAGCTCGATGTGATGTTCAGCCGGGCACTCCACTCCCGTGAGCATTGGGGTGAGTCGCAGGCCATGTCCAGGGCTTTGAAGGAGATTCGCCAGCGCCATGATAGCCCCGCCGAATGCATAAACGAGCGCACTATCGCCATGGCGGTGGCCGATTTTATGAAAACCGGCCAGTTGTCCACTTTTAGGGACTTGAAGTATGTATGCCTAGGGGCGGCATCTATTGACAAGAATGGCCAATGCCTGCTTGCCGAGAGAAGCTTACGAGATAAGCTCCTGGCCTTATGCAAAGAGACTGATGAGCCGCGCCGTCAGATGAAGTGTTTTCAGAGCCTCCTGCGTAGTTATTGGTCTTTCCCCCTCAATAGCTCCGACCTCCAAGTGGAGGCCCGCGACGGATGGATCGTTCTTCGTGCATGGCTTGCTAAGCAGCAAAAGAGTCTCGACGCAATTGCGACCAAGCCAGAATGGTTCATAGTTATCAGCCGGCATTTGAACTTGCTCGATGACAATCCGTGCGACCGATATGGCCCCGCTCTCTTGCGCGGCGATGGTACCGAGCTGGACCGAGCCATAAAGGAGCTGGCTATTCCTACCGAGTCATGGGTAATGGAGGAGGCCATCCTCGCTCAGATAAAAGCGGCCAGTACGCTGGGGGATGCGGACTTCAATGACGCTTTGCCGCAGATGGTGGCTCTCGCTCAAGGCAAAGCAGGGGTGGATGTTTCAAAGCCGCTCGCAACACGTTGCGTCTCTCTTCTCGTTACCCGCTATGCTCGCTGTGCATCAACGCCAGAGCATATGGGTTTGCGCGACGCTGCAATCTCGGTCATCGGGAATCCATGGTTGAGGCGCACGTCATGGGATGCCCATGTGCGAGATGATAAAGGAAGGCCTAACCATGCGGCGCGGGAGATGATCAATGGTTGGTTAAAGCGCCGCCTTATTCGAGATTTCTTTGAGTTACTCAGCGCAGATGGCACTGGAGACACGCGTAGACTCGATTACTGGCTGCGATTTGAGCCCGTGATCGACGACATGTGGTTCGCCTTGGGCGCGAACGCCAGGGACAGACGCGGCGAGAGTTTTAACGATTTCCGGCATCGCGCACGAGGGCGACTTCTCGGTCTGGACCAGACGACGTCAGACAACAATGCCTTCGTCATGCGCATCGGTGAGTATCTTGCGGTGGAGTTTGGCGTTACGAACCATGCCTTCTTTCTTTTTCGATGGGATCGCCTACCGCCAGTGTTGACCCAAGTGCTTACCTCAGGCAAGGAAAGAGCTTTTGTCAGCATCCACAGCCTCAAGTCGTCCGAGAACCAGGACCGGTTAATTCATCGTGATCAGCCAAGTTCCGCGTTGAGCTGGGAGCAGAAGTTCGATGCGGTTATCTGTCCCTTGATCGGCAGCCACCCACAAGAAGGCCCGCGGCGTCTGGGATATTCGAAGCCCGCCCATGCACCACCATGGAATTCCTCCGTGAGTCGGGGGAATCGTACGCCGATGCAGGAAGAGCAGTTCAATTGGCCCGAGTTCGAGAAGTTCATCGCGCGCCACCGCTTGCAAATAGAAGATCGTCGCTTGAAAGGCGGCGCTTTGTGGGTACGAGCAGCGGACATACTTGCCGAAATTGCGGATCCTCTAAAGAACTGGGGTTTCCGCTATAAGCCAGGCAAAGGCTGGTGGAAGGAATAGCCGATGGTGTGGATACCGTTCAGCTCTCAAACGAACGATGTTGTTCCGACAGGGCCAGTTACACCGCCCCACATCGAGTTAATGTTGTCACCAGAAGGGGCGATCTATCAGTCTTCCTTATCCTGCCCTGATTGGCTCTACGATTCGCTGGCACATGGGGCGCAAGCAGAACTTGCCTCGCTTTTGGCTCAGCTTGAGGATGAAGGTTTTGCTCAAAATGTTGGCAATCATGTGCTGCTGCCTTGGGATGAAGTCTATCGCCTTATGAGCTCCAACCCCCATCAGGAGAGCTTTTCGTTATTGGGTTTGCCGCCAGTCGTTCCCTGGCGACCAATCTTAGACAGCCAAAACTCCCTGACTGATGCAGATTTCTCCATTGCGCTCTCTGGTTGGATTGATCCAGGAGGGAAGCCGTTGGCCGGAAATGCCCAACTCGAAGGTGCTGTTTTGGTTGCGAAGGGTCAGGTTGCATTGCTTCCACGAGAGACGTGGGAAACGGTTAAGGCACTTGCAGAATTCAATAGCCGTGTTCCAGCGGAATGTGGGGCCGATTCAAATCGGCGCGCCTGGGCCAAGGTTCGTCGGCATGCTTTGGTTGCGCAGGCCAACCTTTCCAACTTCCTAGCGGCCACCATTGTCCTGACTCCTGAGCGATTGAAGATTGGGTTGCGCAAAGAGGACTTTGGTCAGAGCAAGTTACTCGAAATCATGCCAGGATTTGAGGGGGAGCCTCCCCGCTGGCTAGAGATCTTTGACCGATTCGGTCAGGTCCTGGATCGGTATGAGATCCCCGACGGAGAAGGCCTCACGCACGTCATGATTTCACCTGAAGCCAAGACCGTCCTGCGCGAGATTAAGCGCATGCCGGGTCGCAGGATCGCAGGAGAACGTGCCGAGGCCTTTATCCGAAACCCATTCGCTGCTCTAGGGCCCGATGCAGGGGAAGTTATCGACCCCCAGCAGTTCGAACAAGCACGGGAGGAAGCCGGAATCTTTTTTGCACGCTTTTCCAGCCGTATCTTGCGCGATAAATTGGGCTTCCCCTTCGAAGTGTCTCTATTGATTGAAGAAGCACTGGGAGGCGAGATTCGCGGTGAAGTTTTTCGCTTCGAAAATACGGATACATTGGAATGCTTTATCCTCAAACTTGAAGGTCGTATTGCTAGCCAGGCTCAGTGTTGTGCCTGGGAAGGCTTTGACCTTGAGATTCTTGGCGACACACCCGATCAGCTGGCGCTCTTACGAGAGGCTTTGCGGGATTGGCGTCGGCCAGAAGGCTTTACTGCATCGGAAATCTTTGATCTCTCGCGATATTCCGATCGTGTATATGGGTTCGGCTCCGAAAAACCCTATTACTCTCCTTTTATCGCCCGCAAGAACGAAGAGAGTGGGTGGTTTCCCGACAACGTGGTTTTCGGCCTTGTGTACAGTGCAGAAGGCTCTGAAGAATCGATTGGGCTGGCACTATCCGATGAGACGCTCGGGCAGTTTCAAGAAGAGGTGCGGCGTGCCAAGGAAGAGCAGCGCACGAGTTTTTCCTTCCAGGGATGTCCCAAGCCCATTGAAGTCGGCCAAGCCGAGGAGATGCTCGCCATCTTCAAGGATGCCGCTATGGATGTATCCAAAGGAACCTTCGATCCCAAGAGACGACAGGCTGAGCGCCAAACACCCGAGCGCAAGGGCTTAGTGGTTAAACCCAACATTGCCACGCTTGATCATGAGGAACGGCGAGGGGTCCTAGCTTTGCCAGGAGGGGCCAAGCCTCGTTTGCCTAAATCTCTTAGGCGCGAGATCACTCTGAAGGAGCACCAACTTCATGGCGTGACCTGGCTGCAGCATCTATGGTCGCGTTCTCCGACTGATTGCCGTGGTGCACTCCTGGCAGATGACATGGGCCTGGGCAAGACAGTTCAACTGTTGACCTTCATCGCCAGATGCTTGGAAGAGGATCCCTCGATGGATCCCTTTCTCGTAATCGCCCCCGTTTCATTGTTGGAAAACTGGAAGGAAGAAATTGATAAGTTTTTTGACGGGGGTGCAATACCTGTATTGACCCTCTATGGGCCCGCACTCACTGCCAAGCGTTTGTCGCGTGACGCCATTGAGGAGGAGCTGTCCAAGTCGGGTGTAGCGAAGCTCCTTGCGCGCAATTGGTTGGGGAATGCCAAAGTTGTTCTGACGACGTATGAGACTCTACGAGACTTAGAATTTTCTTTTGCATTGAAAAAGTGGTCGGTAATGATTTGCGATGAGGCCCAAAAGATCAAGAACCCCAACGCTCTGGTTACGCGCGCTGCCAAGAAGCAAAATGCACGGTTGAAGATCGCTTGTACGGGGACACCGGTTGAAAATAGCTTAACAGACCTGTGGTCTCTCTTTGATTTCATCCAACCTGGGATCCTCGGCGCTCTCAATGATTTCGGCGTTCATTACCGCAAGCCTATTGAAGCAGAAACAGAGGAAGAAAAGGCCCGGATTGAGGAGCTTCAGGCCCTGATTGACCCACAGAAGCTACGCAGAACAAAAGCTGAGGTAGCCAAGGATCTGCCGCAGAGAATTGAGGTTGAGGCGTGCCGGAAGCTGCCGATCTCGGATCGTCAAAGGGCGTATTACGCCAATGCAATCAGCACATTCCGGCGAAGAGCCGAGGGAGAACGCGGGACAGGCCTGCAAAGTCATTTGGGGTTGCTCCAATACTTGCGCAGGCTATGCTCCGATCCAAGGCCGCCTGGCCAACTTTCGTCCGACAGAGAGCCTTTGGCCGAAATTGAGGCGCATTCACCTAAAATGAATTGGCTTCTGCGCGAATTAGAGTCGATTAAACACAAGGGTGAGAAGGCTATTGTCTTTTGCGAGTTTCGGGATTTGCAGAGGACGCTCCAGCGAGCCATCGGCGGGCGTTTTGGTATCACTCCTGACGTGATCAATGGCGACACGACTGCCGCATCCACGAATGCCAACAATCGGCAGAAACGGATCAAGGCTTTCCAGCAAACGCAAGGGTTTGGCACTATAATCCTTTCCCCGTTGGCAGTGGGCTTTGGGTTAAACATTCAGGCCGCTAACCACGTCATTCATTTCAGCCGCACATGGAATCCAGCCAAGGAAGATCAGGCTACCGATCGCGCCTATCGAATCGGACAGACCAAGGACGTCTATGTCTACTGTCCGGTGGTAGTAGCCGATGACTTCATAACATTCGATGCCAAACTCGACAAGCTCCTCGAATGGAGACGGGCACTATCCAAGAATATGCTTAACGGGGCAGGAGACATCAGACTAGCCGATTTCGGAGACTTGGAGGACATCGGTGGAGGCAGGGCTTTCTGCAGCGAGCCCTTAAGGGCTGATGATATTCCTACGATGGATCCAGATGGGTTCGAGGCCTTTTGTGCGCTCCTTTGGGGAAAGCATGGTTACGCCAAGGTGTACCGCACCCCAAGAAGTGGCGACGGCGGCATCGATGTCGTGGCCATACAGGGGAAGACAGGCGTACTGATACAGTGCAAAAGCTCCTCTCGGCAAGGGCAGGAACTCGGTTGGGAAGCCATTAAGGACGTTGTGGCAGGAGCTGCCGGCTATCTCGCGCGTCACCCTGGTGTGAGGTTTTCATTGGTGGCCACCACTAATCAATGCTTTAATAGCATAGCGCGATCCCAGGCCAACCTGAACCACGTAGAATTGGTAGATGGAGAATGCCTAGCGAAGATGTTAGCAGCAAATCCGGTGACACGCGGAGAGCTTGAGAACCTGTTGTTCGCAACTTGGGATGCTCAAAGCCTATAAATTGAGAAAGGATATCGCTAATAGGGCATTTTATTCGTCGAAGTTTGACGGAAGGCAATGCGCCCCCCACGATTCAGGCCTTAGTGGATGCGATACGAAATGACCCCTGTGCCAACGCCCTGAAGGCCTGCCGTCTGACTTTCAGCGCACGCAGGTACACGCCTCGCTCCCCATACTTGGAGATGGAGAACTTTTTGTGCGGAGTTTTCCCATGACCGATTGGCCATTGCGCCCCCCAGTAGAGTCGGCGCCGCCTATACGGTCTACCGAGAGTATTTCCAGGCCAAATAGTTGGAACGCCGGTGCGAGGACACTTAGAGAACAAACCTTGCCATGTCACGGGGAGACGCACTTCCTCGCAGAATGTTTAGTTCAGTTGCTTCCGCATAGCATGCCAACAGAGCCGCTTTCATTGTGGCCATCTCTCCTTTCCAAACAGGGCTCATATGTTTGACCCACAGCTCCAACTCTGCCTCACTTGTGAGGGCACCCGACCCTTCCTCTGGCGCTAAAATCTTGGCAATTTGGACCAGCGACCTGGCTAGCTTTTCATCAATGGCTTTATCGGGCAATGACCAATTGCACCGCCCGTATGCATCCGAATAACAGCATAATTGCTTCATCGCATCTAAAGTTGCCCCATGATCGCTTCCTTCATCAAAGATGGGTCGCAGATCCTCTAGATGCTTGGCTCCTCTATTTGCGAGGTCGCCAATAATCCACATAAGGTTCTTTTTGCAATGATTGCGGTAGTTTCTCCATTCATCTCGCAATTCCTTCTCATTTCTGGCTAAAAGGATTCCTCTAAGAATGGAAGGTTTACCGATCTCTTCAATAGCTAATATTGCCAATGACGCGGCTCTGGCCCAGCGTCCATTCTCAAGAAGTAAAATTGCATCGGATAACAATGAACGTGCATTGCTCATCGCCGTCTCAATGCCGGAAGCTGCCATTGCGGGCGTCAAACGTTCAGCATATTGCTGGATCACGCGTTTTTTGGGCACAGTAAATTTGACCTTCGGCTCGTTCTTGAATCACTTCCCCTTCGGCAGTATCCCCGTCCTCTACCAAACAGTTGAAGAAACCATCGCGTCTTACGACGCATTGGCATGGGTTGTCTCGATCGCCCTCCAGTCCGGGGCACCACTCGCGAAAGTTAGTGGCATGCTCTTGGGAGCGGAGTTTGAGCCGGCTGGCCCTGTCTTAGGCAAGTCCTTATGGCGGGAAGCCCGCTTCACAAAAACTTTCTTTATCCGTGCAATATCTCAAGCCGTGGCTCGATTACCTAAAGTTTCAAAATTCAGAGGGAGGGTGAGTTGTGTATCCCACCGATTGGCGAATCCACTTTCGGAGCCGCCACAGAAATTCTTCGTCTCCGCGCGCGAGAATCTCGCGGGCGGACTCGTCTGCACCAGGAGTCACACTAACTACAAGCATAAATGGATGTTTCCCAAAGCGCTTACTTAATTGCCTCCATTTGTGCGCTAGGAACCAAGCAGATCCAGACGTGCCCCATTCACCAAGACCAGCACACACAAAGAGCGCATGCCCTTCAAAGCGGGTATTTCTTAGTTTCAGTATGATTCCCTTGTCACTGCGCCTATCCATAGCGATAGCGGTCTTATCTTTTAGCTTGAATTGGCCCGCATCATCCAACAACCATGGATTTTCAGGTAACAACTTGATGTCATCCGACTTTATGTTTGAGTAGGAGCTTCCGAGAGTAATAAAGCTGCCATTCCAACGATCTGCAACGGATCTGTCCGAAACCGCTTGAGTAGTAATGCCTCTTATTCCGCGTAGCGCCTCAATCAGGTATGCAGACCCCCGCGCAGAGCACTCTGGGACAAGACCTTCGGTGGGGCCTGGCAGGTGAGTGTAATGACCATCTGGGAATGTCTTGTAGTAATGCGCACCGGGGGGTGTCGGGGGAGGACTTTGGATGTTGAGTTGCCGTTGTTCATTAGACGACATAACACGAGTATCGCGCAATGTGTCGAGCACGACGTACAGCGGTGTTTTTTTGCCAGCACTTCTACCGAAAACATTTCGGAACGCACGGACGTGTGTTGTCAAATCCCAGGTTTTTCCAATGACGAAGCCGACTACAAGCAAGACAACGCTCGATACCAGATTTGCTAGGGCATTGGTGGCTATATCTTCTACGGACAATTGCATGGACAGGGACTAATCCGCTGAAGACTGGCCTCGACTATCATCTAGTCTTTTTACCAAGCCCGACGCTGGACCGACTGCCCATACAGCCATGAAGCCTAATCCTGCAAGCCAGATTTGATGAAGCTGCACGAAGGCGTCGACTACCGGAGACAGGGACAAGATAGGTGTATTCCCTACATCTACTAATAAAACAATATTTGCCCTCTGTAGCGGAGGTAGCTTCTTTGATTTTTTCTCGATTGCTTGCTTTAAGGAACTTGCGAGTTCGCGCGTTTTATGCCCCTCAATGCTATGACTTTGGTACGTTCGCAATGTCCTATAGAATTCTATGGTCGGAAAGGCTCTAGTCACCTGCATGCTCAATTTTGAGCTTGGGTTATCCATTAGGGGCACTGCGAAATCCACATCGCTATCCTGATCAGACTGGGTCAATTTAGCGAGGTTCCAAATGCCTTTAGGCGTACTCCCCTCGTTCAACTTCTCAATATAATATCGACAAGCATCCATGGCTCCGTCTTCATTCTGAGGGACGTCCCTACTATCGCATGAAGCAGTTTGTCTATAGGTGCCGTCCTCGGCAATGTCCACAGTAGACGAAATGCCACGACTGTCAGCCACACGAACACTTTGTGCAGGAGTGCCGTACCTTACCAATCTCTCATCGAGGCTAGGGGTAAGAGAATCCTTCACTGACACCTCAACCACGTCTGGACCAAGGGGATTTTTTATAGCCACCAGTCTGCCATCCATAGAAACAGTGACCTTTCCCCAATTCCGTGGACACCTGGTTAAGCGACTACTGCCCTTGCTTCAAACTCGGCTGGGGAGTCATAGCCGAGAGCGGAATGCCGACGCATCCGATTATAAAACACCTCGATGTATTCAAAGATGTCCCGAGTCGCCTCGTCACGGGTCGCGTAGTGCCGATGGTATACGAGTTCGCGTTTGAGCGTCCCGAAGAAGCTTTCGACACAGGCGTTATCCCAGCAGTTGCCTTTGCGGCTCATGCTGGGGATGAGGCCGTGCGCCTTGAGTACGCGCTGATAGCTCGTGGCTGCATATTGGCTGCCGCGGTCCGAGTGGTGCAGGAGCCCCGCCGTACAAGGCCGATGTCCTAGCGCCATGGTGAGGGCCCGTTCGGCCAGATCGACGGTCAACCGCTGGCCCATCGCCCAGCCAATCACCGCACGCGAGTAGAGATCGAGAAGCACCGCGAGATACAGCCAGCCCTCGGCGGTCCAGACATACGTGATGTCCCCGGCCCAGACCCGATTGGGCTGCGCCACGGCGAACTGACGATTGAGCGTATTCTCTGCCACGGGCAACCGGTGATTCGACTGGGTCGTCGCACGCCACTTCTTCACGGTCTTGGCCCGGAGGCCCGCCTGGCGCATGAGCCGGGCCACGCGATGTTTGCCGACGTCATGCCCCTGCTTGCTCAACGCCTCCCAAATGCTGGGACTCCCGTAGGTCTCGCGGGACGCTTGGTGAATCACTCGGATGGTGGCGAGCAGTGTCCGGTTCTGCCTGGCCCGGCGGCTCTCCGGTCGCTCCCGCCAGGCGTAATACCCCGCAGGGGACACGGCGAGTGCCCGGCACATGAGCCGGATCGGATAGCGACGGTCCTGTTCCTGAATCGCGCGGTATCTCATTGCGACTCCCGCGCGAAGAACGCCGCCGCACGTTTTAAAAAATCCCGCTCCTGAGTCACGCGCACCAGCTCCCGCTTCAGGTGCGTGAGTTCCTCGGCCTCGGTGCGTTGGCCGGCTCGGGTGGTGCCCTGAGCCTCGGCCTGCCGGTGCTGGGTGCGCCAGCGATACAGCAGGCTCTCTGAAATCCCTAAGTCCCGTGCCACCTGGGCCACGGGACGAGCTGAGTCCCGCACCAACCGCACGGCCTCCTGCTTAAACTCCTCGGGATACTGACGTCGTGTGAGTGCTGCCATGCTGCCCTCCGATTTCATTATTCTCCTCCTTATGGAGGTGTCTGTAAAATCGGGGGAAGGTCACAGACCTTAAATTTAAATGGATCACACTGAAGGTGTCAGGTTCTTTTATTGACTGTTTCGAGTGTCAACATCGAGAGAAAAAGAATGTTCCCGGACTAATCTGTGCATGGGCTAGAAGCTGTTGGTTCCTCTTCGTGAAGCTTGACGGACTACAAGCAGCCATTTCAGCAGTAGGCTCCAACTTGTGGGACCATGTGTCCACGCACCTCAGGATACCGATATTCACCTCAGAAATCACCTCGACAAAAGACCATACAGCGGCATCCCAATCATCAGGATACTAAAAGTAGTTTTGAACCGGTACCTCTCGACCTTGGCTAACAAGAACGTCCTCAGCAGACGTCATACAAGCGATTCCGTCGCTTTTCTTCAGCCGCCTCGCGGCCGCCTATCACAAAATAGGCATAGGGCACACAGAGCGTGCCAATGGAAACTAGAATGACCACCGTGGCCGATGGAATCATCACCTCGCGCATACTGACGACCCAATCCTGTACCCCGACCGCCATTTGATCCGACATCACGCCACGGAGCACCGGCCAAAGTACCGTGAACGTCTCCTGTACATGCTCTGGCGTGAGAAGCTGGTACATGAAATTAAAAAAGACCGACAGGAGGATCACTTTGACGATGTTCGCCACAATCATGGACTGATAAATGTCCTGGATGGCGCGTTTACAGACCTTTCCGATATAACACGACCCTAGATTGTGCCCAATCATCACAGCATAGCCGACACCGTAAGTGATCCCAATGAGTAGTGCGAACACCTGATCGAAGAGACTAGGGTTGGGATCTCCGAAAATCGGCATCAAGTTGCCCATGACGCCGAGGCTCATTGGTACTCCGAGCATATTGATCAGGCCATCTACCACCACGCTGTGGACGCCCACCTCGGTATAGGCAAAGCTGCGATCCAGCAGGATGATATGTTCTGGTAGTGGCGTCCCAAGTTTCTCGACCACCGCCAACTCCTGAATCTCACTGATGGCCGCAATAAGACTCCGCGGCCGACTTCTGCCAGACGCCCCTTCCGCAAAGATCGGCCCTCGCCTTCCCGCCGAGTGTTCCATCGCTACAGACTCCCCGACCCAATCAGGTTGATCAGCGGCCGAAAATATGACAACAGAATCGTCAGGATGAAGAACAACAGTCCCAGAGCGATTCTCTGTTTATACGCACCGAACCAAAAGGTCGCCCCGAGGGCGGCACACGCGAGGATGCGAAGCGGGACACCGGCGAGCAGCGTGGTGTTCACCCACGATGACACCGTAATAAATGTTTCCGGGTCCATGGACGGCCTCCTACCCTCTCCCGAGCTGGAATTCGGTCACCAACTGCATGAAGGCGACCTTTCGCGACTCCAGTTCGGATTCGGCGATCCTGAATGCTTCCAATTTTACCGGGACAAAATACCCCCGCTGTTTGAGGCCTGCCTTCTTCGTAAAGATGTCGAACGGCCGGCCATAGAAATGTTCCCCAATCTCCATCGCCAAGAGATCGGCGGCCCCGAGGATTTTCACGAGCCGCCGCAACGTGTCCTCACGATCCGTCGATCGAATCAATCCCATTTCGACAACCTTCTTCTGCCGTGCCAACTCTTTGGCCGCTTCCAGAACCGCGTCCGGCGTCACATAGACCACCCCTTTTAAGGAGAATGCCGCCCATTTGTTTCCCTTGAGTGAACGATTGATCCGCGGGGCAACAATTGTCAGCAGTTCCTGCCCCCCACACCAACTGTCTAACGGCTTCTCCTGCATGTCTTGTGTACTGAGGATCATTTCCTTCACGCGAGCCTGACCATCCGCTTGCCGAAGAATGATGCCAAGACGATCCTTCCCAATACGATGATGACCCTTAATCGCATCCAACACCTCGTTGAACCATGGGATGGGGGTGCCGGCAAAACACTCCTGCAGCTTGATGGCGCTCACCACCGGATGATCTCCCATCGCGTGGGCTGCGGTTGCGCGAAACCTCGGGATTTTTCCCAAATCATGTCCCAACGCGGCCACCAGCACCTTCGGAATCATGAGGTCTCCATCTCGATAGGTCTGCTTGAGGTATGCCAAGGCCAACTCCGTCACCCGGTAGGTATGGTCACGCAGGGTGACTTTCGCGAGCGTATCGCGAATGGAATAGAGATCCGTACACTCTTCGTCCCGCTCGATTCCGGCCGTCACAATGGATGGGCAGTCTCCGTACTCTTCCAGAATCTTGACGACCGTCAACAACGGCTCCAGTGCCCGCTGGCTCTCAATGACCGGCTGATACGGCATAATGAAATCTCGAATCAGCGCGGACGACCGGCCGGACGGCACGGCTCGGGATGTGGGGGCTGGCTCTGGGGTGGCGGCGGACACCACTCCAGCCGGGAACGACGCCTGACCCTCGGATGACGGGCTAACTACAGGGGTGAGCGTGGGCGATGAGGTCGCGGCCAAAGGAGTTGTTGTCACCTCCGTATCATCGGATACCGACTCTATCGGATTGCTCCCAGGATCGTCCTCCTCAACCAAGGTCCCCGTTTGTTGAATAAAATCGAGATTGAGGGGGAGCCAGACGTCTTTGGCCAAATCCTCAAGGCTGATCTCGATCTGACTAGGGATTGAACGAGAAGTCTCCTCTCCAGCATGGGCATTCCCTCTCACGCCACGGAAAGCTCCCCATAATCTCGCAAGCATGTTACCTCCATGGTTCTGGAAGTGGAAGGACGCTCACATGGGTTACTTTGGTTCTCACTCGCACAATTCGCCCCATCAAACTCACATCCACCAGCAGGTCCTCGCCATCCAATGCCCTGACAATCCCGTTCATGTGCGCGTAGGGACCGGTACCGACCTGCACGACATCTGAAATCTTGACCGGGAGTGGCATACCACCGAAGGATTCGTCGAATAGGTCTGTATCGAGCAACGGCAACGCTCTGACCACACCAGACAATCCTCGAATCACGGGAACGGCCGTCGGAGGGCAAGCAGCTATCACATATCCCTTCGTCGGGCGCTCCACGTTGGTACAACCAAGCTCTGCCATGTGCTCCGCGACATGGCGCTCGCGACCAGGGGTCACATCAAATGCCCATCGCGCAGGTGATCGATCATCTACCACACACCCGTTCGCTTCGTTGTTATTCATGTATCCTCCACTCGAGAACGAACCACTTTCCTACACGCCGCTCATCGCGACAATCCACGTTCTCTCCTGATTCCGGCGAGCCGCTCCAAGGCTCGGTAAATTTTCCAGCTATAGCCCTCGATATTGCGGCTTCCATTGTATCGACCGACGGCCGTCCAGGTTTCCTGATACTGATTGATCTTTTGCCGTAAGACGTATGCCGCCCATTGGATGTTGATGCAGGGGTCGAGAAAATGCACCGGATCGATTTCGTGCTGACGCATGTGCACACTGTTGATTTGAGCAATCCCCACATCAAAATTCGCACCGGCACTCCAAAGCTCTCGTACAAGCGCCTTCGCTTGCGTTATGGACAGTGGCCCTCGTCGATCCCCCTTGCCATCACGGTTCACGTTCACCGCATGCGGATCGCCTTCGCTTTCCACCAAAATGATGGCCTCCAGTATCTGCACCGTGACCGCGTATCGGTTCGCAGCCGCTTTGACACAATTGTGATTGACGTACCAAAAACTGTCCGCTGGCCTCTCCGCAATGACGAGGTCTGGTGAAACACCAAGAAGCACGAAGGTGAGACACACCCTAGCTCGTTGGGAGTGGCGCAGACAGTGGGAGAACGATCTGAAGCCCATGGCTGCGTCGCCTCAACACGTGCCCGTATACGTGCAGATTTTCGTCGCCATTTCCGTCGTGATCACTGACGGGTCAATATTGGCTGACACATTTTTGTACCATTCCGTGAAATCCATAGCCTGGAAATTGAGCCCGCTGAACTGCTCTACCGTGAAGCCGTCGCACTGGGGCGAATCCGCTGAGCCCCAACCAAGGCCCAGTTGAGCACGGCCTTGTTCCTGCACCATCCGACCAAGCTCGGATTTCATGGAGCAGTAGACCTCTTCTTTTCTGAGGCACACACCAAATGGCCCTTTGTCTACGCAGTGCGTCCCGATCAAATGAGCCTTGAGATCGTGTTTGTCGCGAGCCAGCGCAATCTCCTCATCAGAACATTTCCCAATCAGTTTGTCGGGGTCAGAATCACAACAATTGATGAGTGAACGTCCGATCGTACTGAAATCGCAGGTACTCCGTGTCCCCGTGAAAATCCTCAGCCGCTCCGGATCCCAATCTTCTTCCACATTCTTCGTCATCGAGAGCCACGTTGCCGCCAGCGCGAGATTCTGATTGGGTGGCGTGCTGGTATCCACGCAAAACGGCACCGGGCTGTCAGGGCTACCACATGGAATGGGATCCGGGGGCAGGCTTTCGGCCGTGGCCTGAGTCGTCGTCACAGCGTCACTTGTCCGTAGGTTCCATGCATCACGATCCACTCGACTCTGCCGTATCCGAGCGTACCTCTCATCGCTGCCGGCGGCCGCACTTCCATCGGTGCTCAAACTTCCGGGATCGGCATAGTACTTCTCCTCTGCCGCCCCAGCGCACCCAGCGCTCACACAGCCCGCGGATCCTGAGTACTGAGGCACCTTAGTCAGGTTCGGCGCCAGGATTCCTCCCCCAATCAAACCAGCTGCCTTTTGTCCCTCGACCTCGCACTTCGCCTTTAAGTACGGATCGGTAATACTCATACAGTCTGCATGGACCTCCACGGCACCATAGGCGCAAAAGGCTGCCAAACTCGCTCCCATTAGCATTTGCTTCATCACAGACAGCCTTTCTATAGCCGCGTGCCGAGCCGAGCCGAATCTAACGACGGCACTGCGATATCGTCCATTCCCATGGCGTCCATCTCGCGATGTCCGTCCAAAGAGTGGCCCCCATCAGCACTCTCCGGTAAGACAGTTGTTTCCCCAGCAAACATCGTCCCCATCGACTGGCGATCCGTGAACTGAATGGGCGTCCCGCGCATGACAATTTGTGCCATTCCCCATCCCCAATAGCGCGCTGTCACCTGATGAATCTGAATATCGAATCCAATGATCACATCAGCTCCCAACGCCGTAGCGCTGTGCGCCAGCCGATTCACCATGCTCTGAGTGGCGTTGACGATCGGACTGTCATACATCTTCGCACGTCCTCCCCAGAAATCCGTGAACCGCACCACGGCATCCCGCCAAGACGCGATTCCTACGGTCTCGATTTGAATCAGCGCCTGACAATAACGATACCTGTGGCCAGGAATGACATCGACTGTGAGGATTTTCATACCGACCTATCGCTTTTCGGCGTCGGACGCCGACAAGTTCGACTTCCCTTGGCTCTCGCTATTGATTCCCATTGTGTCTACCGGCGCGGCCAGGGCTTCCCCGTCAGTAGGCGGAAGAAACGGGCGTTTCGGTGATGGATTAACAGCAGGTGCAGGCATTGGCGGATTCGCCGCCACATCTTTTCCACCAAGGAAGCCACCTAGAAGACCTTTTAGCCATTTCCAGTCTTTGGCCTGTTGCGGCTCATTCCTTGCCTCAATGACTGTCGGAGGAGCGATCATCGGCACATCCGGTTTTGCAGGAAGGCTTGGTGTGCCGACGGCCCGCTCGGCCGGCAACTGGCTTGGTATGCTCGGGGCAGCAACACTTCCACCTGAAACTGGACTTGTGCCCGGTTCAGCCGTCGGAGTATCGGCTTTCGCCACTACATCAGCTTTTTTCGAGGGCTCTGCTTTGCGCTCGGCACTCTGCACGCGTGGTTTGGTGGGTTCCGGTGAAGAGCCTCGTGCCTGGACAGACTTCCCAATTTTCCCAATCAACGTTTCGACACGTTCAAAACGGTTGGCTAATGCGGCTGTCGTTTCGGTAAGCGTTTCAATTTTCCCTCCAATCGTTTGCAGGTGCGCGTCGACCATGGACAATTGTTGTCCCTGCTGCGCAAATTGGGCTTTTTGACTCTCATACAAATTCTGGGTGTCTCTCACTTGTTCCTGTACGGCACGGAGATCCCCTTGAATTTTGTTCGCTTGTGCCTTCACTCCTATTTGCTCTTGCGCGACATGCCGATATACCTGGTCCACAGTGTCCACTCGGTGAGACAGCTCATCATGTTCCGTCTCCATGAATTCCTTCACTTCTAACTGATGCTCATACTTCGCTTCCAAATTCTGATACTCACCGGTGCTGACACAACCGGACAGCACCGCTATGCTCAGAGCTGCCATGGGTTTCCACATACCGTGCTCCTTTCCTACAACAGGGCTGATCAACCGCTTTCCTCCCTATTCCTTCAGAAACGCCTTCACCGCACCTCGTGGCTCATATTCCGTCGCGGTCACCCGTGCGACTTGCCCAATGACGCCATGCAGAGCCACTACCAGTTCATCAACAGCTTCAAAATGTTTCACAAATGGAGTGAGATCCTCTGCCCGGAGTCGAATGCTGTTCAGGGCGTTATCAAGTGCTCGGATCACCGGTACCAATCTCGCTGTATCCCCGACACGTGGCGTGATGACTCGGGCATTCCGCCGCCCAGCCAGCTGGCTGCGTTCTTTCAAGTCTGGGGATGACTCCTGTGGGTGCCAATCAAACTCCCCTACCCCAAGATCCCGCAGAACCCCTTTGGCCCGCGTCACCCATTGATCGACGCGAGCCAACTCGTTACGCACATCTTCGATTGACAGCTGAGAACCAGCAGCCCGCCGCAGGCGATGCATCACCTTGTCGAACATGTACAACATGGATACACAGGCCATTCCCGCCTTGGTGTGCGGCAACAGGAGAATGGAATTCGGATCTTCCAGACGCTTCCTGTTGTCTTCCGTTCGATCGGACTGCCGTCCGTTCGTCGGCATCGCACCGCCTAGAATCGGACCCTCACGCCTCGCCACTCCCGCTTGTCGCTCTGCATCGACCCCATGAGACATGCCTCACCTCCTCCATTACGCCCCTGACACCCTGCCCAAATCGGATTCATCCACGAGCAACAGTCCGTACCCAGTCAATTTGCTGGCCACCGCAGCATTCATCCCCTTCCGCCCCAGGAACTGCGCGATCGTCCCACGTTCGACAACGACACGAGCTTGGTGTTCCTCTCGATACACATCGACACGACGCACTGATCGACTCGGAGCAGGCGTTAGAGCTTCGCGAATGTACAAATCCAATTCCTGGTGATACTTCACCAACGCGATGGTGCGAGGGGTGTAGGTCCGGAACTCGGACAAGAAGGGTTTACAAGCTGCAATGACATCTTCGCCTGTTCGATGGCTATCGACTGCGACCTTCACAAAGGGAGCTGCCTGAGCCGTCGCCACACGTTTGATTTGCACATGGTCATCAGCCAGAACCGGTGCCAACACCAACTCCGCAATACGACGGAAGTAGTGCATCGATCGCTGAGAGAGCATCGGAAACTCCTCGCCGACCTTGTAGACAGCCCCAACCAAGGAATCGCGTACCTTGTACTGACGGTCTGCAAACTGATGCGGAAGAATGGCATATCTCCCAATTGAGTCGGCCCACAGGAGGTAGGCAGAGTGCCCCGGATCCATCCGAATGACCCGAGCCATAACCAAGTCTCCTACCTGCACCATTCGTCCTTCGCCTGTGCTATGGTTTTTTGACCTGTGTACGCACCCATCACGTACGTGTAGTTCGAGACTCGGTCTCACAACTATGCCAAACAGGTATTACCGGATCAGTCCCACCCCACTCACACAGTCCTCCGCAGAGAAGGCTCGCTCTTTCTCCCGTCAGGTTTGGATGCCTACCTGGTGGCAGAGGTGCGTTGTGTTGCTAAGGAAGGTCTGATTTATTCTCCTCGCGAGATGTGCTACGGGTAGCGCGGCACTGAACTTGGCCTGCTGCCGGTTTCAAAGACACCAAGTTAGGTGTATGAAGGAACCTGGAGGTGGGCATGGCGCGACGCACGTTTACGCGAGAGTTTAAACTGGAGGCGGTGAAACTGGTTCGAGAGCGGGGCGTGACCATGGCGCAGGCCGCACGGGATTTGGGCGTGCATGACCACGTGTTGCGCCGCTGGGTCCGGGAGTACGTGGCTGATACCCAACAGGCGTTCCCTGGCCAGGGGCAGATGAAACCCGATCAGCTGGAGCTCGAACGCCTCCGGCGCGAGGTCACCAAACTCAAGGCCGAGCGGG
>Ga0268299_1002029_pt1 | contig 27680 bp, 30 predicted proteins | sample NOBtaG_FD_193484 | JGI IMG/M metagenome (GOLD analysis project Ga0268299, IMG submission 193484) | Activated sludge microbial communities from bioreactor in Nijmegen, Gelderland, Netherland - NOB reactor | ecosystem: Engineered > Bioreactor > Aerobic > Activated sludge | place: Netherlands...
CACATTTCTATTAATTCTGGGTACGATTATTTTAACCTTGCCTGTCGTGGCGCAGGAACAGCCGACTCTGGAAGATTTCTGGGAGGGGCGCGCCGAATGGGTGATGGATATTGCCGATGTCGGCCTGCCGGTTGGCGAGAGCGATACAGTTTATCGGGGCGGCGGTGTTTACTGGTCATATCTCCACGCCAGCGACCAATCCGCCGGCGTGATTGACCAGTGTGGCATCCCTGTCGAATTTCCGGGGTGCATGACGCTCTGGGAAAGCGTAGACGGCGGAAAATCCTTTGAACTCAGGACGCCGATTTGTCTCATGGCCTGCGATTCCTGCCCGTGTGATGACCAGCGCGACCACATTACCGCGCAGCAGTACCCGCGTGTGGCTTTTGCAGGCGATCAAGCCTATTTAGCCTATGAATGGCACGCGCAAACCATGCTGCGGGAGTCGCCCGATGGCATCAACTGGTCGGATTGGGAATATTTGCGTACCCCTGGCGGCACGTGGCCTAGCTCCTATGCCCCTTGCAGCGCTGTCGAAAAAATTGGCGAACATCCCAATATTCGTGGACAGGCTGATGATTGTCTGGTCGGTGCGCCGCCTGGAATTTATGTTGAAGGTGATATGCTCTACGTGTTCGTCGCTGCCGGGTCTGCGCCGGGGCATATGCGCTGTTATAAAGGAAATCGCTATGACAGCCTCGCCGATCTTCGCCTGTGCGATACCGATCCGTTATTTTCAAGTGCGGGCGAGTATGGCCCGCTGGACATCATCGAAGGCGCGGAGATTGCGCAATATTTTGATTTTCGCTATGTCAGTTCCGCCGAAGTCGTCAAAGTTGGCGATCACTACTATATGACCTACGAGGGGATTCGCGGGCCGGATGTGCTTGAACGCGGCATGGATACGCAGTTTGGGCTGGGGTTTGCACGCTCGGTGCGGGCGGAAATTGACGGCGCGTGGGAAAAATATCCCGAAAATCCGGTCATCATGCCTGTGTCGTTTAATTGGGGCATTGGTCATGCCGACATTTTGGTCGTGGATGGCATGACGGTGATGTATACGGCAACATCCCAAACAACGCGGGGGCGCTATGTGCTGGAATGGCGGTAAAATAGTGAAAATCTTGGCGCGGATTGAACGGCGCTCATAAACGCAGGAGAGTTATAGAAGGATGCGATAATGCCAAACAAGATGGAACGCTTCACACAGCGGGCGAGGCGGGTTTTGAGTCTGGCTCAGGAAGAAGCCGAAAAATTTCAGCACAACTATATCGGAACTGAGCATATGTTATTGGGGTTGATGCGCGAGGATGGCGGAGTCGCACATCGTGTTCTGCTCGATCTCGGACTCGATCTGAAACGCCTGGAAGAGTGGGTTGTGCGCTTGACGGAAGCGGGAAAACGAACTGCCGATCTCGATCTTGCGCCAGAAACAAAGCGGGTGCTGGAACTGGCTGTGGATGAAGCGCGCCGGATGGGGCATCACTATATCGGGACGGAACATCTCATCTTAGGGCTGATGCGCCAGACAGAAACGGCTGCTATTAAGGTGCTTAAGGAGTTGGGAGTCAGCCCGGAAGATGTGCGTCGTCAGGTACGGCGTGTTTTACAGGAGTCGCCAGTTCAGCCGTCTCCCAAAGCCGATGAAGAAGCCACCCATCGCGCTGCTCGTCGGGCGGCATCCAGAGCGGCGGAAATTACTGAAAGAGAACTTCTGCTGCTGAATGTTTCAGATTTGGTCGAGATTGTTCAGGGAGAGGCTGTCACTACGACGGTGAATCGATATGCGCATGGCGTTTTACCTGGGAATCTGTATGCGGCATTGCGCGCGTTTGTCAAAAACCATGACCTGGGATATGTCGCCCTCGATGACGTTATTTATATTTTGCTGAAAGAAAATGACAAAATTATTCAAGCGCGTATCCCCGATCTTTCGTTCATTCGCAAAGCGCGGCTTACGGATTACAATTCCTCTGGAATAATCACCGGCGCACCGGACTTTGCTGTTGAAATTGTTTCGAAATTTACAAGTCACCAAAGTATCCTGGCGAAAATCCGAGATTTTCTGTCCTATGGAACGGAAGAAGCCTGGGTCGTCTACCTTGAGCAGCAGGAAATTCACGTCTATAAGCAGAATGACTCCAACACGATTCGCGTTTATCGAGCGGGGGATATGCTGGATTCTGCGGTGCTTCCAGGGTTAGTGCTTCCCGTAAGTGATTTGTTTAAGCAGCCGGAATAAAGCAAGGCTAAACATACCATCCCGAAAGCTGCAAATAACAGCGCTGTTCGGGCTGCGAGTTATCGTCTGGCTTCCACCACCGGGAAAGCGACATGCGAACCAGGCTATCCCTGGGAATAATCTCAATCGATTTTTCCACGCCGACGTACTTCACTCGAAATGACCCACCTGGTCGATTGCAGAGATAATAGACACCACGCGGGTCACGTTCTTCGACCAACGCGCGGTCTGGCAGCCAGAAACACGTGCTGTAGTTCGGTACGCCCGATTTCTGACTGATATAGGCGCTGCCACTCTTGCTGAAATTCGCCAGCTCATCGAATAATTCTTCAGGGCCACCGCGAAATAATCGTACTCGCGCTTCAAGAAATTTTTTTAAGTCATTTTGTTTGCTGACAAATTGTTGATCGGTGACGACGACATCTTCTGTATGCGGGGGTTCAATTTGTGATGAGGATCGAATCTTGATGTCCCATATATCCCCAACGCAGAACGGCGTATCGGCTGGCTGGTTAACGTGTGTGGAATGCAGCAAACGCAAATTTCGGTTATTTTCCAGCGCCAATGCCCCGACGCAGACGCTTGTTTGCATATGTGTTTTGGCAACAATCAAAGTTTTCACGGCATAATGTGTTCCATTTCTAGACCTAACTGCCGAGCAAACTCCTCCGCCACCAGCAGACGGTGACAGGCTTGCGGGTTACGCTCGACACAAAAAAATGCAACCGCTTGAGCATCCGTCCCCAACTCTGTTTTCAAGGCTTTCGCATCGAAACCTGCGAGAATCTCGCTGCGAAAAGCCTGGATATAACCTTCAGAAAGCGTTGTCCGTTTGCGTTTCGGGATATTGTGCTGCTTATCGTATTCGCGTTCGATGTCGCGCACGGCCTCAGTTGGCGCAAGATTTTTGAAATGAAAATAGCGAATGCCCAATTCCTGAAGCTTTTTTTGAAGATAAGCGCTGTTCGCAAAACGATATTCTGAGCCGCGCAGCCCGCGCCTCGCCCGGATGTCGCAAAATGTGTCCACATTTGCATCAACCAGTGCCTGGAAAAATCTGGCTTCATCGAAACTGTAGACGCCAATCGTCATTACTTTAAGGGTCATAAACTTTGCTCATATTAAGGGTCATGATCTTTGCTCATATTAAGGGTCATGATCTTTGCTCATATCCTGATAGGACTTTTGGGATTTTAGCGAGGATGTCAACTCCTCATCGCTCAAAAATGAGAGTTGGTCAGGGGAGACTTTATCGGATTTTGCCCGCTGTTCATTCATCACGATGTCGTGATTTTTAAGGTCGCCTTTTTCGTCGATATGAACGACCTCAATTTGCTGCTGTTGCAGGCTGACGCCGATGAGCTTGCTGCGGTGACACATTTCCGGCTTTAGTTCGCTGCACATTAAAACAATCGGGAGATTCTGATTCCAGGCATTTTTGATGCGCTCTATGCCCGCCTGATAATACGGTTTGTTTCGGATTTCGTCGTACAAGATGTGATCATTTTCGTCATAAACGCTTCGATCTGCCGGACGCCCACCGAGCGCTTCGCCCATAAAAACGTAACGAATGCCATTTTCAGACAGATTTTTTTCGAGAAATTTGCCCGCAAATTCAGGATTGCTTTTGGAGTAGGGCTGCGAACGCACATCCACCAGATAGGTGATCTGATAGCGTTTCAACAGCGCGATAAATTCAGCAAGGGTGCGATTGCCATAGCCGATGGTGTAGATTGGGGTCATTGGGGTCAAATATCCTTGCTCAGATACCAGAATTGTATCATCGATATTTTCGGGCTTACGACGATGAATTTTTGTTGACGGCGGCTTTAACGGCAGCCACATCGAGCGCGAGTTGATCCAGCTTGCTCATCAGCGTTTCCAATGTTGCCGTTTCAGATTTCGTCGGGTGGAGATGCGTGGTCGCGGCTACAACGGGCGACGGCTCAATCTCACAGGCGGGCGAATGTTTGTCATCCGAGCGCCAGAAATCGTCGCGCGAGGAGTCGATAAAACGTCCCAGGTCGGTTTGGCGCGACCAGCGGGTTTCGTCGGGCAGGATCGTGTTGGCATCGAAGTGGGTAACGCGCGAATTCTGACTGCCAGCGAGATTCGCATGAACCAGGATTGCGCCGCGCAAATCGCTGTCAGATAAATCTGTCTTTTCGAGATTGGCCTCATAGAGATCGGCCTCGTGGAGATTGGCCTGCCGTAAGTTGGCATTCTGCAAATTCGCTTCATACAGATCAGCATGATGCAGGTCGGCTTCACGGAGATTGCTGCCTTCGAGATTGGCTTCATACAGATCAGCGTCATGCAGATCAGCCTCGCGCAGAATGGCATTCTGCAAATTCGCGATACGCAAATTGGCACATTCCAGGTCTGCGCCGCGAAAATCGGTGTCGGAAAGATCAGCTTCTTCCAGCCGTGCGCCCTGGAGATCGGCTTCTTCGAGGCTGGCCTTATGCAATCTGGCTTCATAAAGGTCGGCATGGCGCAGGTTAGCTTTGCTCAATTTTGCGCTCTGCAAATTGGCTTTACAGAGGATGACGCCCTGCAAATTCGCGCCTTCCAAGTCGGCATTTTCTAAATTGGCCTCTTTCAAATTCACGCCGCGCAGCGAGCCATCCGTCAGCCAACCATTCTGGCGAAGCTGGCGCACGGCTTCAATAGCAAAAACGTTGTTCGAACTGCCCATTTGCAAAATCAGGGATCGCTTTTGATATTTATCCAGGCTGCGGTGGTTGAGCCAATCGATGATGAGGACGGTGAAGGCGATGCTGATGAGTTCGGTGCTGGCGTTGGAATAAAAATCGCTTGTCAGTTTTTGGAATGTGAAGGTTTCACCAGGGTGCGCAATGAAAAAACCTGTGACGGCGTTGAAAATCGCCAGTCCGAGCAGCACCAATCCCAGTTTGCGCACGGTCAGCAGCGAGTCGAGAATCCGCGAAATCCATTGGTAAAGCCATAAGTCTCGCAGCCGATCTGTCCACGTTGGCGGGTGTTTCCACAGATGATTGCTCATAAGACATCCCCCATATGGCAGCTTATGACGCACACCAATTTTTATCCGGTCTGATATGCCGGATTTGCTGCCCAAATGTCAAGATACGACAGGTCAAAAGTTTGGATACCCCCAATCTGAGGGGATACCCAACTTCAATTTCGGGCTTAGGAGTCCTCTGCTGCTGCCAGATTATCGCGTAGAGTTTCTAGCCGATCACGAACGTCTGGCAAAAATGGATAGGCATAAATCTCGCCCCATGTCAGCACCCACTCATATTCCCGCACGGCAGCTTCGGGCTGTTCCAGTGCTTCCAGAATCTCACCGCGTAAAAATCGGCGTCTGCCCGTTTCGGCGGCGGATAACGCGGAGTTGATGCCTACCAGTGCGTCGTTAAATTGTCCGGTAGCATAGAGTGCGCGTGCGCGATATTCGTTTGCAACCGGGACGAGATTGTCGGGGAGATCAGGGTTTGCTGCATCGAGCAGCGCTAAAGCCTGTGCAAGAATTTCGGAGTCCTGGGGCGATGCTTCGTCAATCATAATCCGCGCCCGCATCAGCAGAATTTCAGAATCCGGCAGGATACCCAGGCCAAGCAAAGATTCTGCATCGTCCTGCGCCACGCCGAAGTTGCCCGCCAGATATGCCGCCTGCATACGCTGTGCCTGGATCGTCGGGTCGTCACTGAGGTTAAACGCGCGCGTCAGATCAAGGCGCGCCTGATCGTAACGTCGCTGCTGCATGTATAAGTTGGCCCGCGCTGTCAGAACGCTTACGGTATCCGGTGTTGGTTCTTCGGCTGCCAATGCCTGATCGTAGGCCGCAAGCGCGAGGTCAATATTGCCTTCGGCAACGCGCGCATCGCCCAGGAGTTTGTATCCAGCGACGCTGCCAGGATAGAAGAACAGGTAATTCTGCGCATAAATGACCGCCAGACCAGGATCATCTTTTGCCAGCGCGATCTTAATTTGCAACTGGTAAGCGCGCTCAATCGTCGGATCAATGTAGAGCGCTAAAAAGGCTTCCTGCGCCGCCAGATCAATCTCATCCTGCTCATAATAGACTTCGCCGCGTTCAACGATCAGATTAACATCGGAAGTCAGCTCTGACCTCTCCAGACCTCGATTCAGGGTGTCGAGTGCGTCGTCATAGTTATTGCGCAGCTCATAATTTTTTGCCAGAACGATATAGGCTTCTGCCAATTGTGGGTCGCCTGCAATCGCGGATTCGGCGCGTAACTCCACCTGATCGAGATAATTCACCGCGTCGGTTGCCTCGCGCGTTTTGAAGGCGTTCTCCGCCATTCTCAAATACACCTTCGCATATCCCAGGTCAACCAGCGGCTTAAAGCCCTCGTTGGGGCGTTCGCTGAGTCGATTCTCAGCCTCTTCGATGACCCTCAGCGCGCGGGTTGTGTTATCTGCGCCAAGCAGTGCCATCGCTTCATAATAATAGGGCGCAGGATTAAAACTGTTTTCTGTCAGGCCGCGCTCAGCTTCCAGCGTTGGCAGCGCGGCGGCATACTCGCCCTTTTCGATGAGTACCACCGCATCGCCGATGAGACGATTGTTCACAGGCGGATAAATGCGCGTGGGGACAGGCGGCGCATTAATATCGCCTTTTTGGATATTGGGCAGCACGGTTGGGCTGGGTGTCAGCGTCAGGCGCGGAGTCGGCGAAGGCGTGGGTGTGAATCCGGGCGTATTTGTCGGTGTTACGCTGGGGGTGTAGGTTGGCGTCCACGTCGGCGCAAACACAATGCCACGCAGCCGGGGATTATTCAGCACGACTACCGTTCCGATGATGCCAAGTACCAGCAGTACGCCGATGATACCACCAATCACATAAAGCCGGAGAACGAGCGAATCTCGCTCTCCCGCGCGACCTTTTGTTTTTCGTGTCCAATGCAGGTTCTCAATTTTTTCCGATGAGAGGCGATACTGCCGCAAAATCTCATCGACTTTTTGCTGGGCTTCGGTGATTCGCTGGGAATCTGGCACGGGGACGCCGGGAGTCATTACCGACGGCGATTGGGCGGTTGTCTGCACGGGCTGTGGCGCGGGCTGCGTGGGCGTGATGCGCTTCGATACGGCTGGAGACTGTGCAGGAGGTGGCGCTTCGGGTGCCAGTTGATCCTGCAACTGATCCGGCGTGAGTCCCATCGCGCGCAGCGCCTTCAACCCCGTTTCATTTTGAGGATTAATTTCGAGTAATTTTTGAAAACAGAATAAGCGTTCACGGCGATCCTGTGCGACGCTTGCCAGCCATATCCAGGCGGCCTCGTTGCGCGGCTCCAACCGGATAGATTGTTGCAGTAATTGACGTGCCAGATCATTTTGGTTGGATTTTGCGGCGGCGATGCCCCGCTGCCGTAATTCTCGCGCTTGTTCGCTCGACACGATAGCCCCCTTCACGCTGTGCATTCAACACAAATCTATTTTAACTGAAACTCCTGAATGCGAAAATTAAACGCCAGCGCTGAGGCTAAAGTCTGCGATTTGTTTTAGTTGGCACAAGCGGGTATCAAACGGGAGGCCAGGGATAGTTTGGCCCCGCTCCAGGCTTGGGGTAGTGTTTTTGTTGCAGCAGCTTTCGCAGTCGATTTTTGAAAGCGTTGATTTCGGCTGTCTCGATGAGTTCGCACAGCCTGGTCAGAAATTCGGCATTGGGGTCGTTCAGCTTGTTGTAAAGCTGCTCGATAGCTGCCAGCAGATCATCTGGAATGAGTTCACCCGCGAAATCCCAGATCACTGTCCGCAGTTTGTGATCGACGTTGAATGTGATGCCATGATCGATTCCCCACAGGTGTTCGCGCTGGTCAACCAGGCAGTGTCCACCTTTGCGGTCAGCATTATTCACGATGATGTCAAAAGCTGCCATTTTCTGAAGCTGGGGGCGAAACTTTTCGTCAAACGAGAAATAATTGATGTTGGGGTCATGGTTGATGAAAAATTGCATCGAACCAAGCCCATGTGGCCCTTCCCGCAGTACCGTTGGCGGGACGATCTGCCATCCCAGTTCGTGTGACGTGAGGAAGGAGGCCATTTCGCGGTTACAAAGCGTACCATCGGGAAAATCCCAGAGCGGACGTTCACCCTTGCGAGGCTTATAGACCGCCATCGTCGTCATGCTTTCATGGGCAATAGACAGCAAAAAAGTATAATTTGAACTCCAGCGCATGACGCCGTATTCGCCCTCAATCGTTCCTTTTTGCAGAACTTCGAGAAGCTGCTCTGTCGTAATCGGAATTTGTTTGTCGTTGTCGTTTGTCTGGTCGCTCATTAGGTCCAATAATATACCACACGTCCATTTTGTCGAGGGTCTGCGCGCCCCGCTTGAACGGTTTCCAGCGAGTGCAAACTTAAGGCCCGCATTTGTTGGCGATTGCACCACATCCGCACGACACCGGGTTCAGCCGCATCGATTTCACTTTCATCGTCGTCTTGCGGAGCCACCAATTCCTGCGCTACCAGTACCACCATGTTCCGATCTTCATCATACCCCAATCCCATTTGCGCGACACGGAAAACGGGTTCGATAGGCTCCCGTAAATCCATATCGAATGACTTGACATCCACTTCGGTGGGGTTGCCATCCGGGTTGGGGTAGCGCTCGTCCAGGTCGTCGATCAGTTCTTTTACCGCTTCACTTAGCGCCCACGCCTGCTCTTTCTCAATCAATAAGGAGACGACCTGGGTACCCTTACCAGCTTGCAGATGAAAAATTCGCTGACCTTTTGGCCCAATCGTGCCAATGGTGATGAAGTCTACGGGATTCAGTTCAATTTCTGTTTGCGGCATAATTTAACTGCCTTTAATGCGATAACCGTTTATTTTTTTTCTTGCTGCGCTTCTTGATTTTTGCGTTCCAGCTCTGCCAGGTGGGCAACGTCATTCATACCTGCGATGAAGGGGCGGCTGTGACCCAGCATGATGGTGCTGATCGAGGCAGGCGAGACAACGATTCGCTGAAAATTGTCCAGGTGCATCCCCAGATAATGCGCAAGCGCCATTTTAATCAAATCGGCGTGAAACACAACCGCGACCAGATCGCGCGGGTGTTCTAAGACCAGTTCTTCAAGTGCGTTCACGACACGCACTTGCACACCACGCATTGTTTCACCATTTGGAAAGCTGGCACGGGAAGGATACTCTTGCACCACACGCCACATCTTGCGCTGGGCCAGATCAGAAATTTTTCGACCTTCCCAATCCCCGTACATGACTTCGCCAATTCCATCTTTATGCCGAATAGCAAGATGAGGATGATACTGGCGAATGGCCTCGGCGGTTTCCATCGTGCGTTCCAGCGGGCTGGCATACAGATGTTTAATCGGTGCATCGGCGAGACGTTTGCCGAGTGCTTCGGCCTGGGCCTTGCCTTCATCATTGAGGTGAACTTCGGGGGTCCAGCCTGCTAACTTGCCGGTTTTTACGAAATCGTTCACGGCGTGTCTGATCAACAGAAGTTGTGTCATGAGATCGTCTGAGTATCGTATGCCAGATAGTCTGATATGGTATGTCGCGATTTAAAGGTGGATAATATCATATCCCAGCAAGAAACACATCAAGAATTTAGCGCATATTTGCCTTTGGCGCTAAAGCATGGGGTTTTTCGCGCATTATAAGGAGTTGTGGATGTCGATTTTAGTTACAGGTGGCGCGGGGTTTATCGGCAGTCATCTCGCTAGCCGATTGATTCAAGCGGGACATGAGGTCATTATTTTTGATAATTTTAATGATTATTATGATCCCGCCCTGAAGCGCGCGAATATAGCGCCGATGAAGGATAAAGCCGTCATCGTTGAAGGGGACATCCGCGATGAAGTAGTGGTCGAGCATCTATTCACCGAATACGCGATTGACAGGGTGGCGCATCTGGCGGGAATGGCGAGTGTGCGCTACTCGGCAGAACGTGCGCGGCTGTATTCCGATGTCAATACCACTGGCAGCGTGACCATGATGGACGCAGCCCGAAAACATCAAGTCAAAATTTTCATTCAGGCTTCAACCTCGTCGGTTTATGGCAACGCGCAGCGTATTCCGTTTGTTGAGGATGATCTGCCCGACGCGCCGCTTGCCCCATACCCCGCCAGCAAGCGGGCGGCTGAACTTTATGCCCACAGCTTTCATCATCTGTTTGGCTTAAATGTGACCGTGCTGCGTTTCTTTAATGTTTATGGCCCGAACGGAAGGCCGGACATGATGCCTCTTAAAGTCATCGATTCGATCATTCACGACAAGCCCGTGACCGTCTATGACAGCGGCGACATGCAGCGCGACTGGACATATATTGACGATACGGTTGATGGATTAATAGCGGCGCTGGAACGTCCGATGGGCTATTCCATTATCAATCTGGGCTACGGCTCTCCGATTTCGCTCATGGCATTTATTCGCATTTATGAGGAACTGATTGGTAAAAACGCGATTATCCAGAATGTTACTTCTCCACTTACTGAGCCGCAGATTACTTATTGTGATAACAGCCGTGCCTGCGAACTTTTAGGCTTCAACCCTCAAATTGGAATACACGAAGGGCTGTCGCGCACCTGGGAATGGTATCGTAAACACCATAAGCTCTAGCCATGAGCGCAGCTCAAATATTATAACTTTCAGAAATTTCGGGTGGTATTTCCTTACTCTGCCCCGCCATTTTTGCTGGACAGTTTTGGTATAATAGAGTCCATTCTGTCTGCTGTGGGAAATTAGGATGAAAATAGGGCTTATATCAGATATTCATGGAGACTATGCCGCACTCAAGATCGTCCTGGAAAGATTTGATCATTATCATCGAGTTGATCTGATCCTTTGCGCGGGTGATCTGGTTGGACGGGGGCCAGACCCAGGTGAAGTGGTTAAATTATTTCGCCAGCGCCAGATTCCAACGGTGCGTGGCAACCACGATGAATGGTTTCATGGGTTAACGCTGGAAGATTCCGCCTATCTTAAAGCGCTGCCGCTGGATTGGCAGGGCGAATTTGATGGATGCAGCATCTATATGTGTCATGGCAAACCCGGAAACAACATCTGGGGTTTGTATCGCGATCACATTTCCGATACGCTGCTCAATATGATGCTCGACTCGCTGGGGGCGGATGTGTTAATCACCGGGCATACCCATATGCCTATGTGCATCCGTGTCGATCAAGGTTGTGTGATTAACCCAGGCTCTCTTTATACCTTTAATAATATGCGTTCGTCATCGCATACCTATGGCATCCTTCGCTTGCCCGAACTGGCTTTTGAGTTGTATGATTTGACTATGCCGCCCGAACAACCCGTGCCAATGAATGATTGGACGCCATCAAAAAGATGACGTTAATTTTCCGAAATGCCTTTTCGATTAATAATTAATAACAGAAAAGGATGGCGAATATGAATCAAAAAATTCTAGTCATTGAGGATGAACAATCCGTTCTCCAAAATGCGCTTGAGATATTAAGGCTTGAAGGTTTTGATGTACAAGGTGCGGAGAATGGTCGGCTTGGCTTGCAATGTGCATTTGAATACCTGCCAGACCTGATTATTTGCGACATTATGATGCCGGAAATGAATGGTTACGAGGTTCTGTATCAGCTTCGTAACAGTGTTTCAACACGGCTCACCCCGTTTATTTTCCTGACTGCGCGCACCGAGCGGCGTGATATGCGGCAGGGGATGAATCTGGGAGCAGATGATTACCTGACAAAACCCTTTACGGTTGCTGAGCTGCTGGAAAGCATCGAAGCACGTCTGAAAAAGACCGATGATATTGTTGTTGAGGCTCAGGCTGAGCTGGGTACACTGCGCGAAAATATCGCGCTGTCGATGCCCCATGAACTGCGCACACCGCTGACAAGCATCCTGGGTTTTTCAGAAATTATCGTGCTGGATGGTGCTGCGATGCCGTCTGACCAGGTGGTGAAAATGGCAGATCACATTTACCAGGCGGGTACTCGTTTGTTCCGGTTGGTAGAGAATTATCTGACCTATGCGCAAATCGAGATTCTGGGACTCGATAGCAAACGCCGCGAAGAAACGCTGAAGGGTACGACGAACGAAGCGGAAAGAATTATCAAAGACAAAGCATTCCGCACCGTTAATGCTGCCCAGCGCGATGCCGACCTGAAGCTGGATATTGCGCCCGCTAAGCTCAAAATCCATGAGCAGAATCTTGCCAAGATCGTCGAAGAACTGGTTGATAACGCGGGCAAATTTTCTTCCCCCGGCACACCGATTAAGGTCAGCGGAACGGCGAACGGCGCAGAATACATTCTGGCGATTTCCGACCAGGGGCGCGGGATGTCGTCCGATCAAATCAAACGAATCGGCGCATATCGCCAGTTTGATCGTGAATTTTATGAGCAGCAAGGCTCTGGATTGGGCTTGATTATTGCGAAGCGGTTAGCAGAATTACATGGCGGCAGTTTGACTGTCGAAAGTGTCCCCAATCATCAGACAACGGTGGTCGTTCGTCTGGCACTGGGCTAAGCAACCTTTATTCAATTATGAGGCGAGACGTGGTACTGTGAATGAAGTGAACCTTAAACAGTTCACGACCTCGCGTATAAGCGCCGTCCGTAAGGGCGGCGCGCTCTTTTCCACGTCCCGCCAATCTCATAGTAGCACAAATCACTTTTTCAGCCTAATATAAGGCGACTATGACCAATTCCTCACCTCATCAACCCAATGCCCCTGTCGAACATTACACCCGCGAATATTTCGAGAAATGGAATTATGCGGATCGCGGCCTGGGCAAATACAGCATGTACTGGTTCGCGCGGCGCTATTACGCGGCGTTGGTGCAACGTTATGCACCCCCCGGCGGTGGCAAGCTGCTCGAAATGGGCTGCGGGTTGGGGCATCTGCTGGGGCTTTTACAGGACGATTTTCAATGTGTCGGCATCGACCTGATCGACTACAGCATCGAGCAAACAAAAATTAACGCGCCGAAAGCCGAAGCTTATCAGATGAGCGCCGACGATTTGAGCGCCTTCGAGACTGGATCATTCAGTGTGGTGGTCGCGCTGCATCTCGTCGAACATTTGCCAGACCCCGAAAACACCATTCAGCAGGTGAGTCGGATTCTTAAGCCAGGTGGACTCTGGTTATTCGCCACTCCACACCCCGATTATGCGCTGCGCCGCTTCAAAGATCGCGAAAATGATGCCATTGGCAAAGATAAAACGCATATCAACGTCCATCCGCCCCGGCAGTGGCAGCAGTGGTGCGAAGCGAATGATTTTGCGATGGTCAAGCATTTTGGCGATGGCCTATGGGATGTGCCGTATCTGCCGCTGATCCCAAAAGTGATTCAGTTCGGCATGTTCGGTTTACCCGCGCTGGCGCAGGTGGTGACGCGCACCACATTGACGCCGCTGAGCCTGGGCGTGAATCAAATTGGCATCGCGCGGAAGAAGTAACTTATTTCACGGTATTATCAAAATACTGCTTGACGCCGCGTAAGGTGGGTCTTTCCCAGGTTTTTTCCTCAAATTGATTATTGGTGTAATGCCCGATCACTTTGCGCCAGAAAGCGATTGCACCTGTATTGGTGTGGATTTCACTGACACGCCAGTGACCCCGAAAACGATCAAACATCTGTCGCGCAAAATATTCACCGACCCCGGCTCTGCGAAATTTGCGCAGGATAAAAAATTCTGCCATGTCGATACGTTGTTCAGTATCATGAGGCGCAGGTTCATCGACCAGCGCGAAGCCCGCGACCTTGCCGTCAACCTTCACTAAAAAGACGTGCCGCCAGGGATCAACCCAATAGCCGTCGAGGTCTTCAATCGAGTAGCGCCCATCTTCCAGCAAATCCATATCATTCACGAGATGGCTGAAGTCGTACATATAATACTGGTAGAGATTGGTCAGCAGCGGCCTGTCGTCGATGGTGGTTTCGATAATTTCAATCATTATTAATCTGTTTTTGGGTAATCAATTTTTGCGCTTCTTCAACCAGGGCATCAGTCCAGTTTAATTTCGTTTTGACCCACTCTGCATCGTTATAATTGGAATCTTCCTTAAGCAGCAATTCCCACAACGAATTGGCTTCGTCAACTTGCCCGTCAGCATGAAGAGTAAGTGCCAGCCCTGCGATGGCATAAGGGGATTGAGGATCGATTTCGCGCGCTTTGAGAAAATCTTCTTTTGCCTTCACGCGATTCCCTAATTCAAAAAAGACCTCGCCGCGATTCGTGTAGGCTGTTGCTGAGTTGGGATCAATCTGAATGACGCTGGTGTAATCGCCGATGGCTTGCTCGAATTGTTTTCGGCGGATTGAAAGGTTGCCACGATTAAAAAGGGTGATGATGTTTTGTGGGTCTAGAGTCAGCGATTGCGTAAAATCTGCCATTGCTGTTTCCAGATCATTTTGATTCTCATAGGCAAGGCCGCGATTACTGTAGGCTAACGGATTCCTGGGGTCTAGCCGGATCGCTTCCGTAAAATCGCGAATCGCCAAATTGTAATCCTTAAGTGCGAAATAGGTCAGGCCGCGACCCTCGTAGGCCAGCGAATTTTGCGGCTCTCGTTTAAGAATGTCGGCATATTCAGCGATTGCCCTCTCATAATCTTCATTTTGATAATATAAAGTGGCCTTGCCAATGCGCGGGGACATATAACGAGCGTCTAGCTGGATAGCCTTATTAAACGCCTCTAAAGCGCCCTCTTTATCGCCTTTTAAGCGAAAAATAGCGCCCTTCAGATTATAAGCGCCCGCATCTGATTTGTCATATTGAAGCCCAATTGAAATATCTTCCAGCGCTGCATCATAATTTTGCTCTCGGATGAAACATGAGGCGCGTTTGATCCGGGCAAATTGTAAATGCGGTATAATGCGAAGCGCCTCGCTGTAATCTTGAATAGCACCCTGATTGTCACCTAATTTTTCTCTTGCCTGTGCTCGCCAATAGTAGGCATCGCTGTCTTCAGGGACGAGGCGCAAATAAATCGTGTAATCGACTATGGCTTGGCGATATTCTTTCTTTGCATAATACGAGCCTGCTCGACCTAAATAGGCTTGTTTATATCGAGGGTCTAATCGCAGTAGTCTATCGTAATGAGGAAGGGGGTCTGGGCGAGATTCTTTGGAGAAAAGCGGGCGGAGCAGCCTTAAGAAAATCTCAAGAAAATCGTGTCCCCCTTCGAGAAACTCAGCTAAAGTGTTGTTCCAGATTGTTGGATAGGCTGGCAATGGGCGATTTGCGGCTTCATCAATAAGCTTTTGTATTTCGGCTGAATTTTCGGACATAGAGGTTAACGGGACTTTTGAAATAGCGGTAACTCATTATTTATCAACCCATTTTTCGTGTCAAGCACCGATCACCGCCCGCCACAGCAAAAACCCGCCCATGCCGATCACAATCGTTGCCAGTAAATTTTTTGTTCGCCAGGAGACGATGACGGCGAGGAGTCCCGCGACCAGATAGGCGTTATCCATGCCGATATTTATCGTGTCATCAGGCATCATAACCTCTGGAACAATAATCGCGGTCAGTACGGCGACAGGCACATAGCTCAACGCCCGAACCAGAAGGGGTGGTAATTGCAGCCGCCCGACAATCGCCAGCATCGGGTAGCGCACGCCAAATGTGACGAGCATCATTCCAAGTATCAGTAAAACTTCGTTCATATTCGCTTGTCAGCCAGTCAGCGAGTCAGCCTATCAGCTAAAAAATCTGAATGCTGAGATGCCGATAAGCTAAGTTTTGACCTCTTTGCGTTGAAAAATTTCTTCAGCGATCATTCCCGCCGCTATCCCGATCAAGGCTGCGACCATTAAGCCAAGTTTATTGGGCAGGCCGTTTGCCAGGATGCTGGTCACACCCGCGACGATGGCGCAAATCAGCATCGGGCGATTCACCAGCAGGGGGATGACAATGCCGATGAATGTCACGACCATTGCGAAATCCAGCCCCAGATTGGCAAGGTCTTTGAACTGCTGACCCGCGACGATGCCGATCAGCGTACAGGTCTGCCAGTTGAAGTACATAATCACTTCTGAGCCGAAAAAATACCAGTGCTTATAGGGCGAGTCGTCGTGCTGCTGGTAACGGCTAATCACAATCGCATAGGTTTCGTCGGTCAGCGTGAAGGCCAGCGGCAGCAGCCAAATCTGCGATAAATGCTTGACGTAGGGGGCAAGCGATGCCCCATAGAGCGCATGTCGCAGATTGACGACAAAGGTTGTCAGCACGATGATGCCAAAAGAGACACCCTGCGAAAATAAGTTTGCACCGATAAACTGCGCCGAGCCTGCAAAAACAAAGAGCGACATTCCCATCGCTGCGGCAGGCGATAACCCCCCAGCCACAGCCACCGCGCCAAAAATAATGCCAAATGGAATCGCGCCGATCACCATCGGGAAGGTGTCTTTGATGCCTGCAAGAAACTCGCCTTGCCGGGTATAGATGGTTGTTGTTTGAGTGGTCATAATCGTCAGGGTAGCATGGCGCAAGGGTAGAAAATATGTCCAATAATAACCAGCAATTTTAAAGCAGATATTCCAGTTTATCTCTCCAGTTTGCAGCATTGAAAGCGGATTGCTGACCGCCGAAAGCTAATCGCCAGTTTCTTAGATTTCGCCTGCTACCCAGCGCTCGACAATGCGCTGCGAGGGTAAAAATGCGACTTCAGGGATGCTGGTTTTCGCGACCCATTCGGCGGCCTCGGCGTCATCGTCGGCGTGAAGTGTACCGCCAATAATGCTGGCAGCGTAGGCGATTACAATGTCCGCCATACCGCCGTCGTCGGGCGTGTGAAAGACATCCATCAGGCGGTCAATCTGCACGATCAGTCCGGTTTCTTCCAATGCTTCGCGGCGCGCGGCGGCTTGTGGGTCTTCTCCGGCGTCCACAAAGCCAGCAGGCAGCGCCCAAAATCCTTTTTTCGGGTCCTGGGCGCGCTTAATCATCAGCATTCGTTCATCCTGAAAAATGACGACCACAACGGCGACTTTGGGATCGAAATAAATCGTGTGATCGCATTTGGGGCAGACCGGGCGAATCGTGCCGGTGCGCTGACGTTTTTCCAGCGCCGTGCCGCACAGAGGGCAAAAATTGGCGATGCGTTCCTGACTCATGCCATTTTCCTTCGGCGGCGGATCAAGGTTGTCGCCAATGCAGCGATAAGGAATATGATGCCAACGATAATCGACACCAGGCCAATGAGATTAATATCAATCGTGGGCGCAGCTTTCGACTGTGGGACAGCCGTCGGGATGATGGTCGGCGCAGGCGATGCTGTCGGCGGCATGGCGGGGGCAGGCGATGCTGTTGCTGCCATAGCGCGCTGAACGGTAGCTTCCTCGGCCTGAGCCACCATTGTCGGCATGGATGTGGTGGTTGCGGCGGGCTGCGGCGGAATAGCCTGAGTCAGGTCAGCAGCAGAATTTGCAGCCCCCTCATCGTGCTCTGTGGCTGAAGAATCGGCAGACTCCTGCATCGTAATAGCTGACGATGCTAAATCTTCGCCTGGAGATGGCGGCGCTGTTGCAGCGAAAAAATCGGTTGTCTCTACGGCCTGGTCAGCCGCCGCGCCACCTTGCCCGTCAGCCAGACCTGTTTGGGCATTTTGTGTCATTGTCGGCAGGGCAATCGCATATGGAATGGAGTCGGCTAAAGACGCTTCTGTTGCCTGCGCGGTTTCTGGTTCCAGTACATCCTGATTTTGTATCTCATCCGTGCTTTCGCGTCCGATTTGGGGCGCAGGTGCCTGACTTACGCCATCCTGAGCATTTTGTGTGTCCATTGGTGCCTGGGCAACCTGGAGTTCGGCATCATATGCTAGTATTGGCGAGGAAGCTGAAGTGTTGGCATTGGTGGAAATGGTCAGCAGATAACCGCCAAAAATGATGAGCAGAAAAGCTGCGGCAGCGCTTATGGCACTGAAAGCAGCCGTCATCGGAAAGGGCAGTGTGCGCGATTTCGTGATAGATTTATCCAGCGTGAAATCGCGCGGCGCTTTTAGCTTCGGCAGTTGGCTGACCAACGTTACCGTCTGGCGCAGAGTCGCCAATTCGCGGCGTAGATCGACCTCGGATTGCAGCCGGGTTTCCAGTGCCGCGCGCTCAGAATCATTTAGTTCGCCGTCGATATAAGCCGACAGCAGTTCATAATCATGTTCGTTTAACATGGTGTTTCCGGTAAAACATTACTCATTATTATCAAGACGATAAATCGACGGCAAAAGTTCCTGAACCGCCTGCAAACAATCACGAACAGTGACTCGCGCTCGGCTGAGGCGTGATTTCACCGTGCCTAGATTTGTGCCGAGGATGTCTACAATCTCCTGATAACTTAACCCTTCAATATCGCTCAAGACCATCACCATGCGCTGCGATTCGCTGAGTCCATCAATGCAGTCCTGAATTGCCTGATTCAGTTCATTTTGCTGCGCGGCCTGTTCAGGTGAGGGGGAGTCATCGGGAACTGGCGCGCCATCGTCCATATCCGCGCCCATCTCATCCAGGGAGGCGGCAGGACGGCGTTTGCGGCGGCGCAGCTCGTCGTAACAGGTATTGGTGACGATGCGCAGCACCCAGGCGCGAAAATTCCCGCCGCGATACGTGTTGAGGCGACGGTAAGCCGTGATAAACGAGTCCTGTGTGGCGTCGGCGGCACTCTCAGAATCGCCCATAATGCGGTACGCGATAGAATAAGCGCTATCCTGGTACGCCAACACCAGCGCATTGAAGGCGTCAAGATTGCCCTTCAGCGCTTGCCGGATCAGTTTTTGTTCGTCCTGCGGGTTGCTCACCATTGACAAGTGCGCCAAAAAATTTTAAGATAACAGATAAATCGCTATATTAGCGAAAAATAAACGAGATATTACTTGAACAGTGACGCCGATGTGTCGGAACTGGTATACGATAACGTCTCAAACACGTTTGGGCCTTGCGCCCGTGTGGGTTCGACTCCCACCATCGGCACAAAAAGAAGTCAGGATTATCCTGGCTTTTTTATTTGTTTTAGGCTCAAAGCTCATTTCATTCCTCACCCATTGGAGGACTGACCGCTTTCATGACAATCAACTCTCCATCAGCAATTTTTTGAATCAATACTGATCGGTTAACGCCAAACTGAGCTGCGACAGCATCGAGTTTTGCAAGCCGCTCCAATCTTTTGGTGCTATCTCCTAGATAGATACTCACGATAGGCTGGCGGGGTGAATTCCGCTTTTTAGTCATACCGATCTCCACTTGACTATGTAGTCAAATGTGTATATAATGGACTATATAGTCCAAAGTGGTAATTGTATAGCCGTATTTTCCTTTAAAACTCACAATCAAACAAGCCTGACAAAGAATTAGGGAATTTAATGCGTACTTACGAAGAATACGAAGAAATTTTGAAATTGTGGGAATTAGGCATTAGCAAGAAGCGAATTTCGGTGGTGATGCAAATTCCCAGGCGCACAGTGATCGACTGTATTCAACGCTATGGAAGCATGAAAGGGCTAGAAGAAAATCGAGAACGTGCGTCAAGAAGCAAGCCAGACGAAGTGCTGGCGCGCATTCGCGACCCTCAAAATGTTCAAGTCCAGCAAGCATATGCTTATTTATTGGGAATATATCTGGGTGATGGCAGCATTGTTGTCAATCGAAAAGTGTATCGGCTGCGTGTCACACTAGATAAAAAGTATCCGAATATCATCAACACTTGTATGCAAGCCATCCAAACGGTGCTTCCCGAAAATAAAGTCGGACTGGTAGCCAGAGAAGGTTGTTATGATGTAAGCTGTCATCACAAATTCTGGCCCGACCTATTTCCCCAGCATGGTGAGGGTGCAAAACACTTACGGCAAATTAAACTCGAAGAATGGCAGCTTCAGATTGTTGATAAATATCCGCTCGAATTTTTCCGAGGGCTTTTTCATTCAGATGGTTCACGTGACAGAAATGTTGTGAAGGGCAGAGAATATCCACGATATGCCTTCACCAATCTTTCGCAAGACATTCGGCAGTTATATTGCTACACCTGCAACCTGCTCGGCCTGCATTGGACGGTTGCTACGAATGGGCGTAATATCAATATTGCCAGACGCGCTGACGTGGAATACCTGGATCGCGTCGTCGGGCCGAAGTCGTAATACTCGAACTCCCTTGCGTCACATCCCTGTCACAGCCATAATCTGCTGTAGAGATAGCTTTTCCGTCACAGTGGGATTTTGGCATGTCGCGTATTTTCATTTCCTATCGCCGATCCGATACATCCGGCTATGTCATCGCCATTTATGATCGATTGGCGAAAAATTATGATCCTGCGCACATTTTTCGTGACTTGGATACCATCGATTATGGCGACGATTTTGTCGAGCGTATCGAACAAGCGGTGCAGTCGTGTTCTGTGTTGTTAGCCGTCATCGGGCGCAACTGGATGAGCGCGACGGATAACAGTGGACGCCGACGCCTCGATAACCCGCATGATTTTGTGCGTCTGGAGGTGGCGACAGCGCTGCAACGTGGCGTTCGTGTGATTCCGGTTCTGGTTGGCGGCGCTTCAATGCCCTATGCCGATGAGATGCCCGAAAATCTCAAGCCGCTGGCGCGTCGCAATGCGCTCGAAATCAGTGATCGCGATTTTCACCCGCATATGGATCGCCTTATCCACGCCATTGATCGGGTGTTGGCAAAAGTAAAAGAATCTCCGTCTGCAATGACCGATACCAGCGATGAATTGAAAGCCGTTGAAATCCCAAAGATGCGCTTCCTTGACATACCGTCAATCGAGGAGCAGGCCGATACGCTGCCAATCACTGTCGCCAATAAATATTTTTTGCCGAAGCCCGATTTGCCCGATGTACCCGCTATTCTCCCGGCTCCATTCGAATGGTGCGAAATTCCAGCGGGTAAAGCCACCCTGGAAGATGTCAGCGATACAGGGGGAACACAGGGTGGCATTTACGATGTTCCAGCATTTGCTATCGCCAGGTATCCCCTGACATGCGCGCAATATCAGGTTTTTATGGATGCGAAAGATGGCTATCGCAACTCCAAATGGTGGCAGTATTCGGAACACGCGAAGCAATGGCACACTGCGAATAACCAGTTGAATGCACTGGCTTATACGGACAGCAGCTTGCCGCGCACAAATTTGAGTTGGTATGATGCCCTGGCATTTTGCAACTGGCTGTCGGCGCGGGTGAATCGTCAGATTACGCTGCCGACAGAACAGCAGTGGCAGCGCGCCGCTCAAGGTAATGATCGGCGTAAATATCCCTGGGGGCCAACTTTCGACAAATTGGCCTGCAACGTGATTGAAAGCGGTATTCGCAAGCCCACCTCCATCACAAAATATCCCGCTGGTGCAAGCCCATACGGGGTCGTCGATATGAGTGGAAACGTGCGGGAATGGTGTTTGACGGAATGGGGTAATGACAGCGGTGCGGCTGATAGCAACAAGCCCCGTGTGGTTCGTGGTGGCTCGTTTTATGATCTTGCCTATAGGGCCGCATGTTCATTTCGCTATAAGGAAGACCCAGGTACACAGCTCCCCTATTGTGGGATGCGGCTGGTTTGTCTGGACGCGCTTGCCCTGACCCCCACCCTCATATACAATTCGACTCCAGGTTGATTGTGCGCGAAATTGTTAAGCTAAAAGCGAACCGCTAAAAGCGAACCGCTTAGAAAAGATACTATGATTCGATTTATTATCTCGCTGGCGATTGGGCTGGCGGTGGGTTTGTTGGTCGGCCTGTACCTCGGCTGGGTGCAGTTCCCGGTGGAATACGTCAACAGCCCCGCATCCGATCTTTCGCAGCGCCACAAGGATGATTATACGGTGATGATCGCGTCTGGCTACCTGCAAGATAGCGACCTGGAAGCAGCCGTTGACCGTTTGCGGCTGATCGGTGTCGAAAATATTCCCGCATTTGTGCAGGAAGTTGCCGAGCGTTATATCACCAATTCGCGCGAAGTGAATGATATTCGTGTCCTCGTCGCGCTGGCCTCTGCGATGGATCGCCTGACGCCGATTATGGAACCTTACCGACAGGTCAGCCTGCCATGACGAAACGCCGGACTCCGCCACCGCCCAGAACCATTCCTGAACAAATGCCGCCCCCACGCAGCCGTTATAATCGCCCGCGCCGCCTGTTTTCCGCCTGGGGATTATTTATTGGGCTGATTATTGGCGTCGGGGTAGGGTTGGTCTATACCTGGACGATCAGCCCGGTTATCGAAGTTTCGACAGACCCCTGGCAGCTTCGCCCGGATGACCGCGCCCGCTATATGGTCGCCGTTGCCCTGGATTTTTCTTATGATGGCAATTTGAATCGCGCTGTTGATCGCCTGCTGGCGCTTCAGCCCAAAGGGGAGCCGCGCGATATTTTTCAGGATGTGGCAGACACAGCCTGCTCACTCGCCACGACAGGTTACGTCAACAGCAACAGTGGTTTGCGCGCCATTCGCAGTATGATGACGTTTTATCAGCTTCAGGGGCGGACGGGCTGCGCCGATACGCTGATTCCAGCGGGGGATATGCAGCCAACAGCCGTCGTGCAGATCGATTTGCCAACCCCGACGCTTGCGCCGCCCGCCAGCAAGACGCCAACCCCCATCAGCGCGCCCAACGCCAGCCCAACGCCTGTATTTATCATTGTGCCAACCAGCGTACCACAGCGCGATTTTGTGCTGGCGAATGTCGCGACATTTTGCGATTCCGAAATTTCCGGCGTGATCGAAGTTTATGTGCAGGATTTCGGCGGGACGGGTATTCCTGGTCAGGCTGTGCGTGTGCGTTGGGATGGCGGTCAGGACACATTTTTCACGGGTTTGAAGCCGGAACGCGGCCCAGCCTATGCCGATTTCCAGATGGTCGAGGGACGCGGCTATATTATCGATATGCCCGGACGGTCTGATCCTTCAGCCGACCCGCTGATTGCGACGCCCTGCAATACTGATGCAGGACAGCGGGCAATTACCTCCTATCGCGCTGTTTTCCTGCCTGCGAGCTAAGGCCGCGTGGTTGTGAGTTTCATATCGGCGTATCCCGCAGGATTAGGTTCCGCCCAGGCCAGATAGAGGTGGCGATTTCGGTCTGTCGAGAGGCTTGGCGCGCCGATAATCGAACTGAGGGCGACAATGGTCTGATAGGCGGCAACCAGGCCGTCGCGTAAATAGATGATAACCAGATTTCCATCACGATAAGCCGCGACAGGCAGCGTATCAAACTGTCCTGCCATCGGTGCTGCCCAGGATACCCACGATGTCCCCGGAAGGGTCGATTTCGCAGCCCCGCCATTAAATCCTGTGTTGAATGATACCTCCGATTCGATGCCAAATCCGAGCCTTCCGGCGCGACTCCAGAGATTCGAATTGAAGTTTGCGCTGGTGTACCATGCTTCGGACGTGCCATCCATGCGGGTGATATTCCAGAACACGTAAAGATAAGTCGAATCCAGCGCGGCGCGAAAATCGATCAGACGATCCCCGCGCATAAGCGTGACATTTTGCCCAAGGCTGCGGCTGTTTACTGCTCTGCCATTTTCGAGCGTCGCGTGATAAATTTCGCGCTCCGTTGTTTGCAGCCAGAAGATGTGAAATGTGCCATCATTCGCGCGCACAATTGAAGGCCAATCGGCGCTGCTGGCGATTTCGACTGGCTGGTATGGGCGGCCTGCATTGTCAATATATTGGGCATACAGCAGTGGTTCGCCGACAATTCTACCGCTCCATACCGTCCAGATGCCGCCGCTGCCATCGGAGACAGCCGCATAACGGAGCGTCATGGCATTTGAAATCAGCGTTGGGCCGCGTTCAATTTGCATCGTGGGCGTGATGAGCGCTGCAAAAAGTCGGTTTTCATTTTCAGTGTCGGCATCCAGCCAGAGCAAATGCGTATTGTTGCCCGTACCCAGAATGAACTGCTGGGCAAATGGACGTACAGGGGGCAGCGGTAAAACGGCGCGCTCCAAAGATCGATTCCCGCGCATAATGATGGCATCCTGATGCACACCTGCGCGATCCGCGCCGATCCAGGCCGCTGTCAAACGCTGGTCAGCCGCCCAGAGCACGGGCGCGGCAGCTTGCTCGGTTTGCCCAAGCGTGATGACTTCGCCCCAGATCGACGGCGGCGTGGCAGCTTGGAGGGGTATACAGGCCGTCAGGAAGGCCAAGAACATCCAGAGCAGGGCAGTGCGCACAGTTCATTCACGCTTCGACGATCAAATGACGGGATGAGGTGGATTGGTTGGTTTCCGTTGGCTTCGCCGTGACCTCGACGATGATGGTGACGGGCGGGCTTGCGGTGCCATCGAAACGATAAGCCAGTGCCGTCATCGAGTGAAAGCCGACTCCTTCCGCCAGCCAATTCATCGTTACCGTGAAAATCGGAACGGCACTGTTGGCGGTTGGCGTCACTTCTTTGTAAGGTACATCGTCGATCAGCAGTTCAATTTTTGCGACGCCACCACCGCTGTCACGGGCGATCAGTGCGATGTCGAGTTCGGCATTTTCGACAATCAGCACTGCACTGGAGGGTACTTGAAATTCGATTTGCGGCGCATCGGGTGTCGGCGGCGGCGTAGGCGTACCAACTTGTAAATTACAGGCGCTTAAAAACATAATCAAGGACACGAACGAAACGCATTTTAGCATTTGACACATGCAGTCAGACGCCCCGATTCTTGTAAATCCAGCCATTGGTTAAAAACGAACAGCCATTCGCGATTGGTATCATCGTCTTGCACCCGCACGGTTTCCACAAACCAGCCCGGATCAGCGCTGGCGTCCTGCCCGATACAGCAGCGGGTCAGATCGCCGAGATCGGGAACTTCAAGGATGAATTTGTCCAGGCTGCCCGCCTCAAACGAAAAAATATCCTGCGGCGGTAGATAGATCGATTCAGTTTGTCCATCCGTTCCGAAAAGCTGGATAAAAACATTTGAATCCGTTCCTGCCAGAGATTCATCGCCCGTTTTAATCCATATCGTATAGGTGTTGGTTTTCATATTTTCTCAATTCTATTCATAAGTCAAAGTGTACCATGATTTCATGAAGCGGCTTTTTGAGGTAATTATCACCGCGAATGGTCATTCGTCAATTAACCAGGAACGGCAGGAATAGGCTAGAATGTGAGGAATGGCATCACCTACCTCGGAGCTAAATGTGCGCGTTGATATTCTCACTCTGTTTCCTGGGATGTTCCAGGGGCCAATGACCGAAAGCATGATGTGGAAAGCACGGGATCGCCAACTACTCGACCTGCATATCCACGATATTCGCGATTTTTCAACCGATAAGCATCGGACTGTTGATGACATCCCGTATGGCGGCGGCGGCGGGATGCTGATGCGCGTTGATGTGGTCACGCGGGCGGTTGAATCGTTGGTGAAGCCGGGAACGCCCGTTATTCTGACCTCTCCGCAGGGACGTGTTTTTTCCCATGCGATTGCTAAGGAATTAGCCTCGCACGAGCAGATTACGATTCTGTGCGGTCATTACGAAGGAATTGACGAGCGGGTGCGGCAGTTGTTGGTGACAGATGAAATCAGCATCGGCGACTATGTGCTGACGGGGGGCGAACTGGCGGCAATGGTCATGGTCGATGCCCTGGTACGGCACATCCCCGGTGTGCTGGGCGCGGAAGGTGCGGCGGAGGCCGACAGCCATGCCGATGGAATCCTTGAAGGGCCGCATTATACTCGTCCACCTTTTTTTCGGGGTTTAGAAGTTCCACAGGTGCTTCAACAGGGCGATCATGCTAAAATTGCACAGTGGCGGCGTGAACAGGGCTTGCGACAAACGTGGCGTAACCGTCCCGATTTGCTGATGCGTGCGCAGCTAACCGACGACGAAAAGTATTTGCTGGCAATTTTTGCCGATGAATACCCATATAGTAGATAAGTAACTCTAAATTTCCTAAAGTTTTCAAACATGCTATGATAAGAATTAATTCGCGCTAGGTGAGAACTTGGTACGCCTTTGTTGAGCGTGCTGTCATATTCAGCTATACTTTGAGAGTTGTCAAACAATAGCCGCCCTCAAGCGGTTTTAACAGTGCAGACCGAACAGAAGAGGCATTCGTCATGGCTCAGGAATATCGCGATGAGAAACTTGAGAGCACATTAAGGCAGCTACACATCGCCGTTGAAGGGGTCAAGGCGTCCGTTATCGTGAATGTGGATGGACTGCTAGTCGCTGCTTTTCCACCCGGTGATGAGGAAAACCCCCACGAAAACCCAACCAGCAGCCCGCAGGTCGCCGCGATGTCCGCCACGCTGATCGGTTTGGCGGAGCGTACATTAGGTCGTTTAGCGCAAGGGGAATTGGAGCGCCTGTTGATGGAAGCAGAAGAAGGCGTCATGGTGGTCTACCCAGCGGGTCGTGCATCGCTGGCGGTGCTGGTCGAGAAGAATGCGCGCATCGCTCATGTGCTGTATGCAGCCCGAAAAGCTGCCGCAGATGTGGCACAAATCCTCGGTTATTGATTTTCCGCGCAGGCTAAATGTTATAACCTGACCATCAGACGATCACATTACTTTGAAGTCGGGTTGGTTTGAAAGAACATCCTCAAAACCATCTGCCCAAGCCGAATCTCGTCGCCATCGCGCACCGGATAGGGGCGATGCGGATTCAGGCGTGTGCCGTTGATAAACGTGCCGTTGCTGCTGCCCAGGTCCCACAGATTCAACTGGTTATCTTCCAGACGCAGTGACGAATGCTTGCGGCTGACACCCATGCGATACCCGGCATAAGGAGTCAGGTCAACTTCGGGGGTTGCGCCGGTGGTCGGGTCACGTCGTCCCAAAATCATATCGTGCGTTTTGGGCTTCAGGATGATCGGGTTTGCGCCGCCCTCGATTTCGATTCGAAGCGTCATATTATTTTCAAAACGGCTGCTTCCAGCACTGCGGATCGCCTTCGACTCCGTAGTATCAAGCTTGATCGGCGCAGGCTTGGCATCGGGCTTTGGTGCTTCTGCGGCGGGCGCGCCATCGTCTGACGTGGTGGTCGAGGTAGGAGCCTCTGCCGGAGGAGCTTCGGCGGCTTCCGGCTCACGTAAATCGCGAGTGCCGACGCTGACCTGAGCACCGCTGGTAAGGTTGGTGCCACAGTTTTCGCAGAACAGAACACCGGGACGGTTTGCATGTGAGCAGGTGGGGCAGATTTGCATCCCTGTTTTGGATTCCACTTTCTCACCCTCCTTGCTTTTTTCAGTAGGCACAGATTTAGGACGTTCTGGCGGTACATTGGTTGCCGCATTTTCGACGACAGTTTCGATTGGCGGCAGCGGATTGGTTGACTTCGCCGATTTCTGAAGTTTCTTGACGATAAAATCCGCGTACCAGTTGGGCCAATCATCATCCTTACCGCCCAGCATTTTCTCATACTCGGCATGAGCCGTTTCCGCCTCACGTAATAATTTTGCGAGTTCATCTTTAGAAATTGTTTTTTGGTCCATATTTCTGCTTGCTTCTGTAAAGGTGACGTTTTCGTCAAACGGTA
>Ga0268299_1002030_pt1 | contig 27677 bp, 23 predicted proteins | sample NOBtaG_FD_193484 | JGI IMG/M metagenome (GOLD analysis project Ga0268299, IMG submission 193484) | Activated sludge microbial communities from bioreactor in Nijmegen, Gelderland, Netherland - NOB reactor | ecosystem: Engineered > Bioreactor > Aerobic > Activated sludge | place: Netherlands...
AACGGCGGCAGGGACGCTACGCTACGCCGGGGGGAGGGGAGCCACTGAGCGAGCCACCTGCGCACCTCCGCTGACTGCGTCCGACCGAACACACGCAGGGGGGCACTATGTACCTGAGCTTTACCTCCTCGTCCGCTAGCTCTCATTGACGGGTCGGGGGGTGGGGGGATTGACTACACGACGGCGCAGGAATCGGTTCTGCAGCGTCGGGAGTTGAGTTGAGATTGAGATTGAAGCCTCGCGCATGTCCGTCGAATCACCCGTAGAAACAAAGCAGCCCCTCGTCATTCCACCGCTCCAGATCGGGCCGTACTCCCTATGGCCGCCGATTTTTCCGGCGCCGATGTGCGGCATCAGCGATCGTCCGTGGCGTCAATTCGCCCGCGAGCAGGGATGCCCGCTGACCTATACGCAGATGGTCAGCAGCGAGGCCATGCGCCGGAACGGTCGCGACAAGAGCTGGCAGATTCTGGACATGCAGGTCGAAGAGCAGCCTGTGTGCGCGCAGCTTTTCGGCTCGGACCCGGAAGCGCTCGCGAGTGGCGCCGAGGACTTGGAACGCGCGGGTGCCGCGATCGTGGACCTGAACATGGGATGCCCCGTGGACAAGGTCGTGCGCACCAATGGCGGGAGTGCGCTGATGCGCCAGCCCGCGTTGGTTCGCGACATCTTTATCGCCATCCGTACGAGGATCAAAGTTCCGTTCACGGTCAAGTTCCGCGCGGGTTGGGAGAAGTACGGCGACGAGGCCTTTACCGTGGCGCGCATCGCGCAGGAGGAAGGGCTCGATGCGATTTGCATTCACGCGCGTACTCGCGAACAGAAGTTCAAGGGGAACGCGGACTGGACGATCCTCGGCGCGCTGAAGAAAGAATTCAGGATTCCGGTCATCGGCAACGGCGACGTGAAGTGCACAGATTCCGCCGAGAAGATGTTTCGCGAACAGGGAGTCGATGGCGCCATGATCGGGCGCGCGGCGATGGGAAATCCTTGGGTCTTGGGACAGATCGCGGCGCGGCTGCGCGGCGAACCAGATCCACCGCCGCCAACCATCGACGAGCGGCTCGACACGGTCCTCCGCCACGCGGAGATGATGTGCATGCGCAAGGGCGAGGAACGCGGCTTGATCGAATTCCGCAAGCACGTCGTGCAGTATCTGCGCGCGTTTCCCTACGCGCGTGAGATGAAGACCAAGCTGCTCGACGCGAAGACATTCGAGGAATACTCGGCCGTGATTCGCGAAGGGCGCGCGTCGATCCACGAGTTGGCGGCCGCCGCCGAGGCGGGCGAAGCTGCCCCCGCGGAGTCATCCTGAGCCCTGCGACACGCAAGACGTCGCGCCCAGCCGCGCGAAACGAATCACGTGGCGCGGGCGTGATGCCTTCGCTGCGATTCGCGGTCATTGGCGTCTTCGTGCTGGGCGTGCTGACGCGTCTCACCGGCGTCGTGCGTGAGATCATCGTGGCATCTGAGTTTGGCGCGAGCCACCAGCTCGACCAGGCACTCTTGGCGGTCTCGGTGCCGATCGCGTTCGCGGTCGCAGCGGGCGGCGGGCTCGCGCGTGCGGCTGTCCCGGTCGCCGCGGGGATGACGCCAAGGCAGCTCGGCACGTTCTTTCAACATTCGGGGAGGCGCGTGCTGACGCTCGGCGCGATCGCTTCCGGACTGCTCCTGCTGACGTCGCCGTTGTGGGCGAGATTTCTTCGCCCGGGGGCTTCGGGCGAGGAAATCGCATGGCTGACGAAGGGTGGCGCGCTGGCGAGTCTTGGTCTCGCGGGAGGCTGCCTCGCGGGACTTTGCGTGGGCCTGACGAACGCGCGTGGGCGGCACGTCTCGGCCAGCCTGAATCCGATCCTTTACAATTTGGTCATCATCGGAGCGCTCCTCCTGCTCGCGCCGAAGCTTGGCGCGTTTGCGCTTATCGCAGGCATCGTGATGGCCGAGTGGTCGCAACTCATCCTCCTTCTCCCGCCGCTCGCGAACTTGGTGGAGCGGGCCGTGCCTCGCGGAATTCAAGGGCGTCTGAGCGAACTCGGCGGGGCGATGGTGCCAGCGACATTGCTGGGACTCGCTGGTGGCTTGAACACGGTTGTCGATCGTTACTTCGCAGGACAGTTGGACGACGGCGCGATTTCTGCGCTCTCGTATGCAGACAGGTTGCTCTACCTGCCAATTGGGCTGATCGGTATGGCACTCGCGACGCCGCTCTACACGCGGCTGGCGCACTATGCGCGCGCGAAGAACTCAGAAGGATTCGAGAGCACGATGCTGCTCGGTCTCTGCGCGAGCGTCGCGCTGGGCGTCCCGCTCGCCGCGTTTTCGTGGGGACTGGCAGAGCCCGGCATCGCGCTGGTTCTGTGGCGGGGTGCGTTCGAAGCGGGCGACGTGGTCTTGTCTGCCGAGGCATTGCGTGGCTACGCGCCTGCGATAGTGTTCCTCTCGATGTTGCCGCTCGCGCAGTCGGCGGCGTTCGCTCAGGGACATCATTGGCGCGGCGTCCTCATTGCGATTGGCGGCGTGACCTTGAATGCGGTGCTGAATCGGTTGCTCATTGGGCCGTTTGGCTTGCAGGGCATCGCCTACGCGACTTCGATTTCCTCAGCATTGTCGGTGGTGATTCTGCTGCTGACGACGACACCGCACGTGTTGCAACGTCGCCTCTTGTGGCAGATCTGCGCGCGGGCGATCTTGACGGGGTTCGGGGTCGCGTTGATCTTGTGGGGACTGGGCGCTGCCGTGGGGGATGCGTGGCGCGCTGGTTGGAAGTCTCAGGTCGTGCTTCTACTAACGGGGTTGATGATTCCAGTTCTGACTTTCGCATTCTTCGCGCGCCCATTGTGCGCGCCCCTCGTGCCGAAGATTCGTGCGCTGCGGCATCGTGTCGCCCGCGCTGCGGCGCAGGAAGTACCCGCATGACCGACCGAAACTCCTCCGCGTCCGGCATCTTTAAGATGTATCCGGGTGAACGCGGCCACATCATCGCATTCGCACCGGGGAGCTGGGCATATCCCGAGTTCGCGGGCTCGCCACGCTATCACCTGTGGGGCCTTGCGGAGTTGGGATGGAAGGTGCTCTACGTCGAGCCCCCCAAGAAACTCCAACTGCTCTCGCGCCTGTGGAAGGCGCCCGACCGCGACTTTCACGTGCTGACTCCCGCGCGAGTCGCCCCATTCGGCGTGCGCGCGGTGCCAAACGAGAAGACCGGGGACGCGTGGCGCACCAAGACGGCGGAGGGCCTCGTCGCGCGCGCACAGGATGCGGCAAAGTCGCTCGCCATGAAGCCCGCCCTCTGGTGGTTTGGGGCCCCTTGGCATTCGAGCATCGCCAGGTTGGCCCCCGACAACGTCGTCAAAGTCGCGCATATCTACGACGAGCTTTCCGCGAGCCCTGCACTCGAGCCACATCAGCGCACGCTGTTGTGGGACTGGGAGCGCGAGCTGCTGCGCATGATGGACACGACGCTCTGCTCCAGCGAACCGCAGATGGATCGCCGAGTGCGCATCGCGCCACGCCTCGTGATGATAGAGAACGCCGTCAGCGAAGCTCACCTGCCGGAGAATCGCCAGGCGCCGACGCAGGCGGCGACGATTCTTGCGGCCAAGGTCTCGCGACTCCCATCACCACGTCTCGTGTATGGCGGGACGGTGGACCTAAGGTTGGACGACCAGTTGTTCACGCTTCTCGCGACGAGTTTCCAGAACGGCAGCCTGATCTTCGCCGGGCACTATGACGACAATTTTCCCGAGCGCGCGCGGAAGATGTTCAACGCGATGCCGAATGTGCATTTTCTGGGCGATGTGCCGTACTCGGCGTTTCCGTGGATTTACTCGCACGCGGATGTCTTGCTGCTGGCCCACAAGCGCATGGAGTTCACGAACGGGATGTATCCGGAAAAAGTGAACGAGTACCTCGCGAGTGGGAAGCCGATCGTGTCGGTCCCTCTCCCCGAGATTGGGAGACTTGCGCGCCAAATGAAGCACCATGATGTGATTCGGGTGGCCGATACGCACGAGGCCTTTATCGAGGCTTGCCGCGCGGCGGTGGAGGACAAGGATCCCGAGATCGCCGAATGCCGCATCGACCTTGCGAGGCAGCACTTGTGGGGGCAGGGGGCCGAGAGGCTCGACCGGGAGTTGATGCGGTTGACGAGAATGAAATCCCCCGCCTGACGAGCAGGCGGGGGATTTTTTCGGACGCCGTTCCCGCGGTCCGAAGTCCATGTGTTACTGAATCACATACACGAAGAACTCGACACGGCGATTGCGCGGGTTTTCAGAATCATCATCCGTTCCAGCGACGGGAACTTCCTCGCCGAAGGATACCGTTTCCACGTGGATCGATGAGACCCCCGCGGCAATCAGTGCATCTTTCACTGCCTGGGCGCGTCGTGACCCGAGCGCCAGATTGTACTCTGGTGTCCCGCGCGTGTCGGTGTGGCCCCTCAGGACCAGCCCGAGCTTTGGGTTCGCCAGCAGATACTTGGCGTTCTTGTCGATTGTTGCCTTGGCCTTGGCGTCGAGTTCATCGGCATCAAACCCGAAGTAAACAGGTTCGAGGTTCGGATCGGAGAGTGCCTCTGGTCCTTGCTCGATCCATCGGTCGCCGTTGTCCGAACCGGGGGAGACCACGGGGGTCCCCCCGGTCGAACCGACTGAATCCTTGGGAGCGACGCCCGGCCCGGAGACCCGTCCGTCCGCAGCATTCGTTCTCGAGTCGGCCTCGCCCATTCCAGAGGCGGTGCCCTTGTCGAGACGGATCTCGTCCTTACCCTGCTTGGTGCTGGCACAGCCTGTCGCGAACGCGATGGCGAATGAGAGCATCAGCGGGGTGGCGAGTGATTTAGCGTACGAAACGATCATCGGTGCCGTCCGCTCCTGATGGGATTCAGAAGCCAAGATCGGTTGCGCTTGCCACCTGCGTGCCCTCGAAGACGAGGAACATCGCGCGGCGGTTCAGCGCGTGCGACTGCTCGGTGTCCTCAAAGTTCATCGGGCGCAGCTTGCCATAGCTGAGCGTCGTGATGCGGGAACCATCCACGCCCTGCTCGATCAGGTACGAGCGGACGGCGTCCGCGCGGCGCTGGCCGAGAGCGATGTTGTATTCCTCGGTGCCACGTTCGTCGCAGTGACCTTCGATCTGGACGCTGACCTTTGAGTTCGACTGGAGCCACTGTGCGTGGCCGTTGAGGACCTGCTTCCAGTCGTCGGTCAGGTCGGTCGAGTCGTAGGCGAAGTGGATCATGGAGAGCTCGCCACTCAGCGTGCCATTCTCGACGCCATTGGCGTTGCCATCATTCAGGAACGAGCCGCTGCCATCGCGGGCGGTCATGCTGGCGGCGTTGCCGAAGCCATCGCCGCCGCGGGAGACGGACGTGCCGTCACCAAAACCGTTTGCATCGGGTGCGCCACCGGGGCCCCAGGCAGAACCGCTGCCATTGAGGGCGTCACCGGAGGTCATGGAGGACTTTGCGAGGCGAACCTCGGGCTTCTTGCCGGACTTGCTGCAGCCCGTGATAACGAGCGATGTTGCGACCATCAGGAATGCGGCGGTGCGTACGAGCGGGGAACGGGAACGGGAAAACATGGGCGAACCTCGGGTTGAATTCAGCCGGGGGGACGAGACCTTGCGAAACGTCGGCGCAATTTCCCGCCCGAGATGCGGCTTTTCCGCGAGCGGTAGGATTCAGAACGCACACCGACAAGAACTTTTTTTTCAAAGATCATTTTTTTGCATGCAAAGGTGTTCGCACGTGATTCCGTCCGCGGAATCCCGATCTTCTCTCCCTGACTGAAGATTGCAACCCTGTCGGTCACAGATTCGCGGCGCGGCATGCCAAAGGGTGAATGCACAAAAATGTTCTGTCTCTCTTGCGTCTGTGAACCCGATTTGACCGATACTGCCCCCACGAGAGTTTCAGGACTCATGTCATCAGATCATCCCATCAATCCCTCGCCTGAAGGTTCGGAGGCCCCTCCGCCACCTCCCCCGCCCGCTTGGCTCGCTCATGCGATGGACGAGGGATGGTCTGCGCATATGACCGGACGGACAGCCGTACCCCCTCCACGGCGCGAGACTCTCCCGCCGAAAGCGAATCTGCCGAGCGCTGGCCAAGCGGCGCCCGCGCCTCCCCCACCACAACCGCGTCGCGCACCTGCCGCGCCTCCCGCTGCACAGAAGAGCACAGCGCCAAGCGGGCCCGCCAAAACTAAGGCATCGAGCGTGGATTTCGACGTGTTCGGCGAGTCGATGACGGGACCAAGAGTCCCCGAGCCGCCGAAGCCCGTAAAGGACCCGGCTGGAAAGCCTCCCTCGTTTCGCGCGGATTGGGCGCCCGTCATTGTTGATAACCTCGTCGAGGCCAAAGGACGCACGGCAGGAACCGTTGTGCGCGACCCGGTTTCCGGCGTCCACCCCGTGCCCAAGAAGACGGATCCCCTGCCCCCTGCGCCTGCGCCGGATCCGACACCCGTTCCGGCCCCTGCGCCAGTGCAGCACGCGTACACTCAACGGACACGGGTCAACTCGGCGGAGGATCAGTACAAGCGCCGATTGATTCGCCGCTCGCGCGGGGCCGCGTTTCTCTTCAACTTGGCGTTCTTCGGCGTCGTGATCGGCATCGGTGGCATGTCTGCGATCAAGGACGGGCTGCCATTCGTGGGCGAACGCACGATCCCCAATCTGATCGCGTTGGGACTGATGACCCCGCTGCACCTTTTCACGCTCTTTGGATACCGCTGGGCCGCCTTCCTCATCTTGGCAATCACGACCCTGACTATCCTGGCCGGGAGCGCGGGCGTATGGATGACGCAGTTTCTTGAGTTGCAGATGGGCGTCATGCTCCCCGTGAACCCTGTGATGAGCATGGCATCGTATCTCACTTGGGGGGTGGGAACGTTCCTGCTTCTTATCGGCCTACCCAAGGACCGGAGATTCTTCGCAGGAAGTGGCTTCATGGTGTTGGCGCTGATCACAGTGACGATCGCCGTGTGGGGCAGCTCGTCGGCACGGATCGCGAACCCGATCATCAAGGCACCAGAATTCGTGCTCGGCGACCCGGCGAGCGGATACTCTTTCCGCAAGCTCGAAGGGTGGGAAGGCTTCCGGTGGAATGATAACGTGAAGAGCCAGCTCCTTCCCCTGCGAAGTGTCGAGCCCGCCGCGACCGAGATCTTCCTGAACGAGCCGCAATCGCTCGCGTTCTTCTATCACACCTCGACGGATGGGCCGGGCGAGGACGAGGTCTCCGTGCCCCCCTCCCTGGTGAAGTTCTTGACGGGAATCACGGGGGTGGATCGCTCCTCTGAGGAAATCAAGGGCGCGATATTCTACACGTGCTGGGGTGACATTCCGGGGACGCCGATGAGACCCGCCGTGTATGTCAGCACCGCTTCGACGGAGATCGAGTCGGGATGGCTGCACGTGACGATGGTGGGGCATGTTGCGCGACTCGGCGGGGAGCAGACCGCGCGCGAAACAGTGACACGATCACTGCGTCGGATCCTCGTCACATTCGACGTGGACACGCCTCCGCCCTCGTAAACACGAGGGGGTTCAAGTTACAACATCAGGCGGAAGGCGCGGGGTTCTCTGCGGAGGCGCTTTGCTCGTCGGCGTGGTAACTCGACCGCACGAGTGGCCCCGATTCGACGTGGCGGAAACCCATCGCCTTCCCTTCCTCGCGCAGTTGTGTGAACTCCTCTGGATGCACGAAGCGGATGATCGGGTGGTGTTTGTCCGAGGGACGAAGGTACTGTCCCAGCGTGAGGATGTCGCAATCGATGGCGCGCAGGTCGCGCATCACTTCGCGCACTTCGTCGAGGTCTTCTCCGAGGCCGAGCATCATACCGCTCTTTGTGCGAAGCCCTGCTTCCTTGGCCCAAGCGAGAATCTGAAGCGAACGACCGTACGCGGCCTGGGGACGGACGCGCGAGTAGAGGCGCGGCACCGTCTCGAGGTTGTGGTTAAAGATGTCGGGGCGCTCGGCAAAGATCATGTCGAACGCATCGCGCCGTCCCATCAAGTCCGGAACAAGAAACTCGATGCGTGTCTTGGGCGAGCGAGCGCGGATCTGGCGTGCGGTCTCCGCAAAAATCGAGGCGCCGCCGTCCTGAAGTTCGTCGCGATTCACGGAAGTGATCACGGCATGTTCGAGGTCCATGATGCGGATGGAATCTGCGACGCGAGCGGGTTCGTCGAGATCGAGCTCCGTCGGGCGACCTGACTTGACCGCGCAAAAGGTGCACGAGCGCGTGCAGATGTCGCCGAGGATCATGAACGTCGCGGTACCTCGGCTCCAGCATTCGCCAAGGTTCGGGCAGCGCGCTTCGGCGCATACGGTATGCAGGCGCTTTTCGCCTACGAGTTGTTTGATGCGGTTGTAGCCTTCGCCGCCCGGGATCTTGCCGCGAATCCAATCGGGGAGGCGGCGTCCCTTCTCCGCGAGGGTTTCCGGTGTTTCGGAGAGCGGGTGGACCGGCGCATTGGCGTGCCCGCGATGACGGAGGTCCTCGGCGTTGAGCCTGCGGTCGGAACTGGCAATGGCCATGGGGGTTCTGGGTGTCCATTTCGCGCGGCGCGTGACATCACGCTGCGACCCGCAATGAGAACCCATGCCCAGGGGGTGCGTCAACCGCCCTCGGGGAGGGGGGAGGGCCTGCGCTTCTTCGCATCGACCGCCCGATTCGGGGTCTTGGACCGTTCCTGATACATTGTCTCCTGCGCACGTCCCCTCTTTGTAGCCTTGTGAATGTCGTTCCCCGCCTCAGCGGCGAGCTGGCACCGGACTTGGTGAAGGTCCTCGATAGATGGATCGATGTACATGGCCAAAACCGCAGGAGTTCATCCGGTGTGCAGACGACTGGGACGCCGAAACCATCGCGCATGTTGATTGCTGCGAGGCCCCGCCGCACTGCTGCCGGAGCGATTTGCTTGCAGTTCCAAGTCAAAAGGTAATCGATCGAGTGGACTGAAACAATGGCGAGATGGGGTGCGTCGTAGTGTTGGTTCTGTGGGACCAGCTTGGCATCGATGGAAGCTTTGGCGAGGGTATCGACCTCCGTAGGATTCGGGAGGAGACTGATTTGTTCGATCCGGCGGAGCCGGGGATCTGCAGCACCCGAGTCTCCTCACGATGCATCTTCGAGTACGAAGACGAAGGTAAACGCTTGCAGTCGAGGGAGGGACCGTCCCCACCCATCGGCGACGAGCATCTGGTGTGCATGTTTTATCACGTCCCGCGAAGGCTTCGCGGCTAGATAACCAAACACCGAAGTCTCGATGTAAACAGAGGGAGATTTTTCGCTCACCTGGAGGACCGGGACTCGGAACATAGAACTGTTCGCTTGGTCACCATTGCAGGGCTTCCCATGCGGCGAGCCGACGCTTTCAAGTCGATTGCTCTGATGGCTGAAGATGGATATCACTATTGTGCACAATGCTGATCCCTCGAAGCGCCTGACAGCTTGACGCTCTCCCTCGCCCGCGGCGTTTTGGACGCATGAAGCGCGACCTCGCCGCCAGATTCACGCTCATGCTCGCCCGGCATCCGATCAGGTGCTTCGTCTTCGCGCTGCTGCTGACGATCGGATCCCTGCTGGCCATCCAGAAGGAACTGACGGTCGAGACCGACCTGACGGCGCTCCTGCCGAAGAACTCACCCGTGGCGGCCACGACGCGCGAGGCGCTCTTCGATTTCGGCGGATTCGATTTCATGTACTGCGTGCTGGAGGCACCCGGCCCCGGAAACCGCGCCGCATTGATCAATGCCGCGCCCGAGATCGCCGCGGCGCTCAATGACCGCTCACTCCTCAGCGAAGTCACCTATCGCTATGAATCGCAGAAACTGGAATTCGCAGGACCGGAGGGTCGCGTTCGCGTCCTCGCGCTCATGACGGAAGCGGAGTGGAACGACCTCGACGCGCGCGTGAACACGGCGAGCATCTCGCGCAGAGTGACGTCGATTGCGTCCTTCCTGAACCTTCCCGAGAGCGCTCAGTGGCGGGACAAGATCGTGCGCGATCCGCTTGGTGTCTTCGAGGCTCTCGACGACCGCCGCGAGATTTTTCGCGGCCCGCTCAAACTAAACCTCAACGATGGCTACTTTCTCTCCGCGGATGAGTCGATGTTGCTCATCCTCATGAAGCCGGCCAAGCCATCGACAGACCTCCTGTACTCGAACAAGCTGAAGGACTTTGTTGAGGAAACGCGCGAGGCCGCATACCTGCGCCACCCCGAATGGCGGGACACACTCAAGATAAGCTTCTACGGCGCGCCGATCGAATCCGTGGCCGAGGCAAACCAACTCCGTCGCGATGCGCGGCGCACTGCGTACCTCGCAAGCATGCTGGTGCTCGTGCTGTTTATCGCGGTGTTCCGCCGCCCGGAGGCATTGCTGTTCACGCTGGCGCCGACGATCCTTGCGGTGCTTTGGACGGTGGGGTTAACGGCACTTGTCGTGGGACGCCTGACGCAGGTCACGGCCACGTTCGCGGCGATCCTGATCGGATTGGGCGTCGATTATTCGATCCATATCTATAACAGATTCCTTGAGGAAGTGCGCCTCGGTCATCCACTGGATGAATCGGTAAACACGGCCATCGAGCGCACGAGCGCCAGCAACGCCGCCGGAGCATTCACGACCGCACTCGCGTTCTTCGCGATGACGTTCACTTCGTTCCTTGGGTTCAGCGAACTCGGCACCGTGCTGGGCATGGGCATCTTGATGAGTCTCTCGGCCTCGTGGCTCGTGCTCCCCGGTCTGTTGCGCATCTTTGGGCGCATGGAACTCGGTCTCGTGAATCGGCGCCCGCTGCCCGGCTTCGGCCTGAGGCGAGTGCGATTCCTCGTGACCGCATATCCGCGCGTCACGCTTCTCGGTTGTCTCACGATTGCGGCTTTCCTCGCCCTCTATGCGCGCGAGATGTCGTTCGACCAGACACTTCGCAACCTGCGTCAGACGAACACTGAATATGACGCATTGCGCCAGCGTATCGAAGATCGGTTCTCGAGCCCCGGCAGTCAGGTGATTGCCCTGATCGAGGCAGACACGTTGGAGGAGGCGCTCAGCGACAACGACCTGCTCTATCGCCGAATCATCGCGGCACGTTCGGCGTATCCGATTCTCTCGGTCGATTCGCTGCGTGCGCTCTACCCGTCCGAGGAGGTTCAGCGCCGCTCGCTGACACGCATGGCGCGATTCAACACGGCACAGCTCGAGGCAGAGTTGACGCGTATCGCGACGACGGCGGGGCTGGAACCGGGCATCTTTACCCCGTTCGTTGAGCAGATGCGCAGCCTGCAGAACCTTGCAATCCGCATGGGAGATTCCCCCGAGGCGATCGTATCGTTCGACACGATGCACGACCCAACCTTTGAGTCACTCGTCCAGAGCTATGTCGTGCATCGGCCCGCCGAAGGGCGCTTTCGCATCGCCACGCAGATCTATCCCACCAAGGGCGAGTGGGAGACGAAGATCCCGGACGGTTTCGAGGAGGAACTCGCCAAGGACCTGAAGTACCCGATCAAGTTCACGGGACTGACGGTGATATGGGAAGAGTTGCAAAGACTGATGATCCGCGATCTGGCGTTGATCGCGCTCTTGTCACTCTCGTCGCTGTCGATCTTCGTTCTCTTGTATTTCAGGAATATCAAGAATGCCCTACTCTCGGCCCTACCGGTGTTCATCGGATTGATTTGTACGCTCGGATTGGCGGAGGCGACGGGCATCGAATTGAACTATATCAACATCATCGCCTTCCCGATCGTGATCGGCATCGGCATCGACGCAGGATTCCACCTGCTTCAGCGCTACAACGAGATGGGGAGCAAGGACCTGCGCATTCCGATCGAGCGAACGGGGCGCGCGATTGTGCTCTCGAGTCTCTCGACGTGCTTTGGCTTTGCCGCGCTCTCGACCGCAGGATTCCGCAGCCTGAGGGAGATCGGCGTGCTGATTATCTTCGGCATCGTGAGCACGCTGATCGCGGCGCTGGTGATGCTGCCTGCGATTCTCCGCCTGCTGAGCGAGCGCAATTCAGTGTACACTGGCGGACCGGGGGATGAGCTCGGCTGAGCGCGCCTGATCCATGACCCGCGAACCGGAAAACATCCTCCCCGAGGGCTCGACCGAAGTCCCTGACCTGTCCATCGTCATCATCAACTGGCGCATGGGGCACGACGTGAAGCAGGTCCTGCCCAGCATCGAGGCGCATCGACATCGCGCGCGCACGGAAGTCGTGCTCGTGAATAAACCCTCCGGCGATGGAGTCGAGGAATTGGTCGCCGAGAAACATCCGTGGGTGCGGCTGATCACGCATGAAATCTTCGGCATCGCCGAGATGCGAAACGTCGGCCTGCGCGCCGTGCGCGGACGCTACGCGCTCATGCTGGACGCGGACACGGAATTGATCGACGGATGTCTGGATGCGCTTCTGGAATTCATGGAGGAGAATCCACGCATCGGCGGTTGCGGTGGGCACACGACGCGCCCTGACGGCACGTTCGAATACAACGTGAAGAGGTTCTATGATCTCGCGACGGTGATCGCACGACGCAGCCCGATCGAGCGCTGGTGGCCGGATCATCCGTGGAATCGCCGTCACCTGATGAAGGACAAGGACCATACGAAGCCCTTCGACGGAGACTGGATGGCGGGTGCATGTTTCTGCATGCGCACGGAAACGATTCGCGAAGTCGGCCTTTTCGACGATCGGTACTACTTCGGATTTGAGGACGTCGATTGGTGCTGGCGCGCGAAACGGCGCGGCTGGCGCATCGCATTCTGCCCCGACGCGAAGATCATCCACAAGGTCCAGCGCATGAGCGCACGTGGCCTGAACAAGATGGCATGGGAGCATCTCAAGTCGGGCGTGCGCTTTTGGTGGAAGACGCGACAGGAGGGCCTCCACTGGGCGTTTCCGGATCGTCCGCTCCCCCGGCGGGCTGCGCTCTCGCACACGCGCGGCGAAGGCGAAGTCGATCTGTCCGTGATCGTGTTGAACTACAATTGTCTGGAACTCCTGCGCGATTCCTTGAGGTCGCTCGAGGCAGCCTCGCCGGGGCTGACGCAGGAAGTCATCGTCGTGGATAACGCGAGCAGCGATGGCAGCGCGGACATGGTCCGTGCCGAGTTCCCGAATGTGAAGTTGATCGCGAACTCGGCAAATCTTGGCTTCACGAAGGGCAACAATGTCGGGATCGCCGTCGCCAAGGGGAGACACATCCTCCTGCTGAACAATGACACGACGGTGTCGCCGGGTGCGTTTGCGACCGCGCTGGAACTGATCGAATCGAATCCGGGCATTGGCGCCGCGGGGCTGAAGTTACTCAATGCAGATGGGTCGCTTCAACTCTCGTGTCGGCGCTTCCCGAGTTTTCAGCAGGCGCTCTTCAACCGCCACTCTCTGCTCACGAAGCTCTTTCCCGAGAACAAGTTCTCCAAGTCCTACCTGATGACCGATTTGCCGCGCGACGAGATGCGCGATGTCGACTGGGTCTCGGGTGCGTGCCTGCTGGTGCGGCGCGAAGTGCTCGACGAAATCGGGCCACTTGACGAACGGTTCTTCATGTACTCGGAGGACGTGGACTTTTGCTATCGCGTCTGGCAGGCGGGGTGGCGCGTGACGTACTTCCCCCAGGCAACCGTCACGCATTACATCGGCCAGAGCACAGGACGCGCCCGCATGCGCCCCATCATCGAACGGCATCGCTCGATGTATCGGTTCTACAAGAAACACTACAGCCGCGAGATTATGTTCCTCGACGCGGCGACGGCGGTGATGGTCGCGCTGCGCTGCATGGCCCAGGTCGTCCTGCATAGCATCGTGGGCAGGAAGCCGACCCCTGCCACCCCGGGTGCGACATCATGAGCATCCCCATGCTGGAGGGCCGCGCGTTCTGGATGGGGCTTGGTGTTACCGTCGCCTGCGAGATCGTCGCGGCATTGTATCGCCGTGCGAAGGAACGCTCCGCGAGCGAGACCCAGGTGATGCCTCCGCACGTGCCGCAACCTGCGCTCGCGCTGGGACTCTGCGGAGCGGCGGGGCTCTTGGCTGCGGCTCCCCCATCGAGTGTCAGCGAGACGGGGGTGATCGCGGGGATTGGGCTCGGCGGGGTGATTCCCTTCGCGGCAGGGTTGCTCTCCGACGTGAAACGGCCGAGCAGTGAACGCCATCTCGCCGCGCTCGTTGCGGCTGCGGTCGTGGCCTCTGGTGTGGGTGTTGTGATCCCGTACACTGGGTTCTTCGGATTCGCGCCTGCGATGGAATTCGCGCCGTTTGCGAGCCTCGCGGTGACCGCCATCTGGTTTTTCATTGTGGCCAGTATTGTCGAACTGGCGGGGCTGTTTCCTGCGCTCGCAGGGCTTGTTGCGCTCGTGTTGAGTGCGCTCGCGTGGGGGCTCGGGAACGACCTGGGGACCCCTGCTGGCGAGGCAATGCCGCCACTCGTGTTTGGTGCGGTGCTGGGGCGCGCAATCGCAGGAATGGTCTTCGGCGGAGGCCGAATGTTGGACAAGTCCGAGGTGCTGACTCTCGGCTATTTTTGCGCGGTCGTGACGACGCTGACTTTCACGAAATCGTTCGCCATCGCGAGCGTGATTCTCCCCATCGGCATCGTCGCGATTGTGATCGTGATTCTTGCGATGCGCACATTCGAGCGCAGCCTGTTGCTGAGGCCCACACCTCGCGGCGAAGGCTAGGGCGTCGGCCGTTCACTCTGCTGCCACCACGAAGACCAGATGACCGGCCCAGAAGAGATTCCAAGACAACTCGCGGGGCTGTGAACTACCGAAGACGGTTGCTGTGTTGGTGACGAGGTCAGTCCCTTGAAGAGGCTGAAGGCCCAAATCCAAACGATCCTCATCCGGAATCAAGGACAGGGACTCGCCAACAAAGAACAGGGCGACACCGACTACCTGGATCATGATCGTCATGCGGAGACGAAACGCCACGCGCCCTTGTGGTTGAGGACACCACGCCACCATTCGAGCCATGACAACGCAGGAAAGCTGAGGGAACAGGACTCATGTAGTCAGCGAGCCGATCGCAGCGGAGGCCGTCTGCATGGACAGTGTGAATCACGTGTGAGTTACCTCCGTGCCCGAGTGCGGCACCGTTGGCTTGAGAAAGGGTGCCCCCATGAGCCACGCCCACGCGATGTGCGTGACACACATCGTGGCAGCGATGACGAACCAGCCTCGAACGAACGGCGCCAGGATTCCGAGGAAACGTTCGCGCCGACTGTTATCGATGATTCGCAGAGAGACTTCGGTGTTCCAGGTCTGATCATAGGCCTGCTTGGCAAACATGTAGGGCAGGATTGGCACCCCGGCCACCCAAGACAACGTCGTGGCAATCGAGAGCCACACGGATGGCGACGTTGCCGTCGTTACTGGTATCGGCGTGTTCGAGAGAGCACCGTGGATCTGGAAGAACCCCGGTCCTTGTGCGAGTCCGAAGATCACGAGCAGTACGAGGACCTTCTTCCAGTACCCCCCCCAGATGAGCTTGGCCAACACGTTGTCGCCCTAAGCGTTCCAGACCTCACGCGCCAGCGTGCGCAGCCGCAGGTCCCCCTCCTAGCGGGTGGGTTGGTTCATGGGGTGGACATGATCGGAGGAGGTGGTGGAAGGCGCAAGTTGGTCTGCAATGCAGGTGGGATCGAATCATCCGCGTCCTGAAAGAGGAACTCGCGGGCGATGGGAATGTCGCGTCGCCAGTACCAAGTCCCCGCGTGGTGGAGGATGTAGATGCTCAGGATGTCGATCACGATCATGAAAAGGTAGGACAAGACCCAGAACGATTCTTCCATGCCTCCAAGGCCGGTCATCGTGGGTGCAGGAGGGGGACCTCCGGCGCGGGCAGCAGCGGCGGATGCGGCCATGACGGAAACCATCCGCGTCATCAAGGTCGACATCCAGAACGCAAACGGCGTGCTTCGGAGGATCGATAGCAGGACAAAAGTGATGACAATCCTGAATGCAGGTCCGGCGATGAATCCGCGCTGGAACATCGGCTTCGTCTCGGGACGACACTCCACCACCAAGCTGCGCGTGACGATCACGCTGCAGAAGTACGCGTACCCCACGACACCCACTAGCGTGATTGTCCAAGTGCTGACCACGGCACCCACGCCGGACGCGAGCCCCTCTATCATGCCTCCTCCGAATTGGTCGCTGAGCGTCTTGCTGGCGTTGTAGAGCGAAATCGGTGCGAGGAGCGCGCCGGGGATATTGATCGCGACGTATCCCCCGATCAGAGGACTCAGAATCCCGAGCAGACGTTCGCGCACCGTCTGATCCGTAAGCCGCATCGCCTCGTCTTTGCGCCACGCGTGGTCGAGTGCCCAGCGCGGGTAAATGAAGGGAGCCAGGACCATGATCAGGAACGCCCCGAGGGCGACCAGCCCCCCGATTCCCCCGGCAATCGGGATCAGAATCGCACCCGCGCCCTGATTCGAGACAAAGACGGGAAGCGAACTTAGCAGAATGGCGAGCGCGTTGGCGATTGTCAGGAGGACCACCGTGCGTCGCATCAGCCTCCAAAGGCGATTTGCCGTCGGATTGTCGGTGAACGAATGAAGCACCTCGTTCGCCAGATGGCGCAGCGAGAGGTCGCCATCGTAGTTCTTTCTGAGGTCGGGATTCATGTGATCTGTACTGACGCGCTCCTCTTAAATTCATGATGAGAGGCAGAGACCTCGAGAATTGGCGAGGTTTGAGGCAAAACGCTCCTTGGCATTCATCCCGCTGCCAAGTGATTTGGCAAACACCCTCTGATATTGGAAGAACTGCGGCCCCTTGGATAGCATCGACCCTCGACAGATTCGCAGCGTGTTGATTGTGCGCCTAAGCGCGATCGGCGATGTCATTCACGCGTTGCCGGTGCTGGCCGCGCTGAGGAGTGCGCTCCCCGAGGCGCGCATCGGCTGGATCGTCGAGGAGGTATCCGCGCCCCTGCTGGAGGGGCATCCGCAGCTCAACAAGCTCTACCGCATCCCGCGCAAACGCTGGCGGGGAAAGTCGCTGATGCAGAACTGGAACAAGGAAGTGCGCCCCTATTTCCGCGAAGTCGCAGCGGAAGGTTGGGACGTGACGCTCGACCTGCAGGGACTGACCAAGAGCGCGCTCGCGGCCTATGGGAGCGGCGCGCGCTCCCGCGTCGGATTCGGAGGTGTGGACGGCCGCGAGTTGAGCACGATGCTGAACAACGTCCAAATTCGCGCGGACAACCGCCCGATGCACGTGGTGGAGAAGAACCTCTCGCTTCTGCGGGGCATCGGCCTCGAACCTTCGATGCAGACAGCAGGCCTGGTGCATGTGCGTCAGGACGAGATCGAGGCGATGCGCGTCAGGTTGCGCGACCTGGGATGGGACGGACAACCCCTCGTGGGGATGAACCCCGGCGCGGGGTGGGTAACAAAGCGATGGCCACCTGCCGAGTTCGGCGAGCTTGCCGGTTACATCCACGCGCGCGATGGGCTGCGTCCGATCATCATCTGGGGTCCCGGAGAGGAAGAACTCGCGGCACAAATGATCGCCGCCATGCCTGGCCTGTCTCCGATCATGGCTCCGCGCACGACGCTGCGCGAGCTATCGGCGCTGACGACGCTGTTACGTCTCTTCGTCGGGGGCGACACCGGGCCGACACACCTGGCGGCGGCGCTGCGGATACCGACGCTATCGATCTTTGGGGCGAGTGATCCGCACCGTAATCGCCCGTGGCCGATGACGAACTCCTCGTTGATCGCATCACGCACCGAACTCGCGTGCGTGCCCTGCTGGAAGACGAGGTGCCCCCTCTTGGGGGATGAACATCTCGGCTGCCTGCGAGGCTTCTCAGCGAATCGAGTATTCGAAGTTTACGCGCGCACCCCGATGGCAGTTCAAGACCCGGCGCCACCCTCGGAAGGCTGAGCGCCGCCGCCCGGGGCAGTGCCATTCTCGTCTTCTTCGTCCTCACCTTCCTCTTCTGACTGGGAAAGTTCCCCCGCTGGGACGATACGCTTCCAAATCATTCGGCCTCCGAGCACCACTGCGAACAGTGCCGTGCCCAGTGCGAGCTGCATAGGCGCCTGCTTTGCGGCAGAGCTGCCGAACAGCGCAAACACCATCGTGAATGGGAGATAGCCTATCAGCGTTGCGAGAAAGAACTCACGAAAGCGCACGGTGCTTGCGCCGCAGAGGAGATTCACGGCCGTCGCGTTGGAGAGCGGGAAGAGCCGCGCATAGAGAATCCAACGGAATCCCTTTTCACCGAAGCGGTCGTACCACTTTCGAAGTCGATTCGGCATGCGGCGTTGAACCGGGCCTCGCAGCAGTGATCTACCCATCAGGAAGGTCAACGATGCGCCCACAATCGAGGCGGTGAGGGCGATCAACGTGCCCAGAACTGCACCAAAGAGGGAACCGGCGACCGCGCTCACCCACAAGCGGGGCATGCCCACGCCCATCGCAAGTGCGCTCACCAGAATAAAGGTCAGTTGGGCGATCCAACCGACCGTGCCGAGGCTTTCCCTGATGTGCGTGATGTCGAAGATGTTTTGACGCACGCTCTCGTGTTTGAGGAGCCACGCCGCGAAGGCGAAGAAGCTCGTCATGAGCACGATGCGAAAGATGTCACGTTTGAACTTCTTGCGCTTGCGAGGAACCGCCGGTTGTCCGGTGGGGACCTCATTCATCCTCGGTCACCGAATAGCGCAGGGCGCGCTTGCGCATCCACCAAACCCCAAGCAAATCGGCGATCCCGACCCACAAGCGCGAGTTGATTCCAAAGCCGTACTTGGAAACACCTGCGGAACGGGGGCGGTGACTGACGGGGGTCTCGGCGATCTTGTAGCCGTTCATGACAAACAGAGCCGGGAAAAAGCGGTGTGCGTTGCGGAAGAACTTGAGGTTGGCCAAGCACGAACGCCGAAACACGCGCATCGAGCAACCGACGTCGCTGATGTTGTCTTTGAGGACGCTTGCGCGAATCCGGTTTGCCGTGCGGCTGGAGATGCGACGAAGGAGGCTGTCCGCGCGTTTCGCCCGGATGCCGCACATCATGTCGACTTTGCGGCGCGCGCGCTCGGCCATGAGCTTGGGAATGTCATTGGGATCGTTCTGACCGTCGCCGTCGAGGGTAGCGATGAACTCACCGCGCGCAGCCCGGAACCCTGCCTCGAGGGCGGCGGATTGCCCCATGTTGCGGTTCAGGTGAATCCCACGCATGTGGGGGAACTTGGAACGACAGCGCCGCATCGCCGCGGCCGTCGTGTCCTTGGAACCGTCATCGACCATGACCAATTCCCACGCGCCATGATAGTGCTGGTCGATGGCTTCGTGGACCTCGAGGCAGACGCTTTCAACGTTTTCCCCTTCGTTATAGAAGGGAATCACGACGCTGATTTTCAGGGTGCTGTCTTGGGCGGAAGACAATATCTTATGGTCTTCTTTGGCGGATGGACACGGATCGGGATAGGCCTCGGAGTTAGGCCGGTCCTCGGGACGGAGACAAGCCCGTTCAGAGTTTCATGCCGTAGGAATCAGTTCTTCCGCCTGCATTCTGCGCGCAGTGCGTGAAGCGAACCTGAATCATGTGAGTGTTCTTCGGACGATTGGCATGCGAAGAGCAACCGGGTCTTGAGTGGCAAAACCCGGGCTGAAAGTTCGGCAGAAGGTGATTCTGCTTTGACGCATCCGGTCCCATTGATCTTAAGATTCGGATGCAGCAGGCGGGGTCGCATGAGCCCCGACACCAGAGCGTCATTGCGAAACTAAATGTCTTCACCCACGACCAACGACGGCGGCACGAACAGACCCGACTCGGTTCCCAAGACCGAACCGATGGTCAGCGCCAAGAAGGCGAACCTCCCGCGTCCCGATTCGGACGGGATGCAGAGCAGCGACCTGTTCTTCAAGGAGTTCGGCTTCGACGACACCAAAGAGTTGGTGTCCCGGGCGGACGTAAGCCCACGTACCCCCCTGTTGAAGCGGGATGGCACGAACGCGACGCCGGATTCCAAAGAATCCCGCATGGTCCCCAAGCTCGACGACAAGAAGTCGAGCGATCAGGTTGCCAAGCCGGGGAGTTCCCGGCAGTTCGATTCTGATCTTCCTCCGGCATTTAACAAGTTCCTCCAGTACCGCGAAGTCCGTCACGAATGCAGCTTCCCGGGGATCCTAAAGATCATCATCCCTGAGACCTCCCTCGTGCCGATCGCGCTGGCGGTGCGCGTGGTGAACTTTAGCGCGGGTGGAACGCTCGTGGAGATTCACGAGCGCCATCGCAAACTCGACTTGGGGTCGAACCTCTGCACGCGATTCTTCGAACTCAAGGTTGCCCATTCCGAAGTCCCTGAATTGCGCGGTACCGTCGCGTGGACGGACACCTCGGGCAAGACACCGCAGCTCGGGCTCAAGTTTCACGCTGTGGTGCCGCAGCTCGTCCGCATCTTCGACCCGAGCGGCCAGACCGAGTGGGGCGGGGCGCCCCCCCTGCCGATGCCCGTGTTGGATCCGTTCCCGCCGACAACGCTCGAGCCCACGGTCTTCCTGACCGGCGAGGCAAAGGAAGCGCTCGAAGTTGTCGTCAAGAGCGCGACGGGCGAGGAGAAGGCTGCGCCCGTGCGCAACGGACGCTTCTCGATTGAACTGCGCCTTTCGGAGGCGGCTGAGAATTACTTCGTCCTGCGCAGCCAGGCGGGAACGCGCATGTCGCGTCGGCTCCCCATCGAGATCACGTTCTTCAGCCTCTCGGAAGTGGGGAGCGTTCGTTTTGACGCAAGTCTCGACGAACGCCGCAGGGATGAGCAGATCGTCTCGGTCGAGTTCCTCGGGCCTGCGCGGCAAGGAGAGCGCGTCCTCCAACAGTTCATTCGCATGCTGGGCGTCGGGGACAATTGCGCGATCACGGCGAAGATCATCTCGCGCAAGGGCTTCGAGCGCGATGTGTTCGACGCGATGCGTCGCGAGGGGGAAGGCGCGATCACGGCGGAACAGCTCCAGAACGACGTGATGCGCCTGCTCGAGGACTAAGCTTCCCCCCATTTGTACCAGCAGGTTGAATGCATCGTTGCTCCACCGGTATAGGTTGCGCACGGTTCAACCATTCCAATCCCCGCGGAGGTTCCCCCAATGGCATTCTGGGACGCCCTGAAGCGCGAACTCATCGACATCATCGAGTGGAACCAGGAGAGCAGCTCCGATGCCATTGCCTGGCGGTTCCCACGCGCCGACAACGAAATCAAGAACGGGGCAAAGCTGATCGTGCGCGAAGGTCAGATGGCGATCTTCGTCAACATGGGGCAACTCGCCGACGTCTTTGTCCCGGGGATGTACACGCTCAAGACGGAGAATCTCCCGATCCTGAGCACGCTGATGGGATGGAAGTACGGCTTTGATTCGCCGTTCAAGGCGGAGGTTTACTTCGTCGCCACTCGGCGCTTCACGGACCTCAAGTGGGGCACGGCGAACCCGTTCATGCTGCGCGACAAGGAGTTCGGCCCGCTCCGCCTGCGCGCCTTCGGCAACTATGTGATCCAGGTGGACAATCCAGCAGCTCTCCTCCGCCAGTTGATCGGTACCGATCCGAACTTCCAGACTTACGAGATCGCGGCTCAGCTCAAGAACATCATCGTCACGCGTGCAACGGACGCGCTTGCAAGCTCCGGCATTCCGGTGCTCGACATGGCTGGGAATCTCGACGAGCTGAGCAAGTACGTGCGCGAGCGAATCGGCCCGGACTTCGCCGAGATGGGACTCGCGATTCCGCAGTTCTTCATCGAGAATATCTCGCTTCCGCCGAACGTAGAAGAGGCGCTGGACAAGCGCTCCTCGATGGGGGTGATCGGCAACCTCGATGCCTACATGAAGTTCCAAACCGCCAATGCGATCAGTGACGCCGCAAACAACCAGAGCGGCGGAGCGGCAGGGCTTGGCGCTGGGCTGGGCGCGGGCATGGCCATGGCGCAGCAGATGGTTGGCTCGATGGCTCCGCAGCAACAGGCTCCCGCAGCGCCGGGGATGCCTCCCCCGCTGCCGACGGCGGCGGCGTGGTACGCAGGCATCGGCGGGGCTCAGGCAGGGCCGTTCGACATGGCGGGCCTCCAGTTGCAGGTGACCTCGAACAAGATCACCCGCGAGACACTCGTGTGGAAGAACGGAATGGCTGCGTGGACACCCGCGGGTCAGGTGCCTGAGTTGGCGAACCTTTTCGCCTCGATGCCACCACCGCTTCCTCCGGCCTAAGGGCGACCAAGGGATGACGGACGGAGTTCCCCCACTTCCCCCGATGGAAGTCGAAGAACAGCCGACGCCACGCGCCGGGCGCGAGTTCCCGTGCGAGCAATGCGGCGCGGCTCTCGCCTTCGACCCGGGGGCGAGCGTGCTGAGTTGCGCTTACTGCGGGCACAAGCAAACTATCCCGCAATGCGCCGAAGATGTGCGCGAGATGTCGTTCGAAGAACTCGCGGCGCACATCCAGGTCGATAACGGAGTCGTCGGGGGTGTCGACGGCGAGCGGCGCTGCGATGGCTGCGGCGCCATGGTCCTCATCAACAAGAAGCTCGCGACGGATGCGTGCCCCTTTTGCGGCACACACCTCGACAACCCGATCTCGGCCACGCGCCCGATGATGATGCCGCAGGCCGTGCTGCCCTTTGCCATCACCGAGGCCGCGGCCAAGGACGGATTCCGCAAGTGGGTCAGGAGCCGCTGGTTCGCGCCGAACAGCTTCTCTCGCATGGCAGATCTGGGACGCGTTAGTGGACTCTATGTGCCGTATTGGACGTATGATTCGATGACGTGGAGTTGGTTCACCGGCGAGCGCGGGGACGCGTACTACGTCACCGTCGGATCAGGAAAGAATCGTCGTCGCGAGCGCCGCGTGCGCTGGACGCACGTCAGCGGTCAGGTGAATCACTTTTTCGATGATGTGCTCGTCTGTGCGTCGCACAGCGTGCCCGACAAACTCGTGGTCGCGTTGGAACCGTGGGACCTGAACGCGCTGCAATCGTACCGTACGGATTTCCTGAGCGGATTCCAGACGGAGCGTTATCAGGTGGATGCGAAAGAGGGGTTCGGCATCGCGCGCAAGATCATGGACGAAGTGATTCGTGGTCTCGTGCGTCGTCGGATCGGTGGGGACGAGCAGCGAATTCACTCGGTCAGGACGCAGGTCGGCAACATCACCTTCAAACACGTGCTGTTACCGATTTGGTTGGCTGCGTACCGTTATCAGAACAAGACGTTCCGCGTGCTGATCAATGCTCGCACGGGTGAGGTCCAAGGGGAACGCCCGTGGAGTTGGATCAAGATCACGCTCGCGGTGCTGGTGGTGCTCGCGATCATCGGCGCGATCGTGGCAGTCAGCAAGAACAGCTAGAAAACTCAGCGAATTTTGCCGGAACTCGCGGGATCATCGAGGATGATCTCGATCGGGTCTGTGCTTGCCTTGGGGCTGCTCGGCGGCGTCGGTGGTGCCGCCTGCTCGTAGAAGATGTCCGGTGATCCATCGGGGCCACCGACCATTTCCGTGTACACGGTGCCGTCGGGCTGACGACGGATGATGAAGCTGTCCAACTGCTGGATGATCGTACGCCCCGAGGGGGAAGCCTGACGCACGACAGGGTTCACCGTCAGCGTGATCACGTCGGTGTTCAGGTTGTATTCCATACGCCCGCAGTCGGAATCGATCTCTCCCTGTTTCAGGAAGACGTTCGAGCGGGCAGTCATCAACTGAGTCTTCCCTTCGAACTCGAGCTTGTCGGCACGGAGGCTGAAGTCGTCCGTTTCGACACGGACGGAACCCGCCGCGCGGAAAGTGTCGAGCGCAGAGTCTGCGATCGAGGTCGAGATGGTGGGGCGCACATTCCCAAGGGGAGAGACGAGAATCTTGACGTTCTTGCCAAGCGCAGCCATTCCGCCTGGCGCGTTCGCATCTGACTTGGGCGGAGCCGAATCGGATGGTTCCTTGCTGATGGTCTCCATCTGAATTGGCTGGTCGCCGGTCAGGCGGACCTCGGAACTGCCGTCCTCGTTCGTGATGATGATGAATTCATCCATCCCCGTGAAATGCGTGGTGTTTTCTTCGGTGCTTTGCACGACGTCGGGGTTCTCGAGGATGCGAATCTCGCGGGTGGCGGAGTCATAGGTCAGTCGCCCACCGGAGGCGCGGACGCCCTCCTGGTCGATCTTCACATTTCCCCACGCGGTCATCTTCTGGGTGGGTCCGTCGAAGGTGAGGTTCTCGCATTCGAGCTTGAACTGCGGCGTCGTCAGGGAGAGCTGTCCCTTGGCTTCCAGCCCGGCGAATTCTCCCGACTCGGCTGTCTTGGCGTGGACTACGGCGGGCTTGCCGTCGGGGCCTTGTGCCGTCTTGAAGCGCACGCTTCCACCGTTTGGACCAGCGAGCGAATCGAAGAGCCCGCCCCCCTTCCTGGCGTCCTGCTGGGCGAGTGCATTACCGGCGCCGCAACAGAGCACGAGCGCGGCGGCTGCGAGGATTGCGGCTGTGTGACGGATTGATTTCATATTAAGAACCACCCTTTTCGGTCGGTGTCTCTCCGCCGCTGAACTCGAATACGACCGGGCTGCCGTCCACGGCGTAATACACCCACTCGCGGAAATCGCGATCGACGCTAAAGCATGATCCCGTCACGACGATCTCGTTCGCCTCGTCCTGCTTGCCGGACTGGCGGAACGGGGTCGTCGTCAGGAGTCGCTGATGCTTCTCGCTCCAAACGAGGGAATCGGTCTCGATGAATCCCTTCCCCTGAAAGTCGAGACGCACCGGCTCGGGGGCGTTGTTGCGCTCGAGGACGAAGTCCCCTTTGTAGCGCTCCGACATGGGCTGCGTGGCGAGCATTTCCAGTTCCTCGAACGTGGGAACGGGGAGTACCTCGCCCTCGGCTGCCTCGTAATTCTTTCCTGCGATCACCGCGGTCGCCTTGGGGGCCAGTGCCAGGACAGCCGTGCCCGTGGTCTCGCGCGAGTGCAGTTCGGCCTTCATGGAGGTCAGGAGGGTCAGCTTGCCATCTGCCGAGAGCTTGACGGAGCCTGCTTCGATCTGTTGTAGGCGCAGCGTCCCGGCCGTATTCGAGAGGCGGACCCCTTCGATTTCGAGACTATCGGTGATCGATCCCTCGGGTTCCTTGTCCTGAGCGAAGCCATGCTGTGTCCACGCGCCACCCGCCAAGAGGACGGCGACGAGGGCGACCGCCGGACTCCGGCTCGGAGGGGCGGATAGGTGCTTGAATGGGCTGAACCGATTTGTGGTCATGGATGGTCTAGGCTTTCGGGGCCGCAGTCACGATCAAACAAGGGAGGTTCATCAGCCGGGGCTACGGGTGAAACAGAAAACCACAGGAGGCGCGGAGTTCCAGCGTGCTCCTGTGTCCGTTGAATGGACCCATCCCGACGCACGAACGGTTTGCCCCGTCGGAGACTATCGCCCCGTGTGGCCGAAGCCGCCTTCTCCGCGAGCCGTGTCGGGAAGTTCGCCCGTGGGCACCTTCTTCCACGTCAGGCGCTCCACTCGCGCGAGGACGAGTTGAGCGATCCGCTCTCCCCGCTCGATGGTGAATGGGGCCGTTCCCAGATTGATGAGCAGGACCTTAAGTTCGCCGCGATAGTCAGAATCGATCGTCCCCGGGGCGTTGAGCACGGTGACGCGGTGTTTGGCGGCGAGACCACTCCTGGGGCGAACTTGAATCTCAAATCCCGTGGGGATGGCCATGCGAAGCCCCGTGGGAACCATGGCGCTCTCGCCCGCGGCGAGGACCATTGGCTCGGTCACTGCGGCGCGTACATCCGCTCCGGCGGAACCAAGCGTCGCATAGGCCGGGAGTTCAAGCCCCTCGCCGTGTGGGAGGACTTCGAGAAGGACATTCGTATCCATGAACGACTCGTTCTGTTGAATGCGGGGAGGATGCAGGCGCGCAGGATGTGGCGCGAGCGACGTTTCTCGTCCTGGTGTTACTGCTCGGCGCTGAGAGGCTTCGGCAATTCCACGCCGCGGGATACCGCGTCGGACGGACCCTGTGCGGCGAGGGCGATACTGAAGCGGGCACCGCCCTCGGGGCGGGTCTGGGCCCACAGGCGCCCGTCGTGTTCTTCGATCACGCGGCGCGCAATCGCGAGTCCGAATCCCGTCCCACCCTTTCGGTGCGAAACGAACGCCTCGAAGATGGTCTCTTCCTCTCCGGCGGGAATTCCGGGACCGGTGTCGTCGATGTGAAGGACGACATCGCCTTCCGTCATCTCGGTCCAGAGGGTGACTTCGCGCTTCTCACGATCTTCCATGATCTGAGCGGCGTTGAGAATGATGTTTGTGATGACCTGACGGAAGGAGCTCGAATCGACAAGGACGGTGACCTCACCGCACGGCTTGTACTCGACCTGCACGGAACGCCGATCCAGCTCAGGGCGAAGGAGCACGACGACTTCGTTCACGAGCACATCGAGCGGGAGCGATTCCCGCTCAAGCTTTTGTGGCAGAGCATAGTGCAGGAAATGCGTCAGCGTCGTATTCAGACCGTTGAGGTGCTTCTGCACCGAGGTGACGATCTGGGCGGCGTGTTGGCGATCCCCGTCGTTGACTTCGAGCTCTTCCTTCGCGACCTCGAGGTGCAGGTTCATCGCGTGGAGCGGATTGCGGATCTCGTGCGCGAGCCCGCTCGCCAATGTGCCGATATGGGCGAGGTGTTCGGCTTCAGTGGCGGTGCGCTGCAGCAGCAAGTGGTGTCTGAATGCCTTTTGAAGAAGAGCAGTGGCCGCAACGATGAGGGCCAGAATCACGAACACCATCATCGTCAGCGCGCGTGAAATCTGACGACCGATCTCCTGAAGCTTCGCGCCCGCGACGTCTTCGGAGAGGCCGTACTCCATGAAGCCCACCGTCACCCCTGCGTTCTTGAGGGGGATCTGCTCGCGCTGAGCATCCGGAGGAAGGGGCTCGATGCTGATGACATAGTTCATTTCTTCGTCCGTGGGAAGGATCCCCTGGACGGTCACTGGCCGGTCGGCGTCGAACTGGCGCGTGATGCTGTCGCTCCCGTATTGCTGAATGAGCAGCTTGCCATCCTCTCCCGCGAGGGCGGCCATAACGACACCACCTTCTCGCGTCAGGATGCGAAGCTGAAGTTTCACATCGGGATGATTGACGACGTCTTTGACGCTGCGTGCGTTGCTTTCGGCGATGATGCGCTCGATGACGAGACGCGCCTCGTCTGCCTGAGCCTTCGCCTCTCCCATGAGGCGGTCCTTCATGTTGTTGATCGCCACCGCGTATCCAAAGAGGATCACGACCCCGAGTGAGAGAAGCGACCCGACGACGATCAGACTCATCTGAACGTTGAAGCCGAGCATGTTGAAGCGGTCCCCCAAACTCCACAGTCCGCGCCGCTTGGGCGTGGCGCGACGTGGGGGCTTGGCTGGAGGTGTCTTGCTCATGGGCTGAGGCGAATCGCCGCTCTTCAGATGCAGGAAAGGGATGGTAGGGCGACCCGTTGGGGACCCCGACGAATCGACGCAGGGTAGCGGAGGAAGGCGCGGAACGGCAAGAGGTACGCTCCTTGTGGACCTTACCCAATTCTCGCCCCGATTTTCGCGCGCATGGTTGGGGCGGCGCGACTTGCGTTTCACTCCAACTGGAAACGGCCGTTTTTGGGTAATGTCCAAGGTTTGCTGGCGGCTGGGGAGC
>Ga0268299_1002031_pt1 | contig 27639 bp, 25 predicted proteins | sample NOBtaG_FD_193484 | JGI IMG/M metagenome (GOLD analysis project Ga0268299, IMG submission 193484) | Activated sludge microbial communities from bioreactor in Nijmegen, Gelderland, Netherland - NOB reactor | ecosystem: Engineered > Bioreactor > Aerobic > Activated sludge | place: Netherlands...
CGAGTTGAGGATCAATTTTTGCGCCGTTCCAGCCTTCAAACGGGTTGACCCGGTAACGACCTCTGGCCCGGTCAGCGCGGCGATTTTGATTTTTGCCGCGTCCAGCACCACCGACGGCGTACTGCATACGATTCCGACGGTGCCTGCGCCGATTTCGCTGGCTGCTTCGAGCGCTGCGACCACGTAGGGCGTTCGCCCGCTGGCGGCAATGCCGACAACAGCATCGTTCACGCTCACGTTGAGCGCCAATAAATCCGCACGCCCACCCTCACGGCTGTCCTCCGCGCCTTCGATGCCGCGTATGAGCGCATCCTTGCCGCCCGCGATGAGTGCCTGCACCAGTTCAGGAGAAACGCTAAAAGTTGGCACACATTCCGCCGCGTCCAGCACCGCCAACCGCCCACTTGTTCCTGCCCCAACGTAAATTAATCGTCCTCCTGCCTGAATGCGCGCGACGATCATATCAACGGCTTCGGCGACAGCCGGCAAAACCTTCCGCACTGCTGCCGCAACGGTGGCATCTTCGCCGTTAATCAGTTCGAGAATTTGCAGGGTTGTGCGCTGGTCGATGTCATGGGTGAGCGGGTTACGTTGTTCGGTGAGCATGGGAGGTGTCCTCGAATCTGGGGTTAAAGCGGCAGATTGTAACGCAAAATCCCTGCCGAAAGACTATAAATAGAACGTATCGCTTTGCGAAGGGTGTACGTTTGGGCGACAATCTGGTAATCTCGTAGACCTGTCGAACGATGAATCCACTAAGGAACATTAAATATGGCAAATATCGCAATTCATGGTTTTGGTCGCATTGGTCGCTCGGCGCTCAAGGCAGCGCTGAAGGGCAATCTGTTCAGTCCAGTGTCGGTTTCCGATATTCGGGATATTCCGACTCTGGCGGCTATCTTTAAAGCCGATTCGAATTACGGCCTCTGGCCCGAAGATGTCAAAGCGGTCAGCGATGGTTTTGAAATCGGTGGTCGTCATATCCGCTATTTTGACTCCAGCAAGGAACTGCCCGACTGGGGTGCGCTAGGGATTGATCTGGTAATCGACTGCACCGGGCGGGCAACCTCCCGCGCAGGCGCGCAGCCGCATCTGGATCGCGGCGCAAAGCGTGTTCTGGTGAGTGCTGCCAGCAAGAGCTTGCAGGACTGCGACGCCTTCCTGCTGCTAGGCATCAACGCCGACGAATATGACCCCGCCAAACACAAAATCGTCAGCATGGCAAGCTGCACTACCAATGCTCTTGCGCCTGTGGTCAAGGTGCTGCGCGATAACGTGGGCATCGAGAGTGGTTTCTTCTCAACCATTCACGCCTACACCAACACCCAATCGCTGACCGACCAGCCGATGAAAGATCGCCGTGATTCCTGGGCGGCAGCGGAAAATATTATCCCGTCGTCATCCGGCGCGGCAAAGGCGCTCGGCTTCATCTGGAGCGACCTGAAAATGACAGGCAAAGCCTATCGTGTGCCGACCCGTACAGGCAGCATCGCCGAAATTAACGCCGTTGTTGGCCGCAAAGTGACTGCCGACGAATTGAAAGATATGTTCCGCGCAGCCGCCTCGACTGCCCCGCTGAAGGGCGTCATGAGCGTTCTCGAAGATGAATGGGCGTCCTCGCGCATCGTCGGCGATCCGCACTCGTCGATCATTGATCTGCCGCTGACCCAGGTTATGGGCGATAATCTGGTGTCGATTGCTGCCTGGTATGACAATGAGGCTGGATACGCGACCCGCCTCGCCGAGATGGCTGCTTTTCTGACGAAGTAAGGCAAAATTTTCGATAAATTTGTAGGGGCGGCTCATTTCAGGGGGATTTCCTTCGGTCATGGCTACGCCCCTACGACTCTGCGTCTTTCCCGCGCTTCCGCTTCAAGCCGACGATGCTCACGCTCAAGCAAAAATTGCGCTCCGTATTTTTGCGAAACTCCTGGCAGAAATAGGGGTCGCTCTTTGCGCCGTGCCTCTACATTTACCGAATTTGATCGTCAATTTTCATGGGAAGCGCATCGATGGCAGAATCTATAAGGGCAGGTTTTAGGCCTGCCCCTACAGCATCTATTTATGTGGACAATTCGCTCAAAAAGCTAAGAGCTAATGGCTAACAGCTAACGACTACGAAAGCGTCGCTGCCCATTCATCAATCTGGCGCTGGCATTCGGCGAGAACGCGCTCGATACCGGCGTCCATCTCGCGCTGTTGCAGTGCCGCGATACCACGTTCCGCATCGTCGGGATCGACAAAGCCGTTTGTCAGTGGCAGACCGTACTGGGTATTGATGTCACTGAGCGCGGCGGCCTCGGTCTGGACATTCGCCAGATCGAACGTGAAGCCGAGCAGCGGTGATGGCGGAGTTTCATTGTTCAGTTTATAGGTGGCTTCCCATACGCCCACCTGCGCCGGGTCAATGATGTAGGCATTAAATTGGTTGCCAAACTGCCAGTCTGTATTCGGATTGTATTTCACTTCTTCCCAACTTGTCGCAGGCGCAGCAGGGCGGATCAACTCGATTGTCTCATCTTCCCATTCCCAATGTGTGCCCTGAATACCTTTGCAGAACAGGTTGTAAACTTCCTTGTTGGTATTCATCAATTCAAGGAACATCATCGCGCGTTCGGGATTCGGCGAGTTGGAGCTAATTCCGGTCAGCGTGGCGGTAATGGCGGGCGTAGTCAGGATCGGGTTGTAGATAATGTGATCGCGAATAGGGAAGCCGAGCAGCGCCTCCGCCTCAACCTCACCACCCGGCTTGATCGTGCCGCCGATGGTCATCACATACTTGCCAGCGCGCATATTCGTCCGTCCTTCCTCACCCACAAATTGATCGGGTGCCAGATAACCAGCCTGCCGCCAGCTATAGGTTGTTTCGCAGGTGGTGCGGAAATCTTCGGTTTGTGAGAAGATAACCGCCTGTCGATGCTCGTAGTCGTCCCCCTGCACAGCCAGACCCTGTAGGTTTTCGTTATCCCACTTACCAATCGTTACCCACGCACTAGGAGCCGGATATTCCAGATTGGGGTCTTCGCCGCTGTCGATGTACTCTTTGATCGTCTTGAGCATCTCGCCCAATTGTTCATAGGTCGTCATGTTATCGATGGTTTCGGTGAGGCCGAGCTGTTCCATGTAGTCACGGCGGATCGAGAAGCCTTGCGGACGCGGGAAAATTTGCTGATTGATGACGCCGTAAATGCTGCCACGAATGCGGGCGGCGTTCCAGGTTGTCTCTGGCATACTGTCCCACAGGCCGGGCGCAAATTCCAGCAGTATGTCGTCTAGCGGTGCGAGATATTCGTTGTTGACGTTGCTGAAGTAGTCGTTAATCCACGAAGCGACATAGGCGATATCGTACACCTCGCCGCCAGCGTTAATCAGCGTCATTTTCTGATCGAACGCGCCCCAATCGGTACTTTCCATGATAATTTCCGCGTTGATTTTTTCCTTGAGGATGACATTCAGCGCGTCCTGGACCAACTGCAAATCTTCCGGCGGCTGACCGCCATAAATCCAGCGCAGAGTCACGAATGGCAAATCCTGCGCTGAGACTCGAGAGAGCAGCCCTGCTGCTGGGGTTAAGCCCATTCCAGCAGCGGCAGCAGCGGCTCCGGCGGCCCTGATAAAATCACGACGAGACATTTTTTGAGACATTTGAAAAACTCCTTAATAAATAAGCGATGAGCTTGTAGCTTGTCAGCGATCAGCGCAACAAAATGCTGATTGCTGCTGGAATATCTGCTCCTAAACGGGTTCAGGGACTATTTCCCCTGCGTAGGCGAGAATAATTTGCTCTCGTGGGATACCGGCCTGCATAAGCGCATCCACCAATGGTTTGCTGTTAATATCGCGCTCAATAATGATATGGTCATTGATCAGTCGAACGAGCAAAGCGGTATTGACAACACGTTCGTCCCGAACTTTTCCAACCGAAACAACAGTAAAAACGTTTTGATCGGCGCTGCTGGTCAGATAGCTATATCCATTGAGTGCTTCGCCAGCGTAGCCGAGCATCACTTTATGGACTGTTTCCGTTAATGTATCCATTCCACGATCTCCTCTAATAGTGGATCAAAAATCATGAAACGTGCGTTGACTCGTTGCGCAACTTCTTGACTGATTGTCTCATTCAATATTCCCTTATATGCTGCTACAGGAACAGCTAAATATAGTGGAATTTCGATATTCAAATAATCAAGAACTGTTTGATATAAAACATATTTTCCCATTACCTCCGCTAGATATTCGATAGGCGAAGGCGTGTTCTCAAATCCTTTTATCTCAATTAAAATGACGCGATTTTCTGACTCTTTCGATGCTCTGAGATCAATCCATAGATGCCTCTCGGCAAGAACGAGATAAATCTGTTCAGCTTCGATTGCCCATCCACCCTTCTTAAGTGCTCGAATAACGACATTATGATAACGATCACGGGCGGGCATACTACTTAAACGAACCCAATGTGATCCCTCGCACCAGATATTTCTGGAAAAACAGGAAAAAAATTGCCGCTGGCCCGGTTGCCAGCACAGCCATTGCCATACGCATGGTTTGCAGCGGAATCGCCTGCGTACTGAGCTGGCGCATGTTTGCGATGATGGTGGCGTTGGCAAGTAGAATTTGCAGCAGGTATTGCAGCGGATAAAGGTTGGCATCGGTGATGAAGTAGAGCGCCATAATCCAGTCGTTCCAGATGCCAAGCGCCAGGAACAAACCAATTGTCGCCAGCGCGGGTTTCGAAAGCGGCAGCACAATCAGGAAAAAGATGCGCCACTCCCCAGCCCCATCCACACGCGCCGCGTCAAGCAGTTCACGCGGCAGGCCAGCAAAATAGGTGCGCAAAATCAGCACATACCACACGCCAACCAGATGCGGAATAATCAAAGCAAAGACGCTGTTGCGCAGCCTCAAATACTGCGTCATCAGGATGTAAAACGGCACGATACCGCCATTAAACAACATTGTAAAAAATACAAATAATGAGAGCGGACGGCGTAGGCGAAAATCTGGTTGTGACAGCGGATAGGCCAGCATGGACATCATCAAAACACCCAATATTGTCCCCACCAGTGTGGTAAATATCGATACTCCATAGGCGCGCAGGATAGTCGTTGGGTCTTGTAGGACGAAATTATAAGCTTCAGTGCTGAACTGGCTGGGGAGCAAACCATAGCCGTTGCGCGTGAGGGCAATTTCATCGGTAAATGAAGCTGAAACGACCAGCAGAAGCGGCACTAAACACGCCAGTGCCCACAGAATCAGGACGATGTGAATGCTGTAACGCGCGATCAGACCGAGGAGTCGATCCCGGTCAGCCTGTTTTTGCGCACGTAGTGTTTGTGTGTAAGTTGCCATTTTTAGTCTTTCAGCCTGTCAGCAATTCAGCTTGTCAGTGTCTCAGCTTTTGTGCCTGGTTTAAGGTATAGAGTTTTAAAAGATTTCGTTGCTCAGCGCTGGGTACTCAGCACCTTCAACTTAGCCTTTGGCTGATAAGCTGAATTGCTGACACGCTGACCTGCTTAGAACAAACTCAGCGGTTCATCTTCTGACTCAATGCGCCGCACGACCCAATTCGCCGCCAGAACGAGAAAGAAGCCCACCAGCGCCTGATAGAGATTTGCTGCCGCTGCCATGCTGACGTTTTGTAACTCGATCAGCGAACGATAGATAAAGGTGTCCAGTACGTCGGTTGTTGGATAAAGAAGCGGCTGATTGCGCGGCACTTGAAAAAAGAGGCCAAAATCTGCGCTAAAGATGCCCCCCAGCGCCAACAACAGATTAATGACAATCAGCGGCCTGAGCATTGGGAAGGTAATATAGCGATACTGCTGCCATTTGGTCGCGCCGTCGATTTTGGCGGCCTCAAAAAGCTGGGGATCAATTGCCAACATCCCGGACAGATAGATTAAACTGCCGATCCCTGCCCCGCTCCAGAGCACGACGCTCAACAAAATCCCAGGCCAAACCTCACTGGTGCTGTACCAGGAAACCGGCTCGCGCCCGATGCTTTCCAGAAACTTATTGATGGTGCCGTTATCCGTGGAAAGCAGGGCAAAGATAAAATATGAAACAATAACCCATGATATAAAGCGCGGCAGCAGCAGCAGCGTTTGATAAAACTTGGTCATGAAGCTGGTATAAATTTCAAAAATCAGCCATGCCAGCAGCAGCGCCACCACCAGCCCGATGCCGATAAACATCAGATTGAGCAGGACGGTATTGCGTGTCGCGCGGACAGCGCTGTCGGTAGCAAACAAAAACTCGAAATTTTTGAAACCTATCCAATCGCTGCCAGCGATGCCGCGCCGCCCTTTGTAATCCTGAAAGGCAATGACGACCCCGAACAGCGTGACATATTTGAAAATGAAAATCCAGATTAATGCTGGGAGCGCCATTAAAAACCAGGTGAGGTTGCGTCGGAAATGCTGACCGCGTATCGTGGCTATCGGCTGGAACGCTCTTTTGGGTGTGGACGCGGGGGGCGCTGCCACCTGTCCATCTTTAACTTGGATATCCATAAGGTTTCTGTCCCGAAAACTAAATCTCTGTCTTGTCAGCGTCTCAGCGTCTCAGCGTCTCAGCATTTCAGCTTGTCAGCTCTGAAGCGTATTATCGAAAGGATTGGCACAAATTCTATAGATTTGTCGGCGCATAGCTGTGCGCTCTACCAAGCCAATTTTTCGACCCTCTGTTTGATCACTAACTCGGCGGCGCGCACGACGCCCGCTCGATAATTTTGGCGCGAAACGTAATATGAAAATGTTTCATTTGCGACTCGCGCAGCAAATCCAACAGCATCCGCACCGCCCAATATCCCTCGTCAAATAGTGGATAAGCGATGGTGGTGAGCGGAGGGTTATAAGTAGGCGCTTCGTCGATCTCATCGAATATCAGTACGGATAGTCGCTCAGGGATAGCATACCCCATTGAATGAATAACGGGTAAGCTAACCCCTGCCCCAGCCTGGTTGGAGAACATGATCGCCGTGATTTCTGGGCTGCTGGAAAGTACCTGCCGGATTGCCGTGTCATCGGCACTGACGCCAATCCAGCGCTGCGGCGGCTCGATACCAAATTCCTGAAGCGCGAGTTTATAACCTTGCAGCCGTTCTTTGGCATAGCGTGCCTGTAACCGCGCGAAAACAAAACCAATGTTCCGATGCCCCATTTCCAGCAAATAGCGTGTCGCCCGGTAGCCTTCATCGATTTCATCGGGGATCGCTGATGAAATTGCTGCATTATAGGACGGTGAACCGACAAGCGCTGCCGGAACACCCAAATTTTGCAACTGTGAAAAAGCTAAGTCGGCAAAAAGCGCTTCAACCATGAGAACGCCATCGGGACGCAGCTTGTCATCTTTGAAATAGAGATGCTTGGTGAGATCGTGGTTTTCGGAACTGATGCTGATGATGCGAAGCTGTGCCTGATAACGGTCAACTGCCGCCTGGATGCCTTGCAGAATGTTGCGTAAGAATTGGGTCGCTTCCATGCCGGAAGTATGAAGCAGCGCGATGGAGAGTGGCCCGCCTTCGGGCTGGATTTCACGAGAATTGGCTGTTTTTCCATTCGTCTGGCTGTCCAGTTCGCGGAGAGCGCTGCGTACCCGCTGGCGCAGCTCGTCAGAAACGCCATCCTTATTATTGAGGACAAGCGACACGGTGGTTTTGGATACTCCGGCGCGGCTGGCGATTTCGCGAACTGTTGGCATAAAGGTTATTTTTGGACAAACAAACGGACGGACAAAACGGACAATTTTGTTTAAGTTAACACCTTTTAACGAGGCTGTCAAGCAATTGGGAATCAAAAACAGGAGCAAATTATGAACTGTGCTCCTGTCTAATGTGTGAGATATACCCGGTATCCGGGATAAAGCTGTTCCCAGGCGTAAATTGGTCGCCTGCACTGACTACCCTGTCGTCTTCATGCCTGCCGCGATACCGTTGACCGTCGCCAGCACCGCATCCAGAATGCGCTCATAATCTGGCGACTCTGGCTCTTGCCCACGCAGCTCCCGCAGCAGTGTGACCTGGATGAAATTGAGGGGATCGACATAAGGGTTGCGCCGCTCAATCGAACGTTTAATCACAGGCACATCGTCCAGAACCTCATTTTGTTTCAGAATCAGGGCAATCATGCGGCAGGTGCGCTCATGTTCGGCTTTGATGCGGCTGAAAAATTCGTCGCGAATTACCTGGTCATCGACCAGTGAGGCATACAGCGCCGCGATACCCATATCGGCTTTGGCGACATCAAGCTGCAAATTTTGAATCACTGTATTGAAGAAAGGCCAGCGCACGACCATTTCTTGCAGCAGTTCCAGGTTGCTGTCCTTCTGTTGGCTGAACGTCTCAAATGCTGAGCCTGTTCCATACCAGCTTGGGATGATGGCGCGGCTCTGCATCCAGGAGAATACCCAGGGAATCGCGCGAATCGACTCGAAGCCGCCAGCTTTGCCGCGCTTGGCGGGGCGCGAACTGATCGGCAGCCGTGCGAGTTCGTTGATCGGCGTGGCGTGCTGCCAGTATTCGATAAATCCGGGGGTTTCGTAGACCAGTGAACGATAGGCTTTCTGTCCGGACTGCGACATTTGGCTCATCGCGGCAGGCCATTGAGGTAAAATTTCAGTCTCCAACGGTGCGCCCATTGCGATCAATCCGGCGTGCATGACCTGATGCAGATGCCGCCGCGCAATATCGGCGTTGCTGTAGCGGTAGGCGATCACTTCACCCTGCTCGGTTATTTTAATACCGCCGCGCAGTGAAAGCGGGGGCTGCGACAGAATTGAACGGTTGGTTGGCCCACCACCCCGACCAATGCTCCCACCGCGACCATGAAAAAGCTGAAGCGAGACGCCGCGCGCCGCGCACAATTCCGTCAGCGTTTGCTGGGCTGTGTAGAGATTCCAATTGGAGGCCAGATAGCCGCCATCCTTGCTGCTGTCAGAATAGCCGATCATGATCTGCTGGCGCAGGCCGCGCCGGACACCACGTGCCTCCAGATGTTTAATATATTTGGGATTGTCAAACAGCGTGGTCATAATCGCGGCACCGCGATGCAGGTCGTCAATGGTTTCAAACAGTGGCACGACATCGACGTGATCCTGAATACGCACCTCACTCGCCAGAAGCAGCATCGTTAGGATATCGCTCGGCTGCTGGCTCATGCTGGCAATCACGCTGTCGATTGCGATTTCGCCATATTTTTTATGCGCCTGGGCGATCATCCGCCAGGTGGCGATGACGCGCTGAGTCGTCTCGGAGAATCCCGAAACATCCGTTGGAAAAAATGGGCGCGGATTGCCAATTTCGCGGGTGAGAAGCCCCTGTTTTTCAGCTTCCGGCAGCGCTTTATAATCATCACACAGGCCGTAGTAGGCAAATAATTCGTGCATGGCGGTGGCTTGCAGGCGGGCGTCCTCGCGAATGTCGAGCGGGACGAGGTGCAGGCCGAACAAACGCACTTTACGGATCAGGCGCAGCAGCGAACCATGCGCGACATGCAGCCCTTTATTTTCACGCAGGCTTTCGTCGATGAGCAGCAAATCAGCCAGCAGTTCGCGGCTGGTGCTGTAGGTATCGTCGTTGAGCTTGTTCCAGATGATGTCCATCTGCTGGCGGTAAATTTCGCCGGGATAGCGTGTATCCTGTTCTTCATTCATCAATTTTTCGATCAGGCGGCCCGAAACAAAAACCTCATCTACCGACTGCGTATAATGTTCGCGCAGAGTCTCGATTTCACTCAGATAGACGGTGCGCGCAGCTCGACGCAGTGTTTGCAGCGTTTCCAGTGTCACGTCGCTGGTGACGTTCGGGTTGCCGTCACGATCCCCGCCGATCCACGAGCCATAGCGCAGAATCGCGGGCGGGTTTGACCAATCGTGTCCTTCATAGTGCTTATTCAGGCTGGCTTCGAGATCGTCATAAATATCAATTGCCACGTCCATAATCACCGATGTGATAAAGTACAGGCCAAAATCGACTTCATCGGCGACGGTGGTGCGCGAGGCACGGGTAGCGCGGGTCTGCCAGAGTTCCTCGATTTCTTCGCGCAGCCCGGCCTCTAAAATGCGTTCTTCGCGCGGGGTCAGCGATTGACGATCACGCATCGCCATCATGCGTGTGATTTCGCGGAGTTTGACCAGCACTTCTTTGCGCTTGGCCTCGGAAGGGTGCGCGGTCAGCACCAAACGGACGCGCAGATGATCGAGCAAATGCCGCATATCGTCGGCGCTCATGCCTGTTTCGTGCAGGGTGCGGATCGCATCGTCAATCGATTCGCTGAGTTGGCCTTCGTTTTCCCGCTCACGCAGGACGCGGACGCGCTGTTGATCTTCGGCGATATTGATAAGCTGAAAATAATTGCTGAAGGCTTTTATCAGAACACGTTTAGCATCCAGCGGCAAATTGTCGATCAGTAAAGCAAGGTGGGTAGTCGCATCCGGCTGGTGCTGGCGACGTGTTTTGGCAAGCGCACGTACCTTCTCTACGAGGTCAAAGGCCTCATCACCTTCCTGTTCGCGGATGGTCTCGCCCAGCAAATCCCCTAATAGATGAATATCCATGCTCAAATTGCCAGCTAATTCGAGTGTTCCCGTATCGCGCACGATGGCTGCTCCCTCATTATTGTTCGCTGCGTCCACAAGAGTATCGCGGGCCTTATTATCCGATGAATTCAAAAAATGTTACAATAATATTCAACATAATCATGGTCAGATTTTACAGCGGATAAAAGCGATGACCAAAAATTCAGTCCCACGAGATTTTAGAACGCTGATTTTGTGTGTGGCTGCTCTGCCAGTCATCGCGGTCATTGGAATGATAGTGTCCATTCAATTGACCAAACCCTCGTTTGAACCTATCGCCTTCGGCCTACCAGAATACATTGGTGCTTTCCGTATATTGATTGTTCAGACCTCAGATAACACTGCCTGCTTACTGCCTATCGAAAAGCGGCTGACCTTGCAGGAGCTTGAACCAGGGGCAAAAGCACTGCTCGACAATAATCCAATGCCTGACAGTATCCAGGCTCTCAAGGAACAGGGCTGGGATATTTTATTCACCGGGCCAGATACAACGCGGGAAGAAAGTATCAGAACGGTTGAGGAAGCAAATGCACGTAATCGCGCAAATGGATGCGTGCGATCCTATGGCAATCTGCTCGCTAAGTACGAACACCTCATCACCTGGAGTCCTTTGATTCCTGAAAACTAACCACTTGCGGAAGTGATTGTCACTCAAAATGTTCGTAATGACCTTGATGAGCGCACCCAAAGCGCTCATTTTTATTTCCCGCGTATCCACAGCCGCCAGCGGATACAACAAAATTTTGAATCCGGTGTAAGATAGTCAGGGTGTGCAGCCCGATCGATGTTACAAATTTTTGAGAATTATCAAGGTTCTTCACGGCTTTCGTTCGGCTATGATGAAAGCAATGGAAGTAGAAGATTAAGGAGAAAAAATCAACAATGGCGAATTTTTATGTGACGATTCGTGGAATTGCTGAAAACCCCTCGATTACTGAAATTAATATCCGTGCGACGCCCAGCACGAGCGGCACATTTCTGTTCAAAGCAGCGGTTGGCATCGCAGGTTTACCTGTGCTTGAAGTCGCGGCAGACGCGGAAGGTAAAAATTTCCAGGGCAAAGTTTATAGCTGGTTTAAGGTGACATTTCCCAACGGTCAAACGGGCTGGGCGCGCGATGATCTGGTCGAAATCCAGGGCGACGGCTCGGCCTTCGGCTATGGCATGGTCGCGAATAAAACTTATGCGTTTATTCTGACCCGTGTCGCGCCCGCCGCACCTGTTCCGACAGCGCCCGCTGCCCCTGTGTCGCCTGCTGCCCCGGCTGCTCCTGTAGTAGCAGCGCCCGCACCTGTCGCCCCGGCTGCGCCTGCCGCACCCATTCCGGCGATGCCAGATGTCCCGAAACCCGCTGTTCCCGCTGTTCCCGCTGTTCCCGCTGTACCAGCAACCACCAAAGGCGTTTGTACGGCGATTGTTATCATGCGCGACGGCGCGAATGCCCGCAGCGCCCCGACTACAACCGCTTCATTGGTCTTTAAAGCCTCTCGCGACGCCCGTTTTCAGATCGATCAGGTACGCCAGGGTGATGGCGGCGACACTTTTAAATGGGCCAACGGTACGCTGCAAGGACAAAAAGTGTGGATGCGTGAGGATGTGCTGCGTTTTGAAGGCGATACCGAATTTTTTGGCCTGGGCAAGCCCGATTTGTACCCTGCCCCCATGACCAATCGCTGGTGGGTGCGCGGCTTTACAGGCGTGAACCCTGCCGATCACTGGGGGTGGGATTTTGGCGCGGTCACAGGTGAGCCGATTTTTTGCGGCCCGAAAGGCGGCTTTGTCATGGCTTCCGTCGAATGTCAGAAGTGCGCGGGCGGCAGAAGTTTCAAAAATTTTGGCATTCCGCTGAGTAACCCCGCCGCGCTGGGCGATCCGGCCTGGAATTATGGCTATGGGCATTACGTCATCGTGCGCTATATGAACGATCAGCTCCCCGAATCCAGCAAGCAATTGCTGGCGCAAAAAGGTCTGGCGGGCGCTCATCTGTTTGCTATGTACGCCCATCTCGACAGCCGTTCCGTGAATGCAGGCGTGACGCTCAGCCCCAATGCGCTGGTCGGCATGTGCGGCGATACTGGCAATTCGGAAGCGACGCACCTTCATCTCGAAGTGCGCGCCTCGACCAACCCCAATGACCCCTGGGCGAACATGAAGAAAAATTTGCTCGACCCGGTAATTTTGTTCGGACGTTAGCGCGCGTGTCAGCTAAGGCAAGTGATGAGTATCGAGTGATGCGTGATGCGTTAAATACGAATTTCGACTCATCACTTTCGACTCATCACTCATTACTGCAAAGCTGAAATCCAAAAAAAGGGATTTAAATATGACCAGCAACCAGATTTTTACGGCAACGATTCGGGGAATACCTGAAAATCCGAATGTCAAAGAAATTAATATTCGCTCTGGCCCATCGACGGTCAATCCACTGGTGTTGAAAGCGGGCGTTGGCGTGAGCGGTATCCCCATCCTCGAAGTGATGCCGGATTCGCAGGGGATGGGGTTTCAGGGCAAGGTGTATCAATGGTTCCGGCTGCAATTTCCCAATAGTGTGATCGGCTGGGCGCGCGATGATCTGATTTCGATCTCTGGCGATGGGACGGCCTTTGGTTACGGCAATATCCCGACGCCGATGTTTGCGTTTTCGCTGACTCGCAACGCCGCGCCTATACCTGCCCCGCCAGCACCACCGATTGCGCCCGCTGTGCCCGCTGTGCCTGCTGTACCTGCTCCACCCATCGCCCCGGCAGCACCCGCTGCGCCTGTACCTGCCCCACCGCCTCCGGCAGCACCCGCCGCGCCCATCGTGCTGGATTTGATTCGGGTGCGGACGGCTTCGTTTAACGTGACGGCAGGATTTGAAGGCGGCGGCTACAGCACGTATCAGAATTATGACGCGGGCATTGTCAGCTATGGGCGCTTCCAGTTTACGCTGGTGACGGACGGCATTTTCCGGCTGATCGATATGTTTTCGACGCGCTCCAGTAACCCTATCGCTCTGGAACTGCGCAACAGCTACCTGGAACGGACACGCAAAAATGACCCGACCCTGCGCCAGGATCAGCGCCTCAAAGTTTTGCTCATCGAGGCGGGCAAAGACTCGATCATGCAGGCAGCACAGGATGAACTGGCGACAGAAAAATATTGGAATGCAGTGCTGGATTTGAGCATTAAGCCGCGCGGCTATCAAACGGCGCTGGCACACGCGCTGATTTTCGACATGGGCATCAATTTCGGCACTCGGCACGGCTTCATCACCAAAGCAGAGGAAGAATCCGGCTTTTCAGCGCGCACCAATGTTGCCGGAAATCTGCCCGCCGAGCAGAAAATCATCTCCCGGCTGGCGCAGTTGCGGAAAGAATCGCATGATCGCCAGGCCGAACGTGATAAATTGCCCGGTTTGCGGGTGCGCGGCGATTTCTGGGTCGAACTATGCAAGCGCGGCGATTGGGATTTGCAGGGCGACGCCAACGGTCAGGTCACGGTCAAGCCAGGGGTGATCGTGAAGGTGCGAAATTTTTAGGCCAGGATTCATTAACCTGCTCTATGAAAAGGAATCGCAATCTGATGAGCCAGCCTCAACGGAGTGTCGCTGCTACAAGCCTGCATCAAAAGTCGATTGTAATTGATGGTCACTCCGATATTCTCATCGCGCTGACCGATGGTCGGATGCACCTGCGTGACCGTGTGGAAGTCGAATCGCCGCAGACGTGGCAGGGCGCGCCCTATGTGCGAATGCCGATCAATAACTCACCCTTTTTTCTGTCCCCCTATTCGATTTGGTACGAGTGTATGGGACAGTATGACATTCCACGCTGGCAGGAAGGTGGTGTCACCGCGCAGGTGATGGCGATCTACATGGGCGAAGAACACCTGCATCGACCCCTGGAACGTGCGCTGGATATGACGGCGGCCTTTCATCGTGAGATCGAAGCGAATCCCGATACGCTGCTGCTCGCAACAACGGCTGCTGATATTCGCCGCGCCAAAGCTGAGGGTAAAACGGCGCTCCTGTTGAGCTTTGAAGGCGGCGAACCGCTGGGACGCAACCTGACGATGCTCGATATTTTTTATCGCCTCGGTTTGCGCATGATCTCGCTCACGCACAGCCGCCGCAACGAACTGGCTGACGGGACGCAGCTTCATATCCAGACGGGCGGATTGACTCCGCTGGGGCATGAACTGATTGAGCGTATGAACACGCTGGGGATGGTCATTGATCTGGCGCATTTGAGTGACGCCGGAGTTTGGGAAGTGGTGGAACGCTCGAAATCCCCGGTTATTTATTCGCACACCAGCATCCATGACGCCCCCGGCTACAAAACAGCTCTGAGTGCCATTGATCCACAGCACGGGACATCCAAACTGCGGGCGGTGGCTAACAAGGGTGGCGTGGCCTGCGCGATTTTCTTTGGTCAGGCAGATGCCAACGCCATCGTAGATGACATCGAAATGATGATCGACCATGTTGGCTCAGATCATGTCGGTATTGGCACCGATTTTTTTAGCCTTGCCCATATCCCCAGCGATCTGGAAGATATATCCAGGCTGCCCCGGCTGACCGAAGCCATGATTGAGCGCGGCTTCAGCGATGACACCATCGAAAAGGTGTTAGGCGGCAACCTGCTCCGGGTTTTCGAGGCGGTGCTAGGCTAGGTATTTACCATTCAGCGCGCCGTATGCCCGCCATCCACCAATAAAACATGCCCCGTGATGAAACCGGAAGCATTCGACGCCAGAAAAATTGCCGCGCCCACAATGTCCTGAACCTCGCCCAGCCGCCCCAGGGGGATATTATTTTCAAAATAGCGCCGTGTTTCCGGCTGGCGCTCCATCAGTGCTTCGATCAGCGGTGTGCGCGTGTGGCTGGGCGCGATGGCGTTGACGAGGATGCCGTGCTTCGCCCATTCGAGCGCGAGGGAACGTGACATGGCGACGATTCCGCCTTTGGTCGCGGCATAGTTGGCATTCCCGGTTTCGACGCCGACGACAGCGGTGATCGACGCCATGTTGATGATGCGGCCTTTTATCTGATGTGAGATCATGTGGCTGCCAACTTCCCGGCACAAATAAAATGCGCCCGTGAGATTGATATTCAGCACGGTTATCCACTGTTCGTCGGTCATCGACTCGGCGGGGGCGCGCATCCCAATTCCGGCGTTGTTGACGAGGATGTCGATTTTTCCGAATCGTTCGACGATTGCCGCGACAGTGGCGCGCACGGCTTCCGCGCTGGAAATATCGCAAACGAAAATTGCCGCATCACCGCCCTGTGAGCGAATTTGGGCAGCAGCTTCCTCTAATTGTGCGGCGTTGACATCGAGCAGCGCCACCTGTGCGCCTGCCCTGGCATAGCCTTCTGCGATTCCCCTGCCAATGCCGGAAGCGGCTCCGGTCACGACGGCGACGCGCTCGCCCAGGCCAAAAAGATTTTCAAGATAGGTACTCACGCTTTTAGCGCTCCCGACACCAGCCCCCGGATAAAATGGCGCTGGAAAACAACATAGATAATGATGACCGGCAGCGACATCATGATTGCACCCGCTGCCATAACGGTGATATTGGTGGCATAACGCCCACGCAACAGCGCTAACCCGACGGGCAGCGTCCAGCGTTCGCCGGAGGCCAGCACCAGCACCAATAAAAATTCATTCCACGTCCACATGAACAGCAGCACGATCAGCGACAGCAGCGCGGGCGTCGAAAGCGGCAGCATGATGCGCCATAAGACGCCCCATGATCCGCAGCCATCCACGACTGCCGCGTCGATCAAATCTTCGGGCAGGCCTTTGAAGTGCGCGCGCATCCAGAACGTGCCAAAGGCAAAACTGAGCGCCACCTGCGGCAAAATTAGCGCCCAATAAGTATCGCGCATTTTCAGGACGCCCATCAACTGCCAGACGGGGATAATCACGGCCTCAAATGGCACCATCAGGCCGAGAAGAATCAACAGCAGTAAAAATTGTTCGCCGCGAAAGCGCATTGTGCCGAAGGCATAGCCGGACATGAGCGCCAGCACGACAGCGATGCCCACCGCCGGGATGACGACGATCACGCTGTTGGTGAAATACTCGCCAAAACGCGCGCCCTCCCAGGCTTCGACAAAATTTTCGACGTGCCAGACCTGGGGCAGCGCGAACGGGCCGTTGACCAGTTCGGAACTATCTTTGAAGGCCAGCAAAAAAATGCCGATAAATGGCATAACCGCCACCAGCGTGAAAAGCACGAGCAGGATGTAAGTCATGGTGGTCTGCGGCTGGCGGGTCATAGCTGTTCCTCGGCCTCGGTTCTGGCTTGCAGGCGCGTGACAATGGCTGAAACGACGAGAATGATCGCTGTCAGCACCACCGCAATCGCCGAGCCATAGCCCGCGTTGTTTTTGCGGAACGTCTCGGTGTACAGAAAAATGCTGGTGACGAGTGTTTGTTTGCCTGGGCCGCCGAGATTAGTCAGCACAAAAATCAGGTCGAACAGGCGCATCGCCGAGATAAACGTGATGACAAAAGCCACCAGAATATGCTGGCGTAGGCCGGGAAGCGTCACATAGCGGAACTGCTGCCAGCCGTTCGCGCCAAAAACAATCGCTGTGTCGTAGAGTTCTTCGTTGATCGACTGCGCGCCGGAGATGAACAGCACCATGCACAGCCCGTACTGCACCCAGGTAATCACCCCGCCAACCGCCAGCGGCGCAGCGGTAAAATCGCCCAGCCAGGGGCGCGCCAAAGCCTCCAGCCCGATGGTCGTGAGCATCTGGTTAATCGGCCCAGCCGGCGCGAACATCCAGCGCCAAATGATGCCCACCACGACTGGACTCATCACGTAGGGGATAAATAATCCGGTGCGGAAAATGACCATGCCACGCAGCTTGCGGCGGGAAAGCAGCGAGGTCAGGAACAGGCCGAGCAGAATCGGCAGAATGGTTGAAAAAATGACAAAGAAAAAATTATGACCGATGGCGACCCAGAAATCTTTGTCGTTAAACAGTGTGGTGTAATTATCGAGGCCGTTGTAGACGGGTTCGCTGAAGCCTGTCCAATCGTAGAAGCTGTAACGCAGCGTGTTGAGAATCGGGATCAGCACGAAAAGGGCATACAGGAGCAGCCCAGGCAGGATGAATAGATAAGCCTGATAGGGGCGCGCATGAGCCTTGCGTCCGAGATAAGTTTCCCCGGTCAGCCGCGCCAGCAGCGATTGTGATCGGTGAGTCGAGGAAGGCTGGAAATTTTCCAGCCCTCGCTCGTCAAGCTGACCTGCCATGTTTAGGGTGCCGCTGCGACGTAGGCATCCTCTACCTGGGTCACAAAATCTTCAGGCGTGATCTGTTTTGCCATCAGTTCTTGCAGCGCGGCGTTGATGTCGTCCAGCGGAACAGCCCAGTCGAGATAATGGCCGACGCGGTTGTTGGAGCTAATGAGATTCCAGGCGTTCACAATGTCCGTTGTGAGCGTCCCCTCAGTCAGTTGATCCTCGCCGACAGCCACAGCAGGCAAAAAGCCGAGTTCTAATAACTGCGCCGCGACCTCCGGGCTGGAAACCATGTTTATAAATTCGGCGGCGAGGTCAGCGTTCGGGCTGTTGGCGCTGATGCCATAAGGGATGCCCACGCCACCCACCGCATAAGGCGGCGTCTCGGCGTCGGGCGATGGGATCACAAAAAATCCGATCTCATCGGCGTTTGCGTCTTCAAGCAGGCTGGCGGCAATCCAGCTTCCGGTAATCCACATGACGCCTTCACGATTGCGGAAAGCTGCCAGTGTTGCATTGTCATAATCCATGCCCTCGAAGCCGTCGGGGAAGTAGCCAGCGTCCACCCATTCGACTAATTTTTGCGCAGCCTGGAGGTTGGCATCGTTGACAAAGGTCGCGCCTTCCCGGCGGAAAATAAAGTCGTCAATATTCTGTGGGTCGGAGAAGGGATGCTCAATCGCGCTGTACTCGTGGATCGCGGGCCAGCCGTCCAGACTGCCAAAAACAATCGGAGTCTGACCAGCATCCTTGATCGTTTGCAGAATGCCCTCAAATTCGGCGAATGTCGTGGGAACTTCGATGCCCAAATCGGCGAACGCCTGCTTCCAATAGTAGACGCCGACAACCTCGGCGGTGTTGGAGATGCCGTATAGGTTGCCTTCACCGTAGGTTAGGCCGTCTGCGCTGAAGCTGTTGCGCGCGTGGAGCGAATCCGCGTACAGGTCGCGCCAGCCATATTCAGCGGCGTAATCATCCAGTGGCAGGATTAACCCCGCCTGCACCAATGCGCCCATGCTGGTCGCACCCTGGTTGATCTGCGCCACATCCGGGCCGCCTTCTTCAGAAAGTGACTGGGGCAGCACCAGCATCAGATCATCAAAATTATAGCCTTCATGCTGCACGGTCACGCCGGGATTGGCTTCTTCAAATTGCGCGCTCAATTGATCCATCATGGCGACCTCGGCGGGACGGACGAACGTGTCCCAGACGACGAGCGTAATTTCTTCCTGCGCCGCAGCAGGGACAATAGCAAGGATAACAAAAGCAGCTAAAACAAATACGACTAAATAACGTTTTGTGTTGAACATGGAAAACTCCCTGAAATAGATTTTTCAGCGAAATCATCGCCTGACGTGTGTGAGTATACTTTTTTTCAACGCTGCCGCCAATTCAACCTTTAGTCTATAGGGGTGACTCGCCGAGTCGCTCGGTGACTCGCCGAGTCGCCCCTACAACCGTGAATATGAATTACAACCCTGTCTTGTTGGCGATGACCTGGCTGGCGCGGGTGATGAATTCGTCAACACCTAGCGCGCCCAGGTCTTCCTCGGTGCGCAGCCGGACGGCGATTTTCTGATTTTCGACTTCGCGCTTGCCGACGACCAGCATGTACGGAATTTTTTGCTCCTGTGCCTGCCGGATTTTATAGCCCATGCGGTTGTCGCTGGTATCGACTTGCGCGCGGATTCCGGCTGCCTTCAAGTTTGCGGCGACATCCTGGCAGTAGCCGATCTGCCCATCGGTGATCGGGATCAAAATTGCTTGCACCGGACACAGCCACACCGGGAACGCGCCCGCATAATGCTCAATCAAGACGCCGAAAAAGCGCTCCATGCTGCCCAACAGTGCGCGGTGAACCATGTATGGGCGATGTTTTTCGCCGTCCTCGCCGACATAGGTAATGTCAAAACGCTCCGGCAGATTAAAATCGAATTGAATCGTCGAAAGCTGCCACTCTCGGTTCAAGGCGTCCTTGACTTTGATGTCGATTTTTGGGCCGTAGAATGCCCCGCCGCCCGCATCCACATCATACGGCAGTTCAGCCCGTTTGAGCGCCATTTCTAATACCGCCTCGGCGCGATCCCAATTCGGGGCTTCGCCGACAAATTTTTCAGGCCGGGTGCTGAGATATGCCTGAAAATCTTCGAAGCCGAATGCGCGCAGCATATTCAGGCAGAAATTCAGGGCGAAGTCGATTTCCGCCTCGACCTGATCCGGTGTACAGAAATGATGTGCGTCATCCTGTGTGAAGCCGCGCACCCGCAGCAGACCATGCAGCGTCCCACTCCGCTCAAAACGATAGACTGTCCCCATTTCGGCAAAGCGTAACGGCAGATCACGATACGAGCGGGTATGGCTGGTGTAAATGTGCATGTGGAACGGGCAGTTCATCGGCTTGAGGTAATAATCCTGCTCGTCCAATTCAATCGGCGCGTACATGCTTTCGGCGTAAAAATCGAGATGCCCGCTGGTTTCCCACAGCGTCGATTTGCCGATGTGCGGTGTATAAACGAAGTCGTAGCCGCTGGCCTCGTGTAAATCCTGCCAGAAGCGCTCGACGGTTTTTCGGATGATGCCGCCGTTGGGATGCCAGAGGATCAGACCGCCGCCAACCTCGTCGTTGGTGCTGAACAGATCAAGCTGCTTGCCGATCACACGATGATCGCGCCGCGCTGCTTCCTCCAGCCGCCACAAATACTGCTCCAATTCTTCGGGGCTGCGCCATGCCGTGCCGTAAATGCGCTGAAGCATTGGATTTTTTTCGTCTCCACGCCAGTATGCTCCGGCAACGCTCAAAAGTTTGAACGCATCCGGGTTAAGCTGCCCCGTATGTTCGACGTGCGGGCCGCGACACAAATCGGTAAATGAATCCTGTGTGTAGAGGGTGATTTCCGGCGCTTCACGGGCGGGATTCCCATTTTCGTCCACCTGCCCCGCTTCCAGACCCGCGATCAATTCGAGCTTGAACGGCTGGTCGGTGAAGATTTTTTTCGCCTCAGCAGCGGAAACGGTGCGGTACGAAAAGGGATAATCGCCTTTGATGATTTCGCGCATTCGGCTCTCGATCTGCGACAGGTCATCGGGGGTTAAGGTGCGGGGGAGATCGAAGTCGTAATAAAATCGATCTTCGATGGGCGGGCCGATGGCGATGTGCGCGTCTGGAAACATTTCCAGAACGGCCTGCGCCATGATGTGGGCTGCCGAATGCCGGATTTTGTACAAATCGGCGGGGTAGCCCTGGGGGATATAACGCTCTGCAATTTCTTGAACGGACATGATGAACAATGACCTCCTACCAGGTGCTTACGTTGATTTTCCGGGCGCGAGACAAAATAAAATCTCACGCCCTACTGGGACGAGAGATGGTTTTATCCTCGCGGTTCCACCCAGTTTAATCAATCAAGTAGGATTGATTCACTCTTTAAGCAGATGACGGTGCCACCCGGATGCCCATACTGACTCAAAAATCTGAGCGTTCCGGTCATCGGCTCAGAGGGGGTATCCAATCGACGCTGCTTTGTGGTTAAGCTCTCAGCCTATGGCTCAACCTCTCTGGGAGCATCACTCGAAAAGACGTGTCCTCATCGACGCCTTTGATAGATGATATTATACTGCGAAATAGGGTTGAAATTAAAGTCTATTTCTGATGACCCTTCAGAGGGAGACATCCCTATTCACGCCCCGCGAAGTAAGGGGCGACCCGTTGCAATGTCTTTTTGCAGCAGTTCGCCTGTCTCTTTGGCCTGCCGCCCGATGATCGTCGCAATTGTGCGGATAATATCGCGGGCTTCATCCCACCAGAGTTCCTCGCGTTCTTCCAACTTTTGTGCGCAAACTTCTTCCACAATGCCCTGGTAATACAAAGCAAGGGTTGGTTGATGATCGCGAAGACTCAGATTATTGGCTACGCCGAGTTCGCTTTTGAGCGCTGCTGCGGTTCGCCCCCACAATCCTCGGTAAACATCATCGGTGGCGGTAGCATAGTGGCGTGGCGTCAGGACATCTCGTACGAAATCGGTCAGCGCTGCGGTGAACTGGTTCCGCTTAATTTTGCTGTCAATTCGCATTTGAATCCAGCGGTCATCCTTGCCACGTTTGCGGTGATACTCAATGAAGGCATCCAGCAGCTTATCGGGATTGGTCACACCCTCTATGATTTTGTCGGGTTCACGCCGCACCTCATCCACAAACGCCCCCGCCGATGCCAGAAAACGGCGAATCTCATCAAGCATAGGCCGATCCTGCTTTACGCGCATATATTGGGCAATCAGGTACAATCCTTTGTCAGTCGTATATTCGCGTTTGTAGGTCTTGCCGTCGCTTGCCTTGTATGGCAGACGTTGTATTGAAAACGACATCTGCCTTCCCGCATCGGTTTTCTTAAAGTTACCGAGGAGGTAGCGTGTATCTGCTTCTCCTGTGAGGCCGCGCATCCAATCCTGAACTGCATAATAAGCTCCTGCTGCGGTCTGCGTATGCGCCAGCGGAAAATTCCAGCGTTTTGCGACAAGTAGCGGTAGCGGTGTATCATCTTCATTTAAAACGGCATCGGGAATGAGGGGCAAATTGGGCATGGTCGATTCCTTTTTTTGCAGCAAAATCTATACAAATAGAATATCTAATAGATGTAATAATGTCAACTAGATTCACTTTTTGATAACCAGATTGTAGTATGAAAAAACGTGTCTTAAAGAATCGACTGCTCACCTTGATTCAGGAGCGTGAGCAAAAAATCAGCCGTCGAGTCAAATTGAAAGACCTGGCGGAGTTCGTCGGTGTGACGAATCACACCATCACCAGTTGGATTCGCAACGATGTGCGCAAGTATGAAGCCCATATCATCGAAGGTTTTTGCGACTACTTCAATTGCGATATTAGCGATTTGCTCTATTTTGAAATTGTGGATGCCGAACCAGGCCCTGATGTGTGATTGAGTCTGCTGTAAATCTATGTATGGCGCATTCCTCGCGTGATGGATGGTAGAATAGAGCAAATCAGTGATGGGGTAATCGGAAATGACCGTTAACGTACAACAGTCCATTTTTGCGGAACTCGCAGACTTTCTGGTGACGCAGCCGACGTTAGAAGAACTCTCTGCTTACAAAGTGTCATCTGGGGTGCAGCACCACATTGACGATCTTCTGGAACGGAATCGAGAAGAAGGGCTATCAGCACAGGAAAGGCTGGAACTTGAGAAAATTCTAGCCCTTGTACAGATGATGGATATAGCCAAAGCGAAAGCCCAGCTTAAACTGGTGCGCAAAGAATGACGTATATCCCATCGGAGCTACGCAGACTGACACAGGAGCGCTCTGGTAGCTGTTTCGAGTATTGTCGTTTGCCAGAAAGCGCAGGCACGGCGGGGTTTCATATCGAACACATCATTGCCGAATCGCAAGGTGGTCTAACTGCCGCAAACAACCTGGCTTACAGTTGCTCGATGTGCAATCACTACAAAGGCCCAAACATCGCGGCTGCTGATCCTGAATCGGGAGCGCCAACATTCCTGTTTCATCCCCGCCGTCATGCCTGGGACGATCACTTCGTATTAAATGGAGCGGTTATTGAGCCGCAAACACCGGAAGGTCGGACAACAGCCTTTGTCTTGCATTTTAACGACCAGCCGCGTATTGAACAGCGCGAAGTGTTGATCCAATTAGGCAAGTATCCTTGCGCGAAAGACTAGGGGATGCCCACTCGCTGCTTCAACGCCTGGATAAAGCTGGCTTCTTCGGCAGACACTTTTTGCCCGCGACCAAACAAGCCCTCGCCCGCTTCATGGGCGACCTGCTGCGCCAGCGCGACCAGAAACGCACGATAGCCAGGGCCGTCGGGGTCGTCCCCCAAAATTGACAGCGCAACATCGATTTGTTCCAAAACAGCGTCGGCGCTGACCATCGTTTTATCCGTTGGCAAATCGTCTTTGGTTAAATTCTGCGCGAGGGCAAAGCATTCTTGCAGCAGCGCGTTACCCTGAAACGGTTCGACAGCCGCCTGCATAAATTCCAATCCCGCTTTGAGTTCCATCGTAAAGCTGACCGGGCCAGTTTTATCGACCTGGGCTGTCCCCGCGATCAACCAGATCGGCAGTTCCAATAGTATCTGGCGTTCTTCGTCAGTATAGGCTTTCATAAATTGATCTCCTCAATTTCGTTGATTCCAGTGTATCAGGCATTGGTCAGCGCGGCGATTCGTAATAGAGCAGCATCCAGGGGCATTGTCTCTGCTTCAAACGGCCCTGTTTCCAGATCGATTCCGTTTTGCGCTTTTTCTAAAATTGTCGCTATCCGGGCGGCGATTCGCGCTTGATCGGCGGGGCTGTAGCGCTCAAAATTGAGTGGGAGTTGAGCGTAATCAACATCATCTCCATAGAAACGTTCCTCAAACTGCTTTTGGTAGGGCGCGTTGAAGTCGAATCTTAAGATGTCGTCTCCGCTCAAGGGTATAACGACCTGGGGTATAAGCTGGTCAACATCAAATTCATTGATGGATGCTTGTCCATTTTTAAGATCAGGCCGAGGCGCGAGAAGAACAATGCGATAAGGATGTGATTGATTTTCGTAGATGGTGTAATCAGGCATTAAGGGAAAAGTCGGCGGTGTTTCATGTAGATAATCCAACTCAACGAACACGATACCACTTTCTACAACATTGTTTCGTTTTCGGCTATATTCTTTCAGGTCGTCTCCTGCATGTTTATTGGATGGCGATAACACTTCAATCCAGACAACGGGTTCGCCTCTACCTTCAGATGTTTCATAAATTGCGATAGCTTGATAAGGTTTTTCGCTGACAGGGTTATCTTCCATAATCGCAGGCAGGGGTAATACCAATCCGGTCAGGAGTGATGCAGATGAGGGTTGCGGTGGATGCCGCCTCAAATCGTAAATCGAAATGTCAGATTTCGGTCTTTTAGGATATTCATCTATACGGCGAATTTGTAAAGATTCTTCGATTTTGACTCGATAATCTGTTCCTCGAAGTTGAGCCACCATCGCGCCAGACAAATAGACAATATGCGGGTTGTGAAAATTGTTCCAACCTTCAGCCTGCCAATAGCTGTGCAGATGAGCATTAATCCCCAAATATTGATTTTTGACCGAGCGGATCGGCTTCATAATCATTGCCCTTCGCTGCCCTTGAATCTATAACACCTCTGCCCCATTGGTCGCGCTGCACACGTAAATATTAGGCTTCAGATTCGCCGCTTTTTCATACGCTGCGCTGACGGCATCGGCAAATTTTTCGGCGGCCTCTGAGCGGACGAGTGCTACCGCACAGCCTCCAAAACCCGCTCCGGTCATACGCGCGCCGTAACAACCTTCCTGTGCCTGGGCGCACTCGACCATGATATTCAGATTGTCGCTGGAGACTTCAAAATCGTCGCGCAGGCTGTCATGGCTGGCGTTCATCAATAAGCCTAACTTCGCGGCATCGCCTTTGCGCATGGTTTCAGCCGCTTCGACAGTGCGATCATTTTCTGAGATGATGTGGCGGGCACGTTGGCGAGTCACCTCGTCCAGTTCGGCGGCGCGGCTGTTAAACTGCTCCATCGTCACGTCGCGCAGCGCAGGGACGCCGAAAAAGCGCGCGGCTTCTTCACACTGGCGGCGGCGTTCGTTATAAGCCGAATCGACCAACCCTCGGCGGGTAGCCGTATCCAGCACGACGACTGAGGTATTCGGCGGCAGCGGGACAAGCTGCGTTGCCAACGAGCGGCAGTCGATGAGCAGCGCGTGATTTTCAACCCCGGCGGCAGAAATCATCTGATCCATGATGCCGCAGTTCATGCCGACCCACTCATTTTCGGCGCGCTGTGCCAACCGAGCCATTGTCGCCGCGTCCCAGGGAAGATTCGACGTGACACCAAAAGCCCGCGCCGTCGCCAATTCTACCGATGCTGATGATGACAAGCCCGCGCCGATGGGTACATCGCCAGCCAGTACGCCGTCCCATCCGCGCAGGGTATAGCCTGCCGCTTTCAGCACCCAGGTGACACCTTTGATGTACTCTGACCACCCTGCTTGCTCATTCTCAAAATTTGCGATTGAAAATTGCGCGGTTTTATTGAAGTCAATCGAGTGTGCTATCACCTGCTCATCTTCACGGGGACGCAGCGCGATGTAGGTTGCGCGGTTGATCGCCATTGGCAGCACGAAGCCGTCATTGTAATCGGTGTGTTCGCCGATCAGATTGACCCGCCCCGGCGCACGGACAACGGCTGTCGGTGACGCGCCAAAGCGTTTTTGAAATTCTTGCGTGACTTGTTGTTGTAAGGACATAAGCATCTCTTTTGATGAAGTAAAAACGATTAATCTTCCACATCAGGCAGCGCAAATAAATTCTTGATCTTGATTTCAAGACCAGGGAAAAGACTGTCGGCTGTTAATATGTCATCTTCGCCATAAATTCGAATCTGATTAATACCGCGAATGTGTTGATGCAGTTCGCGTTGATCGGGATATAGAACCCATACCTGTTCAGTGTCATAAGCAAAATAGTCACGAATCTTAGCGAGTAGTTCCAGGGCGCTGTCGTCCGGCGACATCACCTCAACAGCGAGGTCTGGCGCTCCTGGAAATGGTAGCCCCAAATCGAAATCTTTTGGCAAGCGGCCTTTGCGAATAAATGACGCATCGGGAATGCGTGTTTTACGGATGCCAGTCTCAGGATCAATATACAGAATATAAATCAGGTTATCTGTGCAGACATAGCCCAATTTTTGTGGCGTAGCGAAATCATAAAGTACACGATAAGCATTTCCAGCGACAATGACATGCCTAAAACCGACTGGCGACATTTCGACAATCTCCCCATCAATAACTTCAAAGCGCCCTTCTTTCATGTTTAAGCGCAGTAAATCCTGAAGCGTAATCGGTTTGACCTTGACTGCATCCATTATTTATTCCTTAAGACTGACCCTGCTTCTTATAATGCACTTCCGACAACCCCCGCAGCCGTTCCGCCGCCTGCTCCGCCGTCAGGTCGCGCTGGACTTCAGCCATCATCTCATAGCCGACCATAAATTTTTTGACTGTCGCTGAACGCAGCAGCGGCGGGTAAAAATGCGCGTGAAGCTGCCAATGCTGATAATCGCCACCCTCACCCATCGGCGCACCGTGCCAGCCCATCGAATAGGGAAACGAGACTTCGAATAAGTTGTCGTAGCGCGTCAGCAGGCGCTTCAAAATATCCGCTAGCGAGTCGCGCTCGGCGACGCTCAAATCCGGCAGGCGCAGCACATGGCGCTTGGGCAGCAGCATCGTCTCGAACGGCCAGAACGCCCAATATGGCACGACAAACAGCCAATGCTCATTTTCCACGACGACCCGCTCACCCTGCTTCAATTCGAGCGCGGCGTAATCGACCAGCAGCGGCGAACGATACTCGACAAAATAGGCGCGCTGGTGATCGTTCTCTTTCGTAATTTCGTTGGGCAGTACCGTTTCCGCCCAGACCTGCCCGTGTGGGTGTGGGTTCGAGCAGCCCATAATTTCGCCTTTGTTCTCGAAAATCTGCACCCAGCGATATTTTGGCCCCAATTCGCTGATCTGGTCCGCCCACACATCTACGACATGACGAATATCAGCGGCGGGCATTTCCGGCAGCGTCAAATCGTGGCGCGGCGAAAAACAGATGACGCGGCTCGTCCCCCGGACGCCCTCAGCGATTAATAATGGATTGGCGGGTTCGGGCGGTTTGGGGGTATCCGGCAGCACCGCCGCGAAATCATTCGTAAAAACGAAGGTGCTGGTATAAGGGGGATTTTTTGCACCGCCCGCGCGCTCGTTGCCAGGGCAGAGATAACATTTAGGATCGTAA
>Ga0268299_1002032_pt1 | contig 27606 bp, 22 predicted proteins | sample NOBtaG_FD_193484 | JGI IMG/M metagenome (GOLD analysis project Ga0268299, IMG submission 193484) | Activated sludge microbial communities from bioreactor in Nijmegen, Gelderland, Netherland - NOB reactor | ecosystem: Engineered > Bioreactor > Aerobic > Activated sludge | place: Netherlands...
AGGAGACCACTGACGTGACCCAGGAGATCCGGGAACTCATCGACCGCATTCTTTCCTCGTACGACGAGATCGACGCCCGGTTCACGTCAGCCGGGGGGCTCGGCAGCATTCTGAGTCTCTACGAACAGGTCCGGCGCGAGCTCGAACGAGTTTCGTTCCAGGAGCTCGACCGCATGACCGGCGAGATCAAGAACGTCATCGAAGCGCTCCTCACCATCGATTACGAGCTGCGCAAAGTGCAGAACCTGAAGCTCGTGTTCGAATCGCGCGGCGGGCCGGGCAACCCGTAAGCGCGATCAAGGGCGTGCGCGATCGACGATCGCGCACGGACGCCGTATCGGCATCGCACCGATGCCATGGCCGGGCCGTGGCGCTCGGCACGCGACGACGCGGAATCACAAAAATTTCACGCGCTTATCGTGAAATTTCGCGGGTTGAAAGCACACCTGCGCACAAGTAGACTCCGTCGAGTTGAGCCGCTCTTGCAAAGCCGCGATGCCGCGGCGATGCGACGAATGCGATCCAGAACGGCGCACCCCCCACGCATGACTGCCCATCGCGATCGATCTCAGACCTTGGTGCCGGCGGAAGCCGCGTTGCCCGCGCGTCCCGAGGTTCGCACCGAGCACGGGAGTCTGGTCGTCGTGCAGGAGCGCGTGCTCGCGGACATCTCGCACGAGCTCGGCAACTTTTTTCACAAGCTCTACTACTGGTCGGACTTCATCAAGACCGACACCGAGACGGCGAAGAAGGCCGACTCCACGGCCGGTCACATGCTGGAACGCACGATCGCGAACCTCGAGGAGTTCCTCAAGGTCGCGCTCGAGTACTTCCACCCGATCACGTTGAACTTCACCAAGGTGCCCGTCGACGAGCTGCTCGACGGTTTCATGGTGCACCTCGGATCGCACTTGAACGGCAACGCCGTCGAGGTGCGGCGCAACGACATCGATCCGCCGGCGACGATCCTGGTGGACCCCACGCGCATCTCCCAAGCGTTCCGCATCGCGCTGCACCACGTCCACGAGGACCTGAAGCTCGGCGGCGCGCTCACGGTCACGCTCGGCACGGCGAAGCGGCGTGATTTCGACGGTCTCGAAATGCGGCTCGACGTCGAGCCGAAGGCCCAGCCGTCGCCGCTCTTCCGCGGTGCCGAATCCGGCGTCGAGTGGGCCGTCGCGCAAAAATTGATCGAGCTGCACGGCGGAGAGATCCTCGAGCACTACGAGGCCAACGGCCGCAAAGTGGTCATGATCTTCCTCCCGCTGTACGTCTAGGAGTCAGGAGCACACCAACCCCATGGATACGCGCATTCTCATCGTCGACGACGACCCGCTGATTTGCCGGCAACTCGAGGATCTCTACACCTCGCAGCAGTACCTCGTGAGCAGCGCGGGCAATGCGTCCGAGGCGCTGCGCCTCCTCGGCGAGCACGACTTCTCGCTGGCGGTCGTCGATCTGCGCATTCCAGGCACGGACGGCATCGGCCTCACGCGCGAGATCAAGGAGCACTGGCCCGACCTCGACGTGATCATGATCACCGGCTACGCCAGCATCAAAGGCGCGGTCGAGGCGATCAAGCAGGGCGCCAGCGACTACATCACGAAGCCCTTCCAGAAGGAGGAGATCCTCCTCGCGACCGAGAAGGTGCTCGAAAAGCGCCGCCTCCTCGACGAGATCAACTACCTCCGCAATCAGCTCTCGAATCGCTACTCGTTCGCGAACATCGTCAGCCGGAATCGCGTGATGCACGAGATCTTCGAGTCGATCGAGGTGCTCGCGCAGAACGACGCGACCGTGCTCATCACCGGCGAGTCGGGTACCGGCAAGGAGCTCGTCGCGCGCGCCGTCCACTTCCAGGGCAAGCGCAAGTCGGGTCGCTTCGTGGCGATCAACTGCGCCGCGTTCCCGGACACGCTTCTCGAGAGCGAGCTCTTCGGGTACGAGCGCGGCGCGTTCACGGGCGCAGTCCATGACCGCGTCGGCAAGATCGAGCTCTCGAGCGGCGGGACGCTGTTCCTCGACGAAATCGAAAGCATCACCCTCAACATGCAGTTGAAGCTGCTGCGCGTGCTCGAGGAGCGCGAGGTCGAGCGGCTGGGCGGCAACCGGCGCGTGAAGGTGAACATGCGCGTCATCGCGGCGACCAACGTCGAGCTCACCGAGCTCGTCGCCGACGGCCGCATGCGCGAGGACTTCTTCTACCGCATCAACGTGGTGCCCATTCGCATCCCGCCGCTCCGCGACCGCATCGAAGACATCCCGCTCCTCGTGAGCGAGTTCCTACGCAACAGCGAGATGGCGCGCGAGCGCGGCATCACCCGCGTCTCGAACAAGGCGCTCTCCGAGCTCATGGGCTTTCACTGGCCGGGTAACGTCCGCGAGCTCGGCAACGTGCTCGAGCGCGCGATTCTCCGCACGACAGGGCCGGTGATCCGCGAGGTCGATCTGCCGGGCGCCGGGAAGCGCAAGGACGTCGAGTCGCTTCGCCGGACGTACGACTACGAGGTGCCGCTGAAGGAGTACCTCCGTCGCGCCGAGAAGGATTACCTGAGCCACGTGCTCAAGAAGAATCGTGGCAGCATCAACCTGAGCGCGAAGCATGCGCTCGTCGACGCCGCGACGCTGCACCGCAAGATGAAGCTGCACACGTTGCAGCGCGAGGATTTCCGCGGCCGCGAGCGGGGCGAGCCGGATCAGGCCCTGGTAGGCTGAGTGGGACGACCGAGCCCGGCGCGTCGTCCCGTCGAAGTCCAGGGACCGATCCGCCGCGACGGGAGGTGACGGCGTGTATCGCGCGTTCTTCGGATTCCGCGAGAAGCCGTTCAACCTCACCCCCGACCCGAAGTTCCTCTACCTGAACGCCAGTTACCGCGAGGCGCTCGCGGCGCTGCACTACGGGGTGGTCGAACGGAAGGGCTTCGTGTCGCTGATCGGCGAGGCCGGCACCGGCAAGACGACGCTGCTCCGGCGGCTGCTCTCCGAGATTCCGCGCGAAACGCGGAGCGTCCTCGTCATCAACCCGGCCATCGGGTTCGAGGAGATGCTCCGATTCATCTTGACCGATCTCGGTCGCCCGCCCGCGCCGGGTGCCAGCAAGCTCGACATGCTCGAGGCGCTGAACGTCGAGCTGCTGGATTCACTGGCGCGCGGCGGCAACGTCGTCGTCCTGATCGACGAGGCGCAGGACCTGACGATCCCGGTGTTGGAAGAGCTCCGGCTGCTCTCGAACCTCGAGACGGCGAAGGAAAAGATCCTCCAGCTGGTCCTGGCCGGGCAGCCCGAGTTCGACGCCTTGCTCGCCCGCCCCGAGATCAGGCAGCTCCGCCAGCGTATTTCGGTGAGCGCGCGCTTGCGGCCGCTCGCGCGCTCGGAGGTGCAGGCCTACGTTGCCGCGCGCATCGCGGCGGCGGGTGGCGACGTGCGCGGGCTCTTCACGCGCGGCGCGCTCTTCCGTCTGTGGTGGTTCTCGGGCGGCGTGCCTCGGTTGGTGAACGCGGCCTGCGACAACGCGCTCGTGACCGCGTACGCACGCGGCAAGCGGACGATCGGCTGGCGCGAGATCGGCGAGGCGATGCGCGACCTGCGCCGGCAGGTGAGTTGGGTGCCGAGCCGCTGGCGCGGGTTCGGTAGGCTGGTCGCCGCGGCCCTCGTCGGAGCGGCGATCGTGCTCGGCGGCATGGAGATCGTGCGCGCGCGCCGGCCCGAGCTCTTGCCGGGACCGGCCGCGGTTCCGACCGTGATCGCGACGCCGCTACTCGTCGCATCTCCGTCGGCGTCGCCGACGCCGACGGAGACTCCGATGCCGACGCCCACAGAGGCGGTTGCCGTTCCGGTGGGAGGTGGTGCGAGCCCAGAGACCGTCGCTTCGCCAGCGGCGTCACCGGCGGGCGAGGTCGCGACCGCGGCGCCGTCCGCCACCGAAGGTCCGACGTCGATTCCCGACCCGACGCCCGAGCCGATTGCGACCGTCTCGGCCGATCAGCTGACGATCCGGGTCACCGAAGGCGATACGTTGACGGACCTGGCGGTGCACTACTACGGAAGCGCCAGCCCGCGCGTGCTCGCGACGATCCGAGCCGCGAATCCATGGCTCGACGATCCTGACGTGCTCTGGTCGGGAAAGTTGCTGACGCTCCCACCGCCTCGGGTTCGTGAGGATCGGTCCCCAGGCACCGAGTGACGGGCGCGCATCGGTGCACAAACCGACACCATTGGGTCCCGACTTGCGGGTAGGGCGCCTCCCGTAGTTCTGGGAGTAGAGCAGCACTCACCGGCCCGCAGGCGCATTGCGCGATTGCATACCTAACTCGTCATACGGACTGACGTTCCTGACCGTCGTGTCAGGCCGTTGCCTGACGAGGGTGCACGATCCGGCAGAAACGCAACGAGAGGGATGGGGAGCGTTCTCACCTGCACGGCGGTTCGGTGGCGTGACCACTTCGCTGCGCGGTTCGCAGATGCATGCCCTCGCTGGAGAAAGCCCGGGAGCCAGGTATCCGAGAAAAATGAGAAATCTTGAACTTTAAGGGGAGCGCATGGCATTCAACTTGCTCCACTTCGGCACGTTTTCCCCGATCCCTCCGCATGAACGCATCGCCACACGAATGGTTCGTCGTCCGCAGCAAGGCCCGCAAAGAGGACCTTGCCCTCCGCAGCCTCGAGCGGCGCGGGATCGCCGCCTTTTGTCCGCGGATCCTCGAGCCCGTCGGGTGGACGAACGATTGGGCGATGGTGCCGCTCTTCCCCGGCTATCTGTTCGTCGACATCGTCCTCCATGCGGCTTATCACACGGTCGTCTGGACCCCTGGGATCAAAGGCTTCGTGTCTTTCGGCGAGATCCCGACCGCCATCGCGCCCGGCATCGTCAACTTTCTCCGCGAACAGACTGGTGCCGACGGGATCATCCGGCCGGTTCGGACGTTCCGGGCGGGCGATAAGGTCCGGATCAAGCGGGGGCCGTTCGCCGGCCTGATCGCGATCATCGAAAAGCCCTGCGCCGAGCGCGGGCGTATCCGGGTGCTCATGGACGTCCTGCGCCAGGGCACATCGGTCGAGCTCCCCCTCGCCGCGGTCGGTCGACTCTAAAGTTTCTCCACTGGGTGGTAGCACCCGATTGCGCTACGTTGATGGTGGTTGTGAAGAGATTGTCAGCACTTACGAGATCTGCGATGGCGGAGCCTCGCCCCGAGGCGCCTCCGAGTCCACGAGGAAGCGAAGTGATGAAGTTGAACGATACGACGAGCCATCCGACGAGCCGCATGGCGTACGCCTTCGTAGGCATCCTCGCGCTTGCTACGGCGGCGTGCAGCAGCGTCGGCAAGAAGAACCTCCCATCGCCCGAAGAGGTCATGGCCCAGCAGCGCGGTCCGGTGCAGCGCGGCGAGTACCGGATCATGGTGGGCGACAAGCTCCACGTGAAGTTCCCGTACCATCACGCGCGCGATCAGGAGCTGCCCGTGCGTCCCGACGGACAGATCAGCCTCGACGTGACGGGTGAAATTCTCGCCGAAGGCATGACGCCGCTCGAGCTCGCCGAAGTCATCAAGGAGCGCTCACAGAAGTACCTGAAGAAGCCCGAGGTCGTGGTCATCGTGACCGGCATCGGCGACCGCCGCGTGTACGTCGGCGGTGAAGTGAACCGTCCCGGCTTCGTCGTGGTCCAGGAAGGCATGACCCCGCTCCAGGCCGTCATGGCCGTCGGCGGCTTCAAAGATACTGCGCAGACGAAGGACGTGCTCTACATCGCGCGCGGCGCCGGCGGTGAATACAACGCGAGTCGCGTCGACCTCGACGACGTCACCAAGAACGGGGCGCCGGAGATCGTGCGTCTCACGGGCAACGACATCGTGTTCGTGCCGAAGACCCGCATCGCGAACGCCGGCGTCTTCGTGAAGCAGTACATTCGCGACATTCTCCCGGTCGAGTCGCGTGCCGGCGCGACCGCGCCCATTCCGATTCCGTGAGCTGACGAGGAACACGTGCAACCTGAAATCCTGAAAACGAACGGCGGCGGACTCCCGTACTTCGCCGAAGCGCCACCGCAGCAAGACGGCGGAGCGGCCATCAAGCTCATGCTCTACGCCGTGTTCAAGCGGAAGTGGCAGGTGCTCGCGGTCATCGCGGTCGTCGTGCTGACGATGCTGGTCGCCGGCCTCACGCGCCCGCGCATCTACAAGACTTCGTCCAAGGTCATGATCCGTCCGGGCCGTGCGGAGTCGCAGATCAGCACGGGCGAACAGCGCGAGCTCACGTTGCCGATCACCGCCACGGCGGAGCAGCTCAACTCCGAAATCGAGATCATCAAGAGCGCCGAGCTCTCCCGTCAGGTCATCGAGCGGATGAACGCAGCCGGCACGCCGATCTTCGGCGCCGACACCGACATGTCGCTCGAAGAGCAGGTCGGTGTGCTGCGCGGCATGCTCTCGGTCGGTCCTTCGCCGCAGTCGAACGTCATCTCGATCGAGATGTACGCGAAGAATCCCGAGAAGGGTCAGGTGATTCTACGGACACTGGTCGATGCCTACATCGAACGGCACGCCCAGGTGCATCGCTCGACGGGGGCCGCCACGTTCTTCGAGAACGAGCTGAGTCGGCAAAAGGAGAAGGTGCTCAAGGCCGAGGGCGCGCTGGCCGAGTTCGTCGAGCGCGAGCGGATCGTCGTGCCCGAGGATCAGATCCGTTGGGCCGTGAAGGACGCGATTCGGTATCGCGACGTGCTCCGCACCCAGAGCAACAAAATCAGCGTCGCCGAGCGCAATCTGTCCATCATGAAGCAGCAGCTCGCCGACCAGCCCGAGCGCATCTTCGCGGACGCGGAGCGCATCAATCCCGAGGCGCAGCTCCTGACGACGAAGCTCGGGGAGCTCGAGGCGAAGCGCGCCAACGCGAAGCAGCTCTACACCGACGAGGATCGTACGGTGTCCGATCTCGACGGCGAGATCGCCATCCTCAAGAATCGCCTCGCGCTGGCGAAGGCCAGCAACGGCATCCCCGGCCGTGAGCGCATGAGCGCGAACCCGATCCGCGAAGTGTTGCAGCAAGAAATCCTGCATCACGAGCGGAACCTGTTCGATCTTCGCGAACGTGTGAAGGCCCTGCCGTCCTTTCTCGACAACTGGAAGGAGCAGAACGAAGAGCTCGCGATCGATCTCCGCAAGAAGACCATCGAGCTCGCGTCGCTGGAGCAAGACGTTTCCTCGGCCCGGGAGTCGTATCGGTTGTTCGAGCGCAAGCAGGACGAGGCCCGCATCTCCGAGGCGCTCGACAAGGAAGGCATCGTCAACGTCAGCGTGCTGGATCCGGCGAGTCTGCCGATGAAGCCGTTCAATCAAATGAGCCCGATCATGATCGTCGCCGCGCTGATCGCGGGGATCGGGCTCGGGGTCGGCTCGGCGGTCGGCATCGAGTTCCTCGGGCGCAATTTCAAGCTGGAGGAGCAAGTGGAACAGCACCTCGAGCTCCCCGTCTTCGCGGTGATCCCCGACATCAGCGAGATCGTCGAGCTGCCACGGTCATGAGCAAGATCTACGAGGCGCTCCAGCGAGCGCAGGAAGAGCGTGAGGGCTCGGCCGTCACGGGTGGTCTCGAAGGCGATCCGCGCCCGCGCCGCCCGTGGTGGCGATCGAAGGGCGCAGCCAAGGCGGCCACGGCGCCGACGAACGGGAACCTCCACATCGACTTCGATCTCGCGCCCGACATCGAAGAGGCCTATCAGCGGCTCGGCACGCATCTCCTGCTGCCGACGCGCGAGCAGCCGGTGCTGCGCGACCTCATGGTCGTGGCGTCGCAACACGGGGAAGGGGCCACGACGACGGCGGCGCTCTTCGCGTCGACGCTCGCCAAGCGGAAGAAGCTCGACGTGCTCCTGATCGAGGCGAACTTCCGGACCCCGGCGCTCGAGCAGGTGTTCCCGATCCAGCGGAACGGCGGCTTCGCGGAGCTCGTCGAAGGGCGCCAGGGTATCGAGACGGTCGTCCAGCCGACGCCGCAGCCCGGGTTGTTCGTCGTGACGAGCGGCCACTACGAGAGCTCGCCGTCGGCGATCCTCGAGTCGAACCGCTTCGGCGAGGTCATGGAGCGGCTCCACGAGCGCTTCCAGTTCGTCGTGTTCGACTCGTCGCCGGCGAACGTCTACACCGACGCGCTCATCCTCGGGCCGCGGATGGACGGGACGGTGTTCGTGGTCGAGGCGGACCGTACGCGTATCGACGAAGCGCAGCGCGCGAAGCGTCAGCTCGAGCGGGGCGGCACGAAGATGCTCGGGGCGCTGCTCAACCGGCGCAAGAGCTACCTGCCGGCGTTCCTCGAGGAGATGGTCTGAACGGCGGTTTTCGTCGCCCTCGGATCGACTGACGATGAGCACTGCGGCGGAGCACGCACTCCCCGGGTACGCCCCAGAGCGCAGGAGCACCGGCCGCGGCAGCGCGGTCGGCGGCATCGTCGCGCTTCTCGGTCTCGGCGTGGTGCTCGTGCTCGCGACTCGTGCCGGACAGGAGGCGACCGCGGTCGCGCTCATCGTGGCGTCCATGCTGCTGGTGGTCGTCGTCGCGCGCCCGGAGGTGGGCATTCTGCTGTTGCTGACGAACTACCTCTTCGCGAGCTATCCGACGCCGATTCGCGGCGGCGGTCTCCTCACCATCAACAACGTCCTCGGCATCATCCTCGCCATCATCCTCCTGGCCGAGCTCGCGCAGCGTCCGGACTTCTGGTTCGTCCGTACGCGACAGGTGCAGCTCTACGCGGCGCTCGGGGTCGTGTTTCTCTTCGGCACGTTCGCGTCCTACTGGTCGTTCCCCGATCTCCGCATCACGTGGGGCAAGGTCCGTACGCTCGATCAGACGGCGCCGCTGACGCGTGATTTCATCACCCGCTTCGCGTTCGTGATCCTCGCCGCGAAATTCCTGACGACGAAACGCCACATAAAAATGGCGATGACGGTGATCCTGCTCTGTCTGATCGCCGTCGTGCCGTCCGCGCTCGCCGGGTGGGCGAGCGGAGCGTCGGCGGACGGTCGCGCGGCGGCGTCGTTCTCGATCGGCACGAACTCGAACCGCCTCGCGTTCCTCTGCCTGATGCAGGCCTCGTTCTGGTGGTATCTCGGGCAGCAGCAGAAATCGCAGACGATGCGCCTGGTGATCTACGGCATCATCGGCACGTTCGTCCTCACGGTGCTGTTGACGGCGTCACGGAGCGGTTTCCTCGGCCTCGGCGTGCTGGGCTACCTCCTGACGCGCGATCGCGGCGCGATGAAGGGCGGCCGCATCAAGGTCATCATCATGGCGCTCCTCGGCGCCGGCATGATGATGACGATCGTGCCGCAAGAGAACCTCGACCGTATCGCGAACCTCAACCCATTTGCCGAGGGGCGCGGTGGCAATACCGGCACGCATTCGACCGAGCGACGGGTCGAGACCGTCGGTCTCGGCTGGGACATCTTCCTCGAGTATCCGATCTTCGGCATCGGGATCGGGAACTTCCGGGAGGTGGCGCGGCAAGTTTACAACGATCCGTTCTACCGCCCGCCGCACAACTCCTACATCTGGGCACTCAGCGAAGGCGGGATTTTCTGCTTCATTCTCTTTTTGCTGCTCTACTGGGTCACGCTGCGTGATATTCGATGGCTACAGCGCTCGCCGGCGACCCCCGCCGACCTCCGCTGGATCGCAGCCGCACTCGAACCGAGCCTCATCCTCCTCCTGTTCTACAGCTTCTTCGCCGACATGTGGTTGAACCCGATCGCGTACATCCTCATCGTCTTGACGATCGTCTTCAAACGCTACGTGAGCTCTCGCCGTGTCGTCCTCGCCTGACATGTCTCCTCGTCCGATCGCCTTCTTCTCGCCCGAGCTCGTGAGCGGCGGGACGCAGCGCCATTTGCTCGAGGTGCTGCGCCTGATCGACCGGTCGCGGTTCACGCCGATCGTCGTTTCGGCGAAGGGGACGGGCCCTCTCGGCGCGGTCGTGCGGGCGGCCGGGGTCGAGCTCGTCGAGCTCCGGCTCGGGCCGTCGATGGCGAGCCGTGATTTCCTCCGTTGCGTGCGCGAAGCGACGGACGTCCTGCGTGCGCGCCGCGTCGCCGTCGTGCAGTACTTCGAGTGGCGTGCGGGTCTGATCGCGATCGCGGCCGCGCGGCGCGCCGGCGGCTGCCGGCTGGTCGCCGCCCGGCGTAGCGTCCCGAAGGAGCGTGGCCTGCAGCGGGCGCTCGCCGAGCTCGTCGTGCGGGTCGCGGATCGGATCGTGGTGAACGCGGAAATGCTGCGGCCGAGCGGTGGGGCAGGGCAGCGCACGGACGTGATCCCGAGCGGGGTCGACACCGACCGTTTCGCCCCGGGCCGCGATCGTGCGGCCGCGAAGTCATGTCTCGGGCTCACGCCCGAGACGGTCGTCATCGGCACCGTCGGGCGGTTGGAGCCGCGGAAGGGTACCGATACGCTGCTCGAGGCCGTGGCCGCGCTCGGCCCCGAGCATCCGCACGCGATGCTCGTGGTCGTCGGCGAGGGGCCGCTCCGGGGCGAGCTCGGCGCGCGCGCCGAGCGGCTCGGCATCGCGTCTCGCGTGCGGTTTCTCGGGGATCGAGCGGACGTAGACGAGATCCTCGCGGCGCTCGACGTGTTCGTCCTGCCGTCGCGCACCGAGGGCATGTCGAACGCGCTCCTCGAAGCGATGGCCATGGCGCTGCCGGTGGTCGCGACCGCGGTCGGCGGGACGCCCGAGGTGATCGCCGATGGTCGGAGCGGCTTGCTCGTCCCCGCAGACGACCCGGCGGCGATGGCAGCGGCAGTCGGTCGCGTGCTTGCCGACCCGGCTCGCTCCAGCGCGCTCGGCGAGTCGGCTCGCGCGGTCGTCGAAGAGCGATACGGGGCGCGCAGCATGGTGCGGCGCCTCGAAGGGATCTACGCGGCGGTCGCGGGCGATCACGCCAACCCCGAACCGGCGCCGTTGGTGTCGGCGCGGAATCTCGACTCCCTGGAGAGCTGTCGGCAATGAACGGCGCCGCGATTTTCGCCTACCACAACTTCGTCGAGCGCCCGGGAGAGCCGGCGCCGACTTCGCAGGCGTACGTGCTGAGTCAGGCGCAGTTCGACGCGCACCTCGACGCGCTCGCCGACCCCGGCCTTCGTCCGAGCCGGCTCGCCGATGTCGTCAGCGCGCCGTCCGCGGGCCGGTTCGTCCTCTCGTTCGACGACGGCTATCTCACCGACTACACGGTCGCCTTCGCGAAGCTCGCCGAGCGCGGCTGGCCGGGGTGCTTCTTCGTGATCGCCAATCAGGTCGGGCAACCGCGCGCGCTCGGATGGAAAGAGCTCCGCGAGATGGCCGCCGGCGGCATGGAGATCGGGAGTCACTCGCTCACGCACCCCTTCCTGCACCGGGCGGACCCGGATCAGATCCGCCGTGAGTTCGGCGAGTCGAAGCGCATTCTCGAAGACGGGCTCGGCCAGGCCGTGCACTTCGCGTCGTTGCCGCGCGGGAGCGCGGCGCCCGGCATGGGCGCCTTGATCAAGGAGCTCGGCTATCGCGCGTTCTGCACCAGCGAGCCCGGACTCGTGTCGGTGCGCACCGATCCTTACGAGGTGCCGCGCATCGCGGTGAAGCAGCGCACCACCCCGGCGTTTCTCCGCCAGGTGTGCGCCGGCAGCCGGTTGACGCTCGCCACGCTGCAATCGTTTCACGCCGTCAAGAAGCTCGGGAAGCAGTTGGTCGGAGCCGAACGCTGGCGCCACATCCGGGGAGTGCTGATGGATGCGGCCGAGCGGGCGCGCGCCTGACGTCGTCGTTCGAGATCACGAGACATGTGCGGAATAGTCGGCCAATTCAATCACGGTGACGGTACGCCGATGGGAGACGCGGTACTCTCCCGGATGTGCGCTGCCATCGTGCACCGCGGACCCGATCACGAAGGTCACTTCGTGGACGGCGCCTTCGGTATGGGCATGACCCGCCTCAGCATCAACGATCTCGAAGGCGGCCATCAGCCTCTCTCGAACGAGGACGGCTCGATCGTCGTCGTGTGCAACGGCGAGATCTACAACTCCCCCGAGCTTCGCCGCGAGCTGGAGGCTCGCGGCCATCGGTTCGCGTCGCACTCGGACGTCGCGGTGATCCCGCACCTGTACGAGGAGTACGGCGAGGACTTCGTACGCCACCTCGACGGCATGTTCGCCGTGGCGCTCTGGGACACGCGGAACCGTCGTCTCTGCCTGGCGCGTGATCGCATCGGCATCAAGCCGCTCTACGTGGGCACGCGCCCCGGTGCCGTCGCGTTCGCATCCGAGATCACGGCGCTCATGGCCGGTGGCTGGTGCGACGATCTCGATCTCACGAGCCTGCATCACTACCTCTCGCTCGGCTACATTCCGGCACCGGGCAGTATCTTCACCGGCGTGCGCAAGCTCGAGCCGGGTACCCAGCTCACGATCGAGGCGGGACACCCGCTGGTCGAGCGTCGCTACTGGCAGCTGCGGTTCGCGCCGGAGAGTCCCACGCGCCGCGACGAGGAATACGTCGAAGAGGTGCAGGCGGCGCTGCGTGCGGCGGTCAAGAGTCACTTGCTCTCCGACGTGCCGATCGGCGTGTTCCTTTCGGGCGGCGTCGACTCGAGCGGGCTCGTCGGGCTCATGAGCGAGTTCGCGACCCAGCGCATTCAGACCTTCTCCGTCGGCTTCGAGGAGAAGAGCTTCGACGAGCTCGAGCTCGCGCGGCAGGTGGCCGCGCGCTACGGAACCGATCACCACGAGATCGTGGTGCGGCCCGATGCGCTGCGCGTCCTGCCGGCGCTCGTGCATCACTTCGGCGAGCCGTTCGCCGATTCCTCCGCAGTGCCGGTGTACTACGTGTCCGAGCTCGCGCACCGGAACGTGAAGGTCGTGCTGTCGGGCGAGGGCGGCGACGAGGTGTTCGCTGGCTACGAGACGTACCTCGCCGGTAAGCTCGCGGCGTTGTATCGCCGACTGCCCGGCGTCGTCGGCCGCTCGTTGTTGCCGGCCGTCGTACGACGCCTTCCCGTGTCGCACGGCAAGGTCAGCTTCGACTACAAGGCCAAGCGCTTCGTCGCGGGTGCCAATCTGCCGCTCGCCGACGGACACTTCTGGTGGAAGGTCGTGCTCTCGGAAGCCGCGCAATCCGAGCTCTGCACGGCGCGCCCCGACGATCCTCATCTCGAGACCGCCGCGCTCTACCGGGCGGCGGCGGAGCGGGCGGGCAGTGACGATTGGCTCGCGCGCCTCCAGGCGATCGACAATCAGATCTACCTGCCGGACGACATCCTCACCAAGGCCGATCGCATGAGCATGGCGCACTCGCTCGAGGCGCGCGTGCCGTATCTCGACACGAAGCTCGTCGAGCTGGCGGCCCGGCTCCCGAGCAACGTCAAGCTCCGTGGCTTCAGCAAGAAGTGGATCTTGAAGCAGGCACTCGCGAAGCACGTGCCGGCCTCCATCCTCCAGGCCAAGAAGCGCGGCTTCAACGTGCCCGTCGCGACCTGGCTCCGGAAGGAGCTGCACGACATGACCGCGGATGTGCTCTCACCGACGGCGCTCCGGCGGGTCGGGCTGTTCGAGCCGAGCTACGTGCAGCGGCTCATCACCGAGCACGACGCGATGCAGGCCGACCACAGTCGGCCGCTCTGGACGCTGCTGGTCTTCATGAATTGGTACGACATGTGGCAATCGGCACGCGCCGCCGGGCGCGTCGCCGCCGTCGCTTCTCACTCCCCAGTGCCAACTGCGGCCGTCGGCCTGGCATCCCGTGAATCCTGAGACCCCCATGAGCATGCACACTCCCGCCAGCGCGTCCGTCACGCCACGGATGTCGAGCCTCGAGCCGACATCCGAGGCCGTGCGCGCGCCCGCCGCGCCCGTCGAGCTCACGGTCGTCGGCGGCTCCACGCCGATCTGGCAGCGGCTCGCCGCGATCATCGGTCTGATCCTCCTGTCGCCGCTGGCGTTCGTCATCGCGATCGGGATCAAGCTGACCAGTCAGGGACCGATCTGTTACCGCGGCAAGCGGCTCGGCCGCGGCGCGACGGTCTTCGAGATCTACAAGTTCCGGACGCTCGAGGTCGGCGCCGAGCAGCGCATCGGTGCCCGCCTGCTCGAGCACTCCGACGGGCTGTACACGAAGATCGGCCGCATGCTGAAGCGCGCCAAGCTCGACGAGATTCCCCAGCTCTTCAACGTCATCAAGGGCAACATGAACCTCGTGGGGCCGCGGCCCGTGCGTCCGATCTTCCTCGAGACGTTGTCACGCGAGATTCCGGGGTATCTCCGTCGCTTCGCCGTGAACCCCGGCATGACCGGCCTCGCGCAGGTGCGCGGCGGGTACTTCACGCATCCTCGCGACAAGCTTCGCTACGACGAGATCTACATTCGCAACCGGGGGTGGTGGCTCGACGTCCGCCTCGTGACGCTCACCTTCATCAAGGTCTTGAACCGCTGGATGACGCTCGGCCTCTTGTTGACCGCGCTCTTCCTGTCGGCGGCCTTGTTGCCGGGACTCTTCCACTACCCCTTCCAGCTGGAGATCGGCACGTTCAAGCTGAGCCCGTTCGAGCTCTTCGTCGCGGTGACCGCGGCGTGGATCGCGGTGCAACGCTCGCCGCGCCATCAGCTCTGCATCTACGACACGCCCGTCAACGGACCGATGGCCGCGTTCGTCGGGTTCGCGATGCTCGCGTCGCTGGTGTCGGCCGAGCCCGCATCGGCGGTTCAGGGCGTGCTCTACTACGTCGCCACCGGCTTCTTCTTGACGTTCCTCATCGTGACGACGCGGCTCTCGCAGACGGAGGCGAACCAGATCGCGACGGTGGTCGGATTGTCGGCGGTCGCCGTGTCGCTGATCGGCCTCATGCAGATCGGCCTCGACAATCAGCTCGGCGCGCAGAGCGCCCCGCGCATGTCGTCGACGCTCGGCAATCCGGTGTTGCTCGCGACCTACCTCGTCCTCGGTCTGCCGTTCCTGCTGACGCAGATGCTGCACAGTCGCACGCGCGAGGTTCGTGACCTCTGGGTCGCCTGCGCGACGATCGCGCTCGTCGGCATCTTCCTCACCCAGACGCGCATGGGCTTCGTCGCGTTGCTCATGACCTTCGGCACGTTCCTCTGGCGGAGCCGCTACCGGTTGTTGGCGATCGTATCGCTCGCCCTGGTCATGGTCGGACTGATCGCCGTCGGCGGCGAACGCCTGCGCATGTCGCTCCCCGAGGTCACGGCCGAGGCCTCGCGACGCACCGTGGCCGCGACCGAGGTCTTTTCGGCGCCGGCGACCGAGCTGCTGCTGGGGGTCGGCAGCATCCGTCGGCAGGCCGTCTCGCCGATTCCGGAGAAGGACCGGCCCTGGATCTCGAGCAACATGCACCTCACGCTGATCCGCCAGCACGGCTTGATCGGCTGGGGTCTGATGATGTGGATCTTCGGCGCGACGATGCTCGCGCTGTACCGCGGCTACGATCACATCCATGACCCACACATGCGGCGCATCGTGTGGGCCATCTTCAGCTCGATGGTGGGTGTCCTGATCTCGATGACCGACGCCAACGTGTTCTTCAGCGTCACGATCCAGATCTTCTTCTGGGGGATGGTCGGCGTCGGACTCGGGATCATCACGCACCTCAGCGGACGCCGTCCGAGCTTCCGCGTCTTGTGGCGATTCGGCGAGCACGGGGACTGAACGGGACATGGCGAATGCAAGCAGTGCGGCGGCGCCGGCAAGGGCCGGTGACCGTGTGGGAATCGGTTCGAGCGTGATGCGCGGCCTCCTGGCCGGGCTCGGGGCAGGCGTCGTTTGGTGGCTCGTCGAGCTCGCGGTGAACTGGGCCTTCGGCGGGGTGATCCCACTCGAGGAGGCGCTCGGGGTGCTCGGCCTCGATCTCGCGATCGCGGGCGCCGCCGGACTCGTGGTCGGTGGGGTGATCGGTGCCCTCGGACGCGGTGACAACGTCGTCGCGTACGCGCTCGGCATGACGGTCGTGTACGGGTTGCTAAGGGTCTACGAGCCGCCGTCGGTGTTCGGGGAAGGCCTGTTCGTCCTCGTCGGAGCGGCGTGCGCGGCGGTCGGTGTGGTGATCGCGGGGCGTCGCGTCGGGTGGCTGGGATTCGTCCACGTGGCCCTCGTCGCGACCGCGGCGCTGGCTCTCGGCAAGACGACGATCACCGAGGTCCAGAGCTCCTACTTCAGCAAGCAGGAGCCGAACGGGTTCTTGTTGGTCGCCGTCCTCGCCGTGCTGCCCGTCCTCGGCGTCGCGATCGACCGTGTTCTCGCGTTCGTCCTGCGCCGTGACGTCGTTCGACTCGCCGCGCTGTTGGGCGTGGCCGGTGGCGCGGCGTTGATCTGGGGGAAGCCGCTCTCGACGGCCGCGTTCGACGACCCGCGGCCGCTCCGCGCGGTCGCGCCCGCCGGCGCACCCGACGTGTTCCTGATCTCGATGGACACGACGCGGGCCGACCACATGTCGACGTACGGGTACGAGCGCGAGACGTCGCCGCATCTCACGGCGCTCGCGGCGGACGGCCTGAACTTCACGCAAGGGCGCTCGCCTGCCCAGTGGACGGTCCCGGGCCACGCGTCGATGTTGACCGGCATGTATCCGAGCCGTCACGGGGCGCACTACGTCGGCGGCTGGAGCGCGGGTCCCGCGATCTACGGCCGGCGCCGCGTCTTCCCGCTCGCCGAGGACAAGACGACGCTCGCCGAGGTGCTGCACGGCCGCGGTTGGGCGACGGGCGCGTTCGTCGCGAACTTCGCGAACCTCTACCGCGGCTTCGGCATGGCGCAGGGCTTCCAGCGTTACGAGGACCATCCGCAGCTCCTGCTGCGGCCGATCCCGCACGTCGTCGGCTTCGTGCAGCAGTTTTCCCCCGCGTTCATGAAGAAGCCCTTCCGGAGCGCGCAGGGCATCAACGCCGCCGCGTTCGCGTGGATGGATACGCTGCCGCAAGGACGCCCGGCGTTCGTCTTCTTGAACTACCTGGAGCCGCATCACTGGATCGCGGCGCCGCCGTACGATCTCTGGGCGAAGGATCTCCCGAACGCCGAGCGTCTCGCGCGGAAGGGGCTCTTCACCCACAAGATCCCCGCCGGTCTCAGCAAGGAAGAAAGCGAGTTCGTCACCGCCAACTACGACGGGCAGATCCTGGCGATGGACGCGGCGCTCGGTGAGCTCGTGGACGAGCTCAAGCGGCGTGGACGGTACGAGAACGCGCTCATCGTCGTGAGCGCCGACCACGGCGAGCTGCTCGGCGAGCACGATATCGTCGGTCACGGCGGCCGCATGATGTACGAGGGCTTGCTGCACGTTCCGATGGTCGTGAAGCTGCCCGGTGCGACGCGCCCGAAGGCGGTCATCGACGATCCGGTGCAGGTCGTCGACATCCTGCCGACGGTGCTGGACGCGGTCGGCGCGCCGGTGCCGGGCGGCGTGCAAGGCTCCCCGATGCGAGAGGTCGCACGCAACAGCCTCGCCGAGGAGCACATCAACCCGGAGTTCGTGTCGTTCTACGGCGAGGTCTACAACCGCGCGCTGCGCGTCATCTACGACGGCCCCTACAAGCTGATCTCGTCGTCACGCGGCGAGAAGCTCTTGTTCGACCTCACGAAGGATCCGGAGGAGAACAACGACCTCGCCAAGCAGGAAGCCGAGCGCGTCGCGAGCATGGAAAGCGAGCTCGAGGCCGCGATGAGCTCGATGGATCAGAAGGTCGCGACGGGCGATGATCCGTACGCCGATCTCCACGACTACATCGAATAGAGGAGCTGCATGTCCACGTCCCCCACCGACGCCGGCAGCACGACCGCGACGCCGCGGATCTCGATCGTCATGCCGGTCTACAACTCCGAGCGCCTGCTCGGGGAGTGCCTCGCCGCGGTCAACGCCAGCACGTTCCGCGACTACGAGGTGATCGTCGTCGACGACAGCTCGACCGATCGTTCACGCGACATCGCGGCCGCCCACGGCGCGCGGGTCGTTCCCAGCGGTGGCCGGCTCGGACCTGGCCGCGCCCGCAACAAGGGCGTGGAGCACGTGCGCGGCGACATCGTCTTCTTCATCGACTCCGACGTCGTCGTTCGGCCCGACACGCTCGGCCGCTTGGTGGCCGCGTTCGATCGCGACCCCGGCGTGGCGGGGCTCATGGCGGTGCAGTCGCCGACGATGCGGTTCCGGAACCTCTGTAGCGTCTACAAGAACCTCTGGATGTACTACACGTACGTGCGGCGGGCAGGGCAGGACGTGCCGCTCTTCTACACGACCGCTGCCGCCATCCGGCGCGACGCGTTCATCGAGTCGGGAGGGTTCGACGTGAACTACGTCGACCCCAACATCGAGGACACGGACTACGGCCAGAAGCTGGCCTCCCAGGGGTTCCGGATCCAGATTCTCCCCGACCTCGAGGTCGAGCACGTGAAGGGGTACGACCTCGCAGGTCTCCTGCGAGTCGACTTCCTGCGCTCTATGTCGCTTGCGAGGTTGAAGCTCCGAAAAAGCGCTGACGGAATCAGCACCAACGACACTTCGGTGCCGACGGGCTACATCGTGAGCGTGCCGCTCGCCGGTTTGGCCGTCCTGCTCGGTCTGGTCGGTCTCGCACTCGGTAACCGGACGCTGCTGCTCGCGAATTTTCTCGCACTCCTGACCATTCTCGTGCTAAACGTTCCATTTCTCAGGTTGATTCGCGCTCACGGCGGGGTTCGAGCGTGGGGCCTGAGCTGCGGCCTACTGATCATCGAGCTTCTCACTGCCGGTGCGGGCAGCGCCGTCGGTATCGCAACCTATTTTGGCGGAAAGAAGTACTAGGAGGATTTCCCGATGGGCTACCTGGATTACCTGCGTCACGGCAGCAAGATGTTTTCGAAGAAGGGCGCGATGCCGGCGTACATGGTCTATTTCATCGCCGACGCCTGCAACGCGAAGTGCAAGCACTGCCTGCTTGCCGACGGCGCGCATCCGGGTTGGGAAACCCCGAGCATGCAGTTCAAGAAGCAGGAGCTGACGCTCGAGGAAGTCGACAAGATCACGGCGAGCATGGGCAAGAGCCTCATGTTCCTCCTGCCGACCGGCGGTGAGCCGTTCCTCCGCAAGGACATCGGCGAGATCGTCAAGATCTTCTACAAGAACACGGGCGTCCGGAACGTCGGCATCCCCACCAACGGGTCGACGGTCACGCGCACGCTGAAGATCGTCGAGGACGTTCTCAAGTCCTGCCCCGACCTCGACCTCGGCATCGACGTCTCGCTCGACGGCGTCGGCGCGCTCCACGACGAGATCCGCGTCTTCCCGGGTCTCTTCGAGCGCTCCGTGCAGACCTACAAAGAGCTGAAGAAGCTTTCCAAGCACTACCCGCGTCTCAACGTGAACGTCGAGACGACGGTGTCGTCGCACAACGACAAGCACCTCATGGAGAACTACGCGTGGTTCCGCCGCGAGCTCGAGGTCGACAACGTCTTCACATTGCTCACGCGCGGGTCGCCGAAGGAGTCGATCGCGAAGTTCTTCGACGTGAAGCTCTACGAAGAATACGCCGACCTCATCGAAGAGGACATGAAGAGCGGCTCGCTCTCCGGCTACGACACGTTCCCCTTCGCCGACTTCATCAATGCGAAGCGCATCGTCCGCCATCGCCTGATCGCGGAGATCGCGAAGACGAACACCTACCAGATCCCGTGCTACGCCGGCTCGCTCGGCGCCTGCATGTTCGCGAACGGTGACATCCTGCCGTGCGAGCTCTTGATCGACCGCAAGCTCGGCAACGTCCGCGACGTGAACTACGACTTCAAGAAGATCTGGTACAGCCAGAAGGCCGACGAGACCCGGAAGTTCATCGCCGACACGAAGTGCTTCTGCACCTACGAGTGCTTCCTGACCGTCAACATCCTCTTCAACCCGCGCATGATGCCCAAGATCCTGAAGGAGTGGGGCAGCCTGAAGATGCGGAAGGCGATGCGCGCGCTCGGCATCACGCAGAAGCAGGAATCGGCGATCGTGAAGCGCGTCGAGAGCCAAGGCTGCATGAACGGCGCCATCCAGGCGCACAACCAGAAGGTCTTGAACGGCACGACCAACGGTCATGCCAACGGCCACGCGAACGGCGCGCTCAACGGCGCCGCGAACGGTTCCAGCCACACGAACGGCGAAGCACACCCGCTCAACTGATCTCGACTGAAGCCGCGGCAGCGGATCACCGCCGCCGCGGCTTCTTCCCGCCCTGTTCCATATTCCCCGGCGCCACGCCGGCATTCGACTGGAGGCTCCCACATGTACCGAGGCAAGCGCATTTCCGTGGTCATTCCGTGCCACAACGAAGAGGACGGCATCGCCGCCGTCATGGCGCAGATGCCCCCGATCATCGACGAGGTGGTCGTGGTCGACAACAACTCGACCGATCGCACCGCCGAGGTCGCGACCGCGGCTGGCGCGGTCGTCGTGAAGGAAACCCGCAAGGGCTACGGGTACGCGCACAAGGCCGGGTACGCGGCGGCCAAGGGTGACATCATCGTCACGATGGACGGTGACGGAACCTATCCGCCCGACAGCGTGCCGCTCCTCCTGTACGTGATGCTGGAAGAGAAGGTCGACTTCATGACCGCGCGGCGCTGGTACTCCAAGAGCGGCGACGTGAAGAGCCCGATCCGCCTCCTCGGCAACGCGATCCTCTCCGGCGCGATGATGACCCTCTACTTCAAGTTCATCATCGACTCGCAGTCCGGCATGTGGATGTTCAAGAAGGACATCCTCCCGGAGCTCGACCTCACGTCGAACGGGATGGCGCTCTCGGAAGAGATCAAGATCGAGGCGTTCACGCACCCGGGCATCCGCTGCCTCGAGATGCCGATCTACTACGGCGCGCGCATCGGTGAGTCGAAGCTCAACATCTGGCGCGACGGCTTCTACAACCTGTTCTTCCTCGTGAAGAAGCGCTTCATGCTGCGCAAGAAGAACCCGCGTCTGCGCGTGGTCGAGCCGATCCGTCCGGCGGCAGAGATCGGTCAGCCGGCCGAGCCGCCGGTCGAGCGCCGCGCCGTCAACTGAGAATGGTTCGAGCGATCGGCGGCTTCGCCGAGCGGAGGAAAGGGGGCGCGAGCCCCCTTTCCGCATAAGCCGCATGGCGCTGCCGATCGCGCACGCGGCGGCGGGCTATCTGGTTCATCGCGCGACCTTCGACGGCCGCGCGTCGACCGGGGCCTGGCAGCGCGCCGCCGTGTTCATGTTCGTCGCGAACCTCCCCGACTTCGACTTTCTGGTCGGGTTCGTGCTGGGATTCCCCGGGATGGTGCATCGCGGTGCCAGCCACACCGTGCTCGCCGCGGCGGGTTTCGGCATTGCCGCCGGGGTCTTCGCGCGCTGGCGATGGCACGAGCGCTTCGGCCCGGCGGCCCTCGCGTTCGGGGTCGCGTATGCTTCCCACCTGCTCGTCGACTACTTGACGATCGACTCGCGCCCGCCGGCGGGCGGGCAGTTCCTCTGGCCGTTCTCCGACGCTTACTTCGGGACGCAGATCCCGGTGTTCGGCGAGATCTACATCGATGGACGGACGCGGGAAGGTTTCCTGCGAACCGTGCTCGCCTGGCCGACGGTCGTGGTGCTCGCGCGCGAGCTCGTCACCGCCGCCACCGCGATCGGTGCCTGGCACGCGTTCGAGTGGGCGCGGGCTCGTGCCGGGACGCTGGCGCTCGACGAGCGCGAGGAGGATCTCGCCTGATCGGATACTGGCCGCTCGCCGCGTACGTCGGGGTGCTGCTCGCGCTCTTCGTCCGCTTCGTGGACCCCGAGAAGGCGCGCACCCCGCGCCGGCTCGTCGGCAGTGCCTCGGATCTGGCGTTGGTTCGGCGACAGCACCGGGTGTTCTACGCGATCGTGTCGATGGCGCCCGTCGAGTGGTGGTGGTGCGGGCGCCCCGCGAGCATCCTGCAAGTGCTGGGGCTCGCACTGGCCGTCGCGGGAGTCGTCGGGTACCGGCGCGCGGGACGGTCGCTCGGAGATCAACTCGGACCGCTCGTCGCGCCGTCGGAGCCGGCGGTGCTCGTCGAGCACGGGCCGTATCGCAGTATTCGCCACCCCATGTATCTCGCCGAGCTCGCGATGGCGTTCGGCTTGCCGCTGCTCCTCGGCGCGTACTGGTCGCTCGGCCTCAGCCTCGTGTTCACCGCGGTCGTGCTGCACCGGATCGGTGTCGAAGAAGACGCCCTCGCCGCGCGCCTCCCCGACTATCCCTCCTACGCCGCCCGTACCGCTCGTCTCGTCCCCCATGTCTACTGAACGCGCCCCCAAAGGCCCCTCGCTCCCGTTCGTGGTGGCGCTCATCGGCTGGGCGGCCCTGGTGTACGCGGCCTACGTCGCGAGCTATCTCGGCTGACGGATGATCGACGCCGTGATTCTGCTCGGGGTCCTCGTGGCCCTGTACGGCTTCGGCCGCCGTTGCCTCCGGGCGGTGCCCTTCGCCGACGGTCTCGAGGAAGGATTGTATGCGCTCGGGCTCGGCCTCGGGCTCCTCGCCTATGCCACGCTCGCGCTCGGCGTCGCGGGGCTGCTGAATCGGCCCGCGCTCGTCGCGACGTTGATCGGCGCGGCGTGGCTCGGGCGTCGCGAGCTCGTCGCCGGCCTCGCCCGCGGCCGGCACGCGACGCGCGCGTGGATCACGCATGGCCCGCTCGGTGAGCGCGTCGCCCTTCTCGGGTGCGTCGGCTTGCTCCTCGTCGAGTGCCTGCTCGCGATGGCGCCCGTCGTCGGCGGCGACCAGACCAAGTACCAGCTCGTGTACCCGCGCCTCTTCGCGGAGGCCGGCGGGTTCGTGGCCACGCCGTGGAGCTTCTGGGGGTACATGCAGTACCTCATGAACATGCTGTTCACGGCGGCGTTCGTGCTCAGCGGCGACGTGCTCGCGCGTTTCATGAACGTCGCGTACGGCGTGCTCGCGACGCTGGCGGTCTTCGCGCTCGGCCGCCGATTCTTCGGCCGCGCGGTCGGCGCCTGGGCGGCGCTGCTCTTCTTCGTCATGCCGTTCACGGCGACCCTGATGATTCGCGCCTGGGTCGAGTTCGCGCTCGGACTGTACGTTCTCCTCGCGGTGCACGCCGTGCTCGCGTGGCGCGAGAGCGGCAAGGGCGAGTGGCTCGCGCTCGGCGGCGTGATGGGCGGTCTCGCGGCCGGCACGAAGCTGATGGGTGTCCTCGCGCCGGCGCTGCTCGGCGGCGTCATCATCGTGACGGCCTTGCCGCGCGGCGGCCTGCGCGGCGCGATGCGCGCCGTGGTCGGCTTCGGATTCGTCGCGATGGTGGTCGCGTCGCCATGCTACCTCCGGAATGCGGCCGCGACGGGCAACCCGATCTTCCCGTTCGGCTACGGCGTCTTCGGCGGCGCCAATTGGAGCGCCGAGGCGGCGCGCGGGCTCGACGACTACTACGCGGCGTATCGCGAAACGCACGCGCAGAAGCGTGGCGCGGGCGCCTACGGCTCCTGGATCGAGGCGCTGCGGTTCCCGTGGGACGCGACGATGGCGCCCTACGCGTTCGAGAAGGTCGGACGGTACGCGTACGACGTCGGTCCGTTCCTGCTCGCGTTCGTGCCCGGGGTCCTGCTGCTGCGACGCGCGCCTGCCGCGTGGATTCTCGCCGGCCTGGGCTCGGCGTACGGCGCGATCGTCGTGCTCGGCATGTGGGCGCATCCGCGCTACATCCACCCGACCTTGCCGCTCTTTCTGATCGTCGCCGTCTTCACCGTCTGGACGTTGAGTGCCGCGTCCCGGGTCGCGCGCTGGGGTGTCATCGTCGTGCTCGGCGCCACGGCCCTCCTCCAGGGCGCCACGTCTCTGCGTGTGGTGGCACCGCTCGTGCCCGACAGCGCGCGCGTCGCGGCCGGGCTCATGTCGGAGGACGCGTTCCTTCGCCGCTACGAACGGCGCTACCCCCTCTGGGACCTCGTGAACCGCGAGATGCCCGAGAACGGCAACGTGCTCGTCCTCGCCATGATCCCGCATCCCTACCACCTGACCCGACCCTTCACGCTCGCGAGCCCGCTCGAACAGGGCGCCATCGACTATCGGCGGCTCGAGAGTGTCGACGACCTCCAGTCCGCGCTGGCGCCGTTCGGCGTGACCCACGTCGTGCGCGAGCCCGAGGACGAGAAGGCCGCGTCGAACCCCGTCGGGGACAAGGTCACGGCATTGTGGGACGGGCTCCTCGCGCGCTCCGAGAAGGTCGGCGAGACGACGACGGGCGCGCTCTATCGCATCGGTCCGGTGGTGGCGGGGAAGGGGCCGGCGTCGCCGGCGAGCGGCTCGTGAAGAAGAAGAAATCCAGCGGCAACATGCTGCTCGACATCGCGGGCCTGATCGGCTCGCGCTTGATGCTGGTCGTCTTCGGCTTCGGCACCGGGATCATCACGGCGCGGCTGCTCGGTCCGCACGACCGCGGTCTCTTCACCCTGCTCGTGATGTTGCCGCAGACGCTCGTGACGTTCGTGAAGATGGGCGTCGCGCAGGCGAACGTCTATTACATCCGACGCGCCAAGGTGCCGGTCGAGACGGTCGCCTCCAACTCGCTCGTGCTGAGCGCGATCGTGTCCGTGATCGTGTTCCTGGCGGCGTATTTCGGCGGGCAGTGGTTCATCGAGCCGTTCACTGAAGGCGCACCCTGGTCGTACGTGTGGTTGGCGCTGGTGCTGGTGCCGTTTCTCCTGATCGAGAGCTACTTCATGGCGATCCTTCAGGCGGTGGAAGCGTTCGGCGCCTACAACATGCAGTCGATCTACAAGGCCGTCATGAGCTTCGTCGGGATCGTGACGGCGGTCCTGCTGCTCGACGGGCGGCTCTGGGCGGCGCTGATGTCGCAGGTGACGGTGCTCGCGGCCGCGAACCTCTGGCTGCTGTACCAGGTGTCGCAAGTCTCGCGGTACGGCTTCCGCTGGGACTGGAAGGTCGGCCGCGGCACGCTCGACTTCGGCGCCAAGTCGTACGTCCAGACGCTCGCCGCCCATCTCCACTATCGGATCGACCTGTATCTGATCGCGCTCCTGCTGACGCCGGAGCAGGTCGCGTTCTATTCGATCGCTGTCAACATGACGCATCCGATCCTCCAGATCCCGGACGCGATCGGCACCGTCATCTTCCCGAAGCTGGCGGGGTCGAGCGACGAGCAAGCGCACGAGCGCACGGCGGTCACGTGTCGCCACACGCTGTTCATGACGCTGGTCGCCGCGATCTTCTACGCCGGTGTCGGCAGCCAGCTCATGGTGCTCTTCTACGGGGAGCGCTACTCGCCGGCGATTCCGCCCATGTTCATGATGCTGCCGGGCATCATCATGATCTCGCTGTACCAGATCCTGTCGCGCAACTTCACGAGCCGGAACCGCCAGCAGGTCAACATCATCGCGGCCGGCGTCGCGCTCGCCGTCAATGCCACGTCGAATCTGATCTTGATTCCCCGCTTCGGCATCGTCGGCGCGGCGCTCTCGACCGCGATCTCGTACTCGCTCGCGGCCGGGATCCTGCTGACGGTCTTCGTCCGGGACTCCGGCCGGACCGTCCGGCAGACCGTGTTGGTCGGCAGAGAGGACCTGGCGCGCTACGCGCAGCTCCTGTCGGCGACGACGGCGCGGTTCCGGCGCTCCGGAAGCGTCATCGAATAGGGTAGGGGTGGTGGCGCGGGCGTCCGCGCCATAGGAGGGTCGGTTGAGTCGGAAAGTACTCGTGATCGGATGGGACTCGGCGCCCCCGCGTCTCGTCTTCGACGTCTTCCGCGACGAGATGCCGACGCTGTCTGCTTTGATCGCGCGCGGCGCGCACGGGCGGCTCGAGAGCACGAACCCGCCGATCACGGTGCCGGCCTGGACGGCGATGACCACGAGCAAGGACCCGGGCCAGCTCGGTTGCTACGGGTTCCGCAACCGGAAAGACCACTCCTACGACGCCTATGCGTTCGCGAACGGCGCCTCGGTGAAGGAGCGGCGGGTCTGGGAGCTCCTCGGCGACGCCGGCAAGCGGTCGATCATTCTCGGCGTGCCTCAGACGTACCCGCCGCGTCCGCTGGTCGGCGACATGGTGACGTGCTTCCTCACCCCGTCGACGAAGGCGCAGTACACGTATCCGGAAGGATTGAAGGCCGAGGTGGAGGCCGCCGCCGGTGGCTACGTGCTCGACGTCGACGACTTCCGAACGTCCGCGAAGGACGCGCTCCTCGAGCGCATCTACACCAAGACGACGAAGCACTGGGCGGTCGCCCGGCACCTCGCGAAGAGCCGGCCGTGGGACTTCTTCATGCTCGTCGAGATGGGGCTCGATCGGCTGCATCACGGGTTCTGGAGCTACATGGACCCGCAGCACCACAAGTACGAGCCGGGGAATCCGTTCGAGCAGGCGATCCGCGACTACTATCGCCACCTCGACCGCGAGCTCGCATCGCTGCTGGCGCTCGTGCCGCCGGACACGCTGGTCCTCGTCGTGTCGGACCACGGCTCGAAGCGCATGGACGGCGGCATCTGCTTCAACGAGTGGCTGATCCGCGAGGGCTACCTGGCGCTCAAGGGTCCGATGCCGACCACGCCGACGCCGATCGGCAAGGTCGCGATCGACTGGAGCCGCACGAAGGCGTGGGGCGACGGCGGCTACTACGGCCGCTGCTTCATGAACGTGAAGGGCCGTGAGCCGGAGGGCACGATCGACCCCGCGGACTACGAGACGGTGCGCGGCGAGCTCATGGCGGGCATCGCGGCCATCACCGATCCGCAGGGAACGCCGATCGGCTCGCAGGCGTTCCGACCCGAGGACATCTACCGCGACGTCCGCGGCGTCGCGCCGGATCTCATCGTCTACTTCGGGGACCTCGCGTGGCGGTCGGTCGGGGCCGTCGGCATGGGTGGCATCCACACCTTCGAGAACGACACCGGACCCGACGAGGCGAATCACGATTGGTTCGGCGTCTTCGTGCTGTCGTCGCCCGAGGGCTCGGTGCCGCTCGCAGGCGACCTCGGCGATCTCTCCATCTACGACGTCGCGCCGACGCTGTTGCGGCTCTTCGACCGGCCGGTCCCGCCCGACATGATCGGGCGCTCGTTGCTCGCGTAGGATCGTCGCCGTGTCGCGCCACGTCGCCGTCGACATCGTGACGGGGTTCCTGGGGAGCGGAAAAACGACGCTCCTCCGCCACGTCCTGACCCACGGGCTCGCCGGCAAGCCCGTGGCCGTCATCGTGAACGAGATCGGCGACGTCGGGATCGACGGCAAGGTCGTCACCGGGCTCGACTACGTCGAGAAGATGATCGAGCTCTCGAGCGGCTGCATCTGCTGCTCGATCGACGAATACCGCTTCGACCTCGCGATCCAGGAGATCGTCGACACCGTCGCGCCGCACTTGATCGTCATCGAGTCGACCGGCCTCGCCGATCCGGAGCCGCTCGCGTACCGCGTGAAGAGCGCTGGGCTCGCGCTCGACGCGGTGATCACCGTCGTCGATGCGGCGAACGTTGAGCGCTTTCTCGACGAGACCGCCGTGGCCGGCGCGCAGGTCGCCGCGGCCGACTTTCTCGTGATCAACAAGGTCGACCTCGTGGCCGAGGGCGACGTCGCCCGCGTCGGGAAGCGGCTCGGGCGGCTGAACGACCGCGCGCTCCAGCTCCAGAGC
>Ga0268299_1002033_pt1 | contig 27602 bp, 20 predicted proteins | sample NOBtaG_FD_193484 | JGI IMG/M metagenome (GOLD analysis project Ga0268299, IMG submission 193484) | Activated sludge microbial communities from bioreactor in Nijmegen, Gelderland, Netherland - NOB reactor | ecosystem: Engineered > Bioreactor > Aerobic > Activated sludge | place: Netherlands...
AAGATATTGAGAGCCCCAGGAATACCAGAGTCCACGGGAGTTGTCGCCGCGTGCATTGCCACCGGTTTGATCATACTGTTCGAGCAACAGATAGTTCTCATTGCGCAAGTGGTGAGCTGCTGTCAATGCAGCCATGCCACCACCGACGATGACAAAATCCAAATTACGCTCCGTTGCTGTTGGGAATTTCGGCAGTTCACTATTTCGCAGGCGGTGTCCAAAAGAAAAGTCGTCACCGGTCCAGGGCAGCAGTTTTACATTCGGATTTAGCTTGTTTGCTTTTGTCTCCGCCAGGGCTTCAAGCTGAGAAGCAACCGAGAGTCCGCCCGAAGCGGAAAGCCCGCATAGCAAAATACCTATCTGCTGCAAAAATTCGCGCCGTGAACTCTGATCGCCGTTTGCCAAAATTCGCCCCTTGGCTAGTCGCTGAAATATGCGCCAACCTGCTGCTTGAAAGTTTCGCAAGAACATTATATTCGGCTTGCTTGCACTTTTTATCGACGCATGGTCCGTACCGAGGGAACTCTGCGAAAAAACTTCAGTCTCCGCTGCTGTGCCGGGCTGGCAGGGGCAAGCCCATTTTTCGGAGGCTTTAGGATGAAACGGTCTTTGATAGCTCTTTCGTGTTTGATTTTTTCTTGGGTAGGAACGAATGCAGCTTTTGCACAAGACGATATTGGCCGACCGAAACTAGGAATCGCCCTTGGTGGCGGCGGCACACGAGGCGCCGCTCACATAGGCGTTCTTCGAGTGCTCGAGCAGGAGGGGATCAAGCCCGATATTGTGGTCGGAAACAGCATGGGCTCTATTATTGGTAGTCTCTACTGCGCAGGTGTGCCACTGGACAAGATCGAGAAACTGGTGGTTGATGGGCGGCTCAGGAAGGCTTATGCGCCGCTGCCGGTTCCCATTCAAATTATGAAGAAAGCAGGCGCCAAGCTGATGATCTTCCGTAAGAAAAGACAGCCGGGATTTTATGACGGTCAGGGATTGGCTGACTTTATCAATGAGAATGTACCGGAAGACAAACGCAGAATTGAAAATTTGAGCCCGACTTTCGCAGCAGTCGTCACCAACCTGCTTGATGGACAAGCGTACAGATTGACGAAAGGTGAGCTTGGACAGGCGGTTCGGGCCAGCGCAACCTTGCCGCCTATCCTTCGTGCAGTGGAAATCGACGGTAATGTGTATGCCGACGGCGGCATTAGAGCCAACATGCCTACATACCCGGCGCGTGCCATGGGCGCTGATGTTTTGATTGCGGTTGACGTGAATGAGCCTCTGAAAAAATTGAAGCCCAAAGATTTGATGAGCTACTCAAAGACCGGCAACCGCATGACCAGCATCGTGCTTGCCTGTGCTGATGAATTGCACCTGAAAGTCGCTGATTACATCATCAACCCCAAGGTTGCCGGCATTTCTCTTCTGTCGAAGGATGAGGACGACTTCAAACTTGCGATAGCTGAAGGCGAAAAGGCGGCCCGAGAAATGGTGCCTCAAATCAAGTCAAAATTGGCGTCGATGGGAATTCAGCCGCGGGCAATTTCACAGAAGGCAGTCGAGGTAGTGACGGAGCAGAATTCTAAAGCTGAGGACTCTAAAGCTGAGGACTCTAAAAAGTCCGACCGCGACGCCTCCGTGCCTGAGAAGTAAGGCCAGGTTGCCAATCTAAAACAATATGTACTGTTTACCTGTGTAGGCGCCCGCTCGCCTTAAAATCTTCGGTTGCCGTCTTCGGGCAGACCCTTGCGCAGAACCTTGTCAGGTAAGCGGGGTCCGGGGAATTGAAGGCGGGCTCTGTCGACCGGCGTTTCAAAGAAGGACGAACACAGGATGGGTACGGATTTGAAGGAAGCAAAGAGTCAACCAAACCAGGGCTCTACCAAAAGCGGCGCGCTCGAAGAGCAAATCGCCCGCATTAGAAAGGGTGGCGCTCCGAAATACCATCAAAAACTGAAAGAAGACAAAAAGCTGTTTGCTCGCGAGCGGCTCAATCTTTTGCTCGATCCTGGTTTTGAAATAGAAGATGCCCGCTTCGCCAACTGCCGCGAAAGCGATCTTCCGGCTGACGGCGTTGTCACCGGCATCGGTCAGATTGAAGGCAAGACTGTCTGCTTCATGGCAAACGACTCTACCGTCAAAGCCGGCTCATGGGGATGGCGCACAGTAGAAAAAATCATTCGCATTCAAGAAACAGCCGCCAAGCTAAGAGTCCCCCTGATTTATCTAGTTGATTCCGCCGGTGCTCGCATCACCGATCAGATCGAGATGTTCCCCGGTCGCCGCGGTGCTGGAAAGATTTTCCACAATCAAGTTCAGATGAGCGGTCTGATTCCTCAGATTTGCTTGCTCTTCGGACCGTCAGCAGCCGGTGGCGCATACATACCGGCATTCTGCGACATAGTCGTTATGGTGGACGGAAACGCGTCCATGTATTTGGGCTCGCCCCGCATGGCAGAGATGGTCATCGGCGAGAAAGTCACATTGGAAGAAATGGGCGGCGCGCGCATGCACTGCTCGGTCAGCGGCTGCGGCGATGTGCTTGCCAAAACCGAAGAAGAAGCGATTCAGATGTGCAAGGACTATTTGCGCTTCATGCCCGCTAATTGCGATGAAAAGGTCGCTCAGCTTCCTGCTCAAGAGCCTGTTGCAGGCAAGCGATCATTGGAAGAAATCATTCCTGAGAAAGAAAGCGTTCCTTTCGATGTGTACGAAGCTATCGATACGCTCATCGATGCCGGCACTTTCTTCGAGATAAAGAAACTTTTTGCCGCTGAACTCGTTACGGGTTTTGCTCGCATCGGCGGCCGTGCGGTCGGAATTCTGGCTAATCAGCCGAAAGTAAAAGGCGGCGTTTTGTTTGTCGACTCGTCAGACAAAGCCGCGCGCTTCATCTGGCTGTGCAACGCGTTCAATATTCCGCTCTTGTTCCTGGCTGATGTTCCGGGCTTCATGATCGGCACCAAGGTTGAACGTGCCGGTATGATCAGATCCGGAGCCAAGATGATTTCAGCAGTGTCGTCCGCGGATGTTCCAAAAATCTCGGTCATTCTTAGAAAGGCATATGGAGCTGGACTTTACGCAATGTGCGGACCGGCTTTCGAACCGGATGCTTGCCTCGCGTTGCCGACGGCATGGATTGCTGTAATGGGTCCGGAAGCTGCGGTCAACGCTGTTTATTTCAACAAGATCCAGGAATTGCCTGAAGCTGAAAGACCTGAATTCGTTGAAGCAAAACGTGCTGAATACAGAGAAGATGTAGATATCTACAAACTTGCAGCCGAAATGATTGTCGACGATATGGTCACACCTTCCAGCTTGAGAGGAGAGTTGATCAACCGTTTCAATGCTTATGCAACGAAAGAGTTGAATCTTCCGAAGAAAAAACACAGCGTATTGCCTGTCTAACTGCATTCGGTTAACGCCGCTTCGTCATGAAGCGTCTGTTAGCTGTTCAGTCTTCTTTCTCTTTTTTAGCTTCTTGGGGATCTACTACCGGTCTGACGGTCGGTTTCGTATTGGGACCGGCCAGCGTGCCTGAATCGTTGCTCGTGCGCTTTTCGGTTTTGGTGTTTTGTCCCGCTGCGCTTTTGTCGTCAGTATTTTTCTGCGGCAGTTCCGTTGTGGCAGCGTCCTCGCAATCGCAAGGCGTCTCTATTTTTGCTTCCTCTTTAGGCGATTTAGCGTCCGCAGGCGAATTACCTTTCAAAAGCTTGTTTTCGTCTTTTAGCTGTTTGTTCTCTTCTTTCAACGTCTTCAACAATTCGTCTTTCGCAGTCATTTTTCACTCCTACAACCCGGCCCCATGCACAGTGCGGCACGGGCACCTGATTGCCCAATAGAAAAGGCTCGAAATGCTTAAAAAGGTTCCGTATCAAGACGCTCAGAGCCAATTTACGAAACCTGAAAGCTTGAACTGGCTGGATTATGAGGAATTGGTGAATTTGTAACGAACTTGTCAAGGTGCGTGGTAATTTGGTCGCATGAAGAACGTGAGCGATGCAAAAGTGGCAATGATAATGAGCAACAAGCAAGTCAATCCGATGTGATATTGCAAGCCGCGACCTAGAACGTAATTGCGTTGCAAAAAATGAGTCGCGTTTCCTGACTTTTCAATTATTTTTTCAAAGCCCTACATGAGCCGGTGCGGCGAACGCACCGGACAGCGGATGTTATCGCGCAATGATGTAATTGCGCCTTGATGACGTTCGCATTCTTGGAGATTTCAAAATGGACGCATCAGCACAAAAAGCAGTTGGCACAGTAATAGGCGGCATCGCCGTGGTCGGCGTGGTGCTCTCTATTCCCCTCTTAACCGGATTCTGGGTATCTGTAGATGCAGGACACGTAGGCGTGCTCAAGACTATGGGTGCCGTCAATACCCAAGAGTTGCCTCCCGGTTTTCACTTCAAGACACCGATGATGGACGACGTAGTTCAAATCGACACACGATTGAAATCGTTTGAAGTTAGAGCTGCTGCCGCGTCGAAAGACTTGCAGACTGTTGAAACGACAATATCTGTGCAACACAGCATCGGACCGAATATGGCCGCTGAGTGTTATCAAACAGTGGGCGACCTGGACAAAATCGACTTGACGGTGGTAGCACCGGCAGTGCAGGAAAGTTTGAAAGCAATCACCGCTAAATACACTGCAGAAGAGCTTGTCACTAAGCGTGAAACAGTAAAGCAGATGGTTACTGAAGCAATCAAAGCCTATATCGGTCACACCCTGTCTGAAAAGAAATTGGATGGTGCCGTGATGATTGCCAACGTAGCGATTACTGATTTCGATTTCTCGAAAGAGTTTAACTTATCGATTGAAGCCAAAGTAAAAGCCGAGCAACAAGCGTTGCAAGCCAAGAACGAAAAGGAAAGACGTATCACTGAAGCAGAAGCTGCTGCACGTGAAAAAGAATTGGCCGCGGACGCCGCAGCTTATCAGATAAGAAAGGAAAGTATTGAAAGAGCACAAGCTATCCAACGTGAAGCAAACGCTCTTTCACAAAACCCCAATCTCGTGCAACTGAGAGCTGTTGAAAAATGGGACGGCGAACTGCCTACATTCTCCGGTGGTGGAGCCATGCCCTTCATCAACTTGCCTGAAATGCAACGCCGTCACGTTGCCGACACGAAGACAAAAGAAGTCCACTAATCGAGCGAAGACCATCTCAACAAGCATACCTGAGAGGGCAAGAAGAGCAGCCGAAAGGCTGCTTTTCGCTGAGGAGCGGTTGCTGGTTTCCTTTAATCCAACAACCTGCTGCGCTACAATAGGGCGACCCGAAATCTTGTTGCGAGCATGACCATGTCTCAATTTTTCTTTCGGAATCTCAAGAAGAGTTATCCCGTCGTGGCGTCTGCAAAGGGCGTGCGAATCATCGATACCAATGGTAAGAGCTACCTCGATGCGTGCAGCGGAGCAATCGTTGCCAATCTCGGTCACGGGCTCGCCGAGATTAATGACGCGATTAATGATCAATTGTCTAAGGTCGCATTCGCGCATACTTCGCAATTCGTTTCTGAGGTCGGTCTCGAACTGGCCGCCAAAGTGGTGGATTTGACCCCGCCTGGTTTTCGTGAGGGAGCACGCGCCTATTTTATGTCGGGCGGTTCTGAGGCGGTGGAAACTGCAATTAAAATGGCGCGCAGTTTTTTTGTGCATCGTGGCGACAACCAGCGCTCGATTTGCTTTTCGCGCCGGCAAAGCTATCACGGCAGCACTTTCGGTGCTCTATCCGCCACTGGGCATCCAGCGCGCAGAAAGCCTTATGAGTCAATGCTTAGAACTCCTGCGCATGTATCGGCTGACTACAGATACAGGTGCAAATGTGGATTTGGACCTGGACCATGCAAAAGCGACGAATGTTCGCTTGCTGCAGCGAATGAATTAGAGGAAGCGATATTACTAGCCGGTCCGGAAAACGTGATGGCATTCATTGCCGAGCCGATTGTGGGAGCGACTTTGGGAGCCGCGGTTCCGGGAAAGACTTACTTCCCCCGCATAAGAGAGATTTGCGATAAGTATAGTGTTTTATTTATTGCCGATGAAGTGATGACTGGTCTGGGGCGAACCGGCACCACATTTGGTATGAACCATTTTGGAGTCGTGCCGGATATCATGGCGCTCGGCAAGGGAATGGCAGCAGGGTATCAGCCACTGGCGGCGGTGCTTGCATCCGGACGCGTTGTGAAAGCATTCGAGGACAGCACCGGCGTTTTCGAGCATGGCTTTACCTACAGTGCTCATCCTGTCTCTTGCGCGGCTGGATTGGCTGCAATTGAATATTTGCAGAAACACAATCTAATTGAGAGTGTGGCCGCAAGAGAGTCGTTGTTTTTCGACCGTGCTGAGAAATTACGCAGCACTGGTATCGCAGGTGACATCAGGGGCAAGGGTTTCATGATGGGGATAGAGTTGGTTAGAAACATCGACACGAAAGAACCATTCCCTGCGGATGTTCGAATTTCGCAACTGATTGCACAAGAAGCGATGAAAAACGGATTGCTTGTTTATCCAGGTTCCGGATTTATTGACGGAGTCAGCGGCGACCACATCATGATCGCACCGCCATTCACAACGAGCGATGCAGAACTGGATGAAATGTTCGATCTATTGGAACGCACGTTGGTTTCTGCATGCTCCCTGGCCACTTCCGGTTCTCGCAGCAAAAATTGAAATGCAAAAGGGCGATGCATCGCACCGCCCTCTCGATTTGCTTTGAAATGAGCTAGCTGCGTCTGACTTTTGTTTCTTTCTCAGCGAGCTTTGCTGCTTTGTCGCGCAGTTTGGCAATATTCTGGCGCATCCTCTCAGCTTCTTTTACAGGCTGATTCGGATTGAGCGTCATGTAATTTTGATATTGCATTGCCGACTCGGAAAGCATGCTTGAAGTCGCCTTCTGCATTTTTTCCAGAGATCTTGCCAGACCCAGGCGAGCATCAGCCAGCGTCGGGTTGGTGCTTATGGCGTGACGATATCTATCGATGGCGCCGTCAAGTTGATTCTTCTTGAACAGCTCGTCAGCAACGCGAACATCTTCCACCGACACTTTTCGCAAACGAGCGACTTCGTCCAGTCCTCTTTGAGCACGTTCAGGAGCGCCGTTTAATGATAGTGCTTTTTTATAAGCAGCTTCGGCATTGTCGAGATCTTTGTTGAGCATCGCCACATCAGCAACTGCAAAAGCTTGCTTGGGATCACTGAGTGTTGCCACCACGGATTTCATCATGTCCGTTGCTTTTTGAAACTCGCCCTGAGCCATCAAAGCTTCAGCATAAGCTAGTTTTTCGCCATTGTTTTGCGGTTCGCCCATTTTGCTGAGATCCGGCTTCGAGCCGGCCAAAGACATCAATTTTGCCTGCGCAAGACGCAGTTCAAAATCATCCGGACTCAATTTGATCGCCTCATCAAGGCTTTTCAATGCCGCTTCGTAATCGTTGGATGCAAGCAAAGCCCCGACAGCAGCCTTTTGCGCTTTAAGATAAAGCCCCTGACTGAGACCTTTTACGGCTTGCGGGTTGTTGGGACTCATTTGCAAGATTGTTCGGAATCCTTTGATTGCGTCATCCGCTTTTTCAAGTTTCAAACAAATCTCAGCAATTCTCTGACGCAGATCGAGGTCATACGGAATTTGGGACAAGCCCGATCTCAAATCGGCGAGTGCAAGTTCAAGATCGCTTCTGCTTTCTCGAATATCGGCAATTTTCAAATAAGGTTGTGCATTTTCAGGTTTGATCAAAATCGACAATTGATACTCTTTGATGGCAGCGACCTGATTGCCCTGCTGAGCGTATGCATCGCCGAGCGCCATGCGAACCGGCCAGCTATTCGGGAATTGATAGAGCGATGTATTCAATTCTTTGATCGCGTCATCGATTTGCCCTTGCTTGAGATAAACGGCACCAAGACCGTAGTGAGCGGTTGAGTTGCTGGAGCTGATGTTGATTGCACGTTTGAAGTTTTCTGCCGCCTCGGCAAGGCTGTTTTGATCTAGCTTTATCGAACCCAAGCTGGAGAGCGCTTGCGAATGTTGCGGGTCGAGACTGACGGCTGTGCGCAATTCGGTCGCGGCTTCGTCCGTTCTGCCCTGTTCCTTATATACTTGACCGAGCGTGTAATGAGCTTCACCGGATGCCGGTGCCAGCGCTGTTGCGCGCCGCGCGTAATCTTCTGCCTGGCGCAGATAGGAAGCGCGGTTGTCGCGGATGGTGCCGGACGACGACTGCAAGCGATTCAAGATTACGTTTGCCTTGCCGGCAAATGCCAGCGCATTGTTCGGGTCGGATTTGAGCACGCGGTCGAGCATGTCGTCAGCCGCATCGAGCTTGAACTGTTTGGCGAGCGCGGTACCCAGACCAACCGTGGCAGCCAGGTCGGCAGGGTTGTTGACCAGCAATTCGCGGAACATATCCTCGGCTTCCGCGTAGCGCCCCTGGGACATCAGTTGCTCTGCCGGAATTATGTCGGATTTGACTTTGCCGGTGAGGATTTGATTGCTGGCGGGTGCTGTGCCTGGGGAGGGCATCGGCTGCGTAATTCCTGGCAACTGAGCTCCGGCTGTTGTCGGGTTGAAAAGAATTAGCCCGGATAGTGCCAAAAGTCCGAAGAGTCGCAAACTTCCAGCCTTATTTATGGCGATCATGCACTGCCTCCTTGAAAACGGCCTCTGACTCGGAACGCTCACTGAAGCGTTCGGTCGGGGCGTTTGTACGCGCCGAACAATGGGACGGTAACAGACCGGCGGCGGCGAAGCATTAGAAGGATGGGTTTTCTAAGTTTTATTAGCGCCATAACTGCGCAGTGTAGACTACCAATAATGAATTTCCGCAGGCAGAGCGAGTCTAATTTGGTGGTACTACAGGTGGTTGCATTGCTTCGAAGACGACTTTCGAAATTCACTTTCGAAGACCACTAAGGACCAACTGGTTCTGATACGAAACGACCTCGGCACTCAAATCGCCAGGTGAGATTTCGTTTAGCGTTCTTAACGAAAGTCCAGGATCTATTGACAAATTGCCAAATCGTGCCGCAGACTACATAAGTTAACTCATAAGGTGCCAGCCAGTGCTGTTGCAACAAGCCCAACAAGTTATATCCCGACGCCGCCCAGGACTTCTTCGAAGGCCCGGCGCCGATATGGCTTAGCTGAAATAGCACCATTTTCGAGTATTAGCCCCGGGTCTCTGGACCAGGGGTTTTTTGTTTTAGGAGTTAACAAAGATGGAAGTCAAAAAGGTAGCGGTCGTCGGGGCAACAGGTTATACGGGGCAGGAGTTGATCAGGCTCCTTGTCCAGCATCCCAGTGTGAAAGTACACACTGCCGTTTCCTCCAGCAATACCGGCAAAACTTTTGCATCCGTCTACCCGGGTTTGTCCAAACTCGCCGACTTCACTTGCAGCGCAGACAATATAGAAACTCTCAGCTCGGAAGTTGATCTGATTTTTCTGGCACTTCCGCATGGACATGCAGCCAAAATGGTCAGCAAAGAGGTTTTGGAAAAATGCGCGATCGTCGATCTCGGCGCTGACTTTCGGTTGAAGAACGCCGGTGACTATGACGATTGGTATGAGTTTACCCATCCGAATCCTCAACTTCTGGATTGCTCCGCTTATGGACTTCCTGAGTTGAACAGAGAAAAAATCAAGTCGGCAAAGTTGATTGCGAACCCCGGTTGCTATGCCACATGCTCGATACTTTCGCTGGCGCCTTTACTTTCATCCGGTTTGATTGACGAAAGCACAGTGATAGTCGATGCAAAATCGGGAGTGTCCGGAGCGGGAAGGAGTTTGTCTCTGAGCGTCCATTTCGATGAATGCAACGAGTCGATCAAGGCTTACAAACTCGGCAGCCACAGGCATACTCCTGAGATTGAGCAAGCGCTGAATCCGTATGCGAAAAAATCGCTGGCCATCTCTTTCACACCACATCTGGTTCCAATGAACAGAGGAATCTTATGCACTGCTTATGGATCTTTAAATAAGAAAATGACAGAAGAAGATCTCTTTGCTCTCTACTCCGAATTCTATAAAGACGAGCAGTTCATCAGGATCTTTGATCCTTCGTCAGGCGAGTACAAATACCCAGAGACTAGATTCGTCAAAGGATCTAATTACTGCGATATCGGACTCAGTATAGATAAGAGAACTAATAGAGCGATCATAGTCGGTGCTCTGGATAACCTTGTGAAAGGCGCAGCAGGACAGGCTGTTCAAAACATGAATATTCACTTTGGCTGGCACGAGTCGATGGGTTTGACTCACGCTCCGATCTTTCCAGCGTAACAAAATTTGCAAGAGCAGCAAAATTATTGACAGAAAAAATATTCAGCGTGTACACTAAATAGTTCGAGAGAAAAATTTCGCTCGAGAAAGAAATCAGGAAATTCAGAATGAACTTCAGCAAGTCCCTCACCCACAACCGACGATTCCCCCGACGCCGCGCGAACGCGCTTGGGGATAGGTTGCACATGTTGATTTAATACAACGCTGCCAGATCTTTCCATCCCCGAGTGCCGCTTCCAGGACTCGGGGATTTTTCTTTGCAGCCGTATTTGCGACAGGAGAGATACGAAATGAATTCATTCACCACCATCATCGATGCACATGCTCTGGCCGTCCAGGGCAAGGTGGTTGAAGCGCCGTTCAGCGGCAGCGTCACAAGTGCCAAAGGTTTCAAGGCTGCCGGCGCGCACATCGGCGTCAAGCGCAAGAGAAAAGATCTCGCTTTGATCTATAGCGAGGTTCCTGCCACCGTCGCTTGCATGTTCACCACCAACGTAATGAAAGCGGCTCCGATTCTCTGGAATCAGAGTGTCGTCGCCAAGTCGAAAACCATTCGCGGAATAGTCATCAATAGCGGTAATGCAAACTCTTGCACCGGCAAAGAAGGGCTCGAGAATGCGGAGATCATGGCGGCAACATATGCCGAATGCATCGGCGTCAAGCCGGAAGAAATTCTTGTTTGCTCGACTGGTGTGATTGGTGTGCAATTGCCGATGGAGATTATCACCAAGGGTATTGTTAGCGTCAGTTCCGGTCTCGAGCACTCCAAGCTTGCCGGTCAACTTGCCGCCGAAGCTATCATGACCACTGACACCTACACGAAACAGATTTCTGTAAACTTCGAGGTTGACGGAAAAACGATTTCGTTGGGAGCAATGGCCAAGGGCAGCGGCATGATTCACCCGAACATGGCGACCATGCTCAGCTTCATCACCACCGATTTGAACATCGCGCCTCAGATGCTTGAGAAAGCGCTAAAAGATAGCGGCGCTGATACGTATAATATGATTTCGGTGGACGGCGACACCAGCACGAATGACATGGTGGCAATCATGGCGAACGGGTTGGCAGGCAACAAAACAATCGAAACGGAAGACGCCGGCTATTTTGCATTTTGCGATGCGTTGAAACAGGTCAATACACACCTGGCCAAAATCATCGTGCAAGATGGCGAAGGCGCGACCAAATTTCTCGAAGCGCAAGTAGAAGGTGCGTCATCGAAAGAAGACGCAAGACTGTTGGCTCGCTCGATCGTTTCTTCGAGCCTGGTCAAGACAGCCTTCTTCGGCGAGGATGCGAACTGGGGAAGAATTATTTGCGCGATGGGATACAGCGGTGCAAAATTCGATCCAGCTTCTGTTTCCATCTCTCTGGAAAGCGCTGGCGGCATGCTCGAACTTTTGAAATTGGGCGAGCCGGTTTGCGTCAATGAAATCTTGGCGAAGCAAATACTCGCCGAAAAGAACATCATCATCCATGTCAGCATGAATTCGGGAATTGAGGATGCCACCGCGTGGGGTTGCGATCTCAGTTATGACTACGTGCGGATTAATGGCTCTTACAGGACATAGGTGACCGAAATGACACTGGCAACTTTTAAAGGCACGATATTACAGGAAAACTATGATGCTCTGCAGAATTCCACATTTGGCCTGAGCACAGACGGTGATCCGGTTGTCGTTGTGAAATTCGGCGGCAATGCCATCATGAATCCCAAGGTGCTCGATCAGTTGATCGAGGATACTTGCTCATTGATCAATCAAGGTGTAAGAGTAGTGCTTGTGCATGGTGGCGGCACGGCAGTTAACGACGCGCTGGCAGCAGTTGGAAAGGAAACAAAAAAGGTTCAAGGTTTGAGGGTAACGGACAATCAAACTTTGGAAATTGCCGTGGATGTGTTTTCTTCCATTAATGAAAAACTGACCACGAAATTCCTCGAAAAAGGCGCACAAGCACTTAGTTTTTGCTCTAAGACAATCAATCCGTTCGTAAGCAAAAAAATGGAGTTTGAAGATTCCCAAGGCAATGACGTCGACCTGGGCTGGGTGGGAGAAATTGTCGATGTGGACACCAGCAAACTCGACCGCTGGCTCTGGGCCGGGTGGATGCCTGTCATCTCTCCATTTGGAAAGGATGAGAGCGGACAGCTCTACAATTTGAATGCGGATCATGCGGCGCTCGCCATTGCTACTTACCTTAATGCCGATGCGCTTATATTCCTGACGGATGTTCCTGGGGTTCTTCGTGACGTTCAAGATCCGTCGTCGAGGATCAGCCATCTTACTCCGTCGCAGGCACAAGAATGCCTTGACGAAGGGACAATTTCCGGCGGCATGCTTCCGAAGATCAAGAGCTGTTTGAAGTGCCTCGACAGGGGTGTTGAGAAAATCGCCATTTTGAACAGCTTTGCACCGCACGCACTGCTGAAAGGCTTTTCTGCGCCTGATAAATATGGGACGGTTTTGACGCGAGCCAGTTAAACCGCACCAGTCAGTCCGCGCCAAGCAATCCACAATTAGCCTTCTGCCGGCAGATAGACAGCACTGCACAATTCAACAGTGATTTGTCTGTCGGCTCGCCATACCATACGGGCAACAATGCCTTGGAGTATGGCGATGTCCCGATTTGAAAAAACTGAAAGCAATTCAAACAGCTCGAAGAACGAAAAAGCTGTTCAACATCCTACGGATTGGTGGCATGAGAATATCACCAATCCATTTTGCAATGCGCTTATAGTTGAACCGGCGAATGCTATTACCTGCACCTTTGATACTTTTACGCATCAAAAGGAAGTTCATCGTCTGACGCCGAGTCCTGTGCCGCAGACCTCCGATTTTGGCACGACTGTTTGTCAGGGAGCAGCTTCGGCTGTCGGAGGCGTTTTGCCGTACGCATTGGCCGGAAAGTTTGCAGGCAGTGGCTTGCGGTTCTTGGGCGCAAGATTCGAAGTCGAGGGGGCTCTGGCAAAGTTCGCGCAGAGCGACAGGGCGGCGCAGATTATTGGTGCCGGATTGTATGACGGCATGAGGGAAACGCGGGCGGGCGAAACTCATTTGAGAAATGGTGCTGCCGGTGCCGTAAACTTCACTATCCTCGAATTTATCGGCGGGAAGGGAAAGTGTCCGTTTGACAGAATCTTTGATCGGTTCATGACGGGTGGTGTCGCCACGATCGCAAGTGCGTATGTGGCGCGCCCTGATCTTTTCCCAATGGCAGGATCTGTTAAGAGTTCTGATGTCAACTTTAATCGCCAATTCTTTGCCGGAGCAATTTTGAACGTTCTCTTGCCGGGGACGCAGCACGGTGTCAGAAAAGCTTGCGATGCCATGAGTTTGAAGCTGGGTTCAGGAATTCCGATTGACAGATTTGTCCGAAGCAAGGAGCCGTCATTCGCAAATGCATTCTCCAGTCCGAACGACCTCAAGTTGTTGGACGCCAATCGTTGGGCAACTGTGCAGCCAAATGCGGAGGTCAATTCATATCATGCAGGCAAGGATCTGGTCACGTTAAAAGACTCAGGCAATTTCAAGGCGCTGCGGCACGAACTCCAGCATCGCAATGATGCCAGAGCGAAGATTTCCGAACCTGGCTTTGTGCGCGCCGCTGGCCTGCTGAGCAAAGACAAAGAACAAGCGTGGAGAGTCTATCGATCTGTCAGGCAGGCTCAGGAAGTGAGGGCGGAACTGGCAAATTATCATGACACAGGATTGAAGACGTACGCGGAAACTGTCAGGAATTTGAAGGAGTCGATTCCGAGCTCTAGTGCCACCCATGGTGACACTTATGAAACTCTTTGGCGTAAAGAGTTTCAACAATTCGAGCGGACGGGCGGAAAATTCAGACCGGAAGTTGACTTTTCCAGCGATTTTGGATTTAAGATGCTGCACAAGGAAAGCGATTTGCTTTATGAGCAATTGCGTCCGAAACATTCGAATGTCAGTTCGACCCTTCAGCAGATTGTAAAACGATATGATGTTCCTGTGCCGCAACTTGCGTTGGCTCTTAAGCACGTGAATGAGTTTCTCAACCCCAGTGTCGTACATCCTGTTGATGTCGATGCCGATAAACTCGCCATGCAGACATTGCGCCTTATCGGCAACCCTGAGAAGGTTTCGCAGGGCAAGCACCCGACATGCGCACCTGCCTCGCTCGAATACTACACTTATTTGAAGCACCCTGAAAATGCGACCGATCTCCTTTCCCAGGTCGTGCGTATGAATCAATTCGAGTGTCTTGACGGCTCGCCGATTGTCGTTAATGGTTTAAATGTGGTGCCTGAAAAGTATTGGAATCGCAGTTTTGCCAATCAGCTTTTCCAAAACACCGCAGTCAACGTCCACTGGCAGCGCAAAAGGGATCTTACTCCTTGGCTTTCTTCTGATGACAATGTGAACCTCAAAATACGCCCGGGACTAACAAGATATCAAAGGCAATGGTCGAATCAAATGAATGAAAGTCCTTACCGGTTGTTGGACTACAGCAAGTTTCCACCTGTGCCAATTCACGATAGATTGCCTGAGCACCGCAATGATCCTTCCTCTCCGCTGATGACTCTGAATGCTGTCGAGGACATCCACCACCAAATCAATGGCACTACACGCGGTGGCATTCTCCTTTCCGAAAGATTTGACAATGCCGTTGAGCTGGCTGATGTGTTGCGCGAGCGCGAGAGCAGAGCGCAGTTGCCGGTTTTGGCATGGTTGGACACCCGGCAACCTTTGCTGGCGCACGGCGCAGGAGAGCCGTCTGCCGGAGGAGGTCATGCTGTTGTGATCAAGTCGTATGATCCGAAATCAAAGAGGGTCTCGATTTTTAATCCCTGGGGTGAAATGTTGCATGGTGTAGGAATTAAAGACCTGTTCCAGGCGACACAGGACTATGATCCATCCATCGTCGCAGGCCGCAAAAAATAGCTGTAATATTGAAACTGCAATGTCAGGTTTCAATCTAAGTGGGCGAAATTTCCAATATCGGACGAATAAAGAAACTGCCTCTGCCGGAAGGTTGGTCGGCAACTCGCGAAGTGCTGGGTCAATTCGGCAACAGTTATCTCTACCATTTCGGAAGTCCTGCTGCACCTGACTTGCAGATGTCGGTATTCTACCGAGGTATGCTTGTTTCTTCGCTGTCCGGTAAAAACTTCGAGCGCATACTAAAAAAAGAGCCGCATCAATTGACTCCTGAGGCGATATTGAGCATAAGTGAAGTGCTCGGCAATTGTGCACAACCTGACCTGTACGACATTGATAAAGCAGCTACGATCAAACTTTCCGACAAGACCGTGGTGGATGTCGAAGGTCAATTCCCGGAATTTGCTCTCGAGAATCGGACTATCTTTATAGATGGTGGCAATGATGGTTGCGCGGTTCTGGAGATCGTTATCTCCGGTCCGAAAGACGTCTATTCTAAATACGCTTCAATGCTGGATAGCTGTCTTAAGGCTATCGAATGGAAGTGACCTGCGGCTACTCGATTCGAATGTTCTAGAACTGTCTCGGGTGACCGAAGCGGCTGGTCACTGATTCTGCAGTGCTGTAGAGATAAGTTCTCGAACCGGCATCATTGAGAATTGCCGGAGCAATGTGGTTGGCACTTGCCTGGTGGTAGTGCTGTTCCATTTTGGGAGGATGTGACGCTGAGGAACTTTTTATGGCGGACACCGCATTGCCGACGTGCCCGAAGATGAACATTATAACCATCAAACCAAGTCCACCGGCGGCGACTACTCCTCCGCAGATGAGCTCTTCGTATTCTTCCAGATTCACGTAATCAGCCTTTTCTAGCAGACTTTACAGGAGTCCGGTCCCCAGGCAGGTTGCCTAAAATGCATTGCCTGCCGATTCACCAAAGCCCAACGCGAGCCAGTGACAAAGATATGATAATGCTGATGCCGTCCGGCGTACAGCCTTTGCAACGGAGTGAAACTGAAATTTATCACAGTTTTTGAAAACCGCATGAACAGCGGATGTGATATGTCTTGAGCAATTGCCGGGTGAAAGGACTAAAATAGATACATGGTTAAACTTCCTCATCGCTTACTTGCCGTTATTGCCCTGTCCGGGCTGGTTTTTGCGCTGGTCAATGTGGCAAAACTGATACCATCACCGGCGCAAAATGTGGCACCACCATCAGGAAACTCGCCGGCGGTACCGGATGGCATTCCTGGCGTGAGCGAAGGCTCCGACGGATCTTCCGGATCACCCGGCTCCCCTGGATCTTCTGGGGCCTCCGGTGCAGGTGCTTCCGGCTCTGCCGGACCTTCGGGCGTTTCCGACTCGGACGGCACCGTAAGCAGTGGGGTAAACCCCAATGAACCCGCGTTCGAATGGACTCTGGAAAGGATGCTATTGGCGACTCCGATGCCCATGACCCAAGAAGAGCGCGACTTTCTCTCGTCCCATCCACCGGTGGAGAAACTGCGAGACTGGAATCAGTCGCAATTCGATGATTATGTATCGACTGAATTAGGTTTGCGGCAAGCTGCGCAAGAGGGTTATCGCTGGCGAGAGCTGGTTGTGATGCTGCAAAAACAGCAAGCAGCAGCGGCTCGATTTCTCAAGAAAAAGCTCACCAAAACTGAGATTGTGACTGCTTCTCCTGCAGGATCGCTGGATACGTCGAGCGCAGAACAGTTTCAGTCCGACTTGAAAAAGGACACTAAAGCAGGCTTTTCCAAGTTGAAACAGTGGCGTGAGGAAATAGCAGTACTTGCCGGTTCGGTCGAGTCCATGAGAAAAACGGCAGAGAAAAAAGGTCTCGGCACAAAGTTCAGCGATGCTGTCAGCGCTGCAGAACAGTGACCTTTAGCTGACCAACATCGTCCATTCCATAATTACGATGAGGGTAACTGCAATAGCAGTGAAAGCAATCCAGCCTGCCATTTTTCCAGGCGATGTTCTCAATGCCAGAAACGCAAGTCCGGCGATGGCCATGTTGGCCAGAGCAATGAGTTTGCTCTCAGTCGGATACAGTGTCATTGCCTGAAAAACTTTGTGCATCACATCCGGTGCAAATTCATATATTGCACTTACGCCCAGCATCATGCCTCCAACTATGGTGGCAGGTTGGCTGAGCACACGCGTGATTTCTTTGACCTCTTCGTCCAGAGACATCGATTGCAGAACGATGGCTCTGTCGTCTTGCGCCGGTGCAACAACCGTCGAATCCCCTTCGAAGTTCCAGTTGATGGTGGTAGTGCCGCGTTCTTGTGTAGCTGTCATTTTTTGCAGGTTTCCTCAAAGAAAAATACCAAACAAATCCGCCTTAGTGCGTGACATGTTTGGTTTATAGCTAACTATCGCGACCGAATAAATCCCTGGCAACACCATACTACGAAGTCAAGAGGAAGCAAAGGGGTCTGCAATATATCTGAAAGGAGATTAATCGCTAAGACCTGGATGTAGTGCCGGGTTTTATTAGAGAAGTGTCATCTTTGTGGAAACGCAGGCGCTGCGCTGATGTATCATGACTGCATCGAAACGAGCTTCCTTCGCGCGTGTCTGGACTGAGGTCTTGGATCTAGTGGCTATCTATTTGGCGCCAATTTCTACCGGCTTGGGTGACTTGATTGTCTCTCTTCCAGCCATTCAAGCCTTGATCCAGAGTGGGCAGCCGACTTATCTAATCAGCCGCACTCCCATGCAAGAAGGACTCGAGACTCGTATTCCCGGACTGGCCGGCATTATTCGCGAGACTGATTTCGACCTCGATTCGCTGTCCAAAGAAGACGTTTATTTCAATCTTCGCAATCATCCCTTGCAGACTGACTTTGTCTGGGGTTCCAATGAATTCCAACAACTGTATCCCGGTTTCAAGATAACGGATGTTCTTAAGGGCATCTGTGCCGACTATGGCATCGCTGCCAATTACGAACAGCTTGTCCCGCTTCCTTTCAATAATCGAAAAGAAACAGCCGGAGCGATTGTTTTTGTTCCTGGTTCGGCAGGCATAGTGAAGTGCTGGCCGTCATACCATTGGATCGAATTAGCAGGCCGGTTGTCACAAAGCGGTCACAAAATCGTAGTCGTGGGTCAGCCCGATCGATCTCCAATTGTGAAGGACTGCGTTGATGCGGGACTGCCGCATATTTCTACGCCTAAAATCGAAGACGCGCTCGATGTGCTCAGCTCCGCTCTTTGTGTAATCGCGGGAGATACCGGATTGATGCATATGGCAGTCCATCAAAATGTCCCGACTGTAGCGTTATTTCGCTACAACGATATGTTCAAACGTGACTACGAACACGTTCGAACCATTACCGCCCCTTTGTGCCACCAGGCGTGTATAGATCTCGAATTCAGCGCAGTTCCCAATAAAGTGATTAGTTTTGATTCTTTTGCCGAAAATGAGCAGAAAGTCTATTGGGAGACATGGGAATGCACCAAAGAAAGCTGGCGAGAAAGATGCATGTCGATGATCTCGCCTGAAGCAGTCGCGCAAGCGGTCAGCGATCTCGTTGCGCTTTCAGCGGGCAAACGGTAGAGAGGTCGAGTAAGCGTGGCTCAGACCGAGAATATCTACGATTCGATTATTGTTGGCGGCGGACCTGCCGGCATAAGCTGTGCATTGGAATGTCACGAATCGGCGCTGGACGTCGTTGTTCTTGAAAGAGAAGAACGAGCCGGCGGACAGATTCCCTCAATTCCAAGCCCTATATTCAATTACGTGGCCGGCCATTTTGAAAACGGCGAAGCGGCTCGCAAAGAACTCGAGAATGTTGCAAATTTGTTTCTGGGCGAGCGGCTTTTAACAAACTGCAACGTGCAAAGCCTGGATCTTTCTAGAAAGGAAGTAGTTACCAATAAAGGAATCTTCAGAGGAAAAACAATATTTCTTGCAACCGGATATCGCTTGAGGAGATGGGACTTTCCTGTGCCTGAATTGTTGGCAAAAGATGTCTTGTATAGAAGCGGGATTGTGCGCGAAGAATTGCAAGGAAAACCTGTTGCAATCATAGGTGGTGGCGACAGCGCTGTATTCACTGCACTTGATCTTGCCGATCATGGCTGCCCTGTCACTGTCCTTGCCAGAAGCGAGAAATTCAAGGCAAGACCGGATATTGTCGCTCGCATGTATCAACATGACGGAATTGAAGTTCATACTGGAACATCTGTAAAAAGTCTTAGCGGCGGTAAGAAACTTGAAAGAATTCTCGCTGAGAATTCGAAGGGCGATATCTATGTTCCGTGCGAAAAACTAATTGCAAAACTTGGCTATCTGCCAAATACTGAGTTGTTTGCCCAGCAAGTGGACAGTTCGCAGGGACATATTAAAGTGGATGAAAGATTTGCTACTTCGGCTGAAGGTGTTTTTGCCGGCGGAGACATCGTCACGCCCGGTTACGATCGCATAGCTTTTGCTGCCGGCAGCGGAATGATGGCTGCGCGCTCGATTCGCTGCTACTTAGGGCAAACTCCATAGCTGCTGCTCTTAAAGAATTAGTTATGCTTCACCGCTTCGCGTCTGTGGCGTTGTATTGTAGTGCGCCTAACTCCGATATATTTTGATCAATGGAAGCCTCAGTCTCATTATTGCCGTGCGCTTTTTCCCAAAAAACCAAGGAATCGCCTGCCACTAAATTTGTTCAGACTGTGCCGCAAAATAGTCTGGCAAAGGAAGTTGACGTCGACAAAATCGCTGCCGCCGTGGAAATGATCCTCGAGGCGATAGGTGAAGATCCTCAGCGGGCCGGACTTGTTGATACGCCGCAACGCGTGGCGCGGTTGTATCAAGAACTGTGTTATTCCACAGGAGTAGATGCCGCATCAGAAATTACCTGCAAATTCCAGGAAGAAACAGAAAGTCTGGTTGTAGTAAAAGGCATCGAATTTACCAGTTTGTGCGAACATCATCTTGTGCCTTTTCTCGGTGTCGCGCATGTTGCCTACCTGCCGTCCAACGGTATGATCACAGGCTTGTCTAAACTTGCGCGAGTTGTGGAGTTGACGGCGCGCAGACTGCAAGTGCAAGAGCGAATGACTGAAGAAATCGCCGCTGCAATTTTTGAGGGCATCGAGGCGCAAGGCGTATGCGTAGTGCTGGAAGCGGAGCATATGTGCATGTCGATGCGTGGCATCAAGAAAGCCGGAGCGCGAACGGTAACATCTGCATTCAGAGGGTTGTTCAAGACGGATAAACAATCGAGAGCCGAAGTGTTATCGCATTTGAAATAATAAGCACCTGGGCATAAGTCTATAAAGTCTTATATACGGCCCAATGACTGATATTCTCTCGAATCCGAAATCCAAAGTTCGCACTGTGAAATTCTGCAGCAGTTGCGGAAAACCCGTCGGCAATCAGGGCGTAAGTTCTCTTACTAGCTGGCTATTTCAGGAAACATTTTGTCAATGTCAGTTAAGAGATAGTTCCGGAGCCAAAGGTTCGAAGCCTACTGCCTCCGGTTCTTTGTTTGGGACTGAACCCGGAGCCCGGGATGTCTTCGATCTTCCAGACCTCGGCGATGAGTATGAAGTCCTGGAGCGAATCGGCAAAGGTGGCATGGGCAGCGTCTACAAGGTCAGGGACATTGCGCTGGATCGTTTTCTGGCAGTGAAAGTTCTTCATGACGAACTGAAAGACGATCAACAATCCGTGTCGCGCTTCGAACGTGAAGCTAAAGCCGCGCTCAAACTTATGCACACCAACTTGGTGCCCGTTTTTTCCTACGGCACATCCAGGATTGGTTCACCATATTTGGTGATGGATTACGTTGATGGCGAGTCGCTGGAATCCAGATTGAAGAATGATTCCTATTTGGAAGTTTCCACCGCAATCGACATCTTCATTCAGATTTGCGATGCTCTCTCTCATGCTCATCAGCACAGCATAATTCACCGAGATATAAAGCCAGGCAACATAATCATCACTCGGCAAGCTGATGGGAAATCTGTCGCCAAGCTGGTTGACTTTGGCATTGCAAAATTGCGATCGGCAACAGGCAGAGAGACCCAGAATTTGACTCAGACCGGCGACGTGTTCGGCAGCCCGCACTACATGAGTCCGGAGCAATGCCTTGGTTTTGATCTGGATTCACGCTCTGATATCTATTCTCTTGGTTGTGTGATGTACGAGTGTCTTTCCGGGAAGTCGCCTTTTGACGGTCATAATGCAGTCCAATTGATCGCCAAGCATCTTAGCGCTGATGCGCCGCCGTTGCGCATTTGCGACGTCTCTCAGGGCGATAAAGTAAACGAAAGACTGGCTTTTATCGTGTACAAATGTCTGGAGAAAGATCCTCAAAACAGATATTTCAGTGCTGAGCTTCTGGCTGGTGAATTAAGACAATTGACCAGTGAGGTCTCCGAGAAAAGCGGTTTGGTGATGCCGCGAAAGCTGAACACCTTAAGAACCTTGTTTGTGATTAACGGCATTGCTTCTTTGGGCGCTGCCGGTTTGTTTTCCTTTCCCTATCCATTGCCTTTTCTTCTATTGCTTCCGGCAACTGCGGCAATTATCGGAGCACTACTTTTAAATGAGCGAATCGATGAATTTGTGACTCGCACACAATTTCAATCGCGAGCAGTTAAAAATGCCGCTGGTCCTTGCGTAAATTTGCTGGTGATCTGTCATTGGCTGCTCGCCTTGTGCGCCGGGTTGGCTGTAATAACTCCATTTTCACCTTTGCTGCCTGCTGCCTATCCATTTGCTGCTGCAGGTTTGGGCGTTGTTGTGATGATTGTTGTATGGACCGGCTTTCAGTTGGACACCGAAAGCACTGATATTCAGGGCAGTGTGACGACCGGAAAAGTAATGCACATTATGTCCGGTATCTTGCTGGCAATGCTTGGTGTGCTGATTGCTCAGTTCTTTGCTCCAGACCCCACCATTGTTCAGAACGGCTCTCAACCGGAGTCTCATCGCCAGACATCTCTGCCGGTAACAACTTTATTGGAATTGGAGTCTTCCGAAAAGGACTTGCCTATTCATTTGGATGGAGAGCCTAAAAGAAGGATTTCTACAAGGGAAGTGATCAATGGTGTGCGATACAAAGTCTTTCAATTTCCTAAAGGAGTCAATGTCGGAACTATTCTTTTGCATGCTCCGGATCGCTCGATTTCATCTCACGCAGCGCAAGGCATCCTGCGCTTTCCTGCTGACAGCAAGCTGAGTCTGGTTTTAAATGCTTTTAGTGCCAGCAATTGCGCGCCGCTTTTGAGAAAATTTGAACCGGACGATTTCAACTCACTCCAGCTCGATAGTAAATCCAGCCCGCTGGTGTCAGCAAACAACATCGATGATGTGCTGTACTTCGCTTCTAATTTGTCGAAATTGAAGGAGCTGTCTTTGGTTGGTGCTGATATGTCTGAGGCGGGGCTGCGCAACCTGAGCAACTTAAAGGAACTGGAATATTTGAATCTCGCAGGTACGACAGTAGATGGCAAAGCATTAGCTGCTTTGCCTCAGTTGAGGCAGTTGAGAGGGCTCGAGGTTGGAGGTGTAAAAAATGCAGGAGCAGTCGTGAAGGCACTAAATCGATCTGCCATGCTAGTCAGTCTAGGTGTGTACGACACTGACCTCAAAAAAGACGAAGTCTTACAAATAACGCAGTTTCCAAATCTCAGAAATTTGATGATTTACAATTGCTCCGGAGTTAGCGACGAGCTTTTCGAACGCTTGGCAGAAAAAAGTCAACTTCGATATTTGAACATTAGCTGTTCGATGCTCACGGACAAAGCCATTCAATCTCTAAAGAAAGTGAGCTCGTTGCGCGTTATCTGGTTGCACGACGGCAAGTTGCCTTTGGAAAAGGATTATCAATTGAAAGCGGCACTTCCAAATTGCACCATCGAATACAGAATTCCTCCGTTGCGCCCTAGCCTTTGAGCCATTGCAGAAGTTTTTTGGAACTGCCGACATCCTGAACCAGATCGACGTAATATGTTTCACCATCTAAGTGGATTTGAATTTTTTCGTTGTCGACTGCCAGGAGTGTACCGCCATTAGCACGGATCACCGATTCTTGCGTTCTGGCAAAGTTGAATACGAATTCTTCCTGTTTATCGATCGGAAGCTTGTCGAAATATTTTGCCAGTTGTGCAAAGTTTCTCTGGAAGTCCAATGCCAATTCATGATGGTTGGGGTTATCCCAGCGCAGGCCGCCATTTGCATCTCTGCCTCCCAAGCCTGCCGCTACTTCAGAGTCCCAGAAGCTTGGCACTTTGCCGTCATTTGCTTTGCCTGGCATGAATTTGGTGAAGTCGATATCTTCTGTTATGCCGTAATGCCTTTTGAACTCCTCAGGACTCAGTGCCATCTGAGCGCCTTCGACTCGATAATGATTATTGGGCCCGTTTCTTTCGGTTACGACCCGGTTGCCGTCACGCGTTTGTTCTTGTCCGGCACCTTGACCGAACTCTTCATATCTGTTCCATTGATCGAGAGTTTGTCTTTGTCTGTCGTAGTTATCGCGCATGTAGTCCATTTGTCTGTCGTACAGAACTGCACGGTCGCGCCGGCGGTTGTCCATGACATATCCTGCCATGTCCTGGTAAGTAATACCCCTGCCTTCCTTGCCGTCCGAGTTGGCAATGCGATTGAAATTGCGCATGACCAGAAGCAGATCTGCTTTATCCTGCGGGGCAATGTTGTCCCCGACGCGGACAAGATAATTTCTCAATTCAGCCTGAGTAATGGCATTGCTGTGCCGCCCGATATTTATGCCGCCTGAGTGCTTATCCAAAGTTCTCATCAATTCTCTGGAAGTACGATCGAATTCCGGGCGGAAATTATCAATGTATCGATCGTGGCCGTAGTCGATGCCGAAGTCGTCTTGAATCGCAGGGGTGCGTCTCCAGCCATCGCGTTGATTTCCACTTCGTCCATAGGTGCTCTCCAGAACATCTCTGAAGATTCCATCTACTTCATCCTGATGGTTGAAACCATTTGTCAGCTCGCGAATAGGATCGTGATCGCTCAGGTTCGAATGAATATTTTGGACTAATTTTGCGATGGGGTCCTGTTTGGAACCGGGGAAAGGTGCCATGGGGGAGCTCCTTAAGTTCGGGATGGTTAGTAAAGTGTTGTTTCGGCGCAAAAGCCGGCGCAACGGCAAACCTGCTTCTTTCAACCCCAGTTATAAAGGGGGCGTCGCGGAAAGTTGTTACCGACTTGTGAACGCCCGCTTGTGGTAAATTTCTCCTGGCGAAAATGGACGCCAGGATTGGTTTTTAGCTCTTAGAGCTTGGAGCCGGCTATAGACAGGCAGGAGGAAATGACATGGTTCTTGTGAATTCGACGATGCGGCCGCTTGGCTCCCTGGCTCCCGACTTTTCCCTGCCCAACGTCGTCGATGGAAAGACTTACAGTCTGGCGTCATTTGCAGGCAAGAAAGCACTATTGATCATTTTTGCGTGCCGTCATTGTCCATATGTCGTTCATGTGAAGGAAGAGTTGGTCAAACTCGGCAATGACTATGCCAATGAAGATATCGCTATAGTGGCAATATCCTCAAACGACGCGGAGAACTACAAGGAAGACTCGCCTGAGAAGCTGAAAGAATTCGTGCAAGAGCTGAACTTGAATTACCCTATGCTTTATGACGAGTCTCAAGCGGTCGCCAAAGACTACACGGCTGCCTGCACTCCGGATTTCTTTCTTTATGACGAGAAGCGAAAGCTCAGTTACAGAGGTCAGCTCGACGGCTCGAGACCAGGCAACAGCATTCCTGTCACCGGCGAAGACTTGCGAGCGGCGATCGACTGCGTTTTGCAGGGCGAACCCGTCTCGGCAGACCAGAAGCCCAGCGCCGGTTGCAATATCAAGTGGAAAGCCGGAAATGCTCCTTCCTATTTTGGCTGATTGAAAGCTTTCATTTTTATTGTGTCGTAGAAAGCTGAAATCCTTGACATGCGGAAACTAATAGTCCGTGACACAGTCACACACACACGCGTGCGACTATTATTTATGAACGTGGATGAATCGCCTTAGAATCTGCTGAGCCTTAATGCCCGACGAAAAGACCGTATCAAGCTATCTCTGCCCTGGCGCCAGACTAAGGGTGCTCTTTGTCTGCTTCTTCACGTGCTTGTTCACAAGCGTTATGGTGTCGGGTTGCGGCAACTTCGGTGTCCATCGCGAGGAAATAAAAGCCGACTACGATGTCGAAATTACCGACCCGAGCATCAAGAGGCTTACCGACGTAACTGCCAATATCAAGCTGGTGGCGTCCGGCACATTCACTCCAGGAACTTACGTCATCGGCAAAACACCGGTCGCAATCGCACCTAACACGCACTTCGACTTGAAACTTTCATTGCCGGTAAACGATCCGAAAGTTATTTCCACACACAATGCCACCGGAACTTTTTCCGTGAATCGCCCCATCAGCGTAATGGCTGTTCCTGTTCCCCTGACGATTTCACTGTATAAAGGCACCGTCAGCGGTGAGGTCGATCTGGTCAGAGGACTGGCTGCCTTTTTTGTAAACCTTTTGCAGGTTGGTGTCATTAGTGGTGACACTCATCAAATGATTCACGCCATGAAAATCCACAAAGCGGTGCTGGAATTGCGGCCCTCATCCACCTTAAAGATAGGGCCCAAGACGGTCGTCGTCGGCCCCGAATCCACAATTACCCTGAGCGACGTTCTGGTCGACAGTCAGCTCAATTATCAAGCAAAATGTCTTATCGATGTGAATTTTGAGAAAAACTGCAAGTGGAAGGGGGTCAGGGTTGATACCGAATTTGATGGCGGCAAAGCACTGGTCGGCGGTCGCGCAGTCAAACGTGGAAATCAGCTTACTATGACGCTTTTGCCTGATTCGGAAAAGCCGGCCCAGGTAACACTCAAAAACTGCCGATTCTTGTTTGGAAAGTTTAAACGCTGCAGCACGGCAAGTCGCGAGTGCGTTTTGAATTTGAAAGAATTTTCCTTGCGACATATAAGCGGTCAGCAAGACGACAGCATGCATTTGCTTTCCGACATGGACATGGTGGGTACAAATCTGACACTAAAGACAGATATACACAGAACCGATGCCTATTTCCCCGGCGCAGTGCCGGCGAGTTTGCAAGTTGATTTGACGCCGGGCAGCGATTCTTCGACTCATTTTTCCACGGAGGGAGATGTCGTTGCAGAGTCAGGCACGATTGAGATAGCAAAAAAATCTACGCGGCTAAAACTATATTTGGGCAACACAAAGATCGGAAAGGTTGCCTACGATAAATTTGGAGCCCTGGCTTTCGTTTTGGAAAAAGGCACGTCCAAGCTGAAACAGTTGGACTGGCATGGAAATAATAGTAAGTTTTCGCTCACCACTGCAGGTGGTTCTACTCTGACGTTGCCCAGCAGCATGTTGCTCGAGAAAACAGACAGCTCGCAGCCCACAAAAGTGAAGCTTCCCCTGCAGGTCGAATTCGGAGAAGGCATTTTAAAAACGCCGAAGAGTGTTATTCACCTTGCAGATTTGAACGGCAAAGTATTCTTCAATGTCGACAGAGAAATTCAAATCAACAGCAATGTCGATTTCACAATTCAGCGCTCGAAACTTCTGGGTGCGGAAGAAGTCGATGTGAAGGTTCGAGGCATCGACCTTTCCATGATCAACAATAAAGCCACTTTGCACCTCAATTCATGCAGTCTCGTGCTGCCTGAGAAAGCGCTTGCAGAATCAATTTCCAAGCGCATTCCCGATCACCTCAATCTCGATCTAGACAAAACCATCAGCGAAGACAAACACTGGCGATATCGCAATGCCAAAGCTAAGTCTGTAAAAATCGACAATCTCGAAATCACCGATATGAAAGCACGCGGATCTGGTGCTCTATCATTTACTGCAACAGGAGACGCAGTCATAGAGGGAACCGTCGAAAAGGGCGGCATAATTTTCAAGACTCAAGAATGGAAAGAGTGCCCTTGGAATTTGGAAGCGGAACTTACCGGAGAGGGTCTGGTCAAATACTCATTCGTGGGCGACACTGACTCGCTGAGAAGTCGAGTCAAATACGACCTGACGATGGATCTTCCGCTGCCCGGTAATATGCGGCTTGATTGGAGCAAAGTAACCAGCGGCATACTGAGAATTGCAGAGCGGCGCATTATCGTGAAACGCTTGCAGAAGGTTACTGTCCCCGTTTCACACAAAGGTGAGATCGATTTATTTGAAGCCGGTGACTCGCGTTGGAAAAACTTCAAGTTGACAAAAGTGGCGATGAAGTCGAAAGGCGATGATATTCAAATCGACTTCACCGCCGACGCCGCTTTTTAGAATTGCTGTATTATTTTGAAGCACTTGGTGGCATAAAGAAGTGCATTCTCGATTGAGGAAAGCTTTGAATGAAGTTACGTGACTTTTTCTTTTTGAGCATTTTTGCGTTCGGCAC
>Ga0268299_1002034_pt1 | contig 27599 bp, 14 predicted proteins | sample NOBtaG_FD_193484 | JGI IMG/M metagenome (GOLD analysis project Ga0268299, IMG submission 193484) | Activated sludge microbial communities from bioreactor in Nijmegen, Gelderland, Netherland - NOB reactor | ecosystem: Engineered > Bioreactor > Aerobic > Activated sludge | place: Netherlands...
ACCTCGCGGTCTTTTGCCAGCGCTGATAATAGAATTACTAAACCAGCCGCATTATTGTTCACCACCAGCGCCGATTCTGCTCCGGTAATTTCCGCGATCAGGCTGCCAGCGTGGACGAGGCGGCTGCCGCGTTTGCCCTCGTCGAGATCAAATTCGAGCGTATTATACTCGGCGGCGACTTCGCGGATAGTATCCTGAGCGGCTAAAGATAGGGGAGCGCGGCCTAAATTGGTGTGAATCACGACTCCTGTCGCGTTAATCACCCCCCGCAGCGACGGCCTAAAAGCTTTTTCGAGTGTGGTTGCCACCCGCTCAAAAATTGAATCGGAGTCAGCGGCAATGAATTTTCCAGCGCGCAGGTTCGTTCGGCTGGTTTCAAGTTCAGTACGCAGCGCATCAAGCGTTTTTGAGCGCCCATATTGAGTGATAAGGTCAAGCCCTGTGGGTGCATTGAGCAGTTGATCGATGGAGGGCAGCGTTCGCAGGGCGTTAATCGTCTTCTCGCTCATTGACCAATTCCCTGGAGCGCAGAAAAATTTCGATCACCACGAAAATCAACCCGATAAAAAAGGCAATGGGCGGTGTGAGAACGCGGGGAATCTGTAACCAGGCGCAGGTGACGACAAATAATCCCCCCCACACGCTCTGGCGCACCAAGACACCGCCAGGGGGAAGTTCGCGAGCAAGCGGCGTAAAGCGCACGTTGAGATAGCGCACAAAGGGCAGAATCGTACCGGTGACAGCGATTTGCAGGAGCAGAAAAAATAACCATCGCGGCCCCACACGCGGGAGCATCGTTGTGACCAGCACATATAAACCTGCCCATCCCCCTACCGCCATAATCGCGGCGGCGATCAAAACGCCAGCGTGATCGGGTGGCATTTTTTCAGAATTGGGCGGGATACTTTTGCGTGGAGGTTGTGGCTGTTGAGTCATGGTGTTTATTATAGCGCGAAGTGTTTATTATAGCGCGAATCGTGCTAGGATGTTGAGTATGCTCAATGTTGCGCGGCAGTTCATCATTCGCTTATTCCCCATTTTTTTTGCTGGCGCTGCGTCCATCCTCTTTATCATGCACCGAGTCCCGCTGCCGACCCTCACCATGATCGAACCCGGATTTTCGACCTGTCACTTGCCATGCTGGGCAGGGGTAACACTTTATGAAACTGGCTTTCGAGATTCGGTCAAAATTATTACTGCTAACCTTCCCAATTGGGATGTCAGCGTACAGGGAACCAATGCCCAATATGGCTTCTATGCGAACCAGGATCAAAAACAGGTTGGCGGGGTCGTTTATGAGGATCGCGGCAGTGTCGGCAGAATGCGGCTGGATATGATATTTCCGCTGCGCTATCTGCTGGACACCCTGGGCAGGCCATACTGTGTCCGCGCGAATCATCTGTCATCGATTGATGTCGATGTGGTGTTGGTTTACTGGCGATTAGGGGACAGCGCTGCTGTTGGCGTCATGAAACTGGATCCCCCGGAACGATGGTCGCCAGGAGTATCAATAGAAAGCCTGCTCATTCTGTCCTCGTATGAAGAATGCAGTTTATTTGATGCACAGCCCTGGAGGGGTTTTGCGCGCCTATGGCATTATCAGACCAATAACGTGGATTAACGTTTGGCTTCAATCATCTTATAAAGATCGCGGCTCTCGCGTGACGGGCCGATCCCCAACGTATCGGAGAGAATCTGCTCTAACGTGCGATACTGCATCAGCGCATCGTCGATCATATCCAGTTTGAGATAGATCGACATAACTTCCCGATGAATATCTTCGCGCTCTGGTGTTTCTCTGAGCGCCCGCACGAAGAACCCCAATGCGTGATGGAAATTTTCACGCCGTTTATTAATGCGACCTGTGCTGATGAGCGCCTGTGCATAGAGCTGGCGCAGTTGGTCACGCCGTTCGCCTGTCCAGGTCATGGACACGGTTTGCAAAAAGGGCGCTTTATAGAGTTCAATAGCCTGGGCGAGAAGTTCTTCCTCTTTTTGATCGTCACTGGCGATCATCGAGCGCTCAATCGCATCCTGAAAATCCAAAACGTCATAATGGCGAACAATTTTTTCGCTTGGCATATAAAAACCGCCGCTGTACTGCGTCAGTTCATAGTTCTTTGACCCGCCAACCTTCATGCTGATTCGTTCGCTGATTTTGCGTTTGGTGACGTGGAAAACATTGGTTGCTTCTTTTATTGAAAGCTCAGGCCAGAAGGTTGCGAAAATCTCATCGCGGGTAACAAGGGGGTGATCCATAAAGTAGAAAAATAAATTACGGGGTAATGCGCCGTCCCAGTTCGTAATCTGCTGCCCGTTGACAATCGCGTACCCTCTACCCAGGGAATAGACTTCAAGTTGGGGCCTGGGGGAAGGCTCAACAGTGAACATCACATCATCTTTGCGATACTCTGTCCCCAGCACCAGCGCCTCTCCCTGGGCGACCATATCATACCAGGGTTGATATGTCAACAAGCGCGATGAAAAGGCAAGCTGAACATGCTCAGGCAGAGCAGCAACGGCAGCTTTGATAAATTTCCGAAAATCTCCGTTTAGTGGCGCTCTATCGAACTCGTCGATAAATAAGACGACCTGTTCGCTGCTGTAAGCGCCTAAATCGGCAGCCAGCGCCTCGCCCAACGCTTCAGGTTTGTTACTGGTCAGGGCTTTTTTGAGATTTGTGCCGAAATTGTCTAAAACCTGATCGAATTCTGTCACTAAGGCGTTAAGCCAACCTGAGAGAGTAGACTGTTCTTCAGCAATCCGGTAGTATAGTAACCCGGTATGCGTATTGGAGAGAAAGTGTGTTAAGAAAAGATTACGATAATTAGTCCAGGGGTATAGCAACACAACTTTCTTTCCCGCAGAACGCTGCTGGAAAGTCTCGAATGACATCTTAGTGATTTCTTGAGAAACCATTGTTTTACCTGGTTGGCCTTTCGCGCGCGGCTTTGATTGTGACTTATCAAGACGCTATCGGATGCTACCAGTTGTGTAAACATCTAAATAATAGCGTTATTTCAATAATGATGATAACGGAAATTATTTGAAATGTCAATGCTTGTTATTTCGTTTTTCATACCTAATAGTGACAGGCATCAATGACTAAATTGTTGAGTCGTTGCTAAATTCACTAGAAAGTATATAGGATATTGTCACTAAAATCACGCTTGCCGATCTTACTAAGCTTGCAAACGATTTTGTTAGGGATGCTTATTGTGTCAATGTGGTACCCATCCCCGACAAGAGATCGTTATGTTTGGATATTCATACTATATATTCCGATTTTAGTAGCCCGTGCGATTGTTCATAAACGCTTGCTAACCGTTACGCGGATCGACATTATTTGGGGGATTTTATTTATATTAGGAATCTCTAATATTTATTTAGCTCCTTATACCAGGGGCTTTATAATCCTCGCAAGGCCCTTACTTGGCATCGCAATTTATTTTTCAATAATTGAGATGGCTCGTGAGCAGCAACGCATTGATCGCGCTGTTAATTATATCACCGTGATAGCCATCCTCGTCGGTGTATTAGCGTTGTTCGGTACTCAATGGAATGAAAAGTCATTTCAATTTGAACCATTTTTGAATGTTTTGCCAACATTAGAAAATTTACCTGTACCGCCAGATACAGGCTTGAGCTTCAACGCCAATGAAATTGCTGGTGCGATTGCCTACCTCCTCCCTATCATGGCCGGCATCGCGGTGTATCGATGGCGTATGAAACTCCCTCGCATCGGCGTCACTATTGCCTTTGTCCTGTTATTTTTGTCGCTGTTCCTGGGGCAGAGTCGGTTGACAATTATCGGCGTGCTGGTGACACTGGCGATGATTATTGTTCTGCTCATCCCACGCGGCAGGTGGAAATTTGCTGCCTGGGCGGCGCTGTTGTTGGTGACGCTGCTGGAAGGCTTCATCATTTATAACCCGGTCAGCCGTTCGGAACTGGCGGAACGGGATGAGGACAGTTTTAGTGGGCGGTTTAATATCTGGTCTAGCGCGCTGTCCATTGTTCGGGATTATCCATTTACAGGCGTCGGCATGAATATGTTCAGGGATCGACGGGTACTGGAGCAGTATCCCGTGCCGCGTTGGTATCCTTCGCCAGGAGCGACGCGCATCCTGCCACACACCCACAATGAGCTGTTACAGATCGCAACGGATTTAGGGATACCCGGCCTCATCGTTTTTATTGCGATTCACGTTGGCGCTGTTTATGTTGCCATCGAGACCTGGCGACAGGGTGATGAATATGCCAGAGCGGTCAGCGTGTCGGCGTTTGGCGGGCTGTTGGCTCATGCTTTATTTGGGGTCGGGGATGCCATAACGCTGTGGGATCGTTTCGCATTTTTATTCTGGATAGCACTGGGTTTACTGCGTGCTCAGCACTTATTAACGACTCGCTTTAGGGAAAATTTGTAAACTTATAGTTTTTTCAACCAGACTTCCATGTTATATTTTGAAGGAGGGTCGAAAAATTTCATCTGACATATCGAGAACGTATGCGCCGAGTCTTCTTTACCGCTTCAGGCGGTGATAAAGCGTCAGTTTTTAAGGCAACCTTACAGGATTATTTACTTTTTCTGGCGGGATTTATACCGCTTTGTGCTGGTTTAGGTCTTTTCCTTCGAAACCCCTCTATCCATTTTGAACCGACTATTCTCGCTATCTGGTTAATTTCACTGGCCATGTTCGTGCTGGCGGACATCGTGTCAGGCGCTTTGGAGAATGGTTTATGGGCTGGCTACCTCAACCTGTCGGCAGCAGTCGTCTGGCTGGAATTTAACCTCACGGCAGCGCTTGCCCTGGTGATTGCCGGAGCGCTCATCACTATTCCCATACGGCTCTATCTCCGAGGCCCTCTCAAATTATTTGGCGGGACGCGCTCACAAGCTGTCAAGTTGGGTTGGAACAGAATCGCAATTTCTGGCCTGTCCATTTTAGTGACCGCGATTGTTTATGAACTGCTTGGCGGCGAAATTCCGCTGGCGAGTTTTGATCTTCCGGTTTTACTGCTGGTTTTGATGGCGCTGTTGGTAGGTTTCATCTGTACACAGCTTTGCGGTGTTTTGCTGGTGCGCAACTCCGCATCGGCGAAGCCCTTCTTTTTAAATTGGCAGCATATGGGCCAGGAAATCCTGATTCTGCTGCTGATTATCGCTTTCCCCATGATTATTGATAAAGCGGGGTTGGGTGTTTTCGCGGTGATTATGGGACTTCTCGCGATTCAGTCGCTGCGTTTTCACAATGTGGATGCTATTGACCAATCGCTCGTCCGGCGTGTCGAGGAACTTTCGCTGCTGAACAATATCGGTCAGGTGACGGCCTCGAATCTTGAATTGGACGATGTGCTGTTCAACATCTACGTTCAAGTTGCTCGCCTCATGCGTGTCTCGGTTTTTTACATTGCTCTGTATGACCGGGGGCAGGATATGCTCGACTACCGTTTGGTGGTCGCAGGGGGGCAGCGAATCAATTGGCCTGCTCGAAAGCTGCGCGATGGCGCGACGGAACGGGTTATCCGAACCAAAAAAATGCTGCGGATTACGGCAAGTGACCGCACCAAATTTGCTGATCTGGGTGTTTTTACACCGACTTCGCATTATGTGATGTTTGTCGGACTTCCGCTGCTGGTTGGCGACGAAGTGTTGGGCGTCATGGCGGTGTTGAGCGATGAAAGCGAAGAAGCCTTTGGCAGTAATGAGATCAATATTTTACAAACGATTGCCAATCAGGCAGGTTTAGCGGTTCGCAATGCCATGCTCTTTACCCAGCGCACGGAACTGGTCGAAAACCTTTCGCGCATTAATGATGTCGTTCATCAAGGGCTTTCCAGCGTAGATCGCGAAACGGCGTTGGTTGTGGCTTGCCAGACGGCAATGGCAATCACAAAGGCGCAGAAGGCAGGCTTATTTTTATTTGATGCCGAAAAATCGCGTTTCGATCTGGCGGCACAGATCGGCATGACCCCGGCGTTCAAAGCAGCCAATGAAACCGTCCTGTATCAGTCCGAGCGTTACGCGATGGGAGCGCGCGTCGTTGGCAACACGGACGATGATCCTCGCCTGACTGAATTTGCGAAGCAGGGAGAATTTCGCGCATTTGTTGAAATGCCGCTGTTTTCCAGTAACAATCTCATTTCGGGGCTGCTGACGGTTTATCACAATCAACCTAATTATTATCGACAGGTCGAACTCGATTTGCTGGAAGTGCTGGCAAATCAGGTACGCGCGGTCTTTGATAACACGCAGTTGTTCCAGGTGCTTGAATTATATGCCTACGAAATGGCCCAGTTGGTACACCTGTCGCGCATTTCGACTGCCAGCCTTGAATCCGATAAAGTGGTCGGCAACATCGCGGATATTCTGCGTCAGATGATGAACGTCAACCGTGTGATTATCACTTTAATTGACGCCGAGGAACAGCGTGTGCGCGTACTGGCGACAGTCGTTGATGGAGACGCGCAGACATCCAGCCTTCACAATTTGCCACTGGAGAAATTACCAGAACTCCAAAATCTTACGCACCAGAAAGCGCCTACGACCAATGCTTTCTATCATGGAAGTGACACACTTTCCCCGGAACTGCGATCCTTGATGGCGCAGGATGAAGAAGAATCACTGGCGCTCATCCCCATCATGACCAACGGTGTACTGGTTGGTGCGCTCATCATGGGCAGCCGGAGCGAACGCCATTTTTCCCATCATGAATGGCAGTTTGTGGAGATGGCTGCAAACCAGATCGCCGCACAAATTAAGAATGTGCAGCTTCATGAACAAACGCAGCGTCAACTGAAGCAGCGATTGGATCAGGTTTCGCTGGTCGAAGATATTGCCAAGCAAGTTTCCAGTTCGCTCGACTTTAACCAGATCATCAGCAATGTATTGGAAGCGGCAGCCCGCGCAACCCAGGCCGATCTGGTGCTTTTAGCGCTGCTGACCGACGCTGAGCAATTCTGGGTAATCGTGCAGCATTATAAGGATGGGCAAGTCTATAAAAGTTATTCTTCGCGCTCAAAAGATCAAGGCGTTGTGGGCGAAGTTGTGCGTACCGGAAAGACAATTTTGCTGCGGGACAACAGCACATCCTCAACCTATTACACGGATACGCCGGGTGTTTATCATTCATCGCTGGCTGTGCCGCTGGTGAGGGGCGATAAAATAATCGGCGCGCTCAATATCGAAAGTGTGCATGAAAATTTCTTTAACGAAGATCAAGCCAGCTTCTTGAATAATCTTGCCAGCCACGCCGTTATTAGTATTGAGAACGCGCGTTTTCTGGAAGAACGCCAGCAAGAGATTGAAATGCTCAACAGCTTGCGACTGCTTTCGCTGTGGCTGGCAAGTGCCGACGATATTCGTTCTGTCGGGCAGGCGGTACTCAAGACCGGCCTTGAGTTAATGACTGGACAGGGTGGTATTGTTTTTCTATACGATGCCGAGGGTGGCGATCACCTGACAGTTGTTGACAAGTTATGGTCGGATGATCGCGATAATTTCCAGATTCCGCTGAATGTAGCCTATCGTGTTGCCCGCAGTGGACGGCTTGAAATTGTCGAGGACATTACCCAGAACGGCACGGCAGAGATTGAAAGCTTTAAAAGTCTGATCGCGATTCCCCTGAAACGCGGTAATCACGTCCACTCGGTGCTGGTGGTCGCTTTCGCCAGCCGGCGCGTGTTCCAGGATCGTGATCTCAACACCATCGATTTACTGGCGAGTCAGGCTGTTGGACATCTGGAAAATGCGACGCTGCATGAACGCATTCGCACCGCCAGCGATCAGATGCAGGCGATTCTGGACTCGACCCGTGATGGAATGATCCTGCTGGATAGTGAATTCTGCCTGATTCAAAGCAACTCATCGGCGGAGCGTTTACTCGGCATCCATCTCACCGATTACATCGGGCATTATTTCCCCGATACGCTGCTGAAGCACATTGAGGACGAGCGCGACAGCGGCTATTCTAATGAAGAAGTTCAAAAGATGGCGCGTATTCTGCGCCTGGAACCCCAGCTCAATACACAGCGCCATTTTCAACATATCGTCGGCAACCAGATGAAATATATCGAGGAGATTGGCTCACCTGTTATTGACGATGAAAACAAAATCGCCGGACGCCTGCTGGTGCTGCGTGATGTCACTGAAGAAAAAGAATTGGAAGAAAATCGCGAACTTTTGACCAAAATGATGGTGCATGACCTGCGCGGCCCGCTGGCGGCAATTATCAGCGGCTTACAGCTTGCGCTGCCATCGGTTGGTGTTGAAAATCAGCGGGATGAGGCCAAGGCCTTAATACAGTCATCGTATAAGAGCGCAAATCGACTGATGGGGCTGGTCAACAGTCTGCTAGAAATCGCGGCACTCGATGGTACGCAGATGCGTCTCGATTTAAACCCCATATCGCTTGCCACGTTGGTTGAAACGGCGCATTCCACACTGGAAAGCTCAATTCAACAGGCTGATCTGACACTGGATATTCAAATTCCTGATGACTTGCCGATGGTCAAGGTCGATAAAGACAAAATCGAGCGTGTGCTCATTAACCTGATGGATAATGCCACACGCTATACCCCCGCATCTGGCACGATACTCATCAGCGCGGAAGTTATTGACCATCAGGTGATGGTCAAAATTGCTGACAGCGGCCCCGGCATCCCCCGCCAGGAACGCAGCCGAATTTTTGAAAAATTCCGTCGCATCAAAGGCCAGAATCCACTGCGTGGCAGCCAGGGAAGTGGGCTGGGTTTGACCTTCTGTAAGCTGGCAATCGAAGCGCATGGCGGGCGAATCAAAGTCGAAGATGAAAGCCCACTTTCGGGAGCCTGCTTCTCCTTAACACTTCCCATTGCATAATTGTTATATCCTGTAATGTAACAGTTCAATTTATTGATATTGGATATATTGATTTCCTATGAATCGATTATCTGCTGCCCAATGGCCCTTGGCTTTTTTAGGTGTCGCTGTTCTGGCTCTGAGTCTGCTCCATACACCGCTCTCGCTGCTCACTGTCTCTGCGGGTGTCTTTGTGGCGTTAATGATCGGCTACAACATCAGCCAGATGCGCGCACTGCTTCGACATCAGCGTTTTGAACTCGAATCACTGACGGGGGTCAGCAAGCAGCTTTATGACCAGCAGGTGGCGCGTTCTCAACAGTTAGGCACGCTCAACAAAGTGCTGCTGCTGCTCACTGAAACGCTCTCACCCGACAATGTACTGGATACCGTGATCTCGTCGGCATCGGCTGTTTCTGAGGCGACGGCGATAGCGGTCTATCTTTTTGAAGAAGACGGCGAACTGAAGCTGATCCGATGTGCAGGTTTGAGCGATGCGTTTGCCAACGATCCGCCGAAGCCGCTGTTAAGTGTCAGCCAGGAGCAGCTTTCCGCTGACGATTCGAAAGTAATTGTCAAAAATGTTGACCGTGACAGCCGCACGGAGCATTTGCGCGATGTGATGAAGCGAGAGGGTAAATCCGGCTGGATTGAACTCCCGCTACGTGTGCTGGGGCGTGGTTTGGGGCTGATCGTGGTTTATTTTGATACGCCTCAAGCGGTCAGCGAGGAAAGCGTGGAGCTGCTGCGCACATTTGCGAACCAGGCCGCCCAGGCGATCCAGAATGCCGATTTATATGTCGGGACGTATCGCCGTGCAACCCTGGCGCGTGACCGGATGCAGGCTATTCTTGATACGATGACTGAGGGCCTTGTTCTGGTGGATCGTCAGGGGAGTATTGCGCTGGCGAATCCAGGGCTGGATTTAATCGACCTGGACAATCACAAGCTGAGCGGGAGTGCCCTTACCGATCTGCTGAACAATGCGCAGCTCAACCTCCTCGAAAAAATGGGTTATGAATCCGAAGCTGAAATTTCAGCGCTGCTGGACTGGTTGAAAACCCCATATGAACCGCTGCAACTCCGTGTCGCGTCGTATGCCGTGATCCATAATAATAAGAAGTGGTTTATCCGCCGTGAAGCTATCCCTGTTCATGATGAAGATGGCGGCGTCATCGGAATGCTGCTGGTGTTTTATAATGAAACGGAGCAGCGCGAATTGGAGCAGGCGCGCGAGAACTTTTCACGCATGGTTGTACATGATCTACGCAGCCCGCTCACAGCCGTTACCAGCAGTATTATGCTTTTGACGGAGATGATCCCTCCAGAGAGTGAATTTAACCGGGTCGTGAACCGTACTGCGAAAGCCAGCCAGCGCGCTATCCGAAAACTCCTGAATCGCGTTGATTCACTGCTGGACATCGCGCGGATGCAAAGCGGCGATATGAAGCTGGATATTGAAGCGGCTGCGCTGGCGAAGCTGGTGGATAATGCTTGCGCCGAATTGTACCCGCTGGCAAGTGAACTGCATGTGACCTTTAAGACAGAGGTTGCCGACAGCCCTATGCTTGAAGTCGATGTCGATAAAATTGAGCGCGTTTTGCTCAATCTGGTCGATAATGCCCTGAAATTCAGCCCCGTCGGCAGCGAAATTGTTGTCCGCGCTCAATATGATGGTGGCAGCTACGTGCGTATCGACGTGGTTGATCGCGGATCGGGCATCCCTGAAATCCATCGTCAGACCATTTTTGATAGTTTTGTGCAGATCAAAGATCAGCGAGGGCTGCGTCGCGGCAGCGGCTTGGGGTTGACCTTCTGTAAGCTGGCGATTGAAGCGCACGGCGGGCAAATCTGGATTGAAGAAAATTCACTCGGCGGCAGCATTTTCTCATTTACGCTGCCAACCGCCCAAAACAAAAAGTCGATTCAAGATGAATCGACTCAGATGTCTAGGTTAAGTTTAGATTCTGATGAGAATTAGCTCTCGACAATCGTCAGCGACTCGATTTTGTCGCCCTGGCGGATGGCGTTGACGACTTTCTGACCATCGCCTGTCACTTTACCAAAAACCGCATGTTTCCCGTTGAGATGGGGCTGGGCGGAATGGGTAATGAAGAATTGTGAGCCGTTGGTATTGCGGCCTGCGTTCGCCATGCTCAACACCCCAGGCCCATCGTGCTTCAAGGTCAACGCTGATGCCTCGTCATTCCATTTATAACCTGGGCCACCTGTGCCTGTCCCGGTTGGATCACCCCCCTGAATCATGAAATCGCCGATTACGCGATGGAATACAATGCCATCATAAAAGCCTTCACGCGCCAGGAAAACAAAATTATTGACGGTAACAGGCGCTTCTTTGGCGTGCAGCTTAATGTCAAATTCGCCCTTGTTGGTCTTAAAGCGCGCCGTGTACGACTTCGTGGGGTCGATCTGCATTGCGGGTGCGGCGTTGTACGATTTAGCCATGAAAAAACTCCTTTTGTTGATTGTAAAAGAAGCATAGCAGAAGATTGAGAGAGTGGGAAAGGGGAAGTTAGGATCGTAATTTTCATCTCCTGTATTTCATTGTATGATTAAGGAATAATATTATGAGTCGGCATGTTTGTCTTGATGGCATCGTCTGAACAGCGATATTTGTGAATTTTGTCAAAATTTGCGGTTAGAATTTCAAACTCTTTATGGCAAGAATCGTAAGTGTGACTGATAATGTTTATTAATGAAAGCTTGATGTCTTATGTCTTATAATTAAGATATTGTCTCAAGCCATTAACGACATCCAGGCAGCACGTTTCTTTTCGCTAACCAAAGTTTATGCTGCTGACGCTTGATTCATGCTATTGTTAGGAGTGTGCGCTCATGCCGAGAGTGCTGTATATAGACGACAATCACGATAATCGCATGTTGGTACGCCGAATATTGATGGCTTCCGATTTTGACTTTGAATTTGAAGAAGCCGACACAGGGCATCTTGGGATCGAAATGGCGACGAACAACCCGCCCGATTTGATCCTGATGGACATCAGTATGCCCGATATGGATGGGCTGACAGCGACGAAAATCATTCGCAATACACCGGAGTTGAATCACGTCCCTGTGGTTGCTTTAACAGCTAACGCCATGCAAGGGGATCGTGAACGAACGCTTCAGGCAGGCTGCGATGGTTACATCCGTAAACCTGTGGATGTGGACAAATTGCCGGAAGAAATATTTAATTATCTGGGGAGTCGTCGTCAATGAATGACGTTCAAAATTCGAAATCAACAGCGCCGATTGAACCCGGTGAAGCGCATGTGCTGGTCGTTGAAGACAATGTACCCAATTTTGTGCTGATTGCGCGCATGTTGGCGTTCATGGGCGTTCAGCGATGCGAATGGAAAACGTCCGGCTGGCAGGTGGTGCAGTTTGCCGATACGCTGCCCCGCATTGACTTGATTCTCATGGACATTCGCCTGCCCTATGAAGATGGATACCAGGCACTCCAAAAAGTGCGCGCCAATCCTCGACTGCGCGACACCGTAGTTTGTGCCGTTACCGCAGAAGCCAGCGAAGACCAGATGCGCCGCGCCAAAAAGGCTGGTTTTAACGGCTTTTTAGGTAAACCCCTTGACCCTGACCGTTTTCCAACGCAGATTCGCCGCCTCCTGGCTGGCGAAGAAGTGTGGGAATGGAAATAGTTCAATCATACGCTAAACCAGGAGTCTGCCAATATGAATATCGCGCCAGACCTGGATAAAATCCTCGATCTGATGGGCATTCTCGATCAGGGAGTGCAGGCTGGTTCACCGCTGGACTCGTTGTTGGGCGAGGCGCTCCCGGCTGTGATAACTGCTTTGCCTTCGGCGAAGGCTGCTCGTGTTTATCGCCTGGACGCCGAAAAAAACCTTCTGCATCCCATCATTGGGAGCGATCTAAGCGTTCAAATCCACCCCGACGATTTTTACAGCCAGGCCTTAAAATCGAAACTGCCTATCTACGATAAAGATCGTGCGTTGTGGGCTGTGCCGCTTTATACCAACCAAGCGACTATCGGCATATTTGAAATTGAAATGGATTCGGATGAAGCCTCACAGTCGGAAATGATTCGCTGGCTGCGCTTGTTGGCGGATCGAATCGGCATGGCAATGAACACGTGCAAACTATTACAGGATTCGCGGGTCGCGCGTGAGATCGCCGATCACCTGGTCGTTTCCAGCCGCCTGGTCATGAGCGCCGACCATTACAGCGACATGGTGCAGGCTGCCGTTTACACCATTGCCCAGAACATGGCAGGCGTGGCGATTACGCTTTTCGACAGCCCGCTGGACTCGGTTGTGCATCCTCACACCCGTGCTGTAGTCGCGATGGGTGTACCCGAAGGCCCCATGGATGTCGAAAAAATTGAGCACACCATTGATCTGCCCGATGAAGCAGAGCTTAAAAGCCTGTGGCGCGGGCAGCCGGTCATCGTGCAGAAATTTGAGGCAAGTGGTTTTGCTTTGTCCGTGAAGGCTTACGAGGAAATTTCGCACAACAAAATTACGTGGCTGGCGGCCTTCGGTTTGCGCGCCGCCGATCAGGTATTGGGAACGCTGGAGATTCTGCATACGCAGGATTATCAACTTTTGCCGGAAGAAATTGACGCCTATACTACCCTGGCTGACCAGATAGGTGTCTCGGTACGCAACCAGCAGCTTCTCCGCCAGACAACCGAGAGCCTGGACGAAATCAAAACGCTCTATCAGGTCAACAGCGCGATGATCGGCGCTCAGGATACGCTTGATGTGCTGCGGGCGCTGCGGATTCTCGCCCCGGATGCCAACACGATTTCCGATGTCATATTTGAATACGACAATCAGCAGCAGATCAAAGAGATGGTTATCAAATATGTCATTGACCGAAATGATGAGCAGGTTATCCACACACCCCTGCTTGAGGGACGCCCGGAAGAAGTGCGTACCATCATGCGGCGCTATTGGCAGAAAATGAAGCTGGATCTGTTGATTATCGAGGATATTTCCAGGCCGCCGTCCAACGTTCTGCCGCTGATGTTCAGCGCGACAAAAAATCAGGATGTTGGAAGCAGCATTATGATCCCGGTTTACGAGCGTGGCAGTCTTAGCGATTTAATCACCATCACTTTTGACAGCCCACTGGTGTTTGATGCCAAAATGCGGCGGCTTTACACCGCACTGCGTGATCAGATCAGTATTGTGCTGCAAAGCCAGCATCTTTTACAGGAATCGCAGGTTGTTGCGGCTCAATTGGGCAGCCAGGTGAGCATTCTCCAAACGCTGAACCGCATGGCGTCGATGATCGGAACAACTCGCGATGAAAAACAGCTTCTCGACGAGACGACTCAAGCGCTGGTGCAGACGATCAGCGCTGATTACTGCCGGGTGTTGATGCTTGATCCTTCGGGTCAAACAGCCATAATCGCCAGCGAATACCCCGATGATGGCTCGGTTGGAAGCCGTTTTGATGTTGCCCGGATGCCGTTTTACGACCAGATGCGTTCCGGTCAGAGCGAACCTATCATCGTAAAAGCCGTCGAAGATGATCACGCGCGCGGCATTCATTCGACGCTGATTCTGCCGCTGATGCTTCATGGGCGATTTATTGGCTCTGTTGATCTCAACATGCGCAAGGCAGATCGCGACTGGACGGCCTCCGTGATCGACACCGCCCGCACCATTACCTCCGAAGTCGTCGTCGGGTTGCAGAATATTCGCCTGCTGAACGAAGCCCAGCGGCAGGCGGAACGGTTGCAACGCGCTAACACCTTCGGACAATCGCTGCAATCGACACTGGATTTGACCGTTATTCTGGAAACCGCGCTCACTGAGACGGGGTATGTCCTGCCTATTGATCGCATGAGTATTGCCTTGGTGGGGGATGAAGATGGGGTTCTGCGCACCATCGCCATGTACGCAAATGGTGAAAATTACATTACCCTATCAAACGGCGCGCCCGTTCTGAATCCAGGCTCGATCATTGGGCGCACCTGGGAGCGGGAAGAATTCCTCTACATCGCCGATACGATGCAGGAAGCGGGTAGTGTCGAAATACCTGAAGTGCGTTCACTCATGATTATGCCGATGATTCTCGGTACGCAGTCGCTTGGAATCGTGACAGTGGGATGTGAACGACCTCATGCGTACTCTGAAACGGATGTCGCCGTATTTCGCCAGATGGCGGGCCAGCTTGCGGCGGCTGTTGAAAACGCAGCAGCATTCGCCCGCAGCCAGCGAATTGCCAAGAATGAGGGTCTGGTCAACGATATTTCTGCGCAGCTTCAGCAGCAGATCGATATTCAAAGTATGCTGAATGTAGCAGCTAATGAACTGGGGCGTGCGTTAGGTGCGCGTCGTGCGCGGATCAGACTGGGTACGCGAGACACGAATGAGAATTAGCGGAGAATCAATATGAAGCGTTGGATGGACTGGTTATACGACACTTCGCGCTATCCGGGGCTGCTGGACAAAGACCGCGCACGCACCATCTATGGCTTTACGTCGATCATCGTCGTACTCGTGATCTTTTTCGTGGTCATTTATCGCAACTCGCTGGTTGGCCCCGATGTCACGCAAGAAATTAGCTCCGGTGCCTTGCTGATTTTTTACCTCGGCGCTTTTCTCGGCCTTAATATTCTGAGCATCGTACTGCTGCGAACGGGTCACATTGATGCGGCGTCGGCTGCTCTGGTCATTGGTTGTGGATTAAGTTTGGGGTTTGGAACTGCCGAGCGCGGCATGTACTCTCCACTTTCCGGCATGATTTTGTTGATTTTAATCGTCCTGGGCGGACTCCTGCTGCAAGTTCGCGGTCTCGTTTTGAGCTTTGTGCTGACGCTGCTGGCCTTCATCTTTGGCTTGAGCGTTCGTGCCAATGTGCCACCGCCTCAAACTGCGGAAAGCGCAACTGATTTCATTACTGGAACGATTCTGATGCTGGCTTTTGTCGGCTTAATTTATTTATTTCTGCGTTTTTCCCGTCTGAGCCGTGAAGAAGGACTGAACCTGACACTTCAGGAACGGCTGAAATTATCGGAGATCACGACGCAAATCACCCAGCGTATTTCCAGCCGTATGGCGCTGGCAGAAGTTCTGAATAACGCTATTGACCAGATTATTATCAGCTACCCGGATATTTATCATGCTCAGATTTTTCTGGTGGACGGCAGCGGTCAGAAAGCTCGTCTTTCCGCCAGCACAGGCGAGGTCGGTAGAGTGTTGTTGGAGCGCCAGCACAGCCTGGATGTCGGCAGCCAGAGCGTGATCGGCAGGGTTACATTGCATGGCGCGCCCATCGTCGCCCGCGCAGGCTCATCGGAAACGGTTCATCGCCGGAACGAATTTTTACCGGATACGGTTGTAGAAGCGGCCTTTCCGTTGCGAATCGGCAAAACGATTATCGGCGCGCTGGATTTGCAGAGCAAAACCACCTCCGCTTTTCAGGATCGTGATCTGCCCGTTTTCCAAACCTTAGCTGACCATCTCGCCATCTCAATTGACAATGCCCGACTGTTTGAGGAAACCGAACAGCGTTTGGAAGAAAATCGCCACCTGGTCGAACAATCCCGCAGCGCCTTGCGGGAGGTTGAACGGCTTAACCGACGCCTGACCGGACATGCGTGGTCAGAATTTTTGCGTGACCAACCGGAAAACATGGGACTGAGTATTGATTTTGGCGACGAAGCGATCACTCAAAAAGTCGAATGGACTCCTGGGCTGGAGGGTGCCGTCAAAAGTAACCAGCTTGTGCATCAGAAACAGGATCAACAGCGGGTGATTGCTGCGCCGCTGCGTGTGCGCGGTCAGGTGATTGGCGCAATGGAATTCGAACTGGATGAAGATGGCAACCTTTCGCCAGAAGATATTGATCTGGTGGAGGAAATCAGTGAACGTTTTGGTCTGGCGGTAGAAAATGCGCGCCTCTACGAGCAAAGCCAGCGTTCGGCTCAACGTGAAGCGCTGATTAACGAAATCGCAGGCCGTTTGCAATCGACCAACAACGTAGAAACAACGCTGAACGAAGCGGCAGAAAGCCTGAGAAGGACCTTAAAAGCCAATAAAGTTGCTATCCGGCTTGGGTCGCCGCCAGCCAGCAACGGTGGAAAGGGGAGTGGACAATGAACTGGCTTTACAGACTCACCACCCCATCGCTGGAAAATGATCTCTTTACGCGGCTGCGTATCCGATTTATCCAGACGTTGGCAATCACGGGCATTATAATTTCGGTGATCGGCTGCATTTACATGATTTTGAATGGAGCGCCCGCGTTTCCAGTGGCGACGACCATCATTTTTTTTCTGATCAGCGCTGGTTTGCTCATATTGGTCAACCGCCGTTACGTGATGCTGGCGGCAGTGCTGCTTGTCGGGCTTTTTGTCATCTCCAGCCTGATTTCGCAAGGGCCGTTTATTCTTATGGCGACCCTGGCGCTGGTTTCAGCGTCAACTCTGGTTGGTGTGCCGATTTATGTCCTCACGAACGTTATCGTCTTTGGCACTTATGTTTACAATCTGATACAAACGCCGCTTAACCCCGATGGCAGTATTTCAGAAACGGGCAGCCGAGGCCTGATTATTTTATTCGCGTTGATCGTGGTCAGCAGTACCACCCGCTATTTTGTCGATACCGCGCAAAAAGCCGTTCAAAGCGCGCGCCGCAATGCCTTTCTGCTGCAATCAACGGCTGAAATCGGGCAGATTGCTTCCACACTTCTCGACTTAAACCAGATTTTGAACCGTTCAGCCGAATTGATTCGAGATCGTTTCGCCTATTATCATGTCCAGATTTACCTGATTGATCTCGACGAAGAGCAGGCAGTCTTGGCTGCGGCAACGGCTGATGAGGGGCGTCAGTTAATTGCCAATCGACACAAAGTCGCGGTTGGCTCCGCTACCTTAATCGGGCGCGCGATTCAATCTGCACAGCCGGTAGTTGTGCGCGATAAGGATTTACTGTTCCAGCGCAATCCGCTGCTCCCACTGACTCATACCGAGGCTGCGCTGCCTATTTTTGAAGGCAATCAGGTCATCGGTATTTTGAATGCGCAAAGCGCCCGCTACGATGTGTTTCAGACCGAAGATATTCAAGCGTTACAGACGACTACCAGCTTGTTGGCGACTGCCATCCGTAATGCGCGGTTGTTCGAGGCGCAAAATAAGAATGTGCAGGAAAAGCAGCGCATTCTCTTTGATGCCGAAGCCAACCTGCGCGAAATTCAGCGCCTCAATCAGCAGCTTACAAAATCGGGTTGGAGCGAATATCTGGAACAGCCAAGCGCCACCAGCGGCGTGACTCTGGGTGAAAACAGGGCTGCTTCCGATGCCGAGTGGACGGATACCTTGATTCAAGCCAGCAAAAATCGCCGCCCTGTGGTCGAGGAAATAAACGGCAGATCAGCAGTCGTCGCCGTCCCGGTTGTCCTGCGTGGTGAGGTGATCGGCGCGATTGAAGTTGAGCCGGGTGAAGAAGTTGAAGCGGGGAATACGCTCGAAATGATGCAGGCGGTTGCGCAGCGTTTGGCGATCAGCCTGGATAACGCCCGCCTGTTTGAAGAAGCCCAGGCTGCAACCGCCCAGGAGCTGCGCATCAACCAGATCGTGACCCGCTATCAATCTGCCAACAGCGTTGATGATCTTCTGCGGATTACACTCACAGAACTGACTCAAACGTTAGGCGCAGAACGCGGCGCGATCCGGCTGGGAAATGTCGATTCTGAAATTCATCAAAACGGAACCAACGGAACCAACGGAATCAATGGAACTCATGGAACCAACGGAGCTGCGCAATGATAAATCTGATTCGCGGCTGGATAGTACGAATCGAGAGACAATACCTTAACCCGGTTGATGGTCAGCGCGCCATTGGCCTGACCATCATGAATCTGGCGATAGTGATGGGCTGGGTTGTAACAGCAGTCGTCACGGTTATTTTACCACTCGTGCGTGGTGATGGACTTTCTACAGCGATTCTCGTGCTGCATGGGGTGGTTTTAGGCATCAGCTTTGCCACACAGCGCTTTATTCTCAATGGCAATTTGAGACTCGCCATCTGGACTACGATTATCTTCCTGAGTGTCAGTGTTTTTGCGATCAATTTTGAGTCGATTCACGCCGTTACAATGGTCGGCCTTCTAGTTCCGGTGATTGCCGCTGGATTGCTTCTTGACCGCCGCGAACTTGGGTTTGCAATTGTTCTCATCGCCATCGGCATAACCGTGAGCGCCATTAACCAGACCCAGTTAAGCCAACCGCGCCAGATTATCCTGGCGGACGAAGTTACTAATGATGCGCTCATCGTGATTATCGCGCTTGGGGCAGCAGCCGGTATCCTCTACATTTTCAGTGGCAGCGCAGAACGTTTTGTGAACGACGCGCTTCTCAGTATTGGTCGCTACGATCAGCTTTCCGAATTTAGCGATCAGTTGGATCAGTCACCCGATGATAATACGCTTTTTGGGCGGGTCTCTGAACTGATCGTGGATAAAATGGTCTACACCTTCTCACAACTTCACCTCTACGATCTTGAGGGAAACTTAAACGGATACCGCCGCACGGGTATGGGAACGCGCCATGCTGTCAGCCGCACGGATTCCGGCAGCGACACAGCGATTGGTCAGGCGATCCGCCAGCAGGAAATGATTCTCGTCTCGCTGCAAGATTCCGCCGCCCGTCGCAGCCATCTCCTGCCGTCATCGACCTACGGCATTATTGTCCCACTGCTGTATAACAAAAAAGTGATTGGCGTCCTGGATGTTCAGAGTAATCTGGCGCGTTCCCCGTTTAACCGGGGCGAGATTGTGCTGCTGAAGCTGATCGGCAGAAAATTTGCGACGGCTTTTATGCACCTGCGAGAATTTAATAACCTGCGATTGATGATCCAGGAACATGATAGGATGAATGCACGTCTGCGCGATCAGATTACCGACCTGCGCCGGACGGCTGACGAGATTATCGGCAGTGAATGGAGCGCTTATCTGGAAGGGCGCAGTAAAGATGCTTATGGCTTTGACCTTAAGCGAGGGGATTCGACCTTAGTTTCGGCTGCTGATCTTCCGGCTGAACTGCGTCCCGCGCTGGAAAGCGGCGAAACCGTCGTCGAAACGACAGCTAATGGTCAAATTATCAATGTGCCGATTATGCTGCGGAACGAAATTCTGGGCGCGATGGCATTTGCGCTGCCGCGAAATCAGATGGTGAGCGAACGCCAACTGGAAATGGCAAAAGTTGTTTCGGAGCGGTTGGCGCTGGCGCTGGAAAACGCGCGTCTGGTGGAGCAAAGTCAGAACCTGGCTTTGCGCGAACGTAAAGCGAGTGAGATCGCCAGCGTACTCATTGGGCAGCAGGAAGTTGACTCGCTGCTGGATATTGCGGCTCAAAATTTCAATGAGGCACTGGGGGCGGTCTATACGCACATCTACCTTGAGCCAGAGGCTTTTGCCTCCTTTAAGGAACGCCTATGAGCGAACGCATACGCAACCTGAGTATTTTTTCATGGCCTATCTGGGTCAAATTGTCGGTGAGTTTTGCAGTTGCGATTCTCGTGCCGCTCATCGTGCTTGCTTTTGTGGTCATCGGCGGTGTGCGTGAGATCGGTCAGCAGAACGTTGAAGACTATATCGCGGAAAGTGGTGCGCGTCAGCGTCAGGTGATTAGCACCGTATTCAACCAGGCACAGAACAATCTGAATACGTTTGTCGCTGGGCCAGAACAGCGAACCTTGCTGAATGCCTTGCCCGATTCTTCAGGGACACCTGCGAATCCGGTGAATAAGGTTCGGTTGCTAACCGCCTTGCAGGAAACATTGCTGAATACGGGTAGCGGGCTGTATGAAAAAATCGAATTTCTGGACGCGGATGGATTTTTGGTCGTCCAGGCATTTCCAGGCCGTGTTCAATCCTTGATTCCAACAGAAGATCGTTCTGATACTCCTGCTTACACGACAGGCTTAAATGCTGAGATTCAAAGCCTCGAACAGATTATGTCGGTGACAATCGAGGAGAATACACCAGTCATCGAGCTTATCAATCTGGTGCGTCCAGAAATGTATGCTGGGATCGTTCAACCGCCCGCTGGCTATTTGGTCGCACGGCTGAACAATCAGACGATGATCTACAACAACTTATCCACCAGCAGCGAATATCTGAACGCGCAAACCTTTTTGACCACGCTAGGTGGCATCGTCATCGGCCCGAATGGTCTGGAAAATGCTCAGACCCATCCCAACCTCAGCAATTCGATTCAGCGCGCGCTGATTGGCGAAAGCGGGATCGAAAATTTTGACTCTGGTGTGCAGAGTGTGCGCTATTATGCACCTATCCCCAACACCTCTTTTGTGTTTATCAGTGAAAGTCCGACGGACGCAGCCGGCGCGGAAATGGTCAATTACCTGTTCGCGCGTGGGTTCGCGGTGATGGTGGGCATTGTCTTTCTGGTGATTGTACTGGTGCTGTTTGTCACGCAATTGATTGCTCCGCCGCTGGTTCGGCTGCGCAGCGTCATTCAGGCGATGGCTGCGGGCAATTTTGATATGCCGATTGGCGAAGAGGACATTCGCCGCGCTGATGAAATTGGCCTGTTGACGGGAAGCGTCGCCGATATGCGCGACCATATCCAGCGCCTCGTTGCCGATCTGGAATCGCGCATTGCCGCCCGCGCCCGTGACGTAAGCACAACGCAGGAAATCAGCCGCTATGCCGCGACGCAGCGCGATTTGCAGCTTTTGATGAATCAGGTTGTCAATTTGATCGTCGAACGATTCCCCAATATTTATCATGCGCAGATTTTTCTGGTCGATACCGAGCGGCGTTATGCTGTCCTGCGGGCCAGCACGGGAGAACCCGGCAAAAAGCTGCTGGAACGTGGACATCGACTTGGTGTCGGCAGCGTCAGCGTGGTCGGTCAGGCCACCGATCAAGGGCAAGTGATGATCGCGCGCGATACGGAAACCAGCCGTGTGCATAAACGCAACGAACTTCTGCCGGATACACTGGCGGAACTGGCGATTCCGCTCCGCGTTGGCGAGGTCACATTTGGCGTACTCGACGTTCAAAGTAAACAAAGTGACACCTTTAGCGAAGATCAGATCAACGTTTTGCAAACACTGGCAGATCAGATCGCGGTTGCCATCGAAAATGCGCGCCTGTATCAGGAATCCATTGCACAGCTTGAAGAAATTGAGCGTGGTCGCAGCGCAGCAGTTCGCCAATCCTGGCGGGATTATATGAGCAGCCAGCGCTCCCAAATGCTCCAGAGTGAGGCAGGCAATCGCCCAACTAACCGCACCCTTTCCAAACTGCGGCAGGAAGCGGTGGAATCGGGTAGACCTGCTGTTGGAACGCTTTCAGATCGCAGCACCATTTCGTTCGCTGTCCCCATCCGTCTGCGAGGCCAGGTGTTGGGTGCCGTAGAATGGGAACTGCCGAAAGATGAGTTTGATAACAATAAAGTTCAACTGGCACAGGAATTGACGGATCGTTTGGCTGTCAGCCTGGAAAATGCGCGCCTTTTCCGCGAGAGCCAACGTGCCGCCGAGCGTGAACGTCTGGTAAACGACATCGCCTCGCGCTTGACGAGCCAGAATGATATTGACGAAATTTTACAAACTGCGGTGCGTGAAGTTGGTCAGGCGTTACGTTCGCCGCGTGTCAGCATCCGTCTGCATGAACTGAATGGGGTGGATAACCCTCCGAAAAACGGCAATGGACATTCGTAAAGAGAAATCACCATGTCGCTGAAAAATACTCCCCAGATTGATCGCGTTCAATCGATTCACAGTCAAATCACCCGCCGCATTTTTCCGGTTGTTTTGGTGGCGTTTCTCGCTATTGGCCTGATCGGAATGTTTACGATTCGCTCAAATGCGCGGGCCAGCCTGGGAAACAGCCATGAAGTGGTGCTTGCGGCGCTGGCTTCTCAGATTGACGTTGAGCTTAACCAAACCGCAGAAGATTTGCGGCCTCTGGTGAACGAAGTTGTTGTTCGCCAATTTGGGCTTTCTGCCGCTAACACGAGTTCGAGTCCGGCAAACCGGAACGATGTTCTCAATCTCTTTCTGCAAATTCTCAATACCCATCCAGGAAAATATCTCGCCATTCGTTATATCAACGCAGATGGCACTGTGCTGGCGCAAGCTGTCCGAACCCCGCAAGGAACAGCGACAGTCAGCGACTTACAGAACAGCCCGTCGTATCAGGAGAATGAGACTTTCCAGAGCACCGTTCGCTCTGCGCCGGGTGAGATAACGCTGGGACAAATCGCTTTGCGGGTTGAGGAAACTGGGCCAACCACAATTGTGCGGCCTGTGTTGCAATTTTCTGCGCCCGTTCGTTTTCTCGATACGCTGGATACGGTATTGGGCATCGTCCAGGTTGATGTGATCGTTGATGATCTTCTGGACGTGGTTAATCAGGCCAATCAGAACGAATTATATGAGACGGCTGGGCGGCGATTTATTCTTGAGAATAACTTCAACGGCTACATGGCGGACAGCGATGTAGACAATCCCCTTAATTTATTTGGCCTTGATCAGACCACCTCATCAGATGAAGAAGCGCGCGGGATGCGGACGAATCGCCCCGGCTCGGATATTGATTTTTATCTGTCGGCGAACCCTGGTGTACTGAATGTCGCTGAAAGTGGTAATTCGATCATTTCGGGCATGTTGATTACGACCTTCAATGCACCGGATATGCCCTGGCGTCTAGTGCTTGTTGACAATACACCACTGGCATTAAGCGACAGTAATACCCTATCGGCTATCGTTTTCCTGGTTTCTCTGGCGGTGGGTTTTGTGGTTGCGTTGGTCGTCAGCACCTACTTGCGCAATTCGTTGACACCGTTTGACCGTGCGACAGCGATGGTTCAGCAGCTTGCCCGTATGGATACCCCCGAACCCGCACCAGTCGGACAGGGTGACGACCTCACCCAATCGATTGGTCAGGTTGCCACCCGTTTGCAAAAGCTGAATAAATCGATGGAGGATCAGCGCCGCCGCCTGACACGCGATGTCGAAATTGCCGCCCGTATCAGCCGCGAAACCGCCCTGCTGAACGACCTTGATGGGCTGCTTAACCGTGTTATTAATCTGATCTGCGAGGAATATGGTTTCTATCATGCGCAGGTTTTTGTCGTGGACGATGTTGGCCTGAATGCAAATCTGGCCTACAGCCGCGGTGAAGCCGGACAAAAATTGTTGGCACAGGATCATAAAATTGCCGTCGGTTCTGAATCCACCATTGGCCTCACGACGGCACTTGGCAGACCCGTTATCGTCAACGACACCGCCGCCGAAACAGGCCGTCACACCTTTAACCCAATCCTCCCCGAAACACGCGCTGAAATGGCGCTGCCGCTGTTTATCGGTGAAAGGGTGATTGGCGCACTGGATATTCAAAGTACCACGCCTAATGTGTTTAAAGAAGGCGAACTTCAGGCATTCCAGCTTCTGGCTGACCAGATCGCCATCGCGATTTACAATGGTCGGCTGCTGATGCAGTCTGAAGAACGTGTCCATCAGATCGATTCGCTGAACCGTCAATTGACACGTACCGCCTGGGAGAAAACGCAGCAAACTTTTGCCCTGGATCGTGCCTATCACTATGACCTGCGCTCCATCCAGGAAGGCATTCCTGAAGCTACTCAGACGGAAGACGCAATCAGCCTCCCGATTCGTATTCGCGGTGAGGTCATTGGCTCACTTGACGTAGCCGCACCGGGAACTGAAGGATTTACGGATGGCGAACAGGCCATCTTGCGCGCGGTGACGGATCGTGTTGCGCTGGCGATTGAAAATGCGCGCTTGTTTCAGGAAACCGACCTCAGCCTGACTGAAACGTCCATTCTGTACGAAATGAGCCGCCGGATCAGCGAGGCCAACGAACTGGACGAGATCATCGAAGCGATTGTGCTTTCGGTGGTTCCCGATGCCAGCGGCGGGCAAATTCTTGAATTTGACGACTATTCGCTGGGGGGTTCACCGAGTTGGGCAACGATCACCGCGGATTGGTCGGCGACAGATCATCATGAGCAGCAGGTTTCGCCTGTTGGTACGCGCCTGAAGATGAGCGATCATGCGCTGCTGCGCAATATGAACAGCAGCGAAGTTGTCGCCATTGGCAATCTGGAAAAAGACCCACGCTTTGATTCTGCGCTCAAACAAGCCCTCAGCAGTGTGGAAATGGGCGCGATGGCGATTATCCCATTAAGTATGCGCGGTTTCTGGCGCGGCTTGATTATGGTTGAATTTGACACTCCTCGACAGTTTCGTGAGCAGGAAATCCGCCTTTACACCGCGCTGATCGATCAGGCGGGTGTCGCGGTTGATAACCGTCTGCTGCTGCATCAGACCGAAAAAACGCTCGATCTGCGTGAGCGCATGTATGCTGCCAGCCGAACTATTAACACGGCGCAGAGCATTCAAGACCTTGTGAATGCGGTGATGCTCACTTCTGATAATCCGCATTTGAATTTCGCGATGAGCCTGCTTGAAGGCCCGGCAACCAATAAAGGTTGGCCCAAGTATGAGCATCTGGTCGCCCGTTCGCAAAAAGGCATCATGAAAGAGCTGGATGAACTCTATGAACTTGCACTGGCATCCAACTCACCAATGCTCAATCGCGCCCCGGAAATTGTGCGCGACGAAAACCCCGATCAGCCAACCGATTATCCATTAATCGCGCGCATGAGAGCCAGCGGTGAACGCTATAACGCGATTTTCCCGCTGTTTGGGGCTACCCAGCCCATCGCCCTGTTTTATGTCACCTGCGATGACCTGTATGAGATGTCCGCAGAAGATTATGAGGTTTACTACGCGCTCACCGGGCAGATGAGTACCGTGCTGCAAAATCGTCGCCTGCTGCAACAGGCTGAAAGTGAGCGACAGAAACTTAGCTCGATTCTGGATACGCTGCCCGCTGGTGTGTTGGTGCTGGACGCGCAAACTTTCCTTCCGGCGCAGGCCAACAGCCAGATCGAGACTTTGCTGGGGCGTCCGATCAGCACCGATCAGCCGTTTAGCTCGATGACGTACAATCTGTACCGAACAGGCACACAGATGAATTACATCGACAGCGAACTGCCGATTTTCATCGCGGCTCAGGAAGGTATCATGGCCTTTAGCGATGATCTGGTCGTGCTGCATGAAGATGGTACGCAGATTGACCTGCTGATGAATGCCGCTCCCGTTCTTGACACGCGAGGAAATGTGGTATCCATCGTCGCCGCAATTGAAAACATCAGCAGCCTGCGCGGGCTGGAAAATGCCTTGCAGGACAACCTGCGCGAAACGATTGCGCTTTATGAAGCGACCCGCGCCCTCTCCGAAGCCGACGAAATTGAACAAATTCTGGATGTTTTGATCGGTCAGTTAGCGATTCTTGAAGCTGGCGATTCGGCGGTTGTGCTGCTGGACGAAGAATCCGAACAGCCTGTTATTGCGCGCACACTCATGACACCTATCGAAGAATTCAAAATCCCCTCTGTGCTGCTCAAGTCGCGCCAGCAGATTGTGATTGAGAACATCAAGAGTAAAAATGCGAACCTGGGTGAAGATACTCAGGCTGAATTGGAGGCCGCAGGCATTGCTGCGATCCTGACCATCCCGATGCGCGCTCGTAATCGTGATCTGCCGCGTGGATGGGTGGTCGTCACCTACCCTGAACCTTATCTGATTAGCACCGAGGAAGAACGCTTCCTGACAACACTCTCGGATAGTGCAGCTACGGCGCTGGATAATCGCTATCTGTTCCTGAGTACGCAAAGCGCGCTGCAAGAAGCCAGTATTCTGTATCAGGCCAGCCGTACCCTGACCAATGCCACAACCTATGAGGATATTCTCAATGCGGTTATCGATTATCTGATTCATCCACACACCACCCAGGTTTTTATCGCGCAGTTGACCACGCCGGGTTGGGATTCGCCAGAGGCTTCGGCACAAGTTGTCGCAAGCTGGCATGACGATGAGAATACGATTGACCTCAAAGGTGTCGAACTGAACGATGAACAATTTCTGGCGTGGCGGCAGTTGTCATCGCGTCAAATCGTCGCGATTGATGATGTTGGTGCGAGTGAAGCACTCACTGAGCTGGAACGCGCGGGGGTGGAGAGCCTGGGACTGCGCTCATTTATGGTGCTGCCGCTGCGTGTTGTGAATCGCGATATTGGCGCGATCTGGATAGGCTCATCGGACGTTTATCGCGCGACGGATCGTGATTTACGAATTTATCAATCCTTTGCCGAGCAAACATCGATTTCGCTGGAAGCGTCACGCCTTTTGACCCAAACCAATCGCCGTGCGCGCCAACTGGAAACGTCGGCACAGGTCAGTCAGTTCGCGAGTTCCATTCTCGACCTCGATATTCTGCTGCCGCGTCTGGTTGATCTCATCCGTAATTCGTTCAGCTACGATCACGTTCAGGTTTTCCTGATGGATCGCGAAGGGGAATATGCACTCTTGCGCGCCAGTACGGGTGAGGCTGGACGGCAGTTATTGAGCATTGGTCACAAACTGCAAAAAGGCTCGTACAGCGTTATCGGTACTGTCACCGCGCAGAATAAACCGATTCTCGCGCTCGACACCGGGCAGGCGGACGTTGTTCACCGTCCCAACCCTTATCTGCCTCATACACGCTCCGAAATGGCGCTGCCGCTGGTCGTCAAGAATAAGGTTGTGGGTGCGCTGGATGTGCAGTCGAACCGCCCCAACGCCTTTAGCGAAGAAGATGTCACGGTGCTGACCATTCTCGCCGCGCAAATTTCCGTCGCTATCGACAATGC
>Ga0268299_1002035_pt1 | contig 27569 bp, 22 predicted proteins | sample NOBtaG_FD_193484 | JGI IMG/M metagenome (GOLD analysis project Ga0268299, IMG submission 193484) | Activated sludge microbial communities from bioreactor in Nijmegen, Gelderland, Netherland - NOB reactor | ecosystem: Engineered > Bioreactor > Aerobic > Activated sludge | place: Netherlands...
GCCTGATCCGCGCCTGAACCCATTGAAGGAGTCCCTCATGTTCCAGACCGAATTCGAGTTCACCCTGCCCTGCGGCTTCCTCGACGAGGAGGGCACCCTGCACCGGGAGGGCGTGATGCGACGGGCCACCGCAGCCGACGAGATCCTCCCGCTGAAGGATCCGCGGGTGCAGAAGAACGAGGCCTATCTGATCGTGATCCTGCTCTCACGCGTGGTATCCCGACTCGGCAGCCTGTCCGCGATCAACCCCAAGGTGATCGAAGGGCTGTTCGCGACCGACCTCGCCTTCCTGCAGAACCTCTACAACCGCATCAACGCGCTGCACGATGCGGCCAGCTGTGCGCACTGCGGCAAGGCACTCGCCGAGGATGCCGACATCCCGGACGGAGTTCGTGGCCTGGGGGAGTCGTGGGCTACCCCCTCGATCAATTGAACGAGGAGGTGGCCTTCATCGCCTACCACTTCCACTGGTCGCCGGGAGAGATCATGAACTTGGAACATCGGGACCGCCGCGCCTGGGTCGAGCAGATCTCCGCGCTGAACCAGCGCGCGAACGAGGGCTGATGCCGTGCTGCGCACGTTCAATCTGCAGTGCTGCCCGCGGCGATGCGCGATGCTTGCCAGGCATCGCGCCTTTCTCGCTCGCCTGCTGCGCAGCACGCGCAGCGCGCTGCAGATCGGGCCCGTCCAACGCAACCTGCGCCGCATCGGCATGTTCGCACCAGCGCTGCATGCCCGGATCAGCCTGCACGCGGACCTGCGGCGCTCCGTGCTCGCGCCCACCTCGGTGCTGCGCCTGCCCGGGCAGAGCAGCCTGCGCATCGCGCACACGATCTGGCGACACGAGACGCGCCACGTCGAGCGTGTCGCATCCACACTGCGCGAGCGCCTGCTGCGCAGGCTGGACCACCAGCCCGCCTCGACCCAGCGGATCCATGCCGCTGAAGGCGCTATGCCGACGCCGCGCACTGTCCAACCCATGCTGATTCCGCCCGTGCCGCGCACGATGGTGCGCACGCCCGCCGCCGCAGGCTCGCCCGACCGGACGCAGGCACCCGGCACGCGCCCACCCCTCCCCGAGCACCGTGCATCGGCGCCGGCACGCGCTGCCGCCGCGGCGTTCGACCCGCTGCCAGCCGACGAGTTGTCGCGGGTCACCGAGCACGTGCTGCGCACCCTCGATCGGCGCGTGCTCTCGTACCGCGAGCGAAACGGACTGGTGTAGGAGCACATCATGAGCCTCGAGCGCGCGCTGATCACCAACACCGTCACCGGCACGAAGATCTCGGTGCAGTTCAACCCGGAGGAGTACACCCTGAGCCGCGACGTGAACTACGCGCAGGCGGCCATCCCCGGTCTGTCCGCCCCGATCCTGCAGTTCGTCAGCGGCAACCTGCAGACGCTCGAGATGGAGCTGTTCCTGGACAGCTACGAGCAACACCAGGCTGGCAGCCGCGTCGTGAACGCGGCGCACAGCGACGTGCGCGCGCTCTCGCGGCAAGTGATCGACCTGATGTCGATCGAACCCACGACGCACGCGCCGCCCGTGCTGCTGTTCACGTGGGGATCGCTGGCCTTCACCTGCGTGCTGGCACGTGCCTCCCAGCGATTCCTCATGTTCCTGCCCGACGGCACCCCGGTGCGTGCGCGGTTGAGCGTCACCTTCAACGAGTACCGCAACGTCGACATCGAGGCGCGCGAGGTCAAGCGCGAGACAGCCGACTACTCCAAGCGCCACGTAGTGAGCGAGGGCGAGACGCTGTCGGCCATCGCCGGGCGCGAGTACGGCGATCCGCGCCTGTGGCGCGTGATCGCCATCGCCAACCGCATGCAACGCGCGCGTCGCCTGGAGCCGGGACTGGCGCTGTTGCTGCCGAAGCTGCCGTTCCGCGATCCGGACAGCGGCAAGGTGTACGCCTAGATGGACCGCGCCAACTTCGCCCCGGAGTTCGCACTGTCGATCGGCGGCCAGCCGGCGCCGGCTGCATTGCGCGCGTCGATCCAGGGCGTGGAATGCAGAACGGGCTACGAGGGGATGGACGAACTCCAGCTGACGCTGGCGAACGAGGGTTTGCGCTGGCTCGACAGCGAACTGTTCGGGCTCGGCACCGGGTTGACGCTGAACCTCGGCTACGCCCCGGAGCCACTGACTCAAGTGTTCGACGGTGAGATCGTGGCGCACGGCGCGAGCTTTCCATCGGGCGGGATGCCGACGCTATCGATCACTGCGCACGATCGTCGTCACAAGATGGCGAACGGCAACAAGCTGCGCTGGTTTGCGATCCCGATACCGACCGTGGGTAACTTCCCGCTCCCGGATGCCGTGACGGCGGGCCTGGTCACGCTCGAGAACCAGCTGGTGCCCATCTTCGATCCGGTGGGCCTCGCCCTGTCCATTCTGCTCGGCGGCGCTGATGCGCTGGCGGTGACCGAGCCCGGGTCCGCGCAGAAGATCGTGCGCAAACAGACCAATGTCAGCGACTACCAGTTCCTGCAGCAGATCGCCGCGGAGAACGGCTGGGACGTGCTGGTCGAGCACGACGGTGCACTGGGCGGTCACATGCTGCGCTTCACCTCGTCTCTCGACCACTTATCCGCGGACCATACGCTGCGCTATGGCAGCGCACTGATGGATTTCTCGCCGCGCGTGACCAACGTCGGCCAGATAGCAAGCGTCAGCGGCTTCGCCTGGGTGCCACCGATCAAGACCACTTTCGTGATCACGCTCGGCTTCGATTTCGAGCGCATGGCGCTGACGCTGTCGATCTACCCGGGGATCATTCCCATCGGCGGCCAGTCGAGCGACTACCGCATCGAGGAGCCGCTCACACTGACCTCACTTCCACGCCGTCTCGTGTCCGAGCTGCTTCCGCGCCTGAACAATCGCCTGACCGCTTCCGGCTCGCTGGTGGGCAACGCGCGCATGCGACCGGGAGACGTGCTGCAGATCGAGGGCGTGGGGATCGAGTTCGGTGGGCGCTACCGTGCCACCACGGTGACGCACTCGCTGGACTCGGGAGGGTTCCGCACCCGTTTCGACGCGCGCAAGGAGATCTGGTTCGGCTCGATACCGCCGGACGATCAAGGCGCCACCCCGGTACGGATGAGCTTCTGAGGAGACCGCGACGATGTCGGACGAAGCAATCAAGTTTGGCCTGCGCCAGGGCGCCCAACTCAAGCCATCGCCGGAAAGCCTTCATGGCCTGTCGTTGGCGACGGTGATCAACAACATCGACGCGACGGGCGAGGCGCGTGTCCAGCTGATCATTCCGTGGCTGCCGGGCTTCATGCCCTGGGCGCGTATCGTCACGCCGATGGCCGGCATGCTGCGCGGCATCTTCTTCGTGCCGCAGATCGGCGACGAAGTGCTGGTCGCGTTCATCCAGGGCGATGTGCGCGAACCGATGGTGGTCGGCTCGCTGTGGAACACCATCGACCGGCCGCCATCGCTCGCACCCACCGATGCAGTCACGCAGCGCAAGATCCGCACCCCGCTGGGTCATGAATTGTCGTTCGACGAGGTGACCCAGTCGGTGTCGCTGACCTCGAACACGCTCTCCAAGGTCACGCTCGATCCGCTCAAAGCCGAGCTGAGCACGCCGCTGGCGAGCGTGACCATCGGCAAGGATGGCGACGTGACCATCACCGCGGCCACCAAGATCTCACTGGTTGCGCCGGTGGTGGAGATCAAGGCTGCGAGTGTGCTCACCGTGGACAGCGGCGGCAGCGCAAGCATCAAGGCCGCAGCCGCCTGCTCCGTGCAGGGCGCGCTGGTCACCATCAACTGAGGGCACCACGATGCTTCCCGCTGCGCGCGTCTCCGATCCCACCAGCCACCCGGGCATGATCGCCGGGCCAGGCGCCCTAAACGTGCTGATCAACGGGCTGCCGGCCGCGCGCGTGGGCGACCTGCACGCCTGCGCATTTCCGCCTCCTGCCGGACCTCACCCGCCCACGCCGATTGCGATGGGCAGCGCGACGGTGCTCATCGCCGGCCAGCCGGCGGCCCGCCAGGGTGATGCAACCGGCTGCGGCGCAGTCATCATCGTGGGTTCGACCAACGTCCTGATCGGCTGACCCGCGCATGGCATCCGACCATTCAGATGCGAAGGCCTTCCTCGGAAGCGGGTTCGCGTTTCCGCCGGGACTGGGCGCGGACGGTGCGCTGCACCTGTCGCAATACGAAGAGAACGTGCGCCGTGCGATTCCGATCATTCTCGACACCGAGCCGGGCGAGCGCGTCATGCGCCCTGATTTCGGTGCCGGCCTGCGCGGCCTGACCTTCGAGCCGATCACCGCGAGCACGCTGGCGCTGGCGCGGCATCGCGTCGAGCAGGCCCTGGTGCTGTGGGAACCGCGCATCGACAGCGTCGCCGTCGCGGCCACCGCCGAGCGGAGTCACGGACGCATCACGCTGGAGATCCGTTACCGCATCCGCAGCACGAACACCTTCTACAACCTCGTCTACCCCTTCTACCTGCAGGAGGGACGCGGCACATGAGCGGCGAGAACCCTGCACCGGCGCTCGTTACGCGCGACGCGACCGGCATCGCGACCGCCCTCGACACCAATCGGCGCGGCTACGTCTCGCAGTGGCAGGCGAGCGGCGATGCAGGCACGGCACTGCACGTGGCGCTCGCGCGCAACCTGGAAATCCAGGGCGATGGAGTGAACGCGACGCCGCTTCGCCTGCAACTGGAGTTTCTCGACAGCATCGGCGCGAACGCGCTGCCAGCCCAACCCGCGCGCGCACCGCTCGTGTTCAAGCTGCTGGATACGGCTTCCGCGGATGCCACTGTCCCTGCCGGGTGCCGCGTCGGCGCGGTGCTGCCGCCGCCCGCACCGACGCTCGACGGCGCAAGCCAGTCCACCGCGCCCGCCGCGCCAGAATTCTTCACCGAGCAAGAGATCGCCGCGATGCGCGGCGCCGTGGCGGCGGTCTACTCCATCGACCCGCAGGCGGATACCTACACCGACCATGGCAGCGGCGCGCCGGGCGACTTCGCCGTGTTCGACGCCACGTCGCCCGTGCCGCACCGCCTCTACCTGGGGCACGCCGCGCTGTTCAATCTCGCCGGCACCGCCGAGATCGTGCTCGCATGCAGTTTCGCCGTGCCGGGCCTGCACCAGCGGCCGCTGCTGCTGGACTGGGAGTACCTCAGCAGCGATGGCTGGCTGCCGCTCGAACTGGTCGAGGATGGCACCGCCCGTTTCACACAGGACGGCAGCATCACGCTGCGCAAGGGCTGCGGCCCGGACAGCAGGAACGACGCGGTCGGGGGCATCGCCAGTTGCTGGATTCGCGCCAGCGTGTCGGCGCGCACGCCGGCGGCACGCATCGTCCGCGCCGCGCCAGCGCCCGATGCGCAGGGATTGTTTTCGCTCGACGTTCAATCGAGCATCGAACTGCTGCCCGGCGACGTAGTAACCATCGACGGGTCGGATCGCGCGACCGTGCATCACGTGTTCGGCGCCTCGCTGCGCATCGATCGGCCGATCGCCGGCGCCGAAGCAGGCGCATTCGTGCTGCTGGCCGATGCCCTTCCCCCGCTGCGGTCCGACGGCGCGGACCAGGCCGGCGCGCTGCCGCAGTTGGACGTGATCCGCGCGCGGGTGGGATTCACCCAGGCCGACCTCGACCTCGACAGTGCGAAGCTCGACGGCTTCACGCTCGACATCAGCAAAGACTTCTATCCCTTCGGCGAGCAGCCGCGCGCTTTCGCCGCGCTGTATCTCGCCTGCAAGGCTGCCTTCCCGCGCACCGGGGCACGCGTGGAGCTCACCTTCACCTTCACCGCGCTCTATCCGGAGTATGCGGACGGCAGCGCCAAGGCGCCGCGCTTGCAAGCCGAGTACTGCCGCGGCGGGCGCTGGCTCGCGCTCGGCCCCGAGCACGAGTATGCCGACGGCACCTCGGCGTTGACGCAGGCCTCGGATCCGGAAACCGACGTGGGCGTGATCTCGTTCGTGAGCCCTGCCGGCTGGGAGGAGAGCGAGATCGGCGGCGAGAAGCAGCTGTGGCTTCGGCTGCGCCTGGTCGACGGAGACTACGGCCGGCCGCTCTCGGTGAACGTGGAAGCCGACCCGGGCGATGCCAGCCAATACGTGGTCAAGAGCCAGCCCTCGACGCTGAAGCCGCCGCTGTTGGCGCGCGTAGCAGTGGGCTACACCTACTTCACCAACCCGGCGGCGCTCGAGCATTGCATGTGCGAGAACGATTTTGCCTTCGTCGATCACAGCGAAGACGCACGCTGGCCGCGTCGTGCGTTCACGCCGTTCACGCCGGTCGCAGATGTGGCGCCCGCGCTGCACATCGGTTTCACCACGCGCCCGCCCGCTGCCCTGGTGAGTGTGCTGGTGGATGTCATCGAGCCGGCCGCACAGGGCGATCCACAACCACTCGCCTGGGATTACTGGGGCAGCCACGGCTGGAGCGAATTGTCCGTGCGAGACACCAGCAGCGGGCTGCGCCAGACCGGGCTGGTGCAGTTCGTCGGAGCACCGGACATGCTCGCGCGCGTGGGCCTGGGCGGGGCGCTGTATCGCATCCGCGCACGGCTCAAAACCGGGTTGGCCACGCAACAGCAAGTGTTCCGCTGCGGCGGCATCTGGCTGAACGCGGTCTGGGCCCGGCACGGCCGGCGGGCCGAGCGCGAAGTACTGGGCACCAGTGATGGCAATCCCGATCAGACCTTCGCGCTTCCCCTGCTCAGGGCGGTGGCCGCCGCTCCGACGGCAGCAGTCTCGGGCACGGCCGGGTTCGAGCGGGCGCTCGACGCACCGTTGGCCGGGGTGCCGGTGCAGGCCGGCGAGGTCGTTGAAGTGCGAGAGTGGACCGGGCGTGGCGACGATTGGCGCTCGGCGCTCGCCGAGGTTCCCGCGTCGGACTTGCGCTTCGAGTTCGATCCCAAGGACCCGACGCTCGTCACCTCGGCATGGGTGCGCTGGCACACGCAAGCGCACTTCTATCGTTCCTCGAGCAGCGACCGGCACTACGTGGTCGAGCGCGCCACGGGTGTGTTTCGCTTTCCCGGCCTGGGCGGATTCGTGCCCCCGGCCGGGTGCCCGATCGCAGTGAGCTACGTGACCGGCGGCGGGGTCGAGGGGAACGTGCCCGCGGAGACCATCCGCGAACTGCGCAGCAGCGTGAGTTTCGTCGAGTCGGTGGGCAACCCGCTGCCTGCTGCCGGCGGTGCCGCGGCCGAACTTCTGCGTGCTGCGCGCGACCGCGGTGCCCGGACGCTGCGCCATCGTGACCGCGCCGTGAGCGCCGAGGATTACGCGTGGCTGGCACGCGACGCATCCGCCGAAGTCGCGCGTGCCCGCGCGCTGCCGCTGGAAGGACCGGACGGGCATGGCAGCCGCGGCCACGTCGCCATCGTCATCGTTCCGCATTCCCGCGATCCGATGCCGATTGCATCGATGCAGCTGACAGCTTCGGTGCTACATCACCTGAAGCAGCGTGCACCCGCAGGAATCGCCGGCGGCGTGCGCATCCTTCCGCCCAGCTACGTGGCCGTTGGCGTACGCGCGGAGATTCAGCCGGCCACGGCCGAGGAGGCGGCAACGGTGGAGGCGCGCGTGCGCGCCGCCCTCACCCGATTCCTGCACCCGGTCACCGGCGGGCATGACGCGCACGGATGGGACTTCGGCCGCGGGATCTACCTGTCCGACGTGGCGGCATTGATCTGCGCGGTCGATGGCGTGGGCAGCGTCGCGTCGCTGCGGCTGATGGTGGGACAGGTCTTGCACGGCGATGCCGTGGCGGTGAACCCGGATCAGCTCGTCTGCGCGGGCGAACTGCAGTTGAAGATCATCGTGCCGAGCGTGCCCTATGCCCTTGCCTAAGCCCGCACTCGACAATCGCCGCTTCGACCAGCTGGTATCCGAGACGCGCGGACTGCTCTCGCGCGCCTCACCACAGTGGACCGACCACAATGCATCGGACCCGGGCATCACCCTGCTCGAACTCGGTGCCTGGCTCGCCGAGCAGAACATCTATCGGTTCGACCGCCTGTCCGACGAGGCCAGGCGCGCCTTCGTTCGACTACTGGGATTCGAGCCGCTCGCCGCGGGTGTGGCACGCACGGTGGTCGCACTCCACAGTAGGGCACCGATCCAGCTGCCGCCTCGCATCCAGCTCTCGAGCGACCAGGGTCCGCTGTTCGAGAGCACCGCGGCCTTGTTCGTCTCACCCGCACGCCTGGAGCGCATTGCGGTGGACAGCATCGAACCCGTGGACGAGACCGGACGCAACGCCGCGCGCAGCCCGTTCTACCCATTCGGATTGCGGCCGAGGCCCGGGCATGCGTTGCTGCTGGGCTTCGACCGTGCCCTGGACGCGGCCGGGGCGACGCTCTCGCTGCATGTCTGGACCGACCACTGGCCGCAGGACGCAGCCACGCGTGCTGCACTCATCGACGCCCAACGCAACGGCTGCCCGCCCTGGCAGCAGCACTACCGGGTTCGAACGGCATGGGAATACCGGTCGAGCGCCGGCTGGCAGCCGCTGTCCAACGTGGTCGACGAGACCCGCGCGCTGACCCTCACGGGCTTCGTGCGCTTCGACGCACCGGTGGATCACACCCGGCACCCTGCCGACGGCCTGTTCTACCTGCGCTGCCGGATCGCGCGCGGACGCCACGAGTGCCCGCCGCAACTGATGCACATCGCATTCAACGCGCTCAGCTGTGAGCATGCCCTGAGCCGCGCAGCGCGCCACCTGGGCACCTCGCGCGGCCACGCCGGTGCGGCGTTCGCCTTCGGCGAGGCGCCGGTCGTCGCCGGCAGCGTGCACCTGCGCCTGGACGACGGGGCAGGTACGACGCAGGATGACTGGCGCGAAGCCGCTGATTGGGATCGCGCGGGCGCGCACGATCGCGTCTTCCGCCTCGATGCCGAGCGCGGCGAACTCAACAGTGGCGACGGCTTGCGCGGCGAGATCCTTCCGGCCGGGTTCAGCCTGCTGGCCGCCTATCGCCACGGCGGCGGCAGCGAGGGCAACGTCGCGGCGGGCACGCTGGTCGATGTGCCACCCAACGCACAGAACCTGACCCTGGCACCGCCTCTGGCGATGGGCGCGCGAGTCGCGGTGATGCAGCCGTTCGCGGCAGAAGGCGGCGCGCCAGGCGAGCCAATCGCGCGAACTCAGGCGCGCGCTTTCGAGGCTGCCAGCCGGGTGGACAAGGCCGTGACGCTGGCGGACATCGAGCGCATCGCACTGGACACGCCCGGGGTGCCGGTGGCACGCGCCGCTGCGATCGCCGACCTCGATCCGTTGCTTCCCTGCGTCGCGGCACCGGGCACGGTGACGCTCGTGGTGATTCCGCCGTGTCGTCGGCCCGGACCGATGCCGAGCCAGGCTCTGCTCAATGCGGTCGCGCGTCACCTCGAACCGCGCCGGCTGGTTGCAAGCCAAATCCACGTCGCACCACCGCGTTACCGCCGTATCAGTGTGGAGGCTACCCTGCACCTGGCGTGCGGTGCGGACGCGCAGCACACCGAACGCGCCGCCCGCGCGCGCATCGACGCCTTCCTCGATCCATTGAGCGGCGGCCCGGATGGAACGGGCTGGCCGTTCGGCCGACCGGTGTATCGCAGCGAGGTCATGGCGTTGCTGGCCGGCACAGTCGGGATCGACCGCGTCACGCAGTTGGGCCTGCTTGCCGGTGCAGGCGAACCGACCTGCGACAACGTCGAGCTCTGCCCGCACGAACTGGTGCGGCCCGGACGCCATCGGCTTCACATCGAGACCCAGATCGCACGAAATCTGAAGAGGAGCGAACCGCATGAGTGCGAACCCCGCTGACGAGGCGCTTGCGCGTCTGAACTATTTCAATGGCCAGCGCCTCGAAGCGGCGGATCTGCGCAGCGAGCAGAGCCATCACGTGGGCATGCGCCGGGTGCTCAACCGCTCGCTGTACTCCGCCGGGATCGTGACCGGATTGGAAGTCGAACCCGACAAGTCCGACGTGCACCGCGTGATCGTGCGCGAAGGCTTGGCGTTCGATCACCTCGGGCGCGAGATCTTCCTGCCCGCGGACGTCTCGGTGCTGGTGACCGGGGTTCCCAGCACCAGCCCCGGGGTGGTGTTCGGCAATCTGCTGGCCGTGTCCTACCGCGAGACGCGCGCCTTCCCGGCTTCGGGGGGCTGCGTGGTCGGCGCGCCCTACCGCGCGTGCAGCGGACAACTCGCCTGGGGCGCACCAACCCGCATCATTGCCGACGCCGTGTTCGAAGTGCTCGATGCGTGGCCTGCCGCCGACAGCGGCAAGGTGGTTCTGGCGCAGATCGAACTGTCGAAAACCTGCGAGGTGGTGCGCTGCTCACCCAGCGTGCGCAAGTACGCAGTGCCGGTGAAGGCCGGCAAGACGCGCGTGCTCTCGCTCGCGGGCGACAGCGACGTCGCCGCGGACTGTCCGAAGCTGCTGCACTTTCACATCGCCGACGGCCTGCCGGAGCGCGCGCAACTGTATTTGCGCGGCGGGAAGATCTCTTCGCTGTGGTACAGCGAGCTGGCGAAGCACGCTCACGCGTTGACCATCGACGTCGACGGAGGCAGCTGGACCGTGAACTTTGACCATTTGCACGGCCTGGAAGGCGAAACCGAGCTCGACGGCGCGCATGGTCATACGTTCTGGGTCGAAGGCGCCAATGCACAGAACGATGGCGGCTTCAAGATGGCCGAGAATCAGTTCGACACCGGCAACTCGGCGAAGATCACAGCCGACGATCCGAATACGCCACTGCTCTTCAGCACGGAGCACCGGCACAAGCTCGACGCAGTCACGATCGGCGCTCCGAGCCGGACTTCCGACATCATCACGCCCGACTTCTCGGCGTCCAGCATCGGCGAAACCGGCATGGACCCTGGCGTACGCCCCGGCCAGCGCCCCTACACCTACTTCAAGGAACTCAAGGTCAAGCTCGACGGCGTGGAGGTCACCGACAAGATCCTCGAGCAGTTGCCGACGCTCGCCCAGCTCGGCGTCGGCAACTCCGGCACCCCCGAATCGGAGCCCTTCGTTACCGATGGCACCGGCGTCATCGACTTGCTGCTGCTGGGCGTGGACCTGCTACCGGATGCGCACACGCTGGAGTTCACCGTGCCGGCGGGCGGCGGCAAGCTCTACTTCGAACTGTATATCGACTGACATGCCGACGACCGCACATGCCCTGCTGCGCGACCGCCTGCACTGGCGCGGCGAGTTGCGCGGGCTCTCGATCGCCCGCAACGGGGATCTAGAGCTGGCGCGCGTGCCCGCGCCCGCTGGCGGCAAGCGCATCGAGATCCCCGTCTCGTACCCCTACGCGCGAGAAGTCTCTGGCCTCGCGATCGGACCGTCCGATTCGGTCTTCGTCGCCGACACCGCGCACGACCGGATCGGATACATCGACACCCACTGCAGCACACAGTCGTGGTTGCCGGCGAAGACGCACCCTGCCCACGACACCCCGGGAAGCCTCGCTGCCCCGCGCGGTCTGGCCGTGGGACCGGACGGTGTATGGGTGGCCGATCATGGCCACCACAGATTGCAGCACCTCGCCTTCCCCAGGCTGGAGCCGAACCTGTCGTCGAACGTGCTCGCCTCACCCACCGCCATAGCGCTCGACGCACACGGGCGTCTGCTCGCGGTCGATGGCGCGACAGGCTGCCTGCAGCGCATCCTGCGCGACGGTACGCTGGACCGTGCATTCGCGGCGACGCGACAGGACAGGCCGTTGCGCGCAGCGCATTGCGCCGCCGTGTGTGAAAGCGGCGAGATTCTCGTCTCCGACACGCACACGAACCAAGTCCTCGTGCTCGATGAGGACGGGCGCATGCTGCGCACCCTGGACGGACCCGCGGGATGGCTACCCGGTGCGCTCGCGGCGCACGGAACGCTTGCCTACGTCGCCGATGCGGCGAGCGGTGCCATCCTGATGTTCGAAGGCGGAACGCTGCAAGGAACGCTCGAGGGCTGGCGCGGGCCCGTGACGGCACTGGCCGTGAGCGGAAACGGCGACCTCTATGTCAAGTCGGGACTCGACGCGCGCTACGTCGAATTCAAGGCGCAGGCTGCGCATCGAGGCGACGGCAGCCTGCACGCCGGCCCGTTCGACGCGGGCGAGGACCAGGTCTGGGAGCGCGCCTGGATCGATGCGGACGTGCCGGCCGGAGGACGCGTCGATCTGGATGTCGCGCTCACGCGATCTCCCTCCCTCCCCGATGCGGGGGCGTGGCACACCTTGCCTTCCTCCGACGCACTGCTGTCGCAGCTTTCGGGAGGCAGCGAACGCTTCGCATGGTTGCGCCTGCGGCTGCACAGCGCTTCGGCGCAAACCTCACCGATCGTCAAGCAGGTCCGGTTGGCCACCGCTGCGGAGGACTACCTCGACTACCTGCCGTTGACCTATCGCCGCAATGATCACGACGGCTTCCTGTCGCGCTGGTTGAAGCTGCTGCACGGCGAGTTCGCACGCATCGAGGATGCGCTCGACGTGTTGCCCCGACTGGCCGATCCAGGCCTCGTGCCGTCTGAAGCGATCGTTTGGCTGGCACAGTGGTTCGCCATGGAACTGCCTGCGATCGCCGATGACGCCCAGCGGCGGACACTGATCCACCGTGCGTTGAGCCTGACCGCGCGCCGGGGCACCTCGGCATCGATCGCCCAATACGTCGAGATGCACACCGGCATCCGGCCGACGATCGTGGAAGCCTTCGATCAGCGGCGCATGTGGATTCTCGGCGTGTCCTCGCGGCTGGATTTCGATACGCGGCTGCCTTCGATGGAAGCGATGGGAATGGTGGTCCCCGATTCGGCCGCCGGCGTGTGCTGCCCCGGTCCCATCGGCAACGCGGTGGTCGGCGCGAGCGGACCGCTCGCCGCGCATCAGTCGGGGCTGCCATTGTTCTCGCACGAGGCCCATCGATTCTGCGTGGTGGTCGATGCCTATCGCGTGAGCGGCGCTGGCGTGATGGAGGAACTGAATCGCATCGTCGAGCGCGAAAAACCCGCCCATACCGACTATCGCGTCGAGCTCGTCGCGCCCGAGTTGCGAATCGGCTGGCAGGCGCGCATCGGCATCGACACGATCGTGGGCGAACAGCCATCGATCGGCCTGGACGGCGCGCGGCTGGATAGCGACGCGTTGCTGGCCGTGGACGATGCCGCGCGCGTGGGCAGCACGAGTCTGGATGGCACGCTAATCCTCAGCTAGGGAGAACCATGAACGCATACGACAACGCCGAAGCGCTCCTGCGGGTACTCGCCGCGCCGCGCCGCAATCAGTTCTTCTACGGAAAACGGATGGATGTACAGCACTTCCGCATGGAGCAGGACTACGGCCGTCTCAAGCAGTCGCTGATCAACCGCCTGACGCTGGGCAAGGGCGTGGTGTGCGGGTTGCGCGTGTCGCTGGACGACGCGGGTCACATCCAGGTCGATCCCGGCGTGGCGATCGACGGGCTGGGCCGGGAAATCGTCGTGCCGGTGCGCAGCGCGCTGGACCCCGCCAGGCTGGATGCAGCCTGCTGCGGGGGATCCAACGGCGAACGCGCGCACGGCAGCGGCGCATTCACGTTATGGGCGTGCTACCGCGAATGCAGTACCGACTACCAGCCCGCAATGGTGTCGGATTGCGATACGCGCGATCAATGCGCACCGGGCACCACCGTCGAGACGTTCTGCTTCAAGCTGACCGCGGGACTGGCGCCGCTGCAGGGCGATCCTGCATGGTGTGCCGGGCTGGCCGCGGACTCGCTGCCGCCGTCCACCCCACAGCCGCCGCCTGGCACGACCGACGCCTTCCTCGCGGCGATGGAGGCACGCAGGCTGCCCGAGTCAGCGGCGATCCGCGAAGCACTGTCCAGCCGCCGCCGACAGTTGTGCGCGAGGGCCGCATTCGACTGCGACGTGGACGAGCAGGATGCCTGCGTGCCCATTGCGGCGCTGCTGCTCGAGGATGGCCGCACGGTCGCGCTCGACAGCTGTCTGGTGCGCCCGCGCCTCTACAGCAATGCCGTCCTCCTGGATCTGATCCTGTGCCTGGCGCAACGCATCGACGAGTGCTGCAAGGAGGACACGGCACCGGAGGAGCTGCTGCGCGTCGCCGCGATCGGCTTCATTCGTCGCGGCGGTCCGGACGGCGAAACGCGAGTCGCCAGCGTCGAGACGCCCTTGTCGCCAACGCAGGTGCCCATCGATGGCAATGCGAATGCCGTACGCATCCGCTTCACCAAGCCCTTCGCGCAGGACGAGCGAAGGCCCAGCACGCCAGGACCCGGGGACACCGACTTCGCGCGGCACAACATCGTGATCACCCCGGAACGAGTGCTGCAGGGAACGCCTTACGTACCCGGCACGCTGACGCTCGAGGCACCCGACATTGTGCGCTTCGACCTGTTTCCCGACTCTCCCTACTCGCGCGGCCGGGAGCTGGGGTGGCAGAAGGGCCGCTATCGAATCCGGCTGTCCGGCACCGACGACGCCGCGAACGGCCGGCGTGCGCTGGCCGATGCCGGCGGGACGCTGCTGGACGGGGAACCGAGCGAACCCTCGAACGGCGGCATATCCGGCGACGGGACAGCGGCCGGAGATTTCATGATCACATTCATCGTCGGCTAACGCGGGAGAACGAGATGTCCAACATGAGCGATCTGCAGTGCGCCAGCTGCACCAGTCCGCTGGAGCGCATGCGCTACTTTCCGCGTCAACTTCTCACCGCTGACGACCTCCATGCGGAGCAAGCCTATTTCAGGGAGAAGATGCGTCGGCACAATCGCCATCTGCACGGCTGGGGTGTGGCGTGCGGCTGTTCAGTCGATCCGGTGCGCGATGCAAAGGGGCTGCTGGTGCGCATCAGCCCGGGCTATGCGGTCAGCCCGTTCGGCGACGAGATACAGATTCCCGACGCGGTGGACGTCGACTTGCAGCGCGGCGCGCTGGATCAACCTTGCACGGTGCTCATGCCCTGCCCGCCGACCGGCGCCACGGTCCCAAACCCAGGAGCGCGCGCGATCGCGTACATCGCGGTTCGTTACGCCGAATGCCATGCGCGCCCGGTTCGCGTGCTTCCCGCGGGCTGTGGCTGCGACGAAACGGCCTGCGAATACTCGCGCGTGCGCGAGACCTTCGAGGTCAAGGTGCTGTGGGCACTGCCGGAATCGCACCGACGTGCCGCGCAAGACGATGCCAAGTGGTGCGCCATGCTGCGCACGATGGCGACGGAGCATCCGCGCGAATCGCTGCTGCTGCCGGTTCCCCCTTGCCCGGAATGCCCGGACGATCCATGGGTGGTCCTGGCGACGGTGACGCTGCCCGCAAACTCGGACGATGCAGGCGATGCCACGCGCGGCATGCGGATCTCCTACGAGGATCGCCGCGTTCTGCTGTCCACGCAACGTCTTCAAACGGCGATGCAGTGCCTGCCGCGGTGAGGCGCCACGCCGCGGCAGCACGAAAAGCCGCTGCTGCGCAGCGCAGTTGGAACCTCGCTAGCCCTGCTTCGCGATGATCTGTTCCTTGATCTCGTCGTAGACAGACTGGGGAATAATCTTCTTCTTCACCAGATCGTCCTTGCGTGCGTAGGGCCGGCCCTTGACGATGGCCTTGGCTCGCACCTCGCCGATGCCCTTTAGCGTGGCGAGTTCATCGGCGCTCGCACGATTGATGTCCATGAGCGTCGCGTCGGCCCTCGCGGCGGCGGCAACGGGTTTTGCCTTGTCGGCGCAGATGCCCAGAAGCGGCATCGCGAGGACAGCGGCAAATAGCACTATGGTCAGGCGTTTCATCGTTGTTCTCCTGGTGAAGTCATTGAAACTCAGCTTCGCGGCGGCGAATGATGCGGCACATGCCAGGTTCATTGTGCCGCAATCGACTGATGAGCGGCCGCTTCAAGGCAGCGAAGGCATCCCGCAATTCAGGCTGCCACCTTCTCCGCCACCGCCGCGCGCGGCCTTGCATAGCACGCCATCACCCGGCTCACCGCCCATTGGAACAGGTATCGGCGCGTCCCCAGCACCAGCGGCGCGCAAGGCGGATTGGGAATGCGCAAGCCCACCAGATTGCCCAGCAGCGGCCACTGATAGGCACCGGTGCGAAACAGCCCCGGGGTCCTGAGCAGCGGCCCCGACACGGCGTAGGCGAGATTTGCAATGCCGTCATCGATCAGCGGGGACAGTCCCGGCGGGACCTTTCCGCGAGAGACGAAGCGCATCTTCAGCTCGCCAAGGTAACGGCGAAACTCCTCGGTGGCAGCCGGCGTCAAGTCCACCTCGCCCATGCCCAGCCACTGCGAGGCGAAGCTCTTCTGCTGGCCGAACGCAGTGCGCGGCACACCTGCCTCTTCCACGATTCGCCGACAGATCGGGCGCGTGTAATCGCCGCCGATGTCCCATTTCTTCAGATCGGGGCTCTTCGATATGCGGTTGATGTCGTCGAGCCGGCGCGCCCCCCAGAATGGAACCGGGCAATTCAGGAATCCCGCATGCAAGCGGTATTCGGTGAGCGCCAGACCGGATACATCGCCACGCACGAAAGTCGGCGCGAGGTAAGGGGTGTCGCGATCCCAGACCTTATCGCCGTGGTAGCCGGTCAGGAGTACACGGCCTTGCAAGTGTTCATGGATGCCGCCGTAATGCACCTCCTCGCCGAACACGTCGCCGGCGATGAAGGGCGTCTCGGACGTGCCGTTGCGGCGCCACGCGTCCACATCCAGGCGCAGCGGACGCACACCGAGGAAGCCGGCCAGCTCGGCTCCCTTGTCCCGGCCGCTTGCCTGCTCAAAGCAAATCACCTCGTCCAAACCGACCTCGCGCGCGAGCGCGGTCACGGCGCTGGAATCGTAGCCGCTCGAGAGCGTCCCTAGAAAGCGGTACTGCGTGTGTCGCTGTTCATCGCTCATGTTGCGCGCGATGCGTTCGAGCGAGCCCCGCAGGAAACCGGTGTAGTCCTCGAATGCATGAAAGCGACGGTCCCCATTCGGCTTGGGAACGCGCGCCAGCGACGTGCCGTCCCAGCGCAGATTGTCGAAGTAGACCAGTTCCGCCGCGCCCTGCGCCAAGGGAAGCGTGCGCTCGTACGCGTCGATCCCGCGCACGAGGCTGTACAGCAGCGCCTGGTAACGCCCGAAGGTCGGGTCGAGTTCCGCACCGGCCTCGCTGAGCAGGCAGGGCAGCGAATTGGACACCAGAATCCTGCCGCCGCCCCGGATCACTTGCAGGCGATCCACAGTGGAGCCGGAGGACACCAGCATCAGGGTGTCTTCGCGCACGCGCCCGCCCGAACCGGTGACCACATCGGTATGGTCGAACCCGCCTTCCCCGAATGCGCCGTCCCATGCCGCTTCGCAGAACCATCCGGTTCGCGCTTCGACGCCAACGCCGTGCCGGATGCGCACGCTGCCGCTGCCCGGCTCGAGTCGGGCGATCCACGCCAGCCTGGGCCAGCTATCGCAGCACTCGTATCGCAGTTCCATCAATCGCAGATCTCCGTCTGATACGGACTCGTCATGCTGGGACGGGGCCGCATGTCGGGCAGCAAGGCCCAGTGTTCGAGTACGACATCGATCTTGCGCAGCACCGTACGCACGTCATCGAGCTGGCGCTCGAGCCGCTCGCGCGGCGTTGCCCCCAGCAGCGGGTCGAAGTGCACGCGCGCGGCGAAGCGCGCACCCGGTGCGATGCGCAATGCTCCGGCACTCGATCCATCGGCCGCGCGCACCGCCACCGGCTGGCCGATGTGACATGCTTTCGCTGCGAGCTCCAGCGCCTGCGGCGGCACGTGTCCGCGCAGGTGCGCCCCCAGATCGGCGTTGAGGAAATGGTACAGCCGCACTGCGTCTTCCATGCGCAACGCGCCACCACCGCGGTCATGGCGGAGCCGGGCGAGAAACGGAAAAATCGTCTGCACGCAGTCCCATCCAGCTTCCTCGCCCTCCGGACCTTCGTGGATGAGGGACGTGGGGAGCGGCTCGAGTGCGGGAAAAGACTCGAACAGGCGCAGGACACCGTCTCGGAATCGGCAGAAGTAATCCCGCTTCGCCTCGTCCGGCACGGCATGGAACGCCTCGATCTCCGCAAGCGAAGCTTCCCAACGCAGCAGCAAGCCGGGATTGCACGCCATGCCGGTTGACGCCAGCCAGCCCTGCCATTGCCGTGGCAGGTCGATGCGCGAGAAATAGGAACACAGGCCGGGCGGCAGCCGGTCGAGGCGGGCGAGCTTGGCAGCGAGCCAGGCAGGAATGGTCACTGCCCCAGCGAAGGGCGGGCCGGTGAAGAATTTTGAACCGGTCAAGACGGTGATGCACCCGGCCTCGTCGTAGCGGCGCAGGGTCGTTCGAGATGCGCGCATCTGGGCGGCATCAACCACGACCCACAGCTGTTCGCGTTGGCGCGCCGCGAGCGCGCGCGCGGTGTCCAGCGACGGACCGCCCAAGCCCGTCTTGGAGCTGTCCATGACGTGGAGCATGACGTGCCGGTCCCGGGACACCGCATCATCCACGATGTGCGTCACCGTCGCATCGATCTCACCGAGGCCACGCGCGGCACCACGCTCGTCGCGCAGCGAAACGTGGCACAGCGTCACCGGATCGCGGTCCATGCCTTCGAGCGGCGCATCCTTGTGCACCGATTCCCCGCGCGGGGTGAGCACATCGAAGTGACACCCATTGGCGGCGGATGTGGTACCCGACCCGGCCTCGTCGAAGCCCACGGCCACATGCACGATGGCGCGACTGCCGGTGCGCTGCGCCAGCGCAGTGAGCAGCAGTTCGCAATCCGTTCCCGACGGAGCCAGCACCACGTCGGTGTCGGGTCGTATGTCGAACTCGCGCTCGATGCGTGTACGCACGGACTGCGCATGCGCCTCGGTCGCCTCCAGCAGCCCGACGTGCAGCGCACGCAACAGCAGCTGCCGCCGCGCGGTCTCGGCCCGGTGGAATGCCAGATCGGAGATGGACGTCGCGGTGCAACTCGCGAACGTGACGGCTGCCGGTCGCGGCATCGGGCTGCAGCCGTACTTGTTCAAACGCAGTTCGCGGTCCAGTCGCAAGCGGCTGTCGCCCCCCAGGGTCAGCAAGGCTTCGCCGGGCATGAGCAGCGTGCCGGCGCGCCGCAGCGTCTCCTCGATGTCAGCGATGTGCAGGGACCGGCCGCCTGCCTCGCGCAACGCCTCGGCAACGGCCGACAAAGCATCGGCGCCAGAGGCCATGCGAGGCACCTCATCCACCAGTCGCTGCAGGTTCGCGGGCAACCCATCGCGAATCGCCTGGCTGCAGCGCTCTGGTTCGACGTGCACCCACAGGGCAGCGGTCACCCGCGCAAGCAGGCGCAGGATGTCCGGGGAACACGGCGCATCGTCCAGCGCGCGCAGCGCACGCCACTCGAACGCTTCACGCAGGTGAAACGCCACGCTCGGGGAATCGGGGAACAACGCACCGAGTAGAAGCGTTTCGGCCGCCTCGTCGAAGCGCGAGACCATACGCTCCGGGACACGGTGGACGCTGATGCCCTGGCTCAGCATGCGGTTCTCCGGGCGCGCAAGCCACGCATCCGCATGCGGCTCGTCCAGCCGCAAGGGCGCCTGGCCGCATACGCGTGCGATCTCCTCGTAGGCGGCGGCGACGCGCGCTGCGCAGAGCGTGACGCGGTCGTTCATTGCCGGCTCACCGATGGCTTGACTACGCGCGCGCCGGGGAAACCGAACTCGCTGAGAAACGCCGCGAATTCCCCGCGATGCAGTCCGGCGCGCGTCACGAACTGCGGCAACCGCATGCCGCCGTTCACGTTCACTTCCAGCAAGATCGGACCGCGATCCGAAAGCGCGATATCCCATGCCTGCATCGGAATGCCGGGAAACAGGAGCGCGGCGCGGGACGCCAATTCGAGCGCATCCTGCCAATCGGGCAACACCGTGCCGTCGATGCGTTCGCCCGTGTCGGGATGCGTCTCCACGGCACGCTGGTCGAGGCCGAAACCAGTCAAGCCCGGCCCCAGGCGGCCGCTCGCCGGATCGATGCCGGCGATGAGGTTGCCGCGCTCACCGTAGTTGTCCGCCATGTTCTCCCCCGACGGAAGCTTGAGCAGCGAGGCAACCACCATCGGCACGCCGCGTTGGAGCATGAGCACCAGGCGGATGCTGCACAGACGGTCTCCGGTCAGCACGCGCGTATCCGCGTGCGGGTGGACGCGCTCCTGCACGATCAAGCCCTGCTGGGCGATCTCGCGCCTGCCCACTGCAATGTGACCGAGTTCGCGAACGAAATCGCGCGCGCCGCGGCGCCGTCCATTGGAGAACACCACCTCGTCGGTGTCCATGTCGTAGCGTTCGAGGACAAACACGTTGCGTCCCCACATTCCCCAGATCGGCTTGCACACCATGGGATAGAGGTGCGCCTGCTTGAGCAGATTCCACAGATCCAGTTCGGAGCGGCACGCGCGCATGCCATCGGCAACGCGGAACGGATGGAAGAGTGCCAGCGTGCGCGGCACCGGCAATCCCATCTTCTCCAGCAAGGCGCCCGTGATGATCTTGTCGTTGGCGATGGCCGACCACAGTTCGGCGCCGAAGATGTAGACGAAGTCGTCCTCCAGCCGCCGACCCAGGAACCTGCGCTTGTCTTCCCAGGTGAAGCGGCGGTCGTCGAACAGACAGTACTGGTAGTACTCGTCGGGCTCGAGCTGCCCGTAGCTGCGGATCAACCGCCACATCTCGAGCACTTGCGCGGCAACCGGCTTGCCGCAGGCGCTGCGCGCCCGCCTTCCCTGCCTGCCCGCCTCGGCGAGGATCATGCGAATGTCACGCAGGACCAGGCGGGTCTTCCAAAGACTCAGCACGACCGCGCGCCCAACCGGAGACCGCGTGTGGATCTTCTGCGCACCACTCCCCTCGTCTTTGAATGTTCTACTGTTCACTCACGGCACCGAGAGCTAAATCACTCGATCGAGCGGTGCCGCGAGGCATGCGTAGCTCGCGGCGTGCGATTTGCACGAGTGCCTCGGCAGCAAACATTGTACCCTTGAGGCATTGATGGATCCGGCGTCCGACTTGCCTCGCGCACAGCAAAACTTTCCTACGTACATTACGGAGACATGGAATTGCCCGGCGAGCTGATCTCCAGCATGCACGACGCCTTGCCCAGGCTCGCCTGGGTAGTCGATGTCGACCGTCGTACATCGGCGACGCGGCTGATTCACGGGTCAGGCGTAGAGGTCCATGGCAACTTCGCGGTGGAAGGCACGTGGGACGGGCCGTTCCCGTCCGGACGCTTCGATGCTGCGGCTCATTTCTTCGGCAGCGGACTGCGCGTGGACGAGGAAGGCGTGGTCTGCAGCGCCTCGTCGGCGCTGGTGGATCGACTGCTCTATGCCGAGAGTCCAGGCCGATTCCTGTGCAGCAACAGCCTGCCGCTCATCCTCGCGCATGCAGGCGCGCGCTTGGACGCCGACCACGATTACACGCCCGAGTGCCGCGCGCTCATGGCGGGACGCAGGCACTATGCGCGCGGCCTGCATGTTCGAGCGCACGATCCCGACATGCGCTTGGGACAGGCGTATGCCGAAAACATCCGCCTGACCACCGGCGGCGCTGTCCATGTACCGCGCGTCCCGCCACCGGTTCGCCTGAATGGCTTCGACGACTATCACGCCGCACTGCGCGATGCGCTCGCCGCGCTGGTGGCCAATCTTCGAGACGGCGCGCGGCATCACGGCGTTCGCGCGGCGACCACGGTGTCCACCGGCTACGACGCCGCAGCCGTCGCCGCACTGGCCAAGGTCCATGGGATTCTCGACTGCTTCACCACCTCGCCCAGTGAGGATCCGACACTGGAAGACGGTGCCGCGGTTGCACGGGCGATGGGACTGAGGCCGACCTTGCTCGCGCGCATTGCGACCGACCCCGCCGTGGAACTCGCGCTGCTCTCGGCGACGCTCGACGGACGCGAGAGCGTGTTCGCCTCGATGGTCGAAACGCTGCGCGACCAGAACGGTGTGACGGCCCTGTTCACCGGATACCATGGCGACAAGATGTGGGGGCACGACACGCACGGGGTGCACCTGAGTCCGGACGTCATGCGTGGCGACACTTCCGGCCTGAACCTGAGTGAAGCGCGCCTCCACGCCGGATTCATCAACATCGCCGTTCCCTTCGTGCACGCCGAACGCATCGCAGAGGTGGTCGCCATCTCCAATAGTGCAGAGATGGCGGCCTGGCAACTGGGGAACGACTACGACCGTCCGATTCCGCGCCGCATCGTCGAGAGTGCCGGCGTACCGCGCGCACTGTTCGGTCAGCGCAAATCGGTGGTGATGGATTACGGACTATGGCCAAGGAGCGAGCCGCTGCGGGAGGCGTTGCGTCATCATCTGCGGAAGCGCCATGGATACGGGCGCGTGTCGCACCTCGTGCACGAAGCGGCGGGTAGCCTCGACTATCGGCTGGAAGCGCTGCGCCGGGGAAACGATGCTTTGGCCTTGCGCAAGCGGCTTTGGCCGGCGGAGCGTCAATTGGCGAACCGGATCTTCGTTTGGAGCGTGAACGAGTCGGCGCAACGCCTGCAGAGCACATCGATGTGATGACGTCAGACGGCGTCACGCGCGCATCGCGTGGGCGCTGAGTTCGACGCTGCGAAAGCCGGTGAAGGCGGCACCCTCCCGGTCTGGGCTGACATTCATCTCGATGATGACTGGCCCCTTCGCGCCGATGGCGATGTCCATCCCCGCGAAGCGCAGTTCCGGAAACGCTGCCAGCACACGCAGGCCCAACTCCATTACCTCCTCCCAGCAGGGCAACTGAAGCCCTTCGATGAGCACCTGCGTATCCGGATGCCGACGGTAGAGACACCTGGCCGCACTAGCATCGCGCGCTGCACCGAGCACGCCAGAGCGCAAGTCGATGGGCGCGACGATGCCCCCGCTGGTCGCATTGTCCACGTACATGCCGGCCCGACCGATCCGCAGGTAAGCCAGCAAAACGTGGGCGCCGCGCGTCTGTCGCAGCACCCACATGCGCACCGTATTGACGCTGGTCGGATTGAGCGACGACGGAGTCGGATGCTGCTGCAGCCACTCTTCGACCAGCCAGTCGCCGCCGCGCCCCAGGCGAAGATCATTCTCTACGTAGGCATCGAGCGACATGGGGCGTTCGCTTGCTATCGGACGCACCACGAAGTCGTCGCCGTCGGGCTGCAACTGCACGATTCGAATCCCCTTGCCGCCGTAACCTTCCAACTCCTTGAACACCACGGCGTCCCCGCCGTGTTGGCGCAGCACGCGGCGCAGGTCCTGCGCATCGCGCATCCGCGACGCATCCGCATCGAGTCCCACGCCGGCGCACAAGCGGCCGAGGAACTTCGGCGTGGGCAGACCGAACAGTGTCAGGATGGCCTTCTCCGCCACCTTGTTCTGCGAGAGCTTGCGGTACAACTCAGGGTTGAGTCGCTCGATCACGCGTCGATACTCGCGCGCACTCAACTGCCCTGCCTTGTCTCTCCAGGACAACTCGCGCCGCCAAAAACCAGCCATCTGGTAATAGCCTGGCCCCACACCGCGGGACAGCAGCAGCAGGACCGACTCCAGTGCCTGCCGAGCGACAGGTAGATGGCCCTCCGCTGCACGTTGGCTCATCAATGCATAGATCGCAGCGCACTTTCGCAGCACGATTGTCTCCTCCAGGCAGCGTCCCACCCGCTGTGCGCGCGGGCTTGCATGACGTATCCGCAGGATACCTCTAGAGCAATTTTAAGTCCGGACGTCACAAAGAAAGCCAACCGCGCATGCACACATGCGCGACTCGCATCCCGATTCGACTGGGGGCATAATCAGCGCTCGCTTCCGCTGATATTAGAAGCGTTTGCGCATCCACGAATGTGATGAACGCCACCACGCCGTACCGGCGCACTATCGCCATCGGCGCCGCCACAAGAAGAAATTACAGGCTCGCACATCGTCGTCCTCTCCTCGCCGGAATCCAGGCTGCACCGGCACGATGCCATGGAGCGGATCGTCAGTTCGTGCATGCGCGCTTGAGTCCTGAATGAGGAGACATGGACAGGAGCGTGCCGAGATGGACCCGTGCGTTGCGCGCGGTACCGCGAGGGTGGGATCTGCTCACGGCGATCGTCGCTGTGTTTGTAGTCTTTGCACTGAGCAGCGCAATCGCGTTCCGCAACACCCAGAGCCTGCACGAGGCGGGAAGCGGATTGGTGCAGACCTACGACGTGGTCAGCGCACTCGACGAGGCTCTTCTGCTCATGAGCGAAGCCGAAAGCGCCGAGCGCGCCTTCATCATCACCGGTGAGGAGCGCTTCCTGCAGCCTTACCAGGACGCGAACACCAAGCTCGACGCGCAGATCGCAACACTCGCGCGCTTGTCGGAGCGCGAGCCGCTGCTGGGCCGCCACTGGCCGCGCTGGCGTGATTGGATCAAGGCGCGCCAGGCGCAGCTCGATCGCGCCATCACCCTGAGGCGCAATCAGGACGTGGCTGGCGCGCGCGCCATCGTGATGGCCAGCGGAACGCGCGGAGAGGTTGCGGCGTTCAAGGCTGAGGTTCTCGGATTGGAGCGGGCGAAGCTCGAGGTGCGCGAGGCCCGTGAGCGGCAGATGCGCGATGCCTACCGAACGGCATTGCTCGGCGGCACGGTCGGAACGCTTCTGGGGTTGATGCTCATCGCCGCGCTGGGGCGCTACGCGTGGCGCTACCGCGAGATTCGCAGCCAGGTATATGCCGATCGCGAACTCTTGCGTGCCACCCTGCTGAGCATCGGAGAAGGAGTAATTGCGACCGATGGACAAGGCCGGGTTCGCATCATCAACCGCTGCGCACAACAGCTCAGTGGATGGAGCGAGCAGGATGCCCAGGGGCTCGATCTGACGCGTGTGTTCCGCGTGCTGCACGAGGCCACCCGAGCACCGCTCCCCGCCCCCGCGCACAGCGCCATGCAGACGGGCGAGGCGACCCGGCTGTGCGATGACGCGCTGCTGGTCTCCAAGAACAGTAAGGAGTATCCGGTGGAAGGCACCACCACGCCCGTCATGTCGGCAGACAGTGGCGTGCTGGGGGCGGTCGTGGTGTTTCGCGACATCGGCGGGCAGCGCGAGACCGCGCGGGCGTTGAAGGATAGCGAGCATCGTGCGCAGTCGCGCGCGGGGGAACTCGAGGCACTGATGCAGAGCGTGCCCGCGGCCATCCTCATCGCCAACGACCTCGATTGCCACGACGTGACCGGCAACGCCGCTGCCTATAACCTGCTGGGCGAGCCGGTGGGCAGCAACCTGCGGGAAGCAGCCGATCAGCACGCTTATTTCCGCACAGATGCAGGCGAGCAGACATTGATCCGCCTGCGCCAGGACGAACTTCCTCTGCAGCGCGCCATCGCGGAGAAGCGTGAGATCGCCAACGTCGAACTATGCCTGCGCGTGCGCGGGGGCGACATGCGCACCGTCATGGCCAATGCGGCGCCTTTGAAGGACAGCTATGGCAACGTGCGCGGCGCCGTGGTTGCCTTGATCGACGTCACCGAGCGCAAGCACATCGAGGCACAGCTCACGGATGCGCATCGGCGCAAAGACGAATTCCTCGCAACCCTCGCTCACGAGCTGCGCAATCCTCTCGCGCCGGTTCGATCCGGGGTCGCCATCCTCAGCAAGGAAGAGGACAGCACCGTAACACGCAAGACGCTCGCGATGATGGAACGCCAGCTCTCGCACATGGTGCGGCTGATCGACGATCTTCTCGATGTGTCTCGCATCACCGGCGGCAAGGTCGTGCTGCGCCGCGAACCGCTGCCGCTGCACGCGGTGCTCGAACAAGCTGCAGAGGCGAGCCGCCCGCTGCTCGACGCGGCCGGGCACAGCTTCCAGATGCAACTGCCCGAAGCGCCGCTGTGGGTCCACGCCGACCTCAGCCGGTTGTGCCAGGTGGTCACCAATCTGCTGACCAACGCCGCGAAATACACACCCGAAGGCGGACAGGTGAATCTGGTGCTCGATCGCGAGCAGGACTGGGGGCGCATCCGCGTCAGCGACAACGGGCTCGGAATCCCACCCGCGGTGCTGGGCGAGGTATTCAACATGTTCACTCAGGTCAACCGCACGTTGCACCGCTCTCAGGGCGGGCTCGGCGTGGGCCTGTCGCTGGTGAAACAACTGGTGGAGAAGCACGGCGGTACAGTGCATGCATACAGCGAGGGGCTGGGCCGCGGCAGCACCTTCACGGTACGGCTACCGCTGGCCGTGCAGACGCCGGACATCGTGCCAAGGCTGCAAGCCGCTGCGCCCTATGCCGGCCCGAGTCTGCGAATCCTGGTGGTGGACGACAATCAGGACGCTGCTGACAGCCTGGCGCTGGTGCTTGCAGCCGACGGGCACCTGACGAAAGTCGCCTACTCCGCGGCGCAGGCCTTGACGATCGTACGCGGCTTCACGCCGCAAATTGCCTTCCTCGACATCGGCATGCCAGAGGTCAGTGGACACGATCTGGCCAAGGCGCTGCGAGCGGATGCATCGTTTTCCGGGATGAAGCTCGTGGCATTGACGGGCTGGGGAGAGGACGCCGATCGCCTGCGAAGTCGCGAGGCCGGATTCGACATGCACGTGACCAAGCCGATCGATACCGCCACTCTCGAGGGGCTGCTCACCGATCTATGCGGCGAGCCGCCGGCCCGTCGCTGACCCCTTTCCCGTTTACCCGCTGATCTGCAGCTCGAGCCGCGCCCCTGTCGGTGCGCGACGCGCGATTAGAAGCACTCGAAGAACTGACCGCGCGCCACTGCATGCCCCATGCGCCCGGCCTGGTCCAGGCAGCCTTGGCGGTCGTAGTCACCGCCATCCATCTCAGCGGTCCCCGCGGGCAGTTCCTCACCGAAACTGTTGTCGTCCCTGCCCAGGTGCAGCACAGTGCGGCACGGCACCTTATCCACGCCGCCGGCTGCCGCGTAACAGCCCTGCTGCGCGAGCTTGATGGCTTCCTCCTGGTTGCGTGCCCCGCAAGACACGCCCTCTGCGACGCGCCGCTCGTCGTCCTGAGCAATGTGGGTCACTACCTGGGCGTACCAACCGCGCCTGCAGGCGAGCGCGGTCTCGCAGTCGCCATCGGCGACGACGCGCTCCTGGTTCTTCTTGGCGATCTGCTCGGTCTTGCCGATGGCGAAGCGAAAGCTCTGCAGGCTCTCGCCGTACACGTCCTCCGAGCACTTGCTCCAGATAACGTGCGCATGAGCAGCGGTTGCTGCCAGGGATAAGGCCACGAAGCCGGCCATCGCGACGAATTTCTTCATCCTTGCTCCTCGGTACACATCGAACACGATGTACGCAAGGATAAGGCACGCAGCGTTCTCTCGCTGGCCGTTGCACGCCGATCAGCCCTGGCGCAACCGGGGGGAGCGTTCCCGGCGCGGGTGCTCGTCGCGCGCCGGGAAGGCGCCTAGGCGGCGCTTCTCATCGCTGCGGAGGACACTGCCGGGGCAGCGCCTCCTCCATCGAGACGGAAGACAGACACCGCGTCCACCAGGGTGCGCGCCTGCTCCTCCAGCGACTCCGCCGCCGCAGCCGCCTGCTCCACCAGCGCCGCGTTCTGCTGCGTGGTCTCG
>Ga0268299_1002036_pt1 | contig 27568 bp, 51 predicted proteins | sample NOBtaG_FD_193484 | JGI IMG/M metagenome (GOLD analysis project Ga0268299, IMG submission 193484) | Activated sludge microbial communities from bioreactor in Nijmegen, Gelderland, Netherland - NOB reactor | ecosystem: Engineered > Bioreactor > Aerobic > Activated sludge | place: Netherlands...
CATCTGCTTCATGCGGGCGCCCCGTAAGACCGTCGGAGCGATTGCATAGCGAACCTCCCTGGGACTGGCCTATCCCCGTGAGTTGATAGGGATTTGCCAATCTGGGGTCAAGTCCGGGCCAATCGCCACTGAGGAAGCAGCGGCCGAGGAGGATGGGTCCGTCTTCGCCTTCGATGTGCGCGGGGACGTTGCACGGGCCGTCGGACTCGCGCGGCGACGCTACGTTCGCGAACACCCGCACGACATCCGGTAGCCCTTCGATCGCCCATGTCCGCGCGTCGTCGTGCTGCGGGGCGGTCATGGGATCGTTCACGTCGCGCACGACGCCGTCACGACAGAGGCGCCAGCGCTGGCCTGGATGTGGGGTCATGCGTACTCTCCGCAGCCGCGCCCGACGGCGCCGCTATCGCGATCGTCGACGAACTGCCGCCACGGCACCCAGCCCTTCGGGCAATGAAAGCCCCACGTCCGCATCACCGGGCCCGTGAAGAACAGCGACACGGCCGGCGTCGCGTCCGCCACGATGAGCCGATGCGCCGTCGTCGCACGTCGCGCGACGAGACTGCCGACGGGGCGGTGATAGACCGCCATCACCGTGCGCTCGACGTATCCGCCCGCGAGGATCAGCGAGACGTTCCACCACGGGTGATCGTGGAGCGCACGGTCATCGTCACTCTTCCGGATGTGGTGCAGGTAGACGTTCGCGAACCGATTCCGCGGCAGCACGAACCAGCGCGACAGATACGGGTCCGCGTGATCACCGATCACGAAGTCCGGAGGCCGCGACGCCATCAGTCGAAGGGCCCAGGCTTGGAGCCGGGCGCGAACCCATCCCCTCATCCCGCTTTCCTCCTCGGCGCGCCCGGCCCCACCGGACACGTCAGCGGCGCCGACACGGAGAACCCACACTCCCCGTGGGCGTCGAGCTCGACACAGCACTCGGCCCGCGGTCCGACGACGGCGCAGCCGGCGAACGTCAGCACCGCGAACACGACGAGCCCGCGCACGACCGGGCCCGAGCCGGAAGGTAGAGCGCGGGGTGGAGCCCCGGCCGTGCGCGTTTCCTCCCCACCACCCCACGACGCTCTAGTCGACATGAAACTCTCGCAGTGCGGTTCCCGGAGGAACGTAAACGCGATAGTCCGCGCTCCAGTAGTCGCTGTCGTCCGGCCAGAACCAAAACCACCACGCGCGCTTCCAGTAGTTGGTGAATGTGACGCGCGGGCTCGTGTCGGCCGTCTCGATCAAGCGCGCGCGCTCCGCATTCACGGAGCCGAGTCGCAACTCCCCGCCGCCGAGAACTTCGAGGTAGTAGTATCGCGGGGTGCTTCCCACGCGCCCGCTGCCGAGCACGAATTGCCCCTGCACCGCGTCGCCGCGTCGAAGTGAGGCAATCGAGAACCAGCCCTTTCCGCGCTCCGTCGTCGGCACCCACTCGGAGTACAGGTAGGCCATGAAGCCGCAGAACACGGCGCCTGTCATCGCTCCGATGATCAAGGCCCACCCTACCCGCAGAAAGATGAACACCGGCCATGGCTCGTCGCCGAAGGTAGGCATGTCACCCAGCAGCAGCGCGTAGCCTACGATCGCGAGCCACAGCGCGATCAGAATGCATCCGATCATCGCGTGAACCTCCCGTAGCTGCCATTCGAAAACAGCACGTCGATCGACAGCAGCGACGGCGAGTACGGGGGCGTCGTCGTCGGCTGAGGACTTGGCGTCGGCGTCCGCGTCGGCACCGGCGTCGCGGTCCGCGTCGGCGTGCTCGTCCGGGTGGCCGTCATCGTCGGCGACGGCGTTCGCGTCGCACTCGCCGTCGGGGTCCGCGTCGGCACCGGCGTCACCGGCGGCAGCGTCACGAGGATCGCGCTGGACTCGACGAGCGCCCCCGCGAACCGCATCGTGATCCGCTTCGTCGCCCCCGGTACGCCGACGACCGTCACGTCCGCGCACGCCGCGTCGGCGATTGCCGTCACGCAGAGCGGCTCCAGCACGCGCACGTCCGGGGCCAGCACGAAGCCATCCACCAGGATCTCCGCCGGTCGCGCATAGCGCCGGTAGGTCACGCGCACGCGCTGCGCCACGAGCACCGCCGTCGGGGCCACCGTGGGCCCGCCCCCTGGCGTCGGCGTCGCACTCGGGATCACCGTCGCGGCGCTCGTCGGCGGATGCAGGCGCAGCACCAAGTCATGCGGCTTCGTCTCGCCGAAATGCCGCGCCTGATAGGTCGCCCCCTCGTACGCGGCCCCGTCCACCGCCACCCAGCGCGGCGTGCCCGTCAGCAACCCCTCCGGCACGAGTGCCAGCGTTACGTCCCCCACGGGCACGATCGGCGGCGTGAACGTCACCGCCTGATAGGCCGCGATCGCGCCGGCGGGCGTCGTCGGCCACGTCGCCACGCCCGAGCGCGATGACACCGCGGAGCCCCCGGCCCACGTGGCGCGGAGGGCGATCGTGCCGGTCGCGTGGGTGTCGTTGAACCCTGGGAACGCCACACACGCGATCGGCCCTGGCGCCCGCAGCGCCTGCTGCGGCACCAGGGCCAGGGCCATCCCTGGGGCCGTGCGATACCAGACGCCGGCCGTGGTGGGGGGCGGAACCACGACCGACGGTGTGCCGGGGCAGCCGGCGAAGGCCGTCGCGACCAGCCACACGTAGAGCACCCCGAGCGCGATCGTCGCGGCGATGAGTCGTCCAATCTTCATGCGGCACCTCGATGGGCACGCTGCGCAGCCGTGGCGGCGTCCAGGAGTTTGCGCGTCGGAATCACCGCCAGAAACCGGCCTTCCCGCACGCGCACGACTTCGCCGCTCGCGATGAGCACCTGCACGCTGTCGCGGATGGCTTCGCGCTGGGTTTCGTCGCTCCGGTAAAAGGCGCGATCGACGGCCGTCCCCGCGCACGCGGCCGCGATGTCGTCCATCGTGAGCTTGTGATCGCCAAACCGGCAGAGCACCCTCCGCACGGCGTCGTCGATCGCACGCCGTCGCGTGTTGCCGCCGAGCGCAACGACCGTGGCCGTCCGCGGGGGAACGGCCGAGAGGATCGGCTCCGCGCCGAGGCGCAACGGCGCGGCGTGCGTTGCCGCTGGCGGGAGGTCCCCGACCCGTCGCACGGCCCGACACGCGGCGACGGCCTCCAGCAGGACCGTCGCGAGCTCCAGGGCGATGCCGGAGGAGACCATCCGCTTCGCGACGTGCTCGGCGGTCACTTCGAGTTGCGCTTGCGCGTCGGTGAGCGCGGCGGTCATGGCGGGGACGGCGGTCACTTCGCGGGCTCCGTGGGCGCGCGCCGCTGGCGCACCACCTGCTCGACGAGCTTGCGCACGCGCGCTCGCATCGCTTCGCGCTCCTCAGGCGATGGGTCCGGTGCCGCAAGCAACCGTTGCGATTCCCGCGCCTGACGGATCCGCGCCACATGCTCCGACGTCACCCGCTTGATCCGTCCGATCCGCGGGAGGTGCTCAAGATCGGCGTCGATCAGATCCGTGATCGCGCGGCGACACGCCACGTAGTCGAGGAGCGTCAGGCGCTCGACGTAGAGCTCGATCGTCTCCTCGCCGACGGCGGGATGCGGGTACGCCGCCACGAGGCGGGTCACGAGCGCAAGGGCTTGCTGGCGGATCACGAGGCACCTCCGAGAATCCGCTCCCCAACCCGGCGGACCGCCGCCATCGAGCCCGAGAGCGGCTGTCCATGAGCGCCGCGTGCCTTCATGCACGCGCACGCCTTGAGCGCATTGCCGCAGTGCCCGTCTCGCGCCCAGATGCGCCACGTCGCGACCCAATCGAGCTTCGTCGCGCCAGCGGCACGGCTCCGCCAGTAGTCCGAGAACGCCGCGAACATGACCTCGGGGTCGCGGCATCCGTTGTCCGTGGCGATCTTGCGGAGCGCCGGCGTCAACAAAAAATCTTCCGGCAACCGGCACGGTCGCTGCTTTTCGCGCGGGCGCACGATGGTTCTGTCTGCTGATTCCGGGGCAAGAAGATCGTCGAGGGGAACGAGGATAGGTGCAGAAGCGTCAGCTTCTGCTGATTCTGGAAGAGGTTCAGGTACGGGACCGGGTACGGGGCTGGTGCCTAGCTGGTCGGATGCTGGCCCACTTGCTGGTGTGCTGCTGGTCGGCTGCTGGTCGGCTGCTGGTGCTTCTGCTGGCGTGTCGCTGGTAAATCGCCCTGCCGAGCGCTTCGCCAGCGCGGCGCGAGCGCGACCACCAGCGACCTTCTTTTCGTTCCGCGCGGCGCGGAGCGCGGCGTTCTCCGCGCGCGACAGGTTATAGACGAGGAAGTCGTGGATCCGGTACCCGCCGGCGACCGTCTCCCAGAGCGGGTGCTGCTCGCCGGCCTGCACGGTGGTGAGCTCCGCCAGTACCCGCTTCAACGCGGCGCCCTGCGGAGCCCGCGTCATCCCAGGGACGGCCGCCGCGACGAGGAACCCGTCAGTCTGTTCCGCGTTCGCGTAGTCGCGGGCCGTCACGTAGAGCCGGAACGCAGCGTCGGAGAGCACCACGATCTTGCGGTTCTGCGGAAACCGATCGTCGGAACGTCCCCAGCTCATGCCGCCACTCCCCCCTCGAAACGGTTGATCCACGTTGCCGAGGTCACGCTGCCCGATCCTTCACGACGCCGCCGCCAAGCTGTTGCAGGTCAAACAACGTCGGCATCGTCCGCTCCGCTTCCGCCTGCTCGCAGTAGCCGACGCCCATCCGCCAGTACTCGGCCGAGAGCTCGACGCCCCACCCGAGGCGGCCCTCGTGAATCGCGACGTAGGGCACCGTGAAGATCCCCGCGAAGGGATCGAGCACCACCTCGCCGGGATTCGTGTAGCGCCGGATCAGGCGCCGACAGACGTCGAGCTGGAGCGGGCACACATGGTGCTCCTCCTGGCGCCGAGACTGCTCCGAATTGAGCACGCGCATCCGCGCGATGTCGGTCCAGATGTCCGGGTGCTTCGCGATCGGCGGGAAGAGCATGAACGACGCCGGGAGGCGGCCATCGACCTCGAGCCGCTTCGCGAGCGCGACGTGCTCGTCGTAGTCGTAGCCGTGGCGGTCGCAGTGCTGGCGCCAGAGCCGCCCGAGTTGATCGAGGTTCGCGCCGACGAGCGCCGCATCGGGTAGCCGATCGCCGTCCGAGCGCCAGAGCGCCGCGGCGTCGACCTGCCAGTCGGCGCGCGTGTAGGCGGCCTTGTCTTTCGTGACCGGCGTGTCGGCGTACGCATTCGAGAGGTCGGACGGGAGGCGGCGGAGCAGCAACACGTACTCCGGCATCCCGACGCCCATCTTCGTCGAGTCCTTCGCGTTCTCGGACCAGCCGAGGCGATAGGTCTGCGCGTTCTCCCGGACGACGTCCGTGTCGATCGTGATCCGGCCCATGAACGCGAAGCCGTGGCGCTCGAAGCAGTCCGCCGCCTGGTCGCTGAATCGATCGACCGTCGGCATCGCGAGGCCAGTCACGTTGCCAAACCGAATGCGGTCCTTCACGTGGATCGCCGCCACGCGCCCCGGTTTCAGCACGCGGAGCAGGTGCGGCACGAGAAAGTCGAGCTGGGCGAAGAACGCTTTGTTGTCGACATTGTGGCCGAAATCTTCGACCGCGGGCGAATATTCGTATTGGTTGCCGAATGGGATCGACGTCACGATCGCGTCGACCGAGGCATCGGGCCACGTCGCGAGCTCTTGGACGTTGTCGTTCCGAATCGCGCGGAACTTCTCGCTCGTGACTTCGACGCGGTCGGTCCCGCGCGTACGCTGCAACGTGGTCGCCATGGTTGCGAGTCCCTCGGCGCGGATGAGCTCGGCCATGCGCGCGACGAGCCGATCATGGTCGGCCCACTTGGCCTTGAGCGTCCGCACGACGGGCGCCTCGCTCTCGGCGTAGATGACATGCACCGTGACCGGCTTCGACTGCTGGAACCGGTGCACGCGGTGAATGGCTTGCAGGAAGTCGTTCGCTTTGTAGCCCGCGCCGAGAAAGATCACGTCGCTACAGTGGCGTTGCAGGTTGCACCCGGACCCGGAAAGGATCGGTTTGGTCGCGAGGAGCCGATACTCGCCCCGCCCAAACCCGAGGATGAGATCTTCCCGCGTCTCGAGGTCCTGCGCGCCGTAGATGGTGCGGCACTCGGGCAACCGCTTCTCGATCGCGTGCCGCTCGGCTTCGAGATCGTGCCAGAGAATCCAGTGCCGATCGGGACCGCCCGCCTCGATCAGCTCACACGCCTTCGCGAGCCGCGCCGCGATCGTGTCACGCTTCGTCTCGGCGAGCTCACGGAGCCCCGTCGCCTGGTCCAGAAACATCTGGCCTTGGCCCCACGAGTCGGCCTGCTTCCACGCTTGCGTGTGATCGACACCGACTTGGTGCCACTCGACGGTGAGCGGCGGGAGATCGTAGCCGGTTGCGTCGTAGCCGAGATCGGCCGGGGATTGCAGAAAGCACGCCCACGACGCGAGCCACGCGAAGAACGCCTTTTCCATGTGCGGATAGAGCGTGAGGTTCCCTGCCTGCGAGCTATCCCGCTGGAAGAATCGGGTCAGCGCCTCGCCGGTCGACATCACGCCAAGGAAGCCCGCGTAGTGGATCAACTCCTTGAACCGATTCGGCGACGGCGTCGCGGTGAACACCCAGCGATACGGGACCGCCCGGAACTTCTCGAGGAACGCCTGATAGGTCTTGCTGCCGAAGCTCCGGAGCACCGACGCCTCGTCGAGTCCGACACCGACAAAGCGCGCGTCGATCGTGATGGCGCCGTCCCGCACGCGCTCGTAGTTCGTGATGACGATGCGGCTCGGGCAGGCGTCAACCTCGGCATCGGTGCGGCAGTACGCGACCTCGAGGCCCATCGCCGGGCCTTCCTCGCGCGTGAACTCTTGGCGGACGCCGAGCGGCGCCACGATCAGGTGCTTCCCCGTCGGATGCGCCTCGAGCAGCCACGCGGCGACCTGGAGATGCGTGCGCGTTTTTCCCGTCCCGAATCGCGTAAAGACCGCCCGCCGCCCACCTTCGACGGCCCACGTGGCGATGTCGCGTTGATGCGGAAACAGCGATGGATGCGGCGCGCTCGGCGGTGCGAATCCGGCCCGTTCGGCTCGCGGCATCTTGCTATCGAGGAACGCCGCGTAGTCCGTCACCGCCCCGCCTCCGTCGCGAACCGCCCTTGCGCCGCATCCCCATTCGGCTTCGCCAACGGCGGTACGTCCCCCGGTCGAAATGCTGCCGGTTTCGTCGCCACCCACACGATGCACGCGACCCCACTCGGCGCCGGCCGCTTCTCGTCGGAGGCATAGAGCAAGCCACGCTCGACCAAATGCCGGCGCTCCGCGGAGCATTGCTGGTGCGTGAGGCCGCAGGCGCGCTCCGTTTCGAAGTCGCACGCCCCGCCCGATTGCGTAACGTACTCGAGAATGCGCGCCGGGACGCCGCCAGGCTTCAAGCGGGCGGCGCGTGCGAGGCGATGGGCTTCGCGGCTGCTCGACTGCACGAGCGGACGCCGCTGCACGCGACTTGGGGCCGTGGTCATGCCGGGACCCTCCGCCGCTTCGCTCGCGACGCGCGCGGCCCCCGCTTCGGTCGCGGCGCCGCGGGCCGTGCCCCACTCGCATGCGACGCCCGGACCGGCAGGATCGCCCCGTCGTGCCAGCGCGTCAGCATCGCGCGCTGATCGAGCCCGAGTACCTCACACACGAAGGCCGCCGTGCCCCACTGGTCCGCGCCGGCCGTGGAGGCAAGCCACGCGTAGGCCGCGGGCGCGTACGGCCCCTTGCCGCGGGCCACGCCGAGCGCGTCCGACAGCAGCGCGACCAAGAGCCGGCGTTCGGGGGACGCCTGCGCCGTCGTGAAGGCGGCGATCGTGTCGGGGTCGAGCTCGTTGGCGAGGAGGCCGAGCTCGTAGGCTTGCATGCGGAGGGCTTGGATCATGCGACACCTCGCCGTCGCGGGCGCCACCTAAACGCTACGTCCCACCCCGGCCGGAGCGTCACCCAGCGGTCATCGAGATCAAGGTGCGCCCCGAACGTCTCCCGCAGGAGCCGCACGTAGCGGTACCGCGTGCGCTCCGACACCCCGAGCAGATCGTCAAGCTCTTCGAAGGGGACGCCGTTCGGCGTAGCCGCAAGGATCAGCGCCAGTCGCGCGAGCCGCATCGGCGCCGCGTAGGTCGGGCGGCGACTAGGCATCGAGCCCTCCGTGCGCACACCACCGCGCGAGCCTCTCGAGACACGAGTCGCCGTCCGGCCGCGCAAGAATCGCTTCGACCCGGTCGACAAGCTGCGGTGCGATCGCGACGACGGCAAACGTGAGGCCACCGTCGAGCTCGAGCGCACGGTACGTCAGCAGGAACGCGCGGCCGCGCGGCGTGTGCGACGGGTCGAAGCTCGGGAGCTTCGTGGCGTCGATCGCAGCGAGGCCGCTCCGCAGCGCGGCGTCGGTCGTGTCGGTCTTCTCGTGGTGCGCGCTGGCGACGTCCATCGTCGCCCGTCCCTTCTGCCCCGTCCGTCAACTGCATCCCTGGCGACTGCGATGGGGGACCGCGTGTCGCCGCATCCGTTTCCCCGCCGATCCTCGACGGGTGCGCTGCGCTGCAATGGATCAGGTCACGTCATGCGACGTTCTCAGGTGCTTGCCTGGTCACGATCAGCGCATCGTGCGCCGCTGTCGCGCCATGTTTCGACAGGGTTTGGTAGTGGCCGGTTTCGGTGAAAACCGACCACTCCGCGATTGAAAACCGACCACTTCACCGGGGGGCGTCCTTTCGGGTCAGCAATGCAGCCAGGTGCGCGCACGCCTCGTCGTCCAGGACGAACGACATTCGTGCATCGTTTTGCCGTACCGTCAGGACCGTATTGCCGCAGGGCTGGCGTTCAACGTAGACGCCGTGGACGTTCGGCGGAAACTTCACAACCCCGCCATCCAGAAGCGTCGCCTTAACCGCGGAGGATTCGGCCATATGGGGCTCCTTGCTGACATCTTGAGTGCGTTGGACCGATGGGACGAGTGGAAGGCCATGCGTGCTGCCCCGGCGCGGATCGACGCCCTAGAAAAGCGGCTTGCGGCGCTCGAAGAGCCCACCAAGCGCGGCCCGGGAAAGCTGTGCGAAAAATGCGGCGCCTACGCGATGATTCCCGGCCTGGCGCGACCCACGACAATCGTGGCTCTCCAGGCTGCGGGCGTCGAGGACGTGCCGTGGAAGTGCCACGAGTGCGACCACGAAATCGTGAAGCGCTCATCGCCGCTGGCGCCGTAGTGTCAACATCGAGCAAGCGATTCACTTCTTGCCCCCCTTGATGACCCGGAGTCCGGTGAGCCGGTGCCCGCCGCGCTCACCCTTCACGGCCGACGCGCTCAGGCCCTTCGGCGCGGGCGGCGGTGTCGGAAGCGGCTCCGCCTCGGTTGCGCCGAGCGCCGCTTCGACCAGCTCGCCGATCGTCCACGGGTGATCCGTGATCCCGAGCGCCATCGCCGGGGTGCAGCGGATCGACTCATGCATCCGGCAGAGGTTGTAGTAGGCGATGTGCAACGCGATCGCCGCCGCGTGGTTCTCCTGCTTCTTGCTGAACGCGTTTGTGAGCCGTGTGAACCGGCGCATGTGCATCCGCGTCGAGAGATTGAACCGCTCGACGTAGCTCGTGGAGATCGCGCGCTCGTCGGGCTCGCCGCAAATGACCGTCTTCTCCATCCCTAAGATGGACCCCGGGGAGTAGCGCACCGCCGCGCTGTTCCCCGGGGTCGCCTGGTAGGTCTTCACGAGCTGCGCGAAGTCTACCTCGCTGCCGAACGCGTCCTCGATCGCGTTCACGTAGGGGACGAAGCCGTCCGCCGTGATCTGCGGGCGGTTCACCAGCCGTCCACGGAGATCGCTGGCCAGCGCCAGCGTGTTTTCCGCCGTGCGCTTGCCGACGCGCCACGAGAGCACCGCCTTGCTGGTCGCGTCGAGCGCGATGAACAGCCAGGTATCGCCGCGCTCCGTCTCGCCCTCGCGCACGTTCTTTTGCTTGCAGCCGACGAACGACCATTGCTCATCCAGCTCGATGAGGTTGACCGTCAGGTCGCGGAGCATGCCGTCCATGAGGCGGCGGCAGCCCTCGCCCATACGAAGGCCGAGGCTCAAGATCGTTTCGCGGTTGACGTCGGTCAGCCGTTCGGTGGCCCGGACGCTGCACCCTTCCGTAAGGGCGGCGACGACTCGGGTCTGCTTCTCTCGGCTCAGGTTGTTCGCCATGGGTCGTTTGTACGCACAAACGGCACGCATGTCAAGCGGCTTGACGGGTACGCCCGTTGTTTGTACAAATAGCCCATGGCTACAGCACGCAAGCGGGGAAAATCCATCACGAAGGATGACCGATTGGCGATCCGCCTCTCGGCCGAGCACAAACAGATTCTCGAACGCAAAGCCCGACGACGCGGGCTCAGTATCTCGTCGTGGCTCCTCAGCCTGGGACTGTCCGCGCCAGAGGAGCCGGTCGGTGCCTCGCAGTAACGCCGTCATCGCCAACCCCAGAGCCGTAGATACCGGCGGCGGCGAAGGCGGATCGTGTCGAGCCTGAGGAGCACATACAGAGCGATCAGCGATCGCTTGACGGCCCGGCTGGATGAACCTTCGCTACGTCGCTGGGTGTCGACCGTCGATATCGCGGCGGGCGTGAGCGCAGGGCTCGTAGCGATCGGGCTCTGGTTCGAAACCAAAACGTTTTGGAGCGCAGCGGGGCTCGTTACGATCGGCGTATGCGGCGAGTTCGTAACGCATTGGCTCCACATGCGCGCATTCAAGCGAGCCGAGGAGCTGTCGGATGAGAAGACCCGCGCGGGCGAGCTTGAAATTGCGCGGCTGTCACAAGCTGCCGCCGAGGCGAACAAGAAAGCCGCCGAGGCATGGGAGCGCGTGTCATGGCGAACCATCACCGATGAGCGACGAGCCGTTCTGCTCGACAAGCTTTCGCCGTTGGCGGGCCAGCCGATCATAGTCGTGCTGGCCTGCGTCGAAGGTGAATCGGCGAACTTCGCACGCCAAGTGTCGGACCTGTTTCGCGAAGCGGGGTGGGCGGTCCGCCCGGCCTTCGCATACGCCGTAGGCGACGAGCTGATGCTTCGGGCAAGCGCCGTGTGGAACGGGCTGCGCATCGATAGCAACTTCGCGGGACGTGGTGCCTGGCTGGGCCGCGAAGACGAGGAGCAACGCCTACTCGAAGTGACGAACTTTCTGGCCCAGGTATTCACCGAACAGGGCTTCGAAGCGACGCCGATCGGAGCGCCGCCGCAGATTGGCCCTGCCGTCCCTGAGCCGCCAGAAACGTCGCTGATCCGCATTCGGGTCTGCCGGAAGTCGTAGGCTCCGGCTGCCGCGACACTGAGGAGAAGCGTCGCCGCAAAACCGACCACTACGCAGAGCAAAACCGACCACTGACGAACTAGGCGAGGGGAAAACCGGCCAGCACCCAGGGTTTGACCGACTAGGCGGCGCGCAGAGCGGAGTGATACGCGCTTGCGCTCCGCCGTTCTTCCCGCTAGGGCCGGTGCACTCTCACACACCCCGGCCAGCGGCGTTTGATCCTTGTCCACGAGAAGGAGACGCCGATGGCAACCCCGATCCCGCAGTCGATTTCCGCAACTCCTCAGGCCACGCCGCTCGCGTTCGCCAGCGTCGCCGAATACGCGACATTCTGGTTCGCGGCGCACGTCGTCCACCTCGGCCCGAATACCCAGGCCGCCTACCGGATCGAGCTCGACACCAAGATCCTGCCGATCCTCGGCGAGATCGATCTGCTCGCCGTCACGCCGCGCATGCTCCGCGACTGGATGCTCGTCTTGCGCGGACGAAAGCTCGCGGGCGCGACCATCCGGCGCGCCTTCGCGGTGCTCTCGTCGATGCTGAACCACGCCGTCGAGCACGAGCACCTCGGGAGCAACCCCGCCGTCGGCATCCGACGCCCCGCGCGCCGTCGTACGCGCCCGCTTGTCGTCTACAGCGACGACCAGGTGCGCCGGTTCCTCGACGTCGCGTACCACGTGACCCCGACGCTCGCGCCAATGTTCGTCGTGATGGCGCGCGCGGGACTCCGCGTCGGCGAAGGCCGCGCGCTCCACGGCGAGGATTGCGACCTCGGAGCCCAGCAGCTCACCGTCCGCTGGACCGCCCACAAGGACGGCAAGCTCGGCCCGCCGAAGGATCGGGAGATCCGCACCGTCGCGATGAGCCCGGCGGTCGCAACCGCGTTGACGCCGCTCCTCCCGCGACGCGGCCTCCTCTTCGAAGGGCGCACCGGCCGCGCGTTCAGCTACACGCGCGTCCGCGACGTCATGCTCGAGATCTGCGAACGCGCGACCCTGCCGCTGACCTCGCCGCACAGTCTCCGCCACAGCTTCACCGCGATCCTCTTGAACCGCGGCGCGTCGCCCGCGTGGGTCCAGCAGCAACTCGGCCACGGGTCCCTCGACCTGACCGTGAAGACCTACGGCCAGTGGCTCCCGCACCCGCGCCCCGGCGCGCTCGACGAGCTGTGAGCGAGCCGCGATCACTGGTGCGCGCGCGCCCCCGTCACCCGGCGCGCGCGCCGCCCGTCACCCCGGCGCAGCGCCGCCGAGCGTCCAGAAGACCTGGTTCTGCAACTATAGGGGCGCACAATAGATGCAGCCCGCGCACTCGCCGTCAGGCCCGGCACCGGCACGAGCGTCGGCTCGTCCGCCGGGGACTCCTCGCCGGCATCGTCGCCCGCCTCGGTGTCGGTCGACCCCTCGACCAGCCGAAGCCGACGACCGTTGCCCTCGGGCCGCGAATCCGGGTTCCATTCCACCAGGCCGAGGATCTCGGCCGCCGGAACACCGGTCTTCTCCTCGACCTTCTTGGCAACCGACGCCCGGTCCGTGGTCTTGGCGTCGCTCGTCTGAATCTGACGAACACGCTGGTAGGTCATGCCGATGCGTCGACCGAACTCGGTGGGACCGCCCGCGCGGGCGATCGCCTCCTCCCACGGGGTCGAGCATTCCAGGCCGTTGATTTTTCGAGTCATGTGGCTCGTATAGTCGATCGGTCGAAGGAAGGCAAGAATTTTTTTCTGCTCTACCCCACCTAACGCAAGAATTTTTTCTTGACGTGACGGGTTCGCTCGGGCATAAGCGATCTCACCAATGGCTGAGACCGCTCCCGAATCGTCAGCAAAAGCACTCGCGAAGGGCCGTCGCACGACGGTCTCGGTCCGCGTCTCCAGCGACGAGAAAGCTCGGATCACGGCCGCCGCACAGGCGGACGGCCTCGATGCGGGCGCCTGGCTTCGCTACCTTGGGCTCCGGGAAGTGCGGCGGGAGGCGTCACGATGACGCCGCGCCGCCCCATTCTTCCGCTGACCGAGGCGGAAATCGCGCTCTTCTGGTCGAAGGTCGACAAGGGCGACGGCACGGGCTGCTGGCTCTGGACCGGCGAGACCACCGCGGACGGCTACGGCGTCTTTCGTCGGAGCGGGGGCCGAAAGGCGTACGCGCACCGCGTCGGCTGGTGCCTCCACCACGGGCTCGAGGTTCCCGCGCACCTCGACGTCCTCCACCACTGCGACACGCCCGCGTGCGTTCGCGGCACGCATTTCTTCACCGGCACCCAGGCCGACAACAATCGCGACCGCGCCGAGAAGGGCCGCACTCGCATGGGCCGCGGCAACGCGCGGATCACGGCCGAGGTCGCCGCGTCGATTCGCGCGCGCTACGCGGCCGGCGGCATTACGCAGGGCGCGCTCGCCGCCGAGCACGGGCTCTCGAATCAGGCCGTGTCGATGATCGTCACCGGCCAGACGTGGGCGACCCAGGGTCCCGCGTCACGTGAAACATCCGGCGGTGCCGCATGAAGCGCCGCACCATCACCTGGCGCTGTGGCGACGCCGCCTGCGGCAAGACCGCCCAGCGCACCCGGCGCATCGACGGGGTCCGCTGCTGCTTTCATTGTTGGTCGCCGCGCGTCTGTCCGGATCGCGATGCGGCGGGTGAGCCAGCGAGGGCCGCGTCGTGACCCCCGCCCGCATCCTCACGATCCTCTTCGCCACGGCCTGGCTCGCCTTTGTTCTCTACTTTTCGGTGCGGATTATCGGGGGAGGCGCGAAGTGACGGCAACCGCCTTCCGGGACGACCAGCTCGTGATCATCGGGTCCCGCACGGCCTTGGGGGAGGCCGCCACCCCAGCGACGGATGACCTTCGTGCGTCCGTCGCTGGGCTTTCGGATCTCGCCATCCTGACCGTGTGGGACGAACGGCTCGCGCTCGGACTCATGTCGCCCGCGGACTACGCGGCGGCCGTCCGAACACTCACGGTGCGCGATGCGTGACGGGCGCGCAACCAACGGGGGCCGCCGCAAGAAGCTCGCGTGCTTTCGCGGCCACTCGCTCCACGACGCCTACGTGTGTGACGGCGGGCGCTATCGCCGCTGCCGCGCCTGCGACCGGCATCGGTACGAACAACGGAAAGAACGGAGGACTGCCGCATGACCGACTCGAACTCGGCGGACGACGAGCCCGAGAGCGAGGCGAGTGTCCGTCGCGCGCTGATCGCGGCCGTCCGGGGCCGCGGCGACGCCATGATGGCGCTCGTCGAGCCGACCACGGCGCTGCCGGTCGGGCTCGGCGCGGCGCTGACGGAGTACGCGCGAGACGCGGCGCGGGCGGAGATCTTCGCGCTCGCCGGCCTCCGCGCGTTGTTCGACCGCGGCGGGCGCTTGATCGACGTGCTCGTGCACCGCGCCACCACCGTCGATCCTACCGATACGGCCCCCCGGCAGATCGGAGTGCTCTCGTGATGAAGCGACTCGTAATGGCGTTCGGACTCGGCGTGCTCGCGCCGCTGTTCTTTGCGGTCTGGCTCGGCGGCGAGAACCTCGCCCAAGTCGGGATGCGGCTGGCCGCGATCGAGGGCGGATTCCGTCTCGCGGCGCGGCACTGGCAGTGGGAAGCGACTCCCGAGCACGACCCAGAGCTCGTCGCACACGCGGAGCCGGTGCCGGCGGCGAAGCCGAAGAAGGGGCGGCGGTAAACGATGGGCTACATGTGCCACCACACGGTCATCGTCACGACGTGGGACGCGATGCGCGCTCGCGTCGCGCACGAGAAAGCGACGGAGATTTTCGCCCCGCTCGGCAACCTCGTGACGCCGATCATCGAGTCGCGGATCAACGGCTACTTCACGTTCGCCGTTGCGCCGGACGGCAGCAAGGAAGGCTGGGACGAGTCGGACCGAGGCGATCGGTGTCGCGCCGATCTGATCGGATGGCTTGAGGCGCAACGGTACGAGGACCGCTCGTCGCCGTACGACTGGGCCGAAGTCCAGTACGGCGACGACGAGCGCGAGACGATCATCGTCCGCCATAGCGACGAAGGGCCGGCCCCCGCGTGACGGACATTCTCGCCAGAATGGACGCCGCGTTCGCGCAGCAGTTCGGGGAGCGGTTGGCGCCGAAGACGGCGGCAGAGGTGCCGGCCGATCCTCCTGCGCCCGCCTTCTACGACTTCCCGTGGGGCCGGCGTCGCATCTGTCCCGAGACGCACGAGCGAACGATCGGGGGAGACGGCTACGGGGATCGCTGTTGCGGCACGGCCGACGTGGAGGTCGTGCAGGAATCCGCGCCCGACTGCCCCGTCGGCTACTGCGACGACCATTGCGGGGAGCGGTGTACGCACTGGCAGGAGCCGACGCGCAGCAACCGCCACTGCGCGATCTGCCAGCGTGCCCTGGTTGGCAGGCAGGAGCTGTACTGCTCTCGGCTGTGCCGGGACCAGGGGGCACGCGTCCCGGCGAGCGAGCGGTTCCACAAGAGCTACGCGATCGACGCGGACACTGGCTGCTGGAACTGGACGCGGACCATCATCCCCATCACCGCACCCGGCAACCTTCTCTACGGGCGGATCAAGTACGGCGACCGCCAGATTCTGGCGCACCGCGCAGCGTGGCTTCTCGCCCATGGGCCCATCCCGGATGGGATGCTCGTGTGCCATCGCTGCGACAATTCACTGTGCGTGAATCCTAATCACCTGTTCCTTGGCACTCCCAGCGACAACGTGCGCGACATGCTCAAGAAGGGGCGCGGGAAACACAAGCTCTCCTACGAGGCCGCGCGCGGGATTCGAGAGGCCATCGCGGCCGGCGCGGCGGCGACCGACGTGGCTCGGGAGTACGCGGTCCACCCTACGCACGTCCGCGACATCGTGCGCGGCGGGCACTGGAAAGACGACCCCGTGCCCCACTGCTACGGCTACGTCGGCTGCAACGAGGCCGACACGTCGACCTGCGAGTGCGCCTGCGAGCGATGCACTGCCGCGAGGGCCGTGTGAGGCCCTCGCGCATGCAACTCGAAGCCGCGCGGCGCGAGAGTCGTGGCGCGCGGGCGCGGTTCGGCGAGACGGCCGACCACGTGTGGCACGCGCTCGTACCGGGCACCTACGCGGTCAAGACGGCGACGATCGCGTGCACGGGGGCATCAGCGGAGGTGCGGCGGATCGCGACGGATCTCCCGGATCGCGACATCACGTGCGGCCGTTGCCGCGAACAGGAAAGGATCAGCCATGCAGGGTAGCGAAGCTCTCGAAATCGTCTCCTCCGGCGCCGCGCTCGTCCGCATCGAGAACGACACCATGCTCCAGGTCGCGATGCAGCGCCCGCGCGACGAAAAGAAGGTGCTCGACGGCGCGCTCGCCGAGCTCGACCTCGTGCCCGAGGACGCAGAGGTCGCCTACTACTCGCTGCCCTACAAAGAGCGGCGCCAGGGCGGCGGCTTTCGCATTGCGAAGGTCGAAGGCCCGTCGATCAAGGCGGCGATGGCGCTCGCGCGGCGCTGGGGCAACTGCTCGACGACCGCGCGGATCACCGACGATACCGACGAGGCCGTCGTGCTCGACGGCGTGTTCCTCGATCTCGAAACCAACTTTCGGAGCTCGCGGCCGTTTCGGGTCGCGAAGACGTTCAAGCTCCGGAACGGCAAGGTCATCCCGCTTCAGGAGCGCCGCCTCGACAACGCCGTGCAGGCGGGCGCGTCGAAGGCGATGCGAAACGCGATCGTCGGTGGACTCCCGGCGTACCTCGTCAACAAGTACGTCGCGAAAGCGCAGTTTCTCACAGTCGGCGACCTCAAGAAGCCGGCCGAACCGGAGAAGATCGAAGCCGTCAAGAAGGCGTTCGCGCGCTACCGCGTGACCGAAGCGCAGCTCGAGAAGTACGTCGATGCGCCGGTCGCCGACTGGAAAGGGCGCGAGATCGCCGATCTTCGCGGCCTCTATAACGGCCTGAAGGACGAGCAAATCACCGTCGAAGAGGCGTTCGGGCAGCTCGACGACGACGAGACGAGCAGCGGGGACGGCAGCGGCCAGAGCGAGCCCGGCCGCGACCCGAACGCGGGCGGCAAGGCGATCTCGGAGCCGCAGATCAAGCGCCTCTTCGCGCGCGCGTCCGCCGCCGGCCACGAGCGCGAGGCCGTCGTCGGCTGGATTCACAACCGCTACCAGTGCCGCGTCGAGGATCTCCCGAAGTCCGTCTACGAGGCCGTGATCGCACGGCTCGACAACACGAACGCGCTCGGGTCGCTCGACGGCGATGCGTTGCCGGCGTCGCCGGAAGGCCAGAAGCGCGAGGATGAGGTGCCATTCGAGTGATGCCGGCGTCGACATCAGGCGGACTCCTCGCCGGGCGCATTCCGCGCGTGACCGAGGTCATCGACCTCGCCGGCTTGGGGTCCGACTTCTCGGCTGTGCCTGCGGCGAAACTCGCCGCGGCGCAGGAGCGCGGGACGCTCGTGCACCGTGCGGTCGAAATTTTCGACGACGGCGATCTCGACCGCGACTCCGTCCCCGAGAAGCTCCGTGGTTACGTCGATGCCTACGAAGCGTGGACGATCGCCGTCGACTATCGCCCGATCGCCACGGAATTCGAGGTGCGGCACCCGCTCGGATTCGTCGGGCACCTCGACAAGGTGGGATGGATCACCGGGCGCCGCTGGCTCCCAGACATCAAGACGCCGCTCGCGCTCAACCCGGGGCCGCTGCTCTTGCAGCTCGCGGCCTACTACCACGGCTGGAACGCGACGTGCCCGACCGAGCCGCTCGCCGGGGTCGCGTCGCTCCAGCTCCGCCCGAACCGCACGTACCTGTGGCGACCGCGCACCGAGATCGACGTCGCGTGGTCCGTCTTCTGCTCCGCGCTCGCCATGCTCCAGGGCCGCGCCACTGCCGGGCAGCTCGCTGCGATCGACGCGTGGGCGGCCCGCTACGGAAAGGAATCGTAACGCCATGACGCAACCTGCCCTCTCGTTCGAGCCCGAAGTTATCGATCAAGCGAACGGTGTCGCCGCCCGCGAGCTCACGATCGTCGAGCGCGCGACCGTCTTGAAGATCACCGACACCGAGAGCGCCCAGGAGGCGGGGTCGCTTCTGACGACGATTCGCGCGCGGCGCGCCGAAATCGCAAAGGCGTTCGATCCCCTGAAGCAGGCCGCGCACAAGGCGCACAAGGAAGCGTGCGCGCTCGCGACGCGCGCGGACGAACCCTGGGCGCTCGCCGAGAACGACATCAAGGCCGAGATCGGTCGGTACGATGCCGAGTGCGATCGCATTCGCCGCGAGCAAGAGGCCGCGGCGGCGGCTGAGCGACGACGCCTCGAGGAGCAGCAGCGCCAGGCCGCGGAAGCCGAACGCGCGCGACTCCAGCGCGAAGAAGAAGAACGACGCCTCGCGGTCGCGGAGATCGCCGAGTCGGTCGGCGACGTCGAAGGGGCGGCGCGGATCATCGACGAGACGCCGAGAGTTCCGGCGCCGCCGATCGCACCCGTCATGCCCGAACCCGTCGCCGTGGTACCGCCCGCGCGCGTGCCGGGCGCCGCCGTCCGCAAGGTCTACCGCTACGAGATCAGCGACCCGCGCGCGATCAAGCGCGAGTACCTCTGCGCGGACGAGAAGAAGATCGCGCAAGTCGTGAAGGCGCTCGGGCCCGAAGCGGTCGCGGCGATTGGTGGGATTCGCGTGTACGAGGAGCGTCAGGTCGCCGGGCGGGCCCGCTAACCATGGGCGAGACCTTCAAGCACTCCCCGTTCGTCGTCGCGTTGACGAAGATCGGGAAGCTCCTGCACCCGCTGTCACTGGCGGCGCGACGTCGGTTACTCGAGCATTTCCTGGACGAGCTCGCGGCGGACGAGGCGCGCGCGGCCGATTCGGATTTGCGCGATCGAGACGCGGCGTCCCATCCCCACTCCTCTACGGAGGCGGTGTGATGGCGAAGACGCAGACCACCCGCACCGTCACCTTCCTCGGTGCGACCTACAAAGTTCGCGGGGCTGTCGAGATCCCCAATCTCGACGCCATGGATCGGATCGGGGCGCGGATGTGGCTATGTCGCCACACCTACGCTCGCGGCTACTCGCGGCCGAACCCCCTCGCTGGGCTCGCTGGCGCGATTACGGTCTCGGCCCGATGACCGCCGCCGCACGCGGTGGCGATGCGGGCCACGAGCGTACGCTGCTTGCGTGGCACCGGGAATGGAAACGTGCCGTCAAAGAACGGGACGAAGCCCAGCGGCGCCTCGGGCAGGTTCATGCGCTGTGGGAGCGCTTCGCAGCGGACGTCGCCGACATCCCAGCGGATAAGTTTCCGGGGATTCGCGAAGAACTACTCAACTACGTGGACGGGTTTCGTTACGCGATTGGACGTTGCTGTAGCGACGTCCCCTGCCAGGGACATACGGAGCAACAGCCATGAGCGACCATGATTGCGGCGAAGATACGTGCGTCTGCATCGATCCGGAGGACGGACCTATCGTCGGCGACGACGAGATTTTCGCCGAACCTGACGAGCCCCTTATTGAGTCCGACTGCGACGAGCATCGGCTCGAAGCCTTCCACCTGATCTGCCGCGAATGCGACAGCCGAGACGCCTACCTCGCACGACGCGCCGGCTTCGTAGGCAAACCATTTAGCGCCATCTGTCCGACGTGTGGCGTGTGGGAGATCGTCGAATGAGTGCCTGCCCGGGGAAATCCATCGCGTTTGGCTACTATACGGCCGCAGTTTTCCATTGTGACGGCTGCGCCGAACGCGAGCGGCTGCAACGGAAACTTGCCGTGCTTGATGGTGAAGTGGTCGCGTACGGCGCGGACGGGTGCCTGACCGGCGACTGTCCTCACGAAGAGGACAAGTAACATGGGACTCCCCGCACTCCAGTCTGAGCTTCCCACCCACGAGGACCACGCGCAGTGAAGCTGACGCTCAACGCCAGCGCCGCACGCGAGATCGACGCGGCGATTCGCGAGATCGCGAACGGCAGCGACCAGAAGGCGATCAAGCGCCTGTGCCAGATCCGTGGGCACCTCGCCGTGCCGGACGTGCGCGGGAAGCGACGCACGGAGTTGGCGACGCTGCGCGCCGAGATCGAGCGCCTGACGCGCGAGCTGGCACGGGTGCAGGCCGCGGCGGTGCCGGCGCCGACCGTCCATGACGACCGCCCCGTGCGCGCGGTGCCGAAACCGCATCGCCGGCACGTCGACAAGGATCGGGTCGCCGCCTTCCGGGCGCTCTACACGAAGTGCGCGGTGCTCGGGTGCGACCGGCTGCACCTGCCAGCGGACCCGCACCACCTCTGGCCGAAAGGCCGCGGAGGCCCGGACGACTGGGCGAACCTCCTCAATGTGTGCCCCGGGGCGGGCGGACACCATGACGAGATCGAAGACATCGAGGCCGAAGCCTTCGCGGCCAAGTACGCGAGCCGGCTCCCGCCGATCGCACTCCTCAAGATCAAGCTCGCGCTGATGATGGAAGCGGAAGCGAAGTTGGCAGAGCGCGAGGCGATCGACCTGGACGCAGACCTCGAGGAGCACTCGGCATGACCGCCCGAGCTCCCACGCCGCGCGTGAAGTTCATTCGGTTTCGCGTAACCGCCGACGAGTTTGACGTCATCGCGCAGGCCGCGCGGCTCGATGAAACGACGCTCCGCGAGATGCTCGACGAGCATGGATGGAGTCACGCGCTCGCCGCGCACGCCATGAATCCTGATGGGTGGGCGCGCGCGACCGTCCTCCGTGCCGCTGCGGCGCGTGTCGCGAAGGGGTGTGGCGCATGATCTGCGACCGCTGCGGCGACCGCTACAAGCTCGTGTTCGACGGCCCGCCCCACGAATGCGACCCCGACGACCGTGCCCGCTTCGTGCGGCTCACCCGCCGCTGGCTCCTCGGCATGGTCGCCGCGCACGGCATCGCCGTCGCGAGCGGCGCGCGCTTCTGGGCGACGGGGTTTGCTTGGGACGAGGCGCAGCGGGTGACGCTCCGGGCGTTTGAGCAGCGGTCGGGCTGGCAGGAGCACGGGCTCGATCCGGTGGTGGTCGCATGCGGCTGACGGATCGACAGCTCTACGGAGCGGCGCCGGAAAGCGTCGAGAGGTGAGGATGATGGGGCGCGACAACCTGGATGGCGACGACCTCGACGAGTGCGCGGACGACCTCTGCGACGGCTGCGACGCGTTCGTCGAAGACTGCACCTGCGATGACGATGACGACGAGGGGTGGCGTGGTGGCGGATACAAACGCGGGTACTGACCGGCGCCTGACCCTGGGCCCCGAGTACGCCGGTGAGACGTTCCCGGCGGACGACTGCCCAGATTGCGGCGAGCACTGGGCCGACTGCCAGTGTCCGCCGGAAGATGACGAGGCCGCGGCGAACGCCGTTGGCACCACGACTTGCGCGGGATGCGGCGGCCGTGAGAGCTCGCCGGCCGGAGGTGAGGATGTCAGACGGCGTGTGGCTCTTGAGCAGCTCGAGCGATCCTCGAGCGCTCGCCGTGGTGGACGGAACGGGGGGATTCGTGGAGCACGGGCCGCACTATTCGCGCCGAACCCCGGGCTCAAAAACCTTCACCGGCGTCGGCCAGGAGATCGTGCTCGTGAGCGCGTGTGGCCGTGCCGTCTGGGCGTGCGTGCGGCAGAAGACGCCGATGCGTCGCGGCACGGGAGCCTCTCGTGGGCGCGCGGGCGCGACGGACGGACGTGCCCGGTTCATCTGGCGGAACATGATGTTCCGCAACCTCGGCGCCGGACTCTCCTCGGAGCTGATCCGCGAAGCCGCCGCCATGACGTATCGCGAATGGGTCCGGCGCTACGGTGCGCTCCCCGAGGAGCGGTTGCGGACCGAGGTCGACGTCAAGCGCATCCGGTCGAGAAATCCCGGCTTTTGCTACCAAATGGCGGGCTGGGAGAAGGGGCGAATCGTGCGCGGCAAGCTGTACCTGTACGCGCCGGACGTCGATCGGGCGGCCTTCGAAACGCACGCTGTGAGCGCGTAGCCGGCCCGAGCGAATCGCGATCGGGGGCCGCATGAGCCGCCACCACGCGCTGACGCCCCTCGAACACGACGCGGACGGCGACCCTCTCATGCACGCCCTCGTCCCCCACGAACCCACGTCCCCGGACGACGCCGCCTGCGTCGAATGCCACGGCATCGCGACGGTGCCGCATCCGCTCGCGGCCGTGCGCCCGGCCTACCGGGACGTCGTGCTCGTCGAGCAGTGCCGGGGGCTCACGCTCTGCAGCCGCGACAAGTGCCGGACCCAACATCTGGAGCGCCATCGGCGCGCGCGGCAAGAGGCGGAAGACCAGGAACGGGACGCCGCGGCGGCACGGAAACGCGCGGAGCGCGCGGCATGACGAAGGAACCCCCCTCGGTGCTCTCCGCCCTCCACACGATCGGCATTTCCTTGGTGACGTTGCTCGCCTGCTGTGCGGTGCGGTGGGCGTTGGAGCAGTACCGGGAGGCGAGACGGGTGCACAACGAAGACTGCCGGACGTGCGCGCGGCATCGACGGCGCGCGCCGGGATTCACGACGACAGCGCAGACGCCGCGCGTCCGACCAACGAAGGGCGAGGTGGTGACGATGAAACGGAGGACGCAACATGCGTGAAGATCGCAGGAGGCGACGATGAAAGACGCGACGGGACTCGGGGTATTCGTGGGGATTCTTGTGATCGGGGCGTGCGTGTGGCGTAGCCCGCTCAACTTCTGGTCGGGCGCGATCGCGACCGTGGGCAGCGATACCATGGAGGAGGAGGCCGAGTCGGCCGTTGACGGGCTGCAAGATCGCGGCTTGCGCGGCCCGTTGTGGCTCGCGGCGGCGGCGCTGCTCACGAAGGAAGAGCGCCGCGAGCTGTCGCGCCTCACTCCGGGGATCGGCGGCTGGAACAATCACTCGACGTGGAACGACCGCGAATTGCGCTGGGGGGAGGACTTCTACCAGTCCACCGCACGCGGGAAGGTCGGTCCGCGCGCGATTCTGCCGCTCTCGGTGGCGCGCGAGGCGGCACTGGATCGGTTGCACGGCACCGCCAAGCGCGTACCGATCGCCGAATTGCGCACTCGCGAGGGCTATCGCTACTGCCCGGACGCAGCCGGCGAAGGCGTGTTCGATATCTACACGGAGACGAAGTCTCTTCCCGGTGTCGCGATCCGCACGTGGATCGGGAGTTTCGTCCGTCATGGCGACAGCTTCGGGACGCGTGCAAGGCGATGACGCTCAAGTGGCTGACGGCCGGCTACGAGAACGACGACCGCCGTCGGCACGCGCGCGCCTACGCGCTCGCCCGCGACTGGTGCGACGTCACGCCGACCGACTTGCGGTCGGTTCCCCTCAGCGAGGACCTGTACGCCGGTGCGCGATGGATCGGCAACGTGACCGTGCGCGGCTCCGACGACTTCGAGGCCAAGTCGTCGCTCGTGTCCGGCCGGTTCGGGAGTCGCGCGGAAGCGATCGACGCGTTAATCGCCGCCGAGAACGCCCGCCGCGCGAAGGAGCGCACCGATGGCTGACGCACGTTGGATCACCCGCGCATTCTGGTTTGTCCGGCTTTTCGCGAAGCGGCTGGTGCTCTGGCTGCACCTCGGGCCGCTCATGGAATACTGCAAGACCTGCGGCGCCCGCGTCGACGAGATTTGGACTGCTCCGACTCCGCTCTGGCTCCGCGTCGTCGGCGAACCGGAGAGTGTTCGGTGCATCGGCTGCTTCGATCGCCAGTCGACGGATCGCGGCTTCATGGTGCGATGGGTCCCGCACATCGAGGCGATCAACAACGGACGGGGGCGACTCGGGTGGAGCTTTGTCCCCTTCCCGGTGTTGGACCATTCGTTCTCGCCGCAGACGGTGCAGGATCTGAGCGACCTGACCGGCGAGCGCGACGCGTGCGCCTACGTCACCGATGTCTGCATCAACTCGACGACCAGCGACCCCCAGCGGTGCGGGCGACCCCGAGCGGAACATGCCTGACCGCCCCCTCCTCGCCCTGACGCTCATCCGACCATGGTCGGCGCTCGTGACCGTGCGCCCCGACCCCGCGAAGTCGGAGCCGTGGAAGCCGATCGAGAATCGCTCCTGGGCGCCGACCCCGAACCAGCTGAAGCCGGGCGACTGGTTTGCCGTCCACGCCGGCAAGAAGTGGGACGACGAGTGCGCCCCCTTCGCGATCGGCGAGTGCGGCGTCCCGGCGGCGTTCTTCGAGGCGTCCGCGAACCGAGTCGAGAGCGCGATCGTGGGCGTCGTCCGCTACGGCGGCGTCGTGCGTGAGTCGGCGAGCCCGTGGTTCTTCGGTCCCGTCGGCTGGATCATCACCGAGGCCGTCGCCATCGACCCGGTGCCGTGTCGGGGGATGCAGGGACTCTGGCGAGTGTCGGAGGGGGACGCGCACCGGGTGCGGGAGGGGTTCAAGGTGGCGCGAGCACAGGAGGCGAACCGTGGCTAGATACCGTCGGGTTCGCGTCGCCCACTGCGACGGCCCACGCTACTTCCGCGCCTGCTCCCCGGTTCGGCGCGGCCTCGTCGTCACGCGGACGGAAGTCGGCACCTACTCCGTCACGCATCGCGCAAGCGGACGGAAGGTCGGCATCGACTGGCTCACGCTGACGCAGGCGCGGCGCGTGTGGCAGTCGCTCTGCGCGGCGTCGATCGACTGGACGCAGTCCTACGAAGCGCTGCGCGTGAACCCCGCCACGGAGGCGATCGTCTTGCGCGCCATGTGGGCGGAAGATGGAGGGGGAGCATGACTGCCGACGCAGCCGCAGTGCCAACCGACGAGCCCGTGATCCTGCTCACCGACGAAGTGCCCGAGGAACCGATGGGCTACGACCCCCGGCACCTGTCCGCGGACATGTTGAGCTTGAAGCTCCGGATGTCGGCACCAGGGACGACGGAGCAGCGGGCGCTACTCGACGAACGACGACGGCGGCGCGTGCGGTGCGAGCGTGTTGGCCGCGAGGAGGATTGAGACATGCCGCGCGTTCGCATCCCGACACTCGTCGAGACGACGCCGACCGACGCCCGCATGGTGACGTTGTGGGTGGCGCGTGACCTCGGCGAGCGACCAACCTATACGCTCTGGCGCTCGCAGCCGAGCTTTCGGCGCAACGACGACGTCGTGTACTACGCCGCCGACGACGGCTCGTGCATCGAGATCGAGCACGAGGTGGTCGTTGCGCTCGGCCTCGGATTGCAGGCGGGCGACTGCCAACGCGTCGAGATCACGGTGCGCGGGCTCACGCGCTTCGCGGCCGACCGGCCCCCCGAGAAGCGCAGCGCCGACGGTAAGCGTAAGGCGCGCCGCGACCTAGGATTGCAGAGCATTCCGCCCGCGACGCCGACACCACAATGAGCCTCTTCCTCTGCACCCGATGCGGCTGCATCGAGAACACCGCCGGCAGCGGCTACCGCGGCCGCAACTATCAAGCGCTCTCTCGCGGCCTGCCGAAGCCCGACCCGCTCTGCTCCGCGTGCAATCCCGACGTCGGCGAGTGGCACGGCACGTTCCCCCGACGCGTGCCGGCGCCGGAGTGCGTGCAGCCGAACCAACTTGGCGCGCCCTACGTCGACATCGTGGGGGACGCGCACGACGTGGCGCGGTGCATGTGTGCGACATGCGAGACGGCGCGCCACGGAGAGACGATCGCGCACGCGGATGCCCGGAACGGCACCTGCACCGCTCTCCTCGCTGTGGCGCTACTCTCCCTGATCGGCTGTCGGGAACCGTCGCGTCCGATGACCGTCGAGGAGTGGTGGCTCGCACACCTGGAAGCCGCGGCGCATGATGATCGCTTTTGCGAGATCGACCTGAGCCGGTCGATCGTCGGCTACCACATGTGCGACGACGGGGACGGCCTCCAGATCACCGGCCACGCGATGGGGCTCATGCGATGAAACCGCAGCGCATCCAGCTTCGCCGGACGAAGGGCTGGAAGATGCCGCCCGGCGCGATCTACGTCGGTCGGCCGTCGAAGTGGGGGAACCCCTTCCCGCTCGAGGGCGACTGGATCACCTGGACCGCGGTCGCGCTCGGGTATCGCGGCGATGCGGCCGGCCGGCGGGCCGCGGCGATCGCGCTGCATCGCGCCTGGCTCCTGAGTGAGCCCGTCGCGCTCGGACCGCTCGCCGGCGACACGCACGGCGGCGTCCTCCGCTTCGAGAACGGCGGCGTCGTCTCCGTCGGTACGTTCGCGCAGAACCTCGCCGCGGCGATGGCGATGCAGAGCGACGCGCCTACGCTCTCCGCGCCGCCCACGCGCGACGAGATCCGCGGCGCGCTCGGCGGCAAGCGCGTCTGCTGCTGGTGCCGCGAGAACGAGCCGTGTCACGGTGACACGCTGTGCGAGGTCGCGAATGCCTGACGACATCCGAACTCAACGAGGAGAATGGGTAGTGCCTCAGTTTGATTCCGAGTCGCGGGTGGTGGGCCTTTCGGAAGTTGCTGGCCCAACGCCTTGTACTCGTCTCGAAGTGGGACAGCTTTCTGGGCGTCGGTGCTTGCCATGACGGGCGCCGCCACGGCATTACGACCCTTCCCGAGAGTCGCCGGTCACTTCCTTATGGTCCAAGTCGCCTGGGGCAATGTCCTCTCCGTATTCCTTCCCGGCGTCGTCGTTCTGTTCGCGATGCAATGGATCGAGACGCCGTTCGCGCCTTTGTTCGCCAGGCCGGCGAAGCTCTCGGCGACGTCCGCTGCCTGCTTGGTGGTGCTCGCTACACTGGCGGGTGGAATCCTGGAGGCGCTCAGGCGCTGTACATTCGATGTCTTCATGGGCCGCACGATCAACACCGAGCGGCCAGGGATCTTCGAGTTCCTGACCCCGGAGAATCACGCGATGTACCAGACGGGGGTCGAGAACTCATACAAGTACTACACGTTCTATGGAAATCTGATCTGGGCGTTCGTGTTTCTCGTCTGCGTCAGGCTCTACTATCGGGTCGCCGGTCCGGTCGATTTGCTCTTTCTGGCAATCGTCGTCGTTCTTGGACGCGCCGCGTGGCTCCAGTACCTGGCCTTCGAGCGGCGCATAGACGGATTCATCGCAGAGGAGCGTCGCCGACGCGCCGTCGAGGAGAATCGCAATGATGAAGAATGAGCCGATGCGCGGGCACGCCATCGACATCACCCCCGGTCTCAACGAGGACGAGATTCGCAAGTCGGTTCCGCCGACAGGTAGTGGGTCATTTTAAGATCACACGGCGTTCCATTTCCGACGCCGCATGCTCGCGCTGTTCGAGAAGTCCGACGATCTCCTCGACCGTCCACGGGTGATTCGCCACCCCCGCTTCCATCGCCGGG
>Ga0268299_1002037_pt1 | contig 27565 bp, 28 predicted proteins | sample NOBtaG_FD_193484 | JGI IMG/M metagenome (GOLD analysis project Ga0268299, IMG submission 193484) | Activated sludge microbial communities from bioreactor in Nijmegen, Gelderland, Netherland - NOB reactor | ecosystem: Engineered > Bioreactor > Aerobic > Activated sludge | place: Netherlands...
CAGGGCGATCATCCTGCGGTGGGCGCTCAACTTTCCCCTGCCAGGGACGCTTATTGCGGTGCGGCGAAACCAGCACATATTCGCCCGTAAGTGGGTTATAGCGGCGGTGTGGATGATCGGCGGGGTTGAATACCATGATACGACCTTACAATTCAAAGGAGTTCGATAAATTCTTCAACAGTCAAACCTGAATCTCGAATGATGCTTCGGAGCATTCCCTTTTTCAATGTTTTATGATTTGGTACTGAAATTTGCTTGAATGGGTCGTCGCGGCGCATGTACATATGACTGCCTTTTTGCCGAACAAAGTAGAATCCAATTTTCTCGAGAGCAGCTATACATTCACTCCCCGAAATTTGAGGCAGTTTACTCATATTTCTGCCAATATGATCCGCGCTGATTCTTCAGGGGGTACTGGTAAACCATCATCTTCTAGCGCTTCGATAAAACCCTCTATTGCCTCGCGGATATTCGTTAGTGCCTCCTCAAGGGTATCGCCCTGACTGTAGCAGCCGGGTAAGCTCGGCACTTCAACGGTATACCCAACGCCGTCCTCATCGGGTATCAAGATCACCTGTCGCATATGTCCTCCTAGTTTAGGTTGCTTTCTTCGCCCAATCCGGCAGCGCGAAAATCATTTCCAGCGTCAATTGCAGGCCAGGAAACAGCGATTCAACATCCATTTTTTCACCGTCACGACAAATGCGGATTTCTGGGTTTTTGTCATCGCGATACTGGTAGACTTCTTTTGTGGTTGGGTAGGCAACCCACACCTGTTCTGTCCCTTTATCGAGATAAGTGCGGATTTTCGTCTGAACATCGTCAGCATTTTCGCTCGGCGAGATGACTTCGATTGCTAGATCAGAGATGCCTGGATAGGGTTTGCTCAGGTCGATTTCGCCGAGAATATTCTCTGTGCGAATAAATGAGACATCAGGGACGAAAGAGTCTTTCAGCCGTTTCGTATTGGAAAACATCAGATAGGTCAACCCATCGAAAAAGACAGCCCCTAGCCCATGACCAGTAACAAAGGGATCGAGAATGCGGTAAATATTTCCGCCAACAATATGATGCATCATCCCGGCAGCGGGCATTTCGACAATCTCCCCATCAATAATTTCGACCCGTTTGTCGAGCTTCATCAGATCGTCAAGTGTGACCTCAACTTTTTCAATGTCGGTCATTTTGTGCCTCATTCCTAAACCAGCCCGTCAGCATCCCGTAAAAAGCTGAGACGCTGACAGGCTGAACTGCTGACAAGTTAATTGTATTCCGGCAGCCAATCGCCGTGCGCTTCGATCAGGTCATCAACCAGCGACCAGATTTGTTCGAGCGACAGTTCGGCGGCGGTATGCGGGTCGAGCATCGCGGCGTGATAGATGTGTTCGCGCTTGCGGGTGATCGCTGCTTCGACGATGAGCGACTGCACGTTGATGTTGGTCTGCATCAGCGCGGCAAGCTGGGGCGGGAGTTTGCCGATTTTCGTCGGCTGGATACCATTTTTGTCGATCAGGCATGGCACTTCCACACAGCAGCCGTCTGGCAGGTTGTCAATCAGCTCTTTATTTGGCACATTGCCATAAATCACAACCGGATCGCCCGTTTCCATGCTGTTGATAATCTGCGAACCATATTCCATGCTGCGTTCGACTTCAAACGGCGCTGTCGGATTTTCAAGCTCGGCGCGCAGACGATGCCAGCCCGCAATCTGGTTTTCGCAGCGGGTGATGTATTCGTCCAGCGGAATGTTGAATTCTTCGATCAGGTCAGGGCGATCACGCTTGATGAAATAGGGCGTGTATTCGGCGAAATGTTCGCTGGATTCAGTGACGAAATAGCCCAGGCGCTTGAGCATCTCATAGCGGACGCGATTCCAATCCGGCACGCGATCTTCTGCGATAACCTTGTGCATCAGCGGGTAGAGATTTTCGCCCTCGCGCTCAAATTTCAGATAGAACGCCATGTGGTTGATACCCGCGCACAGGTAGTTGATCTCATCGGGGTTGATGCCCATATCCTCGGCAAGCTGGTGCGCCGTTCCCTGGACGCTGTGGCACAGGCCAACTGTTTTGATGCTACTGAAGCGGCTGATCCCCCAGCAAACCGCTGCCATCGGATTGACGTAATTGAGCAGGGTCGCGTCCGGGCAGAGTTCTTCCATATCCTTCGTCACGTCCTGAAAAACGCGGATTGTGCGCAGGCCGCGCATGACGCCGCCAATGCCGAGTGTATCGGCAATCGTCTGGCGCAGGCCGTATTTTTTGGGAATTTCGAAATCGATAACAGTCCCAGGTTTATAACCGCCAATTTGGAACATCGTAATCGCATAATCTGCACCGTCGAGCGCTTTACGGCGATCTGTCGTGGCCTCAATTGTCGGTTTTGAGCCAAGCGTTTCGGCGACGCGGTTGGCGACGACTTCGGAGGTTTTCAGGCGAGTTTCGTCGATGTCAAACAAACTGATGGTCGAATTGGCGAGGTCGGGATACGACAAAATATCCCCCAAAAGGTTTTTGGCAAAGACCGTACTTCCAGCGCCGATAAATGTAATTTTAGGCATTTTATACCTCGTAGTGGATAGATAATCGTTTCAAGTCGTGTCTATTATATCGGGTTTAAGCACACCAAGTAGACCTTAGCGCAAATGCCCGAATTTATGCTCGCCGCGCAGAACCGTAATCACGAATCCGGCAGGATTAAAAATATTTGTGCGCTCGGCTAACTGCTTCAAAATCCATTCCACCGACTGAACGCCATATTTCTGCACCTGCTCATAAGCGACCCCGCGCGCCAACGCCCGATCAGGATTGAGCGCTTTTACGGCTTCGTAGAGACGATCTCCTAATGCCGCCTCATGGGGCTGCAAATTCGGCAAATTTTCCGCGTTGGTTTGGGCATTCGCGGGCTTCCGATGTTTGTCGTTCCACACTTTCCGCCACCATGTTTTGCAATTTTCCGGGTCTTTCCACATGCTTTCGGGGATGAACTCCCAGGATGAGCGCTGGCATCGGCTGCATGTCCCCGGCATTTCGACACTGATCTCGGTGCGCAGGCATTGTGGACAGAGCCACATCGCTTTTGACGTTACTTGTTCAGTGGAGGTTTGCTGCACGGATTCGAAAATATGTTCTGCGTGAGGTGTTTCCCGTGCTTTATTGTGAATTATTTCACGATATGGCGCGGCCTCTTTGTGAGTGTGACCGGGTGGCTGATGGAACTTCAACCCAAGCTGCTGTGGCCCGTAACGGTAGTAATTCCAATGCTGCCGCGTCAGACACAGCTTTCGGAATCGGCGTAGTAAATTGAACGCCAGCCCTTGAATCGGCGGGAAACGCTGACCATCGCCAAGCTCGATAAACGTCCCATTGATCGCTTCTTTTTGTGTCGGGAGCGAACGCGCTATGTCCCATGTGAGCGTCGTCTGGTGAAATTTGAATGCGACGTGCAGCCCAAGGTGGCGGTCATAACGGCGGCATGTCCACACGGAGACGCCCAGTCGCTGGCATAGCCAACGCCGCGAATAGGTCGCGGGACGCCGCTGGAACAACCCACGCTGCAACGCCTGACGGTAGGCTTTGGGGCTGCGTAGGTCTTGCGGGTGGATGGGGTCACAGGGCGATAATTTAACGTCGAGAGTCTGGCAGAGCATCGGTACGGTAGGCATCAAAAACCAGCGTGATGGGCAGCCTTTTTCAGAGTTTTTTATACTTTTGATTCGTTTTGCACCCCTAACAAAAACGCATTTTTTTTGTTTGTCTTTATGACTATGCGCAGCGCTAGCGGTTTCTATCTTTGGGGGGATCGCGGGGGGTGCAGCTTCCATGACGGGTTTAAAAATAGGTTTGCCAACGGGTGAAAGTGCGCGCAACGCATCCTGCACGGCGCGGCGACCAATCCCATAAATTTTGAGCGCTACACATGCCATGCGCTCTGTGAAAATCATGCCCGCTTTAATACCCGCCATCAACAGTCCATCAAGTACCCGCGCTACTGAAGTGTGACCCAATTGCAATAATTTTTCGCGAATGCTGTTCGGAATGGCATAATGGGTCGCTTTCTGTAAAGGTCTGCGCACCGGACGTTTGAAGGCGCTGTTAATGGTTTGAACGGCCTCGCGGTGGCGCATCTGCGGAGTTTCAAGCGCGTGACTGCCGTTTGGTGGCTGAATCGTGTGCATCTCCTCTAATTTCTCAACCACTTCGGCCTGCGCCCAACCGCTGTCACGCAAATAAATCGCAATTTTCAGCAGCGCGTTATTTCTACCAATTTCGATGGCGAGGCTGCGATACCAGCTTCGAATGGCTTCAGCCGAAAGCGGCGGGAGCGCTTCACCCAAAATGCCCGTTCGCCGCTGTGGATTCGTGCTGCTATCGCCCATGACTTCAACAGCAGACACGTTGCGCGGAAAATTTTGCGCAAAATCTTGCATTTCGACGGCCCGATAAGTATCCAAAAAGGATCGAATCCGGCTGACGCTGTGCCGCGAGAGCGTTACGAGATCAAATGACTGGGAAACCTCCCATCGTTTCCCGTCGATCATCGTTGGCGGCGCGACCACATAGGTCGATTGCGCCTGAAAATCTGCGCCGTCAATTCGCTTATTGAGCAGTTTCACGCCCGCCGGAACGCGAAAATAATAATGCGGCAGCCCGCGCCCGCCGGATCGAATGGTGAAAGTCTGCGCCAGGTCGGGACAGCAGCGCGCAAAAGCCTCAGCCATGTCCTGACGATCAAAATCCAGCACCGCTAATTTCGAAATGGAGCCGCAAATCAGCGCTAATCCGCCGTAACGGTCATCGCCGAACCAGGAGTCAATTTCCGCACTACTGGCGTGGCGAAATTGGTATTCTGACCAATTCACGGCGGCTGCTTTGGGCTTCTCGGGCTGTGAATCTCCCCAAATTGGTATTACAGACCACCCCAGATTTTGGTATAAATGCGCGGCTTCACGCAGCTCTGAGGCGTAAATTTCACGCGAATTTAACACAAAACGCGCCCTTTCTAGAGGACGCCCATTGCTAAATTTTTGAATTGCCGTTACACTAAATCATGGGATTGATGAGGATTCCGTTGTTAATTCCGATGATTGCTTCTGAAACAATCGTTGGCGCTGAACTTCCCTCTGAGCTGAACCCTCTGATAGGTACAGTGAGAGTCTGTAGCACTTTCGGTTAATGACTGAAATCTTTGTTTAGTGTAACAGTACTTCGAAACTTAACACGTATCCTCTGACAGTTAAAAAGCCTTTCCCTTTTGGGATCAGGGCTTTTTAATTTTTAGTATAAAAACAAACCACTTACCTTTTCTTAACCGATTTGAATCATACACCAGCGCCCTGATTCCCGCAAATAGCTGTTCACGAACGCCAGATTCCCTCTAGATCGCGCGTAAAGGCCAATTTCCCGCGTTATGACTCGAAAAACATCATTGTGTAGCTAAATCCGCCAAAAACATCGTAAAGGCGATTTTTCACCTTTCAAAATCGTGATGTCTTGCCGATTGCCACGCGCGCAAAAATCGACTACACTTACCCTACTTACGTTTCAAAACACGTCTGCACCAACTGCTGACGATGGCGCGAATCAGCACCTCGCTGATCGCCGGGACTCTGTTCTAGCTGGCTTAGAACAGAGTCTTTTTTAATTTGCGTATCCCAAAATTACTCGGTGATATAAGTCCCTGATAAGTATTTTGCTCCCCTACCCTGCCCTTTCGAGCCAGATTTCCCCCAAAAATCTGCGAAAAAAGCGCTTTTTTTCACATCCAGACCCCGCCGGGACGCGGTGGGGGAGGGGGTATATCGCTATTTGGGTTAACGCCTATTCCATTTTTGATCTTCACGGAGCGCCCGTTTAAGTTCATCTAACCAGCGCTCATGCTCCTCGATGGTCTGCAAAGCCTTCTGCTTATCCTCGTCGTTGAGGACTTGCAGTTTGGACGCATATGACCATATTTTCCCGATTCGTTTTTTGTTAATCGGTTCAAGAAATGGGTTTGATGGGTCGGAGACCGTTACGCCCGTAACGGTGTTATCGCGCGAGACCGTTACGTCCGTAACACTCACTTTGTCAAAATTGCGAATCTCCCACTCCGTCAGATTATGGTCGTCGGCGTAGTGCCACGACTCGTCATCCAGTTTGAGCAGCATCCGGTAGTGGCGAATCTGCCCCGCGCTTTTCAGGCCGATTGCTGCCAGAATCTTTTCGCTCTGCCGCAGTGGGATACGAAATTTATTGCCGTCGGCGACCTGAGCATAATAAGCACGTTCGGGCAACCCACCATTGATGATCTCTTCAAACGTCTGAAATTCAGCGCCTTCGTTTTTCAGCAAATCCATAATCAGGATCGCCAACTGGCGCGCCTTGCCGATGGCGTTCAAATCGGCGCGGGCGTTGTTTTCGCCAGCCTGCCGCCAGACATCGACCTGATCGACGACGCGCGCCGGAATTTTTGCCCACTGCCCATCGGGAAAATAGGTGTTCAGCAAATGGTAGGCAATCCAGCGCCGCTCACCCGTTTCCAGTCGAAATTTTCGACCCATGTGGGCAACGGTAATCGGGTTGGTGAGGCCGACCTGCCGGATATTGGCGGCTAAACGGACAACACTGAGCAGCGCTTTTTCCAGCGGCCCAGCGTTATCCGGCATCTCTTGTGACTCATCGAAATCTTCGACTTCAAGCTGAGTCAGGTGCGCTTTTACGTCAAAATAATCATTTTTCTCGCGCTCGACAGCCTGAATCCACACATCAAAAAGAGACCCTAACGTCTCTGGCTCACCTGTCCAGAATTGGCGGATAGGTGAGGGGATGACACGGCGTGGCTGGGTGAAGTCCGGGTAAATATCAAAGATGCTGATCGGTTTGGCAACCTGCCGCTGCTCGGCAATATCCAGCGTACCGGAGCTAAAAATCGCGTCCGTCGCCTCCTGCGAAGTGACCTGGGCGGACGTGTTAAAGACATTAATGTCGTGGTCACGACCCCGACGGACACTCTTAGACATGCGCCATTGCCCCTTCAATGCGCTCTACCAAACCCCAGGCTTCGGCTGCTGCTTTTGTCTCCGGCGCAATCGAAAAGACAGGCCGCCGCATCGTCGCCGCTTCAGCCCAGATAGTGCGCTGCATGATCGGCGTCCAGACCATTTTGCCAAACTGCTTATGAAGCTCCCGCAGATTTTCGGAATGTTCAACCGTCTGCGTGCGGAACATCGTCGGGATAATGCCCAGCACTTCGATATTGCCGAGATTCCACTTGTCGCGATAGGCCTGCGCCGCCTGCCGGTGGGTGATGCTCTCGACCAGGCCATCAAATGACAAAAATTCGCATTTCGTCGGGTAAATGATGGCATCCGTCGCCAGATAGATCGAGCCATGCAGCAGCGAGGGAGTAGGGGATGTATCAAAAATGACGTAATCGATGGCGTTAGAAAGCTCCTGCAAGCGGTCATGCACGGCGAAAGCGTCAGAGGTTGAATTGGCGATGTTGCGCGTCTCCACATTCGACGGAATCACGAATAATTGCCCCACGACTGGCTTGCCGGGAATCTGATACTGATCGGGAGGAATGAAGCGCATGACCTCTTTAAACGGCATATCGCGCACCAGCAAATTATATATCCCTGGCTCTTTCGCGAGGCCGGACATCACCGTTGCATGACCTTGTGGATCGGCATCCACCAACACAACGCGGTAGTCTTTGATCGCCAGCCCTGCTGCAATATGGGTTGCCAGGGTAGTTTTGCCGACCCCCCCTTTTTCATTGAGTAGCGTGATAACTTTCATGATCGTCCTCGAATATAAATCATGTGCAATGATCGGGCTGTGCCATATATAATAATATAATGTTAATAAAAAGTTTTATAGAAGGATCCAATCAGGCTCCTTCTGCAAGCCGGTAAACAAATTCAAAGCCAATCGGCGTCCTGTTATCGCGAAACTCAATTTGAATCAGCCCGCGCGCCTGCAAAATTTCGAGCATGGCAATGTCATAAGCTGACAATTTGCGCTTCTCAATGGCTTTGGCGAGTTCGCTCCGGTTGAACCAGCGCTCCGGCGATTCCTTCATAACGTCGAATAATCTGCTTGAACGTTTTTCCAGGCGCGATGTGGTTTTCTCAAACATTCAACAAAACTCCGCAAATACATATCGATCAAAGTGCGTAAGGCGATTATAGCGCTTTGTGGCTTTGGTGCAAGGCAATTGGTGGAAAACGTGCGTTTGTAGCGGCGCAGCCCGCTGCACCCGTACATGGCGAGATGAGACCTAAATAGGGTTTGGAGCAGTCGGTATGAGTTCGTTATCGCGCGATTAAATTTTGCGCGATCAAAAAAATCAGCCAGCCGAGGACGATGAGCAGGCCGATACGTCCATGTAATTTGGCGGTGCGTCCCTGTGCCTGATGGAGCAAGGCCGTATCCGTTTTGGTGTAGATGATCTGAATCAAATTGTAGGCTTCGGGGAGGGTAATCAGCGCCAGGAGGGTTGTCCAGGGGATGACGCCGACCAGAATCAAAACCACGAGCGCGACATACGTGCCGCCGACGAGGAACAGATATTCGGCACGCGCGTATCGCAGACCGAAAATGACCGCCAGCGTGCGCTTGTTGACGGCGCGATCTGCGTCGATGTCGCGGATATTGTTGGCGTGGAGAATCGCCGCGACCATAAACGAAATCGGAATCGCCGCGATCACCGGAGTGATGTCAAACTGCCGCGCCATCACATAGTATGCGCCCAAGACCATCAGTGGCCCCATGAAAATGCCGACGGCGACTTCACCAAGTCCATTGTAGGCGAGGGGAAACGGCCCAGCAGTGTAAGTAATCACGACCAGCACCCCTCCTAAACCAATCCACAGCAAAAGCGGGCCGCTGTGAATGAGCAGAAGAATGCCTATTAGCGATCCAGCTACAACCGAAAAAATTGCTCCGATCAAAACGTCGTTGGGTGTGAGGATTTGATTTTTGATGGTCATGCCCTGACCAGCCTGTTTGAATTCGTCCGCGCCGCGCTTAAAGTCGAAATATTCGTTAATAAAATTGGCGGCGATTTGCAGGAACAGCGCGCCGATCAGCGACAGGATGAATGGGATGAGGTCGAAAACGCCTTTTTGTAGGGCAATCACCGCAGCCAAGCCGAGCGGGACATAGGTTGCGGTGAGGGTACGGGGACGCGCTGCGCTGTACCATGCGGAAAATTTTTGATTTGTGAAAAAAGACACTTTTGACTCCGGGAGGGTGTTTACCGAGAACGACTCATTTGTACCATAATTTCGCGGATAAAGGTCTGATCGGGGAGGTTGTAGGTTTCAAATCGCTCTGGTTCAGTGTTGTAATCAAGGAGTTCGCTCCAGCGCCCCGCGTCAACCGAATGCTGATAAACCGGGTTCAGATCAACCACGATTTTTTCATCGCCTGCAAGCGGCAGCACAAATTTTTTGATCGGCTCACTCACTCGAAAGCCGTAGCCGTGCGCTTTACCACGCTGCCAATCGGGACGCGGGTCTGTAACCGTGATCCAATAGGGAAAGGCTTCACGATGGGCAGGGTAGGGAAGAACCTGCGATACAAGTGGGGGTGATTCATGCAGATAATCGATTTCGATAAGCGGGACGCCTTCTTCGAGCGCGTTGACGCGGTTGACCGAATAGCCTTCGTAATTGCCCCCGCCGGATTTATTAGAAGGGGAGAGCAGCTCGATTCGTGCCACAATCCGTCCGAGCTTATGCTGCGGCAGCAGTTCGCGAATCACCACCGCTTTAGGCTGCTTAATCGGGCTGACGACTTCGGCGACTGGTGCTTCCCAGGTCGCGACTTCGACGATGTTTGCGCCTGCTGAAATCGCTTCGCTGCGCTGAAAGATTGCGACATCCGGTCTGGGTGATGAGACAGAACGGATACCGCCAAAATCTAAATTCTCAATCTGGAGCGATTGTTCGCTGAAGGCAAGATAATGGCTGGGGAGGTGGCTATTCAGATCATCGGCAATGTAGGTGATATGGCGGCTGTGGAATGAAGGCCACATCGAAGGTTGGTCAATCGCGCTAGAGGTTTGCAGCAGGCTGTTGAGGTGAGCGTTGATGCCAGGGTAGGGATTGCTCATAAATCACTCTTGAAATCTTTATGGCGATTATAGCATAAGGGCAGGTCACAGACCCGCCCTTATACAAAACGAAATTTTTTACCGATAGCTACTCGGAGATCGTGTTACGAAAAGTTACGCCCGAAGCTGCTCGTAGAACTGCTTGCGGAACTTGGCAACCTTCGGCGCGACGACGGCACGGCAGTAGCCCTGATTCGGATTCTTGATGAAGTATTCCTGGTGATAATCCTCAGCAGGGTAGAACTTCGGCATTTCCGTGACCTCGGTCACAATCGGCGCGCCCCAGATTCCGGAAGCGTTGATTTCTGCGATGGTCTGCTCGGCGATGGCCTTCTGCTCCGGTGTGTGATAGAAAATAGCCGAGCGATACTGCGTCCCCGCGTCCGCACCCTGACGGTTGAGGGTGGTAGGATCGTGGATGGTGAAAAATACGTTCAGCAGATCGCGAAAACTGACGACATCGGCATCGTAGGTGATCTGGACCACTTCAGCATGTCCGGTCATGCCGGTGCAGACCATCCGATAGCCGGGGTTGGGCAGATGCCCGCCTGTGTAGCCGGAAACAACGTCCTCAACGCCTTTGAGTTCGTCGTACACAGCTTCCAAACACCAGAAACACCCACCTGCGAGCGTTGCGACTTCGCGCTTCATAAATTTGACCTTTCTACACAATCAGAAATACTGAACTACACAATCTGGAATACTGAACTGCACAATCTGGAATACGGATTTACATAGTCTGGAATACTGATATTTTGGTCTCTATATCTTACCGTTTTGTTTCGTGTGTATTAGAAATTCGATAAATATGCGACGGCTTTCTATACGCTGAATCTTATGAGTCACAAAAAAAACGACAGAAAATTACAAAAATTCATACACTTTTCATGATTTTGTAAATCGGAACTCAGGAATATTCAGCATAATAATGTCTAACACCCATAAAGAAGATATAGAGGAGCAAAAATGGCTTACGTGCCAATTTTAGAATACGATAATGCAACCAACGCAAAAACGAAAGCGGTTTATGACGAAATTCGCGCAGAATTAGGCTTTGGGATGGTTCCGAACTTATTTAAGTCGATGGCGACGAATCCAGATTTTCTGGAAGCGAACTGGAAGAAATTTCGCGGCACGGTGCTGCGTGGTGATCTGCCGCGCACATTAAAAGAGATGGTCGGCGTCGCGATCTCACAGGCGAATAACAGTGAATATGCCCTCAAGGTGCATTTGCATGGCTTATCGGCTTTAGGCATGAGCGAAGAAGTGCTGCGCCTGTTGGTTTCCGATTTTGAGGCCTGCCCGCTGCCTGCACGTGAAAAAGCGGTCATTCGTTTTGGACTGCTGGCGGCAACCAAGCCCCGTGAACTGACCGAAGAACGTTTTGAAGAACTGCGCAAGCTGGGTTTGGACAATGACGAAATTTACGAGATCATCGCGACTGCGAATTTGTTTACCGGTGTTAATCAATACACGGATTCAATCAGGCTAGAGGTTGATTCGCTTTGAGTAAACGCGATACGGCAACTATTCCGTCGGTTCGATTAGAAGAACAGGATCGCGATCAGCTTTTGGCGACGCTTCGTTCTGTTTTGACTGAAGCCGAAGCACTTTCAAGCCGTATCGCTGCTGTTAATGAGATCAGTATTGCTATCAACAGGACGCTGGATCTGGATGAAATCTTACGGGTTGTCCGCAAGCAGGTAAAATGGCTGCTGGATTTCGATCATTGCAGCGTTTGCCTTCAAGACGATGATAATAGCTGGCGATTTGTGAATTTGTTTGGGGCTGCGGTTGATTTCAGCCCCGACATGATTTTCAACAGTCCTAACTTAAGCTACCCCCTGAAAACAGGCCAATCCCATCTGGTTATCAGTGGCTCCCCATCAACCTTTCTGAATGCTTACCAATCGCAGATTGTGATTCCGTTGGTCAGCGAGGAAATTGTGATGGGGACGATTCATTTTGGCAGCATCCAGCCGCGCGCCTATACGCAGGACGATTTACGAATTGGCTATATGCTGGCGCTGCAACTGTCGGCGGCAATCCGTAACGCTAAACTTTTTGATGAGCTTAAACGCGCCGAGACTGAACTTCGCAGGCGCGCCGAAGAATTGGAAGACCGCAACCGCGAATTGGATGCTTATAATCACACCATTGCTCACGACCTCAAGTCACCGCTGACGGGAATTGTGCTGTCGGCTGACCTGATTGACTTGCGTTTTGGCAATGATTTGCCGGAAGTCGCCCGCTACCAGTTCAATATGATTAAAAACAGCGGTAAGCGCATGGCAACTATGATCGACCAACTGCTGTCGCTGGCAAAACTGCGTGACGTGACGGGAACAGCGATCAAAATTGACATGGTGAGCATCGTAGAAGGGGCGTTGATGCGCTTTAACCACGTTCTGAAGGAAAAAGATATTTCGGTTGTTTATGCAGCCGATATGCCGCCAGGGATGGGCCATGCGCAGTGGGCGGAAGAAGTTTTTGCCAACCTCATCAGCAACGCCATCAAGTACATGGGCGAAGATAACGAAAACCCCTCGATTCAAATTCGCGGTTTCAGCCAGGGTGACAAAGTGCGCTATGAAGTCGAGGATACAGGGGTAGGCATTGATCCATCGGATCAGGCGCGCCTTTTTGAGATGTTCACACGGCTGCACACGGTCAAAGGTGCGGATGGCCTGGGGTTAGGCTTATCCATCGTTCACCGCATCGTTACCAAACTGGGCGGGCAGGTAGGTGTGGAGAGTGAACCGGATAAAGGCAGCACCTTCTGGTTTACGCTCCCGGCTGCTCCAGCCTTGGTTTCCAACGCGCCAGACCTCTCACCATAGAAGCCATCAATTTGTAACTTCCTGCTTAAAAGCCCCGAAATCAGAGGCCATGTTTTTTGCACTCATCCGGCTTAGGCTTATAATTCCCGCAGCATAACTAAAATTTTGGGCTGAAAGCTGACCGCTGAAGGCTGACAGCTTGTTTTATTTTCGAGGAGCTATTTCCCATGACTGACATGACATTTAACCCCGCCACGACGGATTGGTACTATCCTGCGGAGGACATCGTAAAAAATGCCCACGTGCCGGACTACGAGGCTGTTTATAACGAGGCGATGTCCGATATTGAAGCGTTCTGGGCAAAGCGCGCCGCGACGCTGGAATGGTTCAAACCCTGGGACAAAGTGGTAGATCGCAGTAATGCGCCGTTTTACAAGTGGTTTGTCGGTGGCAAAATCAATATCGCCCACAACGCCCTGGATCGCCACGTCAAGACCTGGCGTAAAAATAAGGTTGCGCTGATCTGGGAAGGTGAACCAGGAGACAAAAAATCCTATTCCTACTGGCGCTTATGGCAGGAAACCAATAAATTCGCCAACGTGCTGAAAAGTATGGGCGTGAAAAAAGGGGATCGCGTCACGATTTATATGGGGCGCATCCCGGAACTGATGATCGCGATGCTGGCGGTTGCCAAAATCGGCGCGATTCACAGTGTCGTCTACGGCGGTTTTTCCGAGCAAGCGCTGGCGGATCGCATTCAGGATGCCCAGAGCCGCGTGTTAATTACCTGCGATGGGGCATGGCTGCGTGGCAATATTGTCGAACTAAAAAATATGGCGGATCAGGCCGTGCAGCGTTCGCCAGTCGTCGAAAGTGTGATTGTCGTCAAACGCACCGAGCAGGAAGTCCATATGGAGCAGGGGCGCGACTACTGGTATCACGAGCTGATGGGGCTGCCGATTGCCAGTGTAAACTGCGAGACCGAGCAGACCGACGCCGAAGACCCCCTGTTTATCCTCTACACCAGCGGCACGACGGGTAAACCCAAAGGCATTTTACACACGCACGGCGGTTATCAGGTCTATACCTCGACCACGCTGGAATGGGTTTTTGACATCAAAGATGAAGATCGCTGGTGGTGCGCGGCTGATCCAGGTTGGATCACCGGACATAGCTATATCGTTTACTCCCCGCTGATTGTGGGCGCGACCAGCTTCATGTATGAAGGTGCGCCAACTTATCCCTATCCGAATCGCTGGTGGAAAATGGTCGAGGAGTATGGAATTACGATTTTGTACACCGCGCCGACAGCGATTCGCGGCCTGATGCGTTTCGGTGACGCCTGGCCCAATCGCCATAATCTAAGCAGTCTGCGTTTGCTGGGATCGGTGGGTGAGCCGATTAATCCCGAAGCATGGCGCTGGTATCACAAGGTCATCGGTAAGGAAAAATGTCCGATTATGGATACCTGGTGGCAGACGGAAACGGGCGGATTCATGATTACACCGCTGCCTTCGGTTGGCCTAAAACCCGGCAGCGCGACCCGGCCATTCCCCGGAATCGAAGTCGATGTTGTGGACGATGAGGGTAATTCCTGCGGGCCGGATGAAGACGGCAAGCTGGTTATTAAGCAGCCCTGGCCCAGTATGCTGCGTACCGTCTATGGCGACCCGGATCGTTTTGTCCAGCAGTATTGGAAAACCTACGAAAAACAGGGCTGGTATCTGGCGGGTGACTCGGCGCGCAAGGATAAAGATGGCTATATCTGGGTAATCGGGCGTATTGACGATGTGATTAAGGTCAGTGGCTACCGCCTGGGGACAGCGGAAATCGAATCTGGCCTTGTGAGCCACAAAGCGGTTGCGGAAGCGGCGGTCATTGGTGTGCCGGATGAGGTGCGCGGCAGTGTGATCTATGCTTATTGCATCCTGCGCGCGGGCTTCCAGCCGAGTGATGATCTCGTCGATCAACTCAAGGAGCATATTCGGCATGAGGTCGGGCCGATTGCCGTGCCGAGCAAGATTGAGATCGTGACTTCAATTCCACGTACCCGAAGTGGAAAATTGATGAGAAGACTTTTGAAGGCACGCGCGATGGGTTTGCCAGAAGGCGATATCTCAACGCTAGAAGAGTAAATTTATGCCTGTTATTGGGGCGGAACGAGATTATCCGCCCCTTTCTCGTTAATCTAAAGTTTTCAAACTATTAAAATATTCAATAATATCGACCAGAATCACGTTTGCTTGTTTGTCACCAAAACGCCATGATAACCAATACGTAACATCACCGTCATTTTTGCTTGAATTGCAAGATAGACACGCGGGAATAATATTATGAGCAACCGTGCCAGGACACTCAGTATGACTTAAAGGAATGTAGTGGTCGAGGGTAGGTGACTCCACCTCTTTATAACAATAGGCACAGGACTTATTCCAATAACTGATCGCATATTCCCATTCTTCAATCGTTAATGTATCGGGCAAATTGCGTTTCCGCGCTAGTCGCCGCTGTTTGAGAAGTTTAACCCTCTCAGGATTTTCAGCACACCATTTTTGTATGCTTGCTTTCACGATATGCGGATTTTTCTTGCGATAATCGCGGCTGTGCTGGCGATCTTTTTCAAGATTCTTTTCACGATAACGGCGATCACTTTCGCGTTTCTTTGCATGTTTTTCGGGGTCTTGCATCAGTTTTCGATGCCGTTCTTTGTCTGCTTCGCGGATACTTTCGCGGTTGTTGGCTCGATGTTTGCGCTTGCTTTCGCGCATTTTTTCAGGATTTTCCTCACGCCATATACGGTTGCGCTCTTTTGTAACTTCGGGATGCCGTTCACGATAACGGCGTGCAATATCTAGCGCGTGTTCGTGATCTTCATAATATTTCTTTGTTGCATATTCTCGTTTACAGACTCGACACCACGAATCTAACCCATCAGGCCTTGAGCTTTTCACAACAAAAAACTCTTTCGTCGCTGGATATTCCTGTTTGCACTTGGTACAGCGTTTTGCGGTCATGACTACAGTCCTTGGTGAAACAATTGCTGTTGCGCCAGTTATGCCCTCACAGGTACGGGCGATTAGTAATCGGGAAGTAACTCATGCACGAGTGATGAAATAAAAAACTTCGTAAACAAAAAAGGGCGACTCAACAGTCACCCTCTCTTGTTGTCGTTTGTCTATTTCACGGAGTGGTGAAATCAGGGAATTTTTAAGACCTGTCCGGCGTAAATCAGGTTGACATTGGCGATATTGTTCACCTGCGCCAGCGTATACATATTGACCCCGTAGCGCTGTGCGATGCGAAAGAGGGTATCGCCGCGCTGAACGGTGTAGGTGATGGCCGGCGCGCTGATTTTCACGCACAGGCTTTGCCCCGCATAGATGCGATTGGCGTCGCGGATGCCGTTCATGCTTTGCAGCGTCGTCACGCTCAGGTTATAGCGCAGGCCGATGCGATACAGATTTTCGCCGCGTTGAACCGTGTGATATTGCGCGCAGGTCGCCGCATAATCCGAAGCCGAGGCTGATTGCAGCGATCCGATGAACCCGCTGCCGACGACCAGCAGGGCAGTCAGCACGAGTAAAAATTTTCGGTAAGTTGAAAAAAGTATTGCCACCACGATGTTGATTCCTCTTGTGAAAATGTGTGATGTCTCTATTTAATCTCAAATGAAATAAACGCGATTGACGGCTGACCGATGCTCGCCTGACGCCAGAATCAACGGACACGTGACGCCTGCCTGACGCAAAAGTTAGATAAATATCACCGAATATCGCGTCGATTCGAGATAGATGAAAAAACATTGACGACCAGAATAAGATAAAATTCAAAAGCGAGGACAGGTATCGAACTGTTAGGAATAATTAAACGATCTCGATTAGAATGACAATGGGGATAATTCACTTCCGATTTATATTTTAGCGGGTCAAGCACAAATGTTTAAGCGCAATGAATTCTTTAAAAAGATTCTATTCATTTTCGCGACGCTGATTCTCGTTGTGGGTCAGGGAGCAGCCGGACAGGATAACCGTCCAACTTCTCAATACGCCGATTTATTCAGCCAGGTTGATATGCATGGGCGCATCCGTGTTCTCGTTGGCCTGAATGCCTCTTTCGTACCCCATATTCAGTTCGCCGGGGCTTCGGCTGTTCAGGCACAAGAGGCAGGTATTGCACAGGCACAGCAGACGGTAGCAAATGCAATCATCTCCCGCGGTGGGCGCGTGACTGTGGATTCAGATCGCTGGAAAATTCCTTACCTTGCGCTTGAAGTGGATCGGCTTGGATTAGAATTTCTTGCTTCTAGCCCGCTGATAATCAGCATTGGAGAGGATCAGCCATTTCCCGCTTTGCTGACACAAAGCACGGACATTATCGACGCCCAGGAAGTCTGGGCGCAAGGATATGATGGCAGCGGTCAGACTATTGTGATTCTTGACAGCGGCATCCAGAGCGATCATCCATTTTATGGTGGGCGGGTGGTGTGGGAAGCCTGTACCTCGATTGACGATCCAACCGGGGTCTATGGATATGGGCCGATTTATTCATTATGCCCGAACGGGCAGGAAACTCAGACTGGATCAGGCGCAGCCGGTTTAGATCGCTGCACCCTGTACGGGGTAAATTGCGCGCATGGGCCAGCCGTTGCCGGGATCGCTGCCGGGGGTGATGGCCCTGGTGGACAGCTGTTTGATGGTGTGGCACGTGCTGCGAATATCATCCCTATCCAGGTTTTCAGCTATCTTGCTGATTACCCGGCAGGGAATAATGTCCTCTCGTTCACTAGCCCCTGGGTTTCATCGCTCAATTATGTTTATGACACGCTCCGATTCAACTACAATATCGCGGCGGTGAATATCAGCATTGGCAGCAGTCGATTCATTGACCAGCTTGCTTGTGATACTGATTCTTTTTTAGCCCCGATGAAGGCATCGATTGACTTGCTGCGCTCGGTAGGAATCGCAACGATTATTGCCTCAGGTAACAATTATTGGGGCGATGGGATCGATCAACCCGGCTGTATCTCATCGGCTGTTGCAGTGGGCGCGACAGCCGATAATGACAAAATCGCGGCTTACTCCAATCAAAATTTTATGGTTGATCTTTTGGCACCCGGCGGAAGTCCTTATTCCGGCACGCTCATGCAGACCTCTATCCCTGGGAGTGCCTACGATGAAGGGTACGGCACCTCCTTTGCGACGCCGCATGTCTCCGGCGCATGGGCGATTCTCAAGCAAGCCAAGCCGGATGCCTCGGTAGGCGAAATCCTTTATATTTTGCAACAGACAGGGAAGCCCATCATTGACAACGTTCGTGATTGGGGTAAGCGCTGCGGTGAGAATGGTAATCTGCCGTGCAGCGGCTTAACCTATTCACGGATTGACCTGGACGATGCGCTCCTGGCGCTTTCCACACCCTTTCAAAATCGATTTACGTCTGCTGCGGTCACTTTAACCTGGAATGGTATTTCATTGGCGCAGGGGTATGAGGTTCAGGTCGATAATAACCGTGATTTCCTCACGCCGGAATTTACGGGAACTACTGTTTCCGGCGGTGATTTGGACATCGTGACCGATCCGCTTGGTGACGATCTCTACTACTGGCGTGTGCGGGTCGCCGATGGGGTGAGCGAGTGGAGCGCGCCGCAGATTTTTGTCGTGAGTGCGCCGTAAAGCTCGGAGGGCAAGTTTAACGGCTTGCCCTCTTTCACCTGATCGATTTGGGATTGATGAGGTATCAACTTTGCATTTTATACGATTTATTTAGAACTTGTGTTCGAATTCCCTAACTCTGTGTCTACTTTTTCTGAGGCGCAGCATATAATCTGAAAATATAGTTCAGTGAAGCATAACCTTCTGAAGAATTGATCTAAGAAAATATGGTCAAAAAGAGTAAAATCCTCAAGAAAATTCTGTCCGGTTCTAAAAATGTTCGATTTTCTGAATTTAGAAGTTTAATTGAGGCGTTCGGTTTTACATTCGAGCGTATCACAGGCAGCCATCATATTTTCTCACATCCCAATGTACCGCAAACGATTTCGGTGCAACCCGATCAAAATGGTCAGGCAAAGCCATATCAGTTAAAGCAGTTTACAAAATTGGTTGAGAAGTATAATCTGATGCTACAAAACGAAGAACAAATTGACGATGACTATGATGCTAATGAGGAAAATTAGGCATGAAAGATTATCATATCAACATCTTTTATAGCGTTGAAGATGAAGCCTATATCGCTGATATTCCTGATTTTGAGATGTGTTCAGCTTTTGGCTCAACACCCCAGGAAGCATTAGAACAGGTTCTGATCGCGCGCGACGCAATTATTGATACAATGCGCGAAAAAGGCTTGCCTATCCCCGAACCACGCTATCGTCCTGCTATTTATCAGATTGCTTAAACAACCCTCTTGACTCTCCACCCACCGGAGACCGCACAATGACTCCTGAAAGCTTTCACGGAGTCTTGTATGTTCAAAATCGGTGATTTTTCCAAGCTCACCCGTGTACCGATCAAAACGCTGCACCATTACGACGAAATCGGCCTGTTCAAGCCGCTGTATGTTGATCGATTTACCAGCTATCGCTATTACTCCTTCGAACAACTGCCCCAGCTCAACCGCATCCTCGCGCTCAAAGACCTGGGATTCACGCTCGAACAGATTGCGCACCTGCTCGACGAGAATCTGTCCGCTGATGAGATCGAGGGAATGCTGCGGCTGCGGCGCGCTGAGCTTGAACAGCAGGTCGAGGCCGTCACCGAGCGATTAGCGCGGGTAGAAGCCCGTCTGAGCCAGATCAAACGAGAGGGTAAAATGGCAGAAAACGAGATTGTTCTGAAAAAAGTTGTGGCCGTCAAAATCATATCGGCGCGCGAGGTCGTGCCCACGCCGGAGCAAATGCGTGAACGCTGCATGGCGCTGATGGACGAAGTTTGCGCCGTCATGGAAGCGCAAAAAATCAAAAGTGATGGTGTCACCCTGGCGCTGTATCATGACCACAACGATGCCGGAATCGATGTTGAGATGGCGGCATTTATCGACAGCGCGACGCCCGATCAGCAGCATGGGCGTGTGAAGGTCTACACGCTGCCCAAAGTCGAGGCGATGGCGTCGGCGGTCTATCGCGGCAGCTATGATGCCTTCGCAGCAGTGGGGCAGCTCCACGCCGACGTTGGCCGCTGGATTGAAGCCAATCATTTCCAGATTACTGGCCCAAGTCGCGAAATTTATCTCCAAACACCGCAAAGGCCGGACAGCGATGGCGTGATGGAAATTCAATTTCCGGTGGCGAAAGCCGGGTAAATCGATATTTGTTCATGGGACGCACGACCCTTACGGGGTTTCCTTCGGTCACTATGCGTCCGTACAAATACATATGGCTGCGGAGAGGGGCATGGCAAACATGCCTCTTTTGCTATTCAGGCATTTTCTATTTCACGACTATAATCTTGATTGTAAGCTTATTGGGATGACCGATCATTTGAGGCTAGACGTTATGAAAATCGCTTTGAAATTTGAAAATAAAACGCAAAAATTTTTGATCGTTTGCACGTTATGGGCGCTGCTTTCGGTCAACATCGTGTTTGCGCAGGAAGCGCCCGCGACGACCTTGCTGCCGGAATTTAGTGAGATACTCGTCGCGGGAAATATCACCGAACCGACAGCCATGACCTTCGCGCCGGATGGACGTTTATTCGTCGCCCAACAGGACGGCGATCTGCGCGTGATTAAAAATGGCGTCCTGCTGACCACGCCGTTTCTGCATGTAAACGTCGATTCGTCGGGCGAACGCGGCCTGCTGGGAATCGCTTTCGACCCGGATTTTGCGACCAATAAATACATTTATATTTACTACACCACCGCATCCAGCCCGATTCACAACCGAGTTAGTCGCTTTACGGCGAACGGCGATGTGGTTGTAGCGGGCAGCGAAGTCCCCATTTTCAATCTGGATAATCTATCAGGCGCGACCAACCATAACGGCGGCGCAATCCATTTTGGCGCGGACGATAAGCTGTACATCGGCGTTGGCGAAAATGCCAATGCTGCAAACGCGCAGACTTTGAGCAACCTGCTCGGAAAAATTTTGCGTATCAATAAAAATGGCACGATCCCGACCAACAACCCATTCTATAATCAGGCCAGCGGGAAAAACCGTGCGATCTGGGCGTTGGGTCTGCGAAATCCGTTTACCTTTGCCTTCCAGCCGGGGACGGGACGCATGTTTGTTAACGATGTCGGTTCTGGGACATGGGAAGAAATTAACGACGGCATCGCAGGTTCAAACTATGGCTGGCCTGATACCGAAGGGCCAACGTCAGACCCCGATTTTCGTTCGCCACTTTTCGCGTACCGACACGATGGGGCAGGGACAGCGGGGGGCTGCGCGATCAACGGCGGCGCGTTCTATAATCCTGATTTTGTCCAGTTCCCGGCGGAATATGTGGGGACTTATTTTTTTGGCGATTACTGCCGCCGCTGGATTCGCAGTTATAACCCCGTGACCGACACAGCTCAGGATTTCGCGACGGATACGGCGGCATCGCTGGTGGATATCAAGGTCGCGCCGGATGGCAGCCTGTATTATCTGGCGCGTGGAGGCAGTGGTACGCAGTCCGGCGTTTATCGGATTGAGTACCCGAACTGCGTGGTCGCGCCGAACCCATCAGCCGACGGTGTTTCGCCCAAGCGCGGTTATTTTACATCGCTGCCCGTCACGCTCAACTGGAATCGAACGACGTGGGCGGAAGGCTATGAGATTCAGGTCGATAATGGATCAGGCTTCACGGGAATCGAATATCAGGATGATGAAATTTCAGCCAGCGCGCTTTCCATCACGATCAACGACCTGGACGAGTGCAACTATTATTGGCGCGTGCGGGCAAAGAAAGCCGATGACACCTGGGGATCGTGGAGCGCCGTGCAGCAGTTCGGACTGGATTTGCCTTAGCGACCCAGTGTGTGCGGCATTGTCGGTAGGGGTGCAGCACCCCACAGGGGTTTCCTTCGGTCACGCTGCGCCTCTAAAATATTTGTGCGAAAAGGAACGTGCGCGTGGAAAAAACGAAACCTGAAAAAAGTAAAGCCAGCGGCGTCAAGCGATTTCAGCGGCAGTTTATCTCCCCGTTTTCGCTGGAAAACTGCATTTCGCGCCTCAACAGCCGCAGCGAAAAAACGACTCTGTGGGCATGGCGTGGGGCGACGCGCCTGCAAGCCAATGTCTGGAAAACCGATGACGACTCGGCTGGATTTCAGGTTTATAAAGCGCCCAAATCCGCAATGGAATTTCAGTGGGGTTCGTCTGTCACCAGCGCGCGTGGGGCGATGTTCCGGCAGGCCGACGGCACGACGACGGTGCTTGTTGAAGCAAAAACCAGTATGCTAGGCTATATGCTGTTTGGAGTCCTGATGTTTTTTCTCTGGCTGATGCTTTCCGTAACACTGATCGTGCCGATGCTGATGGAAATCAGTTTGATCGCCGCCGTCGTGGTCAGTGGATTTACGCTGTTTTTAGTCATTGCCGGGTCGATTCTATATTTTGACTGGCAGCACGCCGACCTGCTGTACATCGTGCGCGAATCGTTGGGCGATGTTGAAACGTTGTAGGTCATCGCGCACCGCATCTTAAAAGTATAGAGGCATCGCGCGCCGCATCTTAAACAGGAGCTTTTTGTGAAAATTGTTGATGTCAAAACCGAGACGTTTCGCTACAAATCCAACATCGTGCGCGATGCCGATGGTCATGGTCATCCCGGCGCGGAACATGACGCGACCCAATCGCTGCTGACGATCACCACCGATGAAGGCATCGAAGGACACTGCTTCGGGGCGAAGGCCGCTGTGATCGATTCGCTGGTGAAGCCAATCATCATGGGTGAAGACCCGTTTTATCGCGAAAAAATCTGGCGGACTCTTTTTGAGCGACAGCGGCTGGCGCTAGACACACTCTCGGACAAAGTGCTGGCGGCGGTGGACTGCGCGCTGTGGGACTTGGCGGGTAAGGCGGCTAATCTGCCCGTTTACAAGTTGCTCGGCGCAACGCGGACGAAAGTCCCTGCCTATGCCAGTACCATGTGTGGCGATGATCTGGAAGGCGGACTCGCCACGCCCGAAGACTATGCCCGCTTTGCGCTGCAATGTCAGGCGCGCGGCTACACGGCCTTCAAGCTGCACACCTGGCAGCCGCCTTATTCGGCTGATCCCAAGCGCGATATTGCCGCCTGTGCCGCCGTGCGCGAAGCGGTTGGGCCGGATATGGTTCTGATGATCGACCCTTATCACTACTATTCGCGGGCGCAGGCGTTGTATCTGGCGAAAGAATTGGAAAAGCTCAATTTTTATTGGATGGAAGAGCCGATGCCAGAACACAGCATGTCGTCTTACGTCTGGCTCTCGGAGCAAACGTCGCTGCACATCGTCGGGCCGGAGACGGCTGAAGGCAAGCATTTCACCCGCGCTGAGTGGATGGCTCACCACGCATCGGATATGACGCGGGCTGGCGTGCGCGATGTCGGCGGCATCACCCCCATGATGAAAATTGCTCACCTTGCCGAGTCGTTTGGCGTTCAGATGGAATCGCATGGGCCAGAAGCGGCGAACCTGCATGTGCTGTGCGCCATGAGCGTCCCCGGCGAATATCACGAGCGTGGTCTGCTGCATCCGTTCGTCGATTACGAAACACCCCCAGCGTGGCTGCATTCTCTTGAAGACCCGATGGACGATGAAGGTTACGTCCACATTTCGGATCGACCTGGCCTGGGTCTGGAGATCAATTTCGATTACATTCGGGATAATCTGGTTTAACCCGGTTGAGTGCCAAACGGCTTATTTTGATTCGTGAATCTGCCACTTGCAGGGCCAGGAGGTCGCGATCTGGACGAATCCAAGTTTTTCGAGAATCGGCTGGCTCATGTGGCTGGCATCGACGGTCAAAAATTTGCAGCCGCGTTGAATTGCTTCATCAGCCCGCACCGCCAGCAAAGCCGTATAAAAGCCACGCTTGCGATATTGAGGCAAGGTAGAGCCACCCCACAAACTGGCGAAAGGCGATTCAGCAGAATAGCGAATCCAGGCCGAGCTAACAGGAATGCCGTCCGCGTAAGCGGTATAAAAACTGATGCTGTCCGGGGCTTCGCGCAGTTCTTCTGCCAGGAATTTTGCGAAAGCCTCGCCGTCCTCGTCCCATACCTGCGTGTGGATCACGGTGACTTCTTTTGCGAGTAAATTGGGGTCGGTGATGCGCCGGATGTCGTGCGAAGTAGGCTGGCGTAAAATATCCGGCAAATTTTGAAGATCAAGCACCATGACGGCCTCGTCTTCTTCGATCTCAAAACCCTGGGAGGCGAGTCGATCTTTCAGGTCGGCAGGCGTATCGTGCGAATACAGCTTCCACTCAAAATCCTGACCGAGCGCGGTGAAATAGTCGATCTGTTCGCGGATCACAGCATCGGCATTTTCGCTGGTCAGATGCGAATACATGATGAAGCCTTCGCCATCGTCGCTCAAATCGACCTGCCGGACAAGGTGCGTAAAGGCTTCGCGCCGCGCCATCGGATATTCGGCTCGGATTCGTTGGTCATCGTCGAAAAGCGCGCGGAGTTGGTCGAGGTTCATCACTGATCCTGGGTGGGTAAAGATGTTATAATTTTAATGTGTATTTTAAGAGTATATCATCCATGTCAACCCGCCTGAAGCCCGAATCCGATACCGAAAAGCTGCGCCGCCGCAATCGCGAACTCTCCATCCTCAATACGATTGCCGAGGCGCTGAACCACGAAGTTGACCTGACACGCGCGCTCAACACGGCGCTGGGGCATGTCGCCGAATTATTTGGGCTGCAAACGGGCTGGGTGTTTTTGCTGGATGAGGATTCCAAATCGTACCTGGCGGCGGCACAAAATTTGCCCCCTGCGCTGGCGGATCATCCCCGACGCATGGGCGGCTGGTGTACCTGCCTGGATGATTATGAAGAAGGTGAACTCAAAGACCCGCGTAACATCACGTGCAGCCGTTTGGAAAATCTGGTCGTCGGGACGGCGGGCTTACGTTTTCACGCCAGCATCCCCTTAAAAGCGCATGGCAAAGAGTTGGGCGTTTTGAACGTCGCCAGCACCGATTGGGAAGAATTATCGTCGGAAGATTTGCAACTGCTGTATACCGTTGGCGATCTGGTCAGCATCGCCGTCGAACGCGCGCGATTATTTAATAAAAGTGTGGAATTGGGCGCTGTCGAGGAACGCAATCGCCTCGCTCGCGAAATCCATGATACGCTGGCGCAGGGATTGTCCGCTATTGCGCTCCAGCTTGAAACTGCCGACGCGCTTTTGGATTCGGGCGTCAACGCAGAGCGTGTTCAACAGGCGGTTCAGAGTGCCTTGCTCTCCGCCCGCAGCAGCCTGGAAGAAGCGCGGCGTTCGGTGCTGGATTTACGGGCCGCACCGCTGGAAGGGCGGGCATTAGGCGAAGCACTGGCGAAGTTAGTCAAAGATTCTCAGCGTAAGGGCAAGCTGAAAATCACGTTTGAAGAAACCGACGGCAGCCGTCCACTCCCGGCGCGCGTCGAAATCGGCCTGTATCGCGTGGCGCAGGAAGCGCTGACCAATGCGCTCAAACATGCCCGCGCCAGCCGTATTACCATCCAGTTGATTACGACCCCGGATCGTGTTGATCTGAAAATCGAAGATAATGGGCGCGGTTTTGACCCGTCGCAGATTCCGCGTGGACATTATGGCCTGATTGGGCTGTATGAGCGGGTGCGCTTGCTTGGCGGGCAGGTCGAACTCAGTAGCTGCCCTGGCGAAGGTGTCCAACTGCATGTGAGCGTACCGCTGTCGGGATGAATCTATGTTTATAATACGTGGTATGCCGTTAAATTGAGAATTATTCTATGCTTGCAACACCTGTAAACCCATTTTTTGATGAAGTTTTAGATTTTTTGGCATCAACGCCCACGTCGGAACAAATCATTGCTTTTAAACCATCCGAAGCACTTGACCAGCGCTTGCATTTTCTTCTCGATCAAAACAGTCGTGATCGAATTACTGCCGAAGGACGTGGCGAACTTGATGAATTTCTGCGAATGGATCATTTCATGACGATGCTGAAAATTCGCGCACGTCTCAAACTCGCAGGAAAAGTATGACTTATATTAGCGTTGAATTGCGGCGACTCGTTGTGAAACGCGCTGGTAACTGCTGTAAATATTGTTTAATCAGCCAGGAAGACAAACCATTTTCTTTCCACGTCGATCACGCAATTGCGGAAAAACATGGCGGCGCGACGGATAGCAATAATTTGTGCTTGAGCTGTTCACGTTGTAATACGGCTAAGGGTAGCGATATCGGCTCGGTTGATCCCGATACAGGAAATCTGACTTGGCTATTCAACCCCCGAAGGCATAATTGGTCGGAACATTTTCGACTCAATGGTAGCCTTATCGAACCGCCGACTCCTGATGGACGAGTGACTGTTTTTCTGCTTCAATTTAATCGAGTTGAGCAAGTAACTGAACGTTCGGGGTTGATTCAATTAGGACGTTATCCTTGTCAACCAGCTAACTAAACAAAACGATGCTAAATTTCCGCACGATTTTCCTTTTCCTCCACATCATCGCCGCTGGCATATGGATTGCGCAGATTGTCGTCGCGCTCGTTTTTAATCGCCTGATACGTGCCAACGCAGATAAGCCCGCCGGGGTAACACTGATGATGGCGGAAGTCCGGCTGCTGGGTGTGCTGGGTTCGGTTGGCGGCCCCGGCATTTTGCTCACTGGACTCGGCCTGCTGGCAACAGATCGGCTCGGATTTTTGGGCATTGGTGGCATCACGCCACCCTGGTTGATGATAAAGCAAATCGTCTATATCATTTTGCTCGTGATTGTTTTTGCGGTGATTATGCCAACAGCGCGACGCTTACACACTCAATTTGAAGCCACATTGGGAAGCAGTGCTTTGATAACACTTGAGATGAGCGCTTTACATCGTCGGTTGGTGATGATAAGTTATCTGCACGATGCGCTGGTAATCTTCAATATTTTTATGGCTGTCGCAAAATTTGGCTAAAAATAATTTTAAAATTTGAGCGGAACAGCGCAGCAGGCAGCCGGTCAACTTGTGGTAAAGAAAGCGCTTAAACCATGAATCATCAACTCACGAACCATCAATTTCCACATCGACTTTTCCCGGCCTCAGTCGCCCACGTCACCCTGACCGATGGTTTCTGGCTGCCCAAATATGAGAATTTTCGTAAAGTCACCCTCAACGACGTATTCGACAAATTTGAGCGTGACGGCGCTTTTGCAAATTTTGACCGCGTTGCCCAGGGGATGACCGGAGGACATCGCGGCTCACCCTGGTTCGACGGGCTGATTTTTGAGACGATCCGCGCGGCCTCGGACTTTCTGGCTGCCAATGATGACGCAGATTTAGACATCCGTCTGGACGGATATATTGCGCGGATTGGCGCGGCGCAGTCGGTTGATGCATCGGGTTATCTGAACACCTTTGTTTCGCTGATGCGACCCAACCAGCGTTGGGGTGCTCTGGGCAGCGACCAATTATGGACTCACGAGGAATATAATGCGGGCTGTCTGGTCGAAGCCGGCGTTCATCATTATCAGGCGACAGGCAAAACGAACCTGCTCACGCTGGCGCTCCGTTTTGCGAACCATATGTACGAATATATTGGCC
>Ga0268299_1002038_pt1 | contig 27546 bp, 31 predicted proteins | sample NOBtaG_FD_193484 | JGI IMG/M metagenome (GOLD analysis project Ga0268299, IMG submission 193484) | Activated sludge microbial communities from bioreactor in Nijmegen, Gelderland, Netherland - NOB reactor | ecosystem: Engineered > Bioreactor > Aerobic > Activated sludge | place: Netherlands...
ATAGCGGCAGCGTCCAGGCCTGCAGGCGGCCGATCGCGGTGACGCCGTGCGTCACCAGCGGGATCACGACCAGCGCGCACACCAGGTAGCCCCAGGCCGGCGGGATGTCGAACACCAGCTCCAGCGCGTAGGCCATCACCGCGGCCTCGAGCGCGAAGAAGATGAAGGTGAAGCTCGCGTAGATCAGCGAGGTGATGGTCGAGCCGATGTAGCCGAAGCCGGCACCGCGCGTCAGCAGGTCCATGTCGACGCCGTGGCGCGCCGCGTAGACGCTGATCGGCAGCCCGGCCAGGAAGATCACCAGCCCGGTCGCCAGGATCGCCAGCGCGGCGTTGACGAAGCCGTAGCGCAGCAGCAGCGTGGCGCCGATGGCCTCGAGGATCAGGAAGGAGGCCGCGCCGCCGATCGCGGTGTTGGCCACCCGCAGCGGCGACCACTTGCGGAAGCCGCGCGCGGTGAAGCGCAGCGCGTAGTCCTCCATCGACTCGCGCGCGACCCAGGAGTTGTAGTCGCGGCGGATCTTCACCACGCGCTGCGGCGCAGCGTCGAGGGCGGCGGTCGCTGGGGTCGCGGCGTCGTTCATCGATGGCCAAGGATCAAGAAGCGCACCAGCTAGCATCTGGCACCCATCCTGCACAGCCGGCCGCCATGGACCTGACCCCGCGCGAGAAGGACAAGCTGCTGCTCTTCACCGCCGCGCTGCTGGCCGAACGGCGCAGGGCGCGCGGCCTGAAGCTCAACCACCCCGAGGCGGTGGCGCTGATCTCGGCCGCGATCCTGGAAGGGGCGCGCGACGGCAAGAGCGTCGCCGCGCTGATGAGCGAAGGCCGCCAGGTGCTGGCGCGCGGCGACGTGATGGAGGGCGTGGCAGAGATGATTCCGGAGATCCAGGTCGAGGCCACCTTTCCCGATGGCACCAAACTGGTTACCGTGCACCAACCGATCGCATGAGGCATGCACCATGAAGAACCTTCGCTCGCTGATGTTCACCGTTGCGGGTCTGCTGGCCGCGGGCGCCGCGCAGGCCCACGAGGGGCATGGCCAGGAGGGCCTGCACTGGCATGCCTTCGACGCCTGGGGCTGGGTCGCGCTGGCCGTGGCCGCGGCCGCGGCGCTGTGGTTCGCGCGTCGCAAGTGAGGGGCGTGCGATGCTGATCCCCGGCGAACTGATCCCGGCCGACGGCCCCGACCACGAACTGATGCCCGGCCGGCGCGCGCTGACCGTGGTGGTCGAGAACCGTGGCGACCGGCCGATCCAGGTCGGCTCGCACTACCACTTCGCCGAGACCAACCCGGCGCTGGCCTTCGACCGGGCCGCCGCGCGCGGCATGCGCTTGGCGATCGCCTCGGGCACCGCGGTGCGCTTCGAGCCCGGCCAGCAACGCACCGTGACCCTGGTCGACTACGCCGGGGGGCGCGCGGTCTGGGGCTTCCGCGGCGAGGTCCAGGGCACTTTGTAACAGTGACCGCTGCCCGGCCCGAATAATCGGGCATGACCTCGATCCTGGTGGTGGATGTCGGCTGGGCGCAGGTGTTCCGGCTGGCCAGCGACCTGGCCGCGGCGGGGCTGCGGGTCTACGTCGTGGGCGGCGACACCGGCAAGGCCTGGCTGCTGCCCGCCGGCGTGACCGCGCTGCCCGGGCGCATCGATCCGCTCGACGCGCCGGGGATGATCGCGACGATCGGGCAAGCCCGTGATCGCTGCGGTGCCGACTGGATCCTGGCGCTGGCCGAGCCGGTCCTGTCCGCCTGCTGGCGCTACCTGCCGGCCTGGATCGATCGCCTGCTGCCGGCCGTGGCGGCCGAGCACCGGCCGCGCTTCGGTCACAAGCAACGCATGCTCGAGTACCTGTCGGGACGCGGGGTGCCGGTGCCGCGGGGTGTCTGGCTGATGCACGGCGACGATGCCGAGCTCGAGGCCGCCGGCGAGCAACTGGGCTGGCCGCTGGTCGTCAAGATCCCCAACGGCTATGCCGGCCATGGCGTCGTGATCGCCGCGGGGCTGCCCGAAGCGGCCCGGGCCGTGCGTGCGCTGTGGAGCGACGATCCGGCGCGCCGGCCCACCGCGCAGGCCTGGCTGCCGGGCGCCACCCGGCTGGTCGGCGGCCTGTTCGAGAACGGCCGCGCGCTGCACCTGATCGGCGCGGAACGGACGGACTGCGGCGGCCCGCCGACCGGTCCGGCGCTGCGGCTGCGGACCGAGGTCCAGCCGCGGCTGCTGGACGCCGGCCGGCGCTGCTTCGAGGCCCTGGGCTACACCGGCATCGCCTGCGCCGACTTCGTCGACGACGCCGAGGGCTGCCCGCGGCTGGTCGACGTGAACCCGCGGCCCTGGGGTTCGATCGGCGTGGCCCGCGCCGCCGGCGTCGACCTGATCGGCGCCTGGGCGCGGCGCTTGCAAGGCGACGAGGCCGCGCTGCCGCCCGAGGCGCGGCCGGGCGTCGACTGGGTGAAGATTCCCGATTACCTGTGGCCCGAAGCGACCAGCGGTCTCGACTTCCTGTCGCGCCTGTTCGAACCCGTGGTGTGGCGCTCGTGGTCGCGCCACCGGGCGGCCGACTTCCTGGTCGAGATCAAGCTGGCCCAGTACCTGTTGCGCCAGCGACTGCGCGAGCCCCGGGGCCCCCGGGGCGATCGCAGCCGCGATGCCGGTGGTTTGCAGCCCCCGCCCTGATGATGGAGAACCTCCGATGAGCCTCTCGCGCCGCGCCTACGCGGAGATGTACGGCCCCACGGTCGGCGACCGCGTGCGCCTGGCCGACACCGAACTGGTCGTCGAGGTCGAGCGTGACTTCACCCTGCTGGCCGGCGGCTACGGGGAAGAAGTGAAGTTCGGTGGCGGCAAGACCATCCGCGACGGCATGGGCCAGGGCCAGCGCATCAACGGTATCGGGCCCGGCGACGCGGTCGACTGCGTGATCACCAACGCGCTGATCGTCGACCACTGGGGCATCGTCAAGGCCGACATCGGCCTGCGCGGCCAGCGCATCGCCGCCATCGGCAAGGCCGGCAACCCCGACGTGCAGCCGGGCGTGGACATCGTCATCGGCCCGGGCACCGAGGTCATCGCGGGCGAAGGCATGATCGTCACGGCCGGCGGCATCGACAGCCACATCCACTTCATCTGCCCGCAGCAGATCGAGGAGTCGCTGGCGAGCGGCGTGACGACGATGCTGGGCGGTGGCACCGGGCCGGCGACCGGGACCTTCGCCACCACCTGCACGCCGGGACCCGAGAACCTGGCGCGCATGCTGATGGCGGCCGAGGCCTTCCCGATGAACCTGGGCTTCCTGGGCAAGGGCAATGCGAGCCGGCCCGAGGGCTTGAGCCAGCAGGTCGAGGCCGGCGCGATCGGCCTGAAGCTGCACGAGGACTGGGGCACCACGCCCTCGGCCATCGACCAGTGCCTGGCCGTCGCGGACGAGACCGACACCCAGGTCTCGATCCACAGCGACACGCTCAACGAGAGCGGCTTCGTCGAGGACACCATCGCGGCGACGAAGGGCCGCACGCTGTGCGCCTTCCACACCGAGGGCGCGGGCGGCGGTCACGCGCCCGACATCCTGCGCGTGGTCGGCGAGGCCAACTTCCTGCCCAGCTCGACCAACCCGACGATGCCCTTCACCGTCAACACGGTGGATGAGCACCTCGACATGCTGATGGTCTGCCATCACCTCGACGCCAGCATCGCCGAGGACCTGGCCTTCGCCGAGAGCCGCATCCGCAAGGAGACCATCGCCGCCGAGGACGTGCTGCACGACCTGGGCGCCATCAGCATGATGAGCAGCGACAGCCAGGCCATGGGCCGCGTCGGCGAGGTCATCCTGCGCACCTGGCAGACGGCGCACAAGATGAAGGTGCAGCGCGGCGCGCTCGATGGCGACTCCGCGCGCAATGACAACACGCGGGTCAAGCGCTACGTCGCCAAGTACACGATCAACCCGGCCCTCGCCAACGGCATCGCCCACGAGGTCGGGAGCATCGAGGTCGGCAAGTGGGCCGACCTGGTGCTGTGGCGGCCGGCCTTCTTCGGCGTCAAGCCCAGCCTCGTGATCAAGGGCGGCTTCATCGCCAGCGCGCTGATGGGCGACGCCAACGCCAGTATCCCGACGCCGCAGCCGGTGCACGTGCGGCCGATGTTCGGCAGCTACGGCGGCGCGCTGGCGCGGGGCTCGCTCACCTTCCTGAGCCAGGCCGGGCTCGCGGCCGGCGTCGCCGAACGCTGCGGATTGCGCAAGACCGTGTCGGCGGTCCGCGGCTGCCGCACGGTGAAGAAGACCGACATGATCCACAACGCCTGGCTGCCGGCGATGCAGATCGACGCCCAGACCTACGAGGTGCGCGCCGACGGCCAGCTGCTGACCTGCGAGGCAGCGAAGCTGCTGCCGATGGCGCAACGCTACTTCCTGTTCTGAGCCGCGGCAGGTTCCTCAGGCGCGACGCGGTTGCCGCATCGGCCAGGTCCGCAGCCACTCGCCCAGGCGCTGGGCGACACCGCGCCGGGGCGCCGCTTCGAGGATGCCGAGTGGCAGCCGGCTCGGGCTGCCCGGCTCGGGCCGGCGTGGCCGCGGGCGCGCGGCCGGCTCCACGCGCTCGGCGACCAGGGACGAGCGCCGCGTGTCCGGCACGGCGCACGGCCGGGTCGGCTTCAGCGCGGCGGCTTCCGGGGCTGCCTGCACCGGACGCAGCACCGGCTCGAGCCAGTCGAGGATGGGCCGCCATTGCGCGCGGTCGACGGCCGCCTGCGACGCCGGCAGGTCGAACACCGTGAGGCCGAGTTCGACGCAGCGGACGTAGGTCTGCGTCTCGCGCAGCACGCCGATGAACGGCAGCTCCAGCGCGGCGGCCCACTGGGCCAGCAGCTCGCCGGCCTTGGTGCGCCCGTCCAGGCGCATGCCGATGGCGGCCACCTTGCAGCGCCCGTTCGCCACCCGCGGCAGCGTCTTCAGCTCGGCGTAGCACTCGGCCGCCGCCTCGCGGTCGAACATCGACTGGCACACCGGGATCAGCACCGCATCGGCGTAGGACACGACCTTGGCCAGCTCGAAGCCGCGCGTGCCGCCGGGGGTGTCGAGCACGACGTGCGTCACGCCGACCGGCGGGCGCAGGGAGTTCTTCGGATCGATCGCCCAGCCGACGATCGGCAGCGCGTTCGGCAGCGCCTGCGCGGCACGGGCGCGCAGCCAGGCCTGGGTCGACTGCTGCCGGTCGGTGTCGCCGAGCATGGCGCGCAGCCCGGTGTTGGCGCAATGGCCGGCCAGGTGGGTGGCCAGCGTGCTCTTGCCGCTGCCGCCCTTGCGGTTGATGACTGCGATGATGGGCATGGTGACGAGGGTGCGGGCGCTCCCCCGCGAACCCTACCCTGCATCGACCCCCCGGCCGGTGCCGGCGGCGCGCGGAACAACAGTGCTTCGTGAGCCAATGCTCACGCCGGCCGCGGCCGGCGCGGGCCTCGCGCACAATCGGTTCATGTTGACCATCAGCAAGCTGATCCCCGGCGGCCGCGGCCTCGCACCGGTGCTCGTGAAGCGCGCCGCGACCGTCGAGCTGGACTGGGACGTGCGGCAGAAGAGCCGCTTCGACGCCGTCGACTCGCAGGGCCGGACGCTCGGCGTTGTCCTGCCGCGCGGCAGCGTGGTGCGCGGCGGCGACGTGCTGGTGGCCGAGGACGGCTCGCTGCTGCGCGTGGTCGCGGCGGCGCAGCCGGTGCTGCGCGTCACGGCCTGCGCCGAGCACGGCTCGCCCTTCGACCTGCTGCGCGCGGCTTACCACCTGGGCAATCGCCACGTGCCGCTGGAACTGCAGCCGCAGGCCCTGCAGTTCGAGCCCGACCACGTGCTGGCCGACATGCTGCGCGCGATGCACCTGATCGTCACCGAGCTGCAGGCACCGTTCGAGCCGGAGGGCGGCGCCTACGCCGCGGGCGGCCCTGCGCCGCATGCCCACGACCACGACCACGACCACGACCACGAGCATCAGCACGCGCCGGCGGCGGCCGCGCCGACGCGCGGCCGCCCGATCGGCATCGCGGTGAAGCCGGCGGCCGCGCCCCACGTTCACGGCCCGGGCTGCGGGCACGACCACGATCACTGAGCGCCGATGTCCGACGCGCCCGTCGCCGCAGGTCCGCTGCTGCAGCTGATGTGGCTCGCGTCGCCGGCGCTGCCGGTCGGCGGCTTCAGCTACTCCGAAGGCCTGGAGGCCGCGGTCGACACGGGCCACGCGCGCAGCGAGGCCGAGGTGGCACGCTGGCTGGTCGACCAGCTGCACCTCGCGCTCGCCCGCAGTGAACTGGCCGTCGCGGCGCGTGCCTTCGAGGCCTGGCAGCGCAGCGACCTCGAGGCGGTCCGTGCGCTCGACGACTGGGTCCGCGCCACCCGCGAGACGCGCGAGCTGCGCCTGCAGACCGAGCAGATGGGCCGCTCGCTCGTCGAGTGGCTGAAGAACCGCGGGGGCGCCGCCGACCCGCGCATCGCCGAGGCGGCGGCGCTGCCGCCGACCTGGCCGGTCGCCTTCGCGCTGGCCGCGGTGCTGGCGGGCGCGCCGCCGCGCGAGTCGCTGCTGTCGCTGGCCTTCGGCTGGGCCGAGAACATGGTGCAGGCCGCGATCAAGGCGGTGCCGCTGGGGCAGGGTGCCGGCCAGCGCATCCTGAGCGCGCTCGTGCAGGCGATCCCGCCCGCCGTCGATCGCGCGCTGGCGTTGGCCGAGGGCGAGCGGCAGGCCTTCGCGCCGATGCTGGCGATCCTGTCGGCGCAGCACGAGACGCAGTACTCGCGCCTGTTCCGCTCCTGAGACGCCTGCGCGAGCCGAGCATGACGCGCTGCCTGCTGGTCGACGACGACCCCGAGATCCGCAGCCTGCTGACCGGCTACCTGCAGGGCTTCGGCATGGTCGTCGAGGCGCTGGCCGACGGAGCCTCGTTGCGGCAGCGCCTGGCGGCGATCGCCCCCGACGTGCTCTTGCTCGACCTGATGCTGCCCGACGAGAACGGCCTCGCCCTGTGCGGCTGGGTCAAACAGCAGTGCCCGCAGCTGCCGGTGATCATGCTCACCGCGCAGGGCGACCCGCTGTCGCGCGTGCTCGGCCTGGAGCTGGGCGCGGACGACTACCTGCCCAAGCCCTTCGAGCCGCGCGAGCTGGTGGCGCGCATCAAGGCCGTGCTGCGCCGAGGCATTGCGCCGCCGGGCGCGGCCGGCCGCGTGCGCTTCGAGGCCTGGCGCTTCGACCGGCTGCGGCGCGAGCTGCGGGCCGCCGACGGGACGGTGGTCGCGCTGTCGGCGGCCGAATACCGGCTGCTCGCGGCCTTCGTCGAGCACGCCGGGCGCGCGCTGAGCCGCGAACGGCTGATCGAGCTGACCCGGGTGAACGCCGCGGAGGTCAGCGACCGCAGCATCGACCTCGCGGTGTCGCGGCTGCGTGGCAAGCTCGGCGACGTCGCGCGCGAGCGGCCGCTGATCCGCACCGTGCGCGGCGAGGGCTACCTGTTCGACACCAAGGTGGAGCCGGCATGAACTGGCGACGCTTCGACACCCTGTTCGTCCGGCTCTTCCTGCTGATGTGGATCACGCTGGTGGCGAGCCATGTCATCGCCTACGTCGCGGCCCTGCCGCTGGCCCAACCGCGGGCCGGTGCCGGGCCCGGCGGCCCGCCGGGCGACGGCGCCGACCGCCTCGGCGTCGCGCGGCTGCCGCCGCTGCCGTCCCTGCCGCCGGGCAATCCCTTCGCCGCCGAGGCGGGCCGGCAGGGGCCCCCGCCCGAGCCGCCGACCGGGGCGGGGCCCGAGGGCCGCCCCCCCGGACCGCCGCCAGCGGCCGGCGTGCCGCCCGGCCTGCCGCGCTCGGTGCTGTGGCTCGACTACGCGCTGCGTGCCCTGGTCATCGCACTCGGCGCCTGGCTGGGCGCGCGCTGGCTGGCGCGCCCGATGCAGCGCCTGGTCCGGGCGTCGGGCGCGCTCGGCGACGGCCTGGCCACGGGTCGCGAGCTGCCGCGCCTGGACGAGCGGCGCGGCACGCGCGAGGTGCGCATCGCCGCGCAGGTCTTCAACCGCATGGCCGAGCGCCTGCGCGAGCAGTTCGATGCGCGCGGCCTGCAGATGGCGGCGGTCTCGCACGACCTGCGCACGCCGCTGACGCGGCTGCGCATGCGCGTCGAGCAGCTGCCGCCGCCGCAGGCGCAGGCCGCGGCCACCGACATCCGCGAGATGGACGAGCTGATCGCCGCCACGCTGTCGGTGCTGCGCGAGCAGCGCGACGGCGCCGGCGCGCAGCCGGTCGATGTGACGGCGCTGCTGCAGGCCCTTGTCGACGACCGGGCCGAGCAGGGACACGATGTGCAACTGCTCGCGCCGGCCGGCGCGCTGCGCGCCCTGGCGCATCCGGCCGGCCTGCGGCGGGTCGTCGACAACCTCGTCGGCAATGCGCTGCGTCACGGCGGCCGGGCCTGCATCACGCTGGCGACGGCCGGTGCCGGCCAGCTCGAGATCTGCGTCGATGACGAGGGTCCGGGCATCCCGGCCGGCGAGCTCGAGCGCGTGTTCGAACCCTGGGTGCAGCTGGCCGGCGCTCCGGCCCGCGCAGGCCACGGCCTGGGCCTGGCGATCGCGCGCGACCTGGCCGAGCGCGACGGCGGCCGTCTCAGCCTGCACAACCGGGCGGAAGGCGGGCTGCGCGCGCGCCTGCTGCTGCCGGCCGCCTGAACGCGCCCGGCTGACCGGCGGGTCCACGGCCCGCCGACACGACCGTGTCGGCGCCGACAAGAAGCGGCGATAGCCCGTACACACGACGCCCTCACCATCGGCGTCATGGAGTCTCCGCATCTCGATGGGCTGCCGGTCGTGATGGCGCGCCGGACCGAGGCCCCGTATCCCTTGCTCGCGCTGCTGGCCGATTCGGTGCTCCAGCCGCCGGCCCTGCTGCTGCCGGCGCTCGCGAGCGCCGCCGCCGGCGGCCACTCGATCACGCTGTCGATCGGTCTGGCCGCCATCGACGACGACCCCATCCACCCCGCCGAGAAAGACCTTCATGCAACACCCTGACCCTCGTCATGACCACGGGCTGGCCCGCGATCTGGAGACCCTGATCCGCCGCAGCGCCGATCGCCGCCGGGCGCTGCGCTGGCTCGGCGTGATCGGGACCGCGCCGCTGGGCCTGCTGGCCTGCGGCGGCGGCGATGCCGAGGCCACCGCGACCACCGCCACGACCACGTCCGGCAGCGGCTCGACCGGCTCGGGCTCGTCCGCCACCGGCAGCTGCTCGGTGGTCCCCTCCGAGACGGCCGGGCCCTATCCCGGCGACGGCACCAACACCAACAGCAGCGGCATCGTCAACGTGCTGACGCTGTCGGGCATCGTGCGCAGCGACATCCGCACCAGCGTCGCGGGGGCGAGCGGCACTGCGCCGGGCGTTCCGCTGACCGTGACGCTCAAGCTCGTGAACACCGCTTCCTCGTGCGCCGACCTGGCGGGCTATGCGATCTACCTCTGGCACTGCACGCGCGACGGCAACTACTCGCTGTACTCGAGCAGCGTGTTCAACGAGAACTTCCTGCGCGGCGTGCAGGTCACCGACGCGACCGGCGAGGTCACGTTCACGACCATCTTCCCGGGCTGCTACAGCGGCCGCTGGCCGCACATGCACTTCGAGATCTACCCGAGCCTGGCCACGGCCACCAGCGGCAACAACGACGTCAAGACCTCGCAGCTGGCGCTGCCGGCGGCGGCCTGCAACCAGGTCTACGGCGTCGCCAGCGGCTACGGCACGAGCGTCTCGAACTTCGCCGCGATCTCGCTGTCCAGCGACAACGTGTTCAGCGACGACGGCGCGGCGACCCAGCTCGCCAGCGTGACCGGCGACGTCACCGGCGGCTTCGCTGCCTCCCTCACCGTCGGCATCGCCGCGTGAGCGCTGCGCGGGGGGGCCGGCGGCAGCGCCCGATCCCGTCCGTCCCGCGGCGCATTGAGCGGCGGCTGGCGCCTATGATCGGCGGCATGGTCATTCCCTCCCCGCAACGCCACAAGAAGCTCCCCGCCCTGCGCGTCGGCGTCGGCGGCCCGGTCGGCTCGGGCAAGACCACGCTGGTCGAGATGCTGTGCAAGGCCCTGCGCACGCGCTACGACCTGGTGGTCGTCACCAACGACATCTACACCAAGGAAGACCAGCGCCTGCTGACGGTCGCCGGCGCTCTGGAGGCCGACCGCATCATGGGCGTCGAGACCGGCGGCTGCCCGCACACCGCGATCCGCGAGGACGCGTCGATCAACCTCGAGGCGGTCGACCGCATGCTGGCGAAGTACCCCGATGCCGACATCGTCTTCATCGAGTCCGGCGGCGACAACCTGGCCGCGACCTTCAGCCCCGAACTGAGCGACCTGACGATCTACGTCATCGACGTCGCCGCCGGCGAGAAGATCCCGCGCAAGGGCGGGCCCGGCATCACCAAGAGCGACCTGCTGGTCATCAACAAGACCGATCTCGCGCCGCACGTGGGCGCCGACCTCGCGGTGATGGAGGCCGACACGAAGCGCATGCGCGCCTCGCAGTCCGGCGGTGTGAAGCCCTATGTGATGACCAACCTCAAGACGCACGCGGGGCTGGCCGAGGTGATCGCCTTCATCGAGCGCAAGGGCTTGCTGCAAGCCGCTGCGGCGGCCTAGACGCCGAGCATGGCCTGGCACGGCCGGCTGGACCTCCGGTACCGGAGCGAACCCTGGCACGAGGGCACGCATCGCACCGTGCTCCACGATCGCCACGACGGCCCGCTGCGCGTGCTGGCCAGCCTCTACCCCGAGGCCGCGGCCGTCTGCCACAACGTGCTGGTGCACCCGCCGGGCGGCATTGCCGGCGGCGACACGCTGCAGATGGACGTGGAGATCGCCGACGGCGCGCACGCGCTGCTGACCACGCCCGGCGCGACGCGCTTCTACCGCAGCGCCGGCGAGCCCGCGCTGCAGGCGCTGGACGCGCGCCTCGCGCCCGGCGCCCGGCTCGAGTGGCTGCCGCTCGAGGCCATCGTGCACAGCGGCGCGCTGGCCGAGAACCGCCTGCGCTTCACGCTCGCGCCGGGTGCCGAGATGATCGGCTGGGACCTGCTGGCGCTCGGCCTGCCTGCCGCCGGCCAGCCCTACGAGCGCGGCCGCTACCTGCAGCACCTGGAACTGCCGGGCCGCTGGCTGGAGCGGGGCGCCGTCGACGCGGCCGATGCGCTGCTGCTCGACTCGCCGCTCGGCTGGGCCGGCCAGCGCGTGCTGGGCCTGCTGTGGTTCGCCGCCGGTGAGGCACTGGAGAGCGAGCGCCGTGAGGCGCTGCTCGATGCGGCGCGCGCGGCGAGCGGCGGCCACGCGCTGGCCGCGACGGCCGGTGCCACGTCGCCGCACGACGCGGTCGTCGTGCTGCGTGTGCTGGCGCCGCGGGTCGAGCCGGCGATGCAGTTGCTGGCCGCCGTGTGGGCGCGCTGGCGCGAGATCGCCTGGGGCCTGGCCCCGTGCCCGCCACGGGTCTGGAAGACCTGAGCGCACGGCGCGCGATGCGCAGGGCTATGCTGCGCGCCTCTTTGCGCTGTCGCCACGCATGAACGCCCCTGCCAACGAACCCCGGCTCACCTCGCTGTCGCACGGCGGCGGCTGCGGCTGCAAGATCGCCCCCGGCCTGCTGAGCGAGATCCTGCGCGGCAGCGGCGCGCGCATGCCGCTGCCGCCCGAGCTGCTGGTCGGCATCGAGACCGCCGACGATGCCGCGGTCTACCGGCTCAACGACGAACAGGCGCTGGTCGCGACGACCGACTTCTTCATGCCCATCGTCGACGACCCCTACGACTTCGGCCGCATCGCGGCCACCAACGCGATCTCCGACGTCTACGCCATGGGCGGGCGGCCCATCATGGCGCTGGCCCTGGTCGGCATGCCGATCAAGCTGCTGGGCCCGCGCACGATCGCGCGCGTGCTCGAAGGCGGCGAGGCCGCGTGCCGTGCCGCCGGCATCCCCATCGCCGGCGGGCACAGCATCGACTCGGTCGAGGCGATCTACGGCCTGGTCGCGCTCGGCCTGGTGCATCCGCAGCGCGTCAAGCGCAACGCCGACGCGCGACCCGGCGACCGCCTGGTGCTCGGCAAGCCGCTGGGCGTGGGCGTGCTGTCGGCGGCGCTGAAGCAGGAGCGGCTCGATGCCGCGGGCTACGCCCGCATGATCGACACGACGACCCGGCTCAACACGCCCGGCCCCGACCTGGCGGCGTTGCCCGGCGTGCATGCGCTGACCGACGTCACGGGCTTCGGCCTGGCCGGCCACGCGCTGGAGATCGCGCGCGGCGCGCAGGCCGACGTGGTCATCGACTGGTCGCGCGTGCCGCTGCTGGCCGGGGCCCGCGAGCTGGCGCTGCAGGGCCTCGTCACCGGCGCCTCGGGCCGCAACTGGGCCGGCTACGGCGTCGAGGTGCTGTTGCCCGAAGGCTTCGACGCCGTAGATCGCGCGCTGCTGACCGACCCGCAGACCAGCGGCGGCCTGCTGGTGTCCTGCGATGCGGCCGCGGTGCCCGAAGTGCTGGCGGTGTTTCGCCGCCACGGCTTCGAGGCGGCGGCAGAGATCGGCGAGGTCCGCGCTGCGTCGGATGGCGCGCCGCGCCTCAGGCTGCAGTAGCGCTGTCGCGGCGAGGCGGCGCGCCGATCAGGGGCTGGGCCGCGCGTCCGGTGCGTAGGGCCGCGGATCGATGCCGGGCTCGGCCCGTGCCATCAGCCGTGCCAGCAGCGCGGCGCTGCCGGCCGCCAGCGTCAGGCCCAGCGCGCCCTGGCCGGCGTTGATCCAGAGCTTGGGGAGGCGCGTCGCGCCGACGCGCGGCCGCCCGTCCGGCGTGGCGGGCCGCAGCCCGGTCCAGGCAGCCGGCTCGCGCAGATCGGAGGCGCCGGGGAAGGTCCGCCGGACCGCGTCGCACAGCGCCTCGATGCGCGCCGGCGCGATGCGGCGGTCCGCGCCGACCAGCTCGGCGAAGCCCGCGACGCGCAGCCGGTCGCCGAGGCGCGCGTAGACGAGCTTGCGCGCGGTGTCGGTGACGCTGACGCGCGGTGCCGCGGCCGCGTCGACGACCGGCAGCGTGATGCTGTAGCCCTTGATCGGCTCGACCGGCAGGCGCAGGCCCAGCGGGCGCAGCAGCGTCGTCGCACCGGCGCCGGTGGCGACGACGAAGTGCTCGGCCTCGACGACGTCGTCCTGCAGCCGCAGTGCGCGCAGGCGGCCGTCGCGCAACTCGAAGCCGAGCGCTCGCTCGCCCAGGCACAGCCGCGCGCCGCTGGCCTGCGCCAGCTCCTGCGCGAGCCGCGCGGCGTCGACGACCTCCTCGCTGTCGGTCCACACGCCGAAGGCGATGCGCTCGCGGTCGGCGGCGAGCGCCGGCTCGATCGCGGCGCACTCGGCCGCGTCGACCAGGCGCTGCCGGCAACCCAGCGCGGCCTGCGCCGCCAGCTGGCGCTGCACGCCGGCGCGCGCGGCGGCGTCGCGGTAGAGCACCAGCTTGCCGGGCTGCGCATGGCCGCTGCGCGCGGCCATCCCCGGTTGTTCGGCCAGCCAGGCGTGCAGCGTGTCGCGGCTGAGGAAGGACAAGGCCAGCAGCGCCTCGGTCGTGCGCCGCACCTGCCCCGCACTGCAGGCCCGCACGAAGGCCGCCAGCCAGCGCAGGTGATCGACATCCGGCCGCGGCCGCCAGCGCAGCGGGCTGTCGGCCTTGAGCAGCCAGCCGGGCAGCGCGCGCAGCGCCGCCGGCGTGGCCAGCGGCTCGACGTAGCTGTAGCTCAGCTGCGCGCCGTTGGCCAGGCTCGCGCCCTGGCCCGGCTGCGCGGCCGCGTCGACCAGCGTGACCTGCCAGCCGTCGCGCGCCAGCGCGTACGCCGTCGCGCAGCCGACGATGCCGGCGCCGACCACGCAGACGCTGCCGCGCGCGGTGCTCACGGCAAGGCCGAGGCGGTCGCCGGTCGCTGGGCCATCGACCACGCCACGGCGCGCCGCGCGAGCGCGCCCGTCGCGTCGACCAGCGGCAGCGGGGCCAGGGCGCCATCGAGCGCGACCGGGATCTCGGTGCAGCCCAGCACCACCGCGCTGGCGCCGCGACGCTGCAGCGCGTGCACGGCGTCCAGCAACAGTTCGCGCGCCGGCAGCAGCCGGCCGGCCTTGACCGCTGCGATGCCCGGCATCACGCGATCCAGCATCTCGCCGGCCGTCGGCAGCAGCCATTGCACGCCCGGCATGCCACGGTTCAGGTACAGGCCCGAGGCCAGCGTCGCGTCGGTGGCCAGCAGGCCGATGCGCCCGCCGTCGCCGGCGCGCTGCGCGGCCTCGTCGAGCGCCGCGTCGACGAGGTGCAGCATCGGCAGGCCGAGCGCCTCGCGCAGCTCGTCGAACCACAGGTGCGCGGTGTTGCAGGGCATCACCACCAGCTCCGCGCCGGCCGCCACGAGGCGGCGGCCGCTGGCGACCATCGCCGCGAGCGGCGAGTCGCCCTCGCCGCGGAAGGCGCGCGTACGGTCGGGCACCTGCGGGATCGAGCTGACGACCACCGGCACATGCTCCTGGTCGATGGCGGCGGGCGTGGCCGCGAGCATCTTGCGCAGGAAGTCCAGCGTCGCCAGCGGCCCCATGCCGCCGAGGACGCCAACCACGCCCGCCACGCCGCCGCCGGCATCGGGCCAAGCGCTGCCCGCGCCGCGCGCGCCGCGCGGCGGAAGGTCGATCGCGTTCACGGGGTGGGGGGCGCGCCGCTCAGGTCGCCGGCTTGTCCGACAGCGCCTTCAGGTTGTCCTTGAGCTCCTGGCTCATCGGCGCATTGAGGTTGATGCCCTTGGGCGGGATCGGCGACTGGAACCACTTCTTGTACAGCGCCTCGAACTCGCCGCTCTTCATCAGCCCGGCCAGCGTGTCGTCGACCAGCTTCTTGAAGGACGGGTCGTCCTTGCGGATCATGATCGCGTAGGGCTCGACCTGGATCGCCTCGCCCACCACGGCCAGTTCGGCCGGGTTCTGTGCGCTGGCGCGCAGGCCGTACAGCAGGATGTCGTCCATGCCGAAGGCGTCGGCCCGGCCGGACTGCACCAGCAGCGCGGACTCGGCGTGGTCCTTGGCGCTCAGCAGCTCGAAGTCGAGCGCGCGGTCGGCGTTGAGCTTGCGCAGGATCTGGTAGTTGGTGGTGCCGGTGGTCGAGACGACCTTCTTGCCCTTCAGGTCGGCGATCGACTTGACCGGCGAGTCGGCCTTCACGAGGAAGCGCGTGCCGGTGTAGAAGTAGTTGGTCGCGAAAGTGACCTGCTTGGCACGCTCGCTGTTGTTGGTGGTCGAGCCGCACTCGATGTCGATGGTGCCGTTCTGCAGCAGCGGGATGCGGTTCTGCGAGGTCACGGCCTGGGTCGCCACCTTCAGGTCGGCGCGGCCGGTGGCCTTCCTGACCGCCTCGACGACCTTGCCGCAGATCTCCCAGCCGAAGCCGACCGGCTGCGCGTCGGCGCCGAGGTAGGAGAAGGGGATCGAGGCCTCGCGGTAGGCCACCGTCATGCTGCCGCTGGCCTTGGCCTTGTCGAGCGTGCTCGCGGTCTGCGCCGAGGCGGCGGCACCGCTCAGGGCGGCGAGGGCGGCGAGGGCGGTGCGGATCGTGGGTCGCATGCGGGAGTCCTTTCTGGCGGTGGCCGGATGACGGGAGGGATGGCCGCATGCTAGCGAGCGCCGTGCCGGCCGGCGCATCGCAATTGACGGGTGGTCCATAAGCTGACCTAATGGTTCGATGCGCCTGAAGCACATCGAGGTCTTCAACGCGGTGATGCTGACCGGCACGGTCAGTGCCGCGGCGCGACTGCTGCACGTGACGCAGCCGGCCGTGACGCAGACCCTGCAGCACGCCGAGCTGCAGCTGGGCTATGCGCTCTTCACGCGGCAGCGCAACCGCCTCGTGCCCACGCACGAGGCCCAGGCGCTCTACCCCGAGGTGCAGCGGCTGATGTCGCAGCTGGAGTCGGTGCGCCGCATCGCCGGCGCGCTGGGCAGCGGCGAGGGCCAGCAGTTCCGCATCCTCATCGTGCCCTCGCTCGCGGTGCGCGCGCTGCCGCAGGCGCTGGAGCGTTTCCGCGTGCGCTATCCGCAGATGCCGGTGACGATCAGGACGCTGCACTCGGCCGAGATCGCGCGCGCGATCGCGCTGCAGGAGGGCGACGTCGGCATCGTCTACGGCAGCCTGCCGCACCCGGCGCTGCACGAGGAGCTGGTCGCGACCGGCCGCCTGGTCTGCGTGACGCGCGCCGGCGACGCGGCCGCGGACCGCCGCACCACGGTGGCGCTGGAGGACCTGCTGCGTTCGCCCTTCATCCGCATCGACGAGCGCGACCCCCTGGGCACGGTGCTGGCCGACCAGTGGTCGCGGCTCGGCGTCGCGCCGCGTGCCGGCATCACGGTGCAGACCCACCACATCGCGATGGTGCTGGCCGAGCAGGGCTTCGGGCCGGCCATCATCGACTCGTTCACCGCGCAGGCCGGCCGCAGCACGGCCCTGCACGTGCGCACCCTGCTGCCCGAGGTGCCGGTCGAGGTGCGCGCCCTGCTGCCGCAGGGGCTGCGTTCGCCGCAGCCGGTGGCGGACTTCATCGCCGCGTTCCGCGCGGTGACCGCCGCGTGAGGCGCGTCGTCAACGTGCCTTGAAGATCGCCGCGTAGTCGTCCTGGTCGTACGGCCGGTCGTCGCAGTCGGCCGACCAGGTCTGGCGCAGCGCGTTGGTGGTCTGTGCCTGCTTCGCGTACTCGGGCGCCTTGGCGTTGTAGTCGGCGACCATCTGCCGGCGCTGGTCGAGGCGCGCGTTGTAGGCGTCGACCGCGGCCTTGTCGGTGGCGACCAGCCTGGCGCGGTCGGCCTGCAGCTGCGCGTCGAAGCGCTCGAAGGCCTGCTTGGCGGACTCGAGCTCGGCCTGGTCGCGCTGCAGCTCGGCGGCCTCCTGTTCCAGCTGGCGCTGCAGGTCGAGGCAGGCGCGCAGCTGGGTCTGGCTGAGCGGCTTGCCCTTGGGCGGGCCGTCGCCCAGCACCGGCATCCGGCTGGCAGACTGCGCCTGGGCCGGCGTGGCGATCCACAGCGCCGTCCCCGTCAGCAGCAGGGCCGCCAGCGCGTGGATCGGCCGCAGGGCCGGGCGTCGTTTCGTCAGGACTTGTTGTCGCATACCGTGGCTCCTGTTGTCGTGGGTCCAGGACCGAGGGACCCGCTGCGCCGCACCAGGTTCCCGCGCGCCGCCAGCGCAATGGCACGCGCCATGCTCGAATCGTGACCATCCGTAGCTTCGATCGACCGCCTTGCAGACCCTGATCGACCTCGTCACCGCCCACGGCGCGCTGCTGGTCTTCGTCGCCACGCTGGCCGCGCGCATCGGCGCGCCGGTGCCGGCCGCGCCGCTGCTGGTGGTGGCCGGCGGGCTGTCGGTCGTGGGCGCGGTCTCGCTGCCGCTGGCCTTCGCGGTCGCGGTGCTGGCCAATGTGCTGGGCGACGGCCTGTGGTTCTGGGCCGGCCGCGTGCTGGGCCACCGCGTGCTGGGCCTGCTGTGCCGCTGGTCCTTGTCGCCCGACAGCTGCGTGCGCCAGAGCGAATCCCTGGTCGCGCGCTGGGGCGGCAGCTCGCTGGTCGCGGCCAAGTTCGTGCCCGGCGTGTCGGTGGTCGCGGCGCCGATGGCCGGCGCGATGGGCATGTCGGTGGGCCGCTTCGTGACCAGCGACGCGCTCGGCGGCGCGCTCTGGTCCGGCGTCTTCCTCGGCCTCGGCGTGGCCTTCGCCGGCGAGGTCGAGCGCCTGCTGGTGGCGCTGGCCGACGCCGGCACCGCCGCGACCCTGCTGCTGCTGGCCTTGCTGGCCGGCTTCGTCGCCTGGCGCTGGTGGCGGCGCCGTCGCTTCCTGCGCGAGGCCGCCGTGCCGCGCATCGGCGCCGACGAGCTGCAGGCGCTGATCGATGCCGCCACCCAGGGCGACCCGGCGCCGCTGATCATCGACGTGCGCTCGCTCGCCGCGGCCGAGCTCGACACCCGCCACATCCCCGGCGCGCTGATCGCCGAGCTGGACGGCATCGCCGCGCAGGCCGCCACGCTGCCGCACGACCGCGAGATCGTCCTCTACTGCAACTGCCCCAACGAGGCCTCGGCGGCCACCGCGGCGCTGCGGCTGCGGGCCGCCGGCCTGCCGCGCGCGCGGCCGCTGGCGGGCGGGCTGGACGGCTGGGCGGCGGCCGGCCGGACGGTGGCCACGGCCCGGCCGCGGCCGCTGGCGGGACCGGTTGTGGCCTAATCTCGCCTTCGTTCCGCAATTCACGAGCCAGAGCCAACCATCATGGGCAACAAGATCACCACCGAAGCCGACCGCAAGGCCACCCCGCGTCCCGCCGCGCCCAAGGGCGTTGCGCTCACCGCCGGCCATGGCCAGAAGGTCAGCCTGGAGCGCGGCTCGCACACCCGCAGCAAGAAGAACCCGGGCAAGCGCGCCAAGAAGGGCGGATAAGTCCCGACGGCCGGGCCGGCGAGCCCGGCCTGCCAAGAGCCACCCGGTTTCGGCCCCGACCCGGCCGCACCCTCACCATGCTGCGCATCAACGAACTGCGCCTGCCGCTGGACCATGCCGAGGACGCGCTGCGCCCGGCCGTCCTGGCCCGCCTCGGCATCGCCGACGCGCAACTGCTGGCCCTGCACGTCTTTCGCCGCGGCTACGACGCGCGCAAGAAGTCGGCGATCCAGCTCGTCTACACCCTGGACTGCGAGGTCGCCGACGAGGCCGCCGTGCTGGCCCGCGTGCAGCCGCGCGACCCCAAGATCCGGCCCGCGCCCGACACGCGCTACCGCTTCGTCGGCCAGGCGCCTGTCGGTGGGCCGGCCGACTTTGCCGCGAGTGATCGACCGCGCCCGGTGGTCGTCGGCTTCGGCCCTTGCGGCCTGTTCGCGGCGCTGATCCTGGCGCAGATGGGCCTGCGGCCCCTCGTGCTGGAGCGCGGCAAGGCGGTGCGCGAACGCACCCAGGACACCTGGGGCCTGTGGCGCAAGGGCGTGCTGGAGCCGGAGTCGAACGTGCAGTTCGGCGAGGGCGGCGCCGGCACCTTCAGCGACGGCAAGCTGTGGAGCCAGATCAGCGACCCGCGCTTTCTCACGCGCAAGGTGCTGGACGAGTTCGTCAAGGCCGGCGCGCCGGAGGAGATCCTCGTCGTCAGCAAGCCGCACATCGGCACCTTCCGCCTGGTGTCGATGATCGAGAAGATGCGCGCCGGGATCGAGGCCCTGGGCGGCGAGATCCGCTTCGGCCAGCGCGTGACCGACGTGCTGATCGAGGACGGCGCCGTCCGCGGCCTCACGCTCGCCTCGGGCGAGCAGCTGCGCGCCGACCACGTGGTGCTGGCGCTCGGCCACAGCGCGCGCGACAGCTTCCAGATGCTGCACGCGCGCGGCGTGTTCATGGAAGCCAAGCCCTTCTCGATCGGCTTTCGCATCGAGCATCCGCAGGGCGTGATCGACCGTGCGCGCTTCGGCCCCAGCGCCGGGCATCCGCTGCTGGGCGCCGCCGACTACAAGCTGGTGCACCACGCGAAGAACGGCCGCGCGGTCTACAGCTTCTGCATGTGCCCCGGCGGCACCGTGGTCGCGGCCACCTCGGAGGCCGGCCGCGTGGTGACCAACGGCATGAGCCAGTACTCGCGCAACGAGCGCAACGCCAATGCCGGCATCGTCGTCGGCATCGGTCCGCAGGACTACCGGCAGGACGGCAAGTCGGACGGACCGGTGAGCCCGCTCGACGGCATGGCCTTCCAGCGCCACTGGGAGTCGCGCGCCTACGAACTGGGCGGCGGCGGCTACCTGGCGCCCGGCCAGCTGGTCGGCGACTTCCTCAAGGGCCAGCCCAGCCGCGTGCTCGGCGGCGTGGAGCCCTCGTACAAGCCCGGCGTGCGGCTCACCGACCTGGCACCGAGCCTGCCGGCCGATGCGATCGAGGCGATCCGCGAGGCCTTGCCGGCCTTCGAGCAGCAGATCAAGGGTTTCGCGATGCCCGACGCGATGCTGACCGGCGTCGAGACCCGCACCTCGTCGCCACTGCGCATCACGCGCGGCCGCGACTTCCAGAGCCTCAATGTGCGCGGCCTCTACCCGGCCGGCGAAGGCGCGGGCTACGCGGGCGGGATCATGTCGGCGGGCGTGGATGGCATCGAGGTGGCCGAGGCGGTGGGCGCGGCGATGCTGGGCCTCGAGCGCCCGCCGGGCAAGCCGTCCGCATCGGCGGCGCTGTACTGAGCCTGGCACGATGAACATGCGCCGACGACGACTGCTGATGGGCCTGCTAGGCCCGCTCGGCGCCGGGATCGCCGCGCCGGCGACCGCTGCGCCGCGACCGCGGCCGTGGCCGGCGGGCCGCGCCACACCGAAGCTCGCCCTGCCCGGTCACGACGGCCCGGCCTTCGACCTGGCCGACGCGCGAGGGCAGGTCGTGGTGCTCAACTTCTGGGCCAGCTGGTGCCCGCCCTGCGTCGACGAACTGCCCTCGCTCGACGTGCTGGCCGAGCGCCATGCCGACCAGCGCCTGCTGGTCGTCGCGGTGAACCATCGCGAAACCGACCAGGCGCTGGGCAAGTTCATGCAGTTCATGCCGCTTAGCCGCACACGCATCGTGCGCGACACCGACGGCGCGGCCTCGCAGGCCTGGGGCGTGCGCGTGTTCCCGACCACGGTCGTCGTCGGCCGGGACGGGCGTGCCGCGTTCTCGGTCGTCGGCGAAGCCGACTGGGCCGGCGCCGACGCCGCAGGATGGATCGCGCCGCTGCTGCGCGCCCGCTGACGACACCGATGGCTTGCATCGCAGGAGACCCCATGTCCGACACCCTGTCCCGCCGCGCGCTGATCCAGGGCGGCTGCGTCCTTGCCGTCGCGCCCTGGCTGCCGCTGCGGACCCTGGCCCGGGAGCGCCGCTTCGCGCCCCAGGTCGGCCCGTGGCGCGGCTTCGAGACCACGACCGTGGTCACGGTCGCCGACCACCAGGGCAGCACGCGCGTGTGGCTGCCGCTGCCCGATGTCGACACCGACTACCAGCGCTCGCTGGGCCACGACTGGACCGGCAACGCCACGACGATGAAGCTGGTGGCCGACGCCGGGCGCGGCGTGCGCATGCTCTACGCCGAGTTCCCGGCCGGCGTCGACGTGCCGACGCTGACGCTGGTGAGCCGCCTGCAGACCCGCAGCCGCACGGTCGACTGGAGCCGGCGCGGCAAGGTCGACGAAGACCCGGCCGTGCTGCGCGCCGCGCTCGCGCCGACCGAGCTGATGCCGACCGACGGCATCGTGCGCAAGACCGCGCTCGAGGCGACCCGCGGCGCCAGGGGCGAGGTCGAGAAGACGCAGGCGCTGTACCGCTGGGTGGTGACGAACGCGCACCGCGAACCCAGGGTCAAGGGCTGCGGCACCGGCGACGTGCGCACCATGCTCGAGACCGGCAACCTGGGCGGCAAGTGCGCCGATCTCAACGCCGTCTTCGTCGCCATGAGCCGTTCGGTCGGCATCCCGGCGCGCGACGTGTACGGCCTGCGCGTCGCACCTTCGGCCTTCGGCTACCGCGAGCTGGGCGCCAACCCGGCCGGCCTGAAGGGCGCGCAGCATTGCCGCGCCGAGGTCTTCCTGCGCTCCTACGGCTGGGTCGCGATGGATCCGGCCGACGTGCTGAAGGTGATGCGCCAGGAGACGCCGGAGTGGATCAAGGACCCGGCGCACCCGGTGGCGGCCCCCGTCAACCAGGGCCTGTTCGGCAGCTGGGAAGGCAACTGGATCGCCTACAACACCGCCCACGACGTGCGCCTGCCCGGCAGCGCCGGCAAGGGCACGCTGCCCTTCCTGATGTACCCGCAGGGCGAGAACGCGAGCGGCGTCTTCGATTCGCTGTCGCCGGACAGCTTCAGGTACACGATCAGCGCGCGCGAGCTGGCCGCCTGATCGGTGGCGGGGGGCATTCCCCTGCGGATGCGCGGACCCGCTTGCTGGTTCCCGCCCTTGCCTCGCACCGTCCTCCCGCGTTAGTCTCTCGTCGACACACATCCTGTTACATCGCGCGGGCGCTCGCGGCCCGCCGTGACGATGACGCAAGGAGACGACGATGAGCGAACTCGAGACGGCCGTGACCCACCAGGAATCGAAGATCGAGGACGAGCCCATCCTCGGCCCGGTGCTCTTCCTGCCCGACGGCAGCATCCAGCCGCTGACCTGGATGGAGCGCCTGCTGGTGGCGCTGCGCCTGACGAACGCGAAGGCGCTGGAAGCGCGCTACTTCCGGTCCGCCGCGGCCTGAGTCCGCGGTCCCGCGCAGCGCCCCGCGCCGGCCGCGGGGCGTCTGCGATCATCGGCGCCATGCACGGCGTCCCGCAGTCCTTCGACCACCCGCTCGACCGCGCCGAGTTCAAGCGGCCGGCGCATCGCGACGGCATCGAGCTGTACCGCGCGCACATCGTGCACCACGCCTTCGACCCGCACACCCACGAGGCCTTCGGCCTGGGCGCGATCGAGTCCGGCGTCGAACGCTTCCGCTACCGCGGCAGCGACCACCTGGCGCCGGCCGGGTCGCTGGTGACGATGAACCCCGACGAGCTGCACACCGGCCGCGCCGAGACCGACGGCGGCTGGCGCTACCGCATGGTCTACATCGACGCCGACGTGGTCGAGCGCGTCAGCGGCGAGCGCGGCTGGCACTTCGGTGATGCGGTCGGGCAGGACGCGCCGCGGGCGCGCCGCGTGGCGGCGCTGCTGGACGCGCTGTGGCAGGCCGACGAGCCGCTCGCCTTCGACAGCCTGCTGCACACGCTGCTGGCCGAGTTCCGCAGCCACGCGCGCACCGCGCGCACGGCCGCGCCTGAGGGCGCGCTGCGCTTCGCGCCGGTGGTCGACTACCTGCGCGCCCACCTCGACCGGCGCCTCACGCTGGACGAGCTGGCCGCGGTCGCGGGGCTGAGCCCCTTCCACTTCCTGCGCCAGTTCAAGGCGCGCTACCACGCCACGCCCCAGCAGATGCTGATGGCGCTGCGGCTCTTCGAGGCCAAGCGCCTGCTGGCCGCCGGTGATGCGCCGGCCGAGGTGGCGGCGGCCACCGGCCTGGCCGACCAGGCGCACCTGACGCGCGCCTTCGCGCGGCGCTACGGCGTGACGCCGGCCCGCTACCAAAGGCAGACACGCCGGGGCTGAGCAAGCCGGTACAAGACCGCGTCGCTGCGGGCGCCTACGCTCGCCGGATCATGTTGCTCACCGGAACCCTGTTCGCGCTGGCCGCCGGCCTGATGTGGGGCCTGGTCTTCATCGCGCCCACGCTGCTGGCCGACTACCCGCCGGCGCTGCTGTCCTTCGCGCGCTACCTCGCCTTCGGGCTGATCGCGCTGCCGCTGGCCTGGCTCGACCGCGCGCGGCTCGCGCAGTTCACGCGCGGCGACTGGCGCGAGGCGCTGAAGCTCTCGCTGATCGGCAACCTGCTGTACTACCTGTGCCTCGCTGCGGCGATCCAGCGCGCTGGCGGCCCGCTGCCGACGATGATCATTGGCACGCTGCCGGTGGTCATCGCCATCACGTCGAACCTTCGCGACGCAGCGCGCGACGGCCGCCTGCCCTGGGCGCGGCTCGCGCCCTCGTTGTTGCTGATCGCCGCCGGCATCGGCTGCGTCAACCAGGTCGAGCTGGCCGCACTGCGCGCCGACCCGCAAGCCGACCTGGCGCGCTATGCGAGCGGCGCGCTGCTGGCGGTGGCGGCGGTGGCCTGCTGGACCTGGTACCCGATCCGCAACGCCGACTGGCTGCGTGCCCACGCCGACCGCAGCCCGCGCACCTGGGCCACGGCGCAAGGCGTCGCGACGCTGCCGCTGGCGGCCGCCGGCTACGCGGGCTTCTGGATCTGGAGCAGCGCCTCCGGCCAGGCCTTCGCCATGCCGCTCGGCCCGGCACCCGAGCGCTTCGTCGCGCTGATGCTGGCGGTCGGCCTGTTCGCGTCGTGGCTGGGCACGCTGTGCTGGAACGAGGCCAGCCAGCGCCTGCCGACCGCGCTGGTCGGCCAGCTGATCGTCTTCGAGACGCTGTCGGCGCTGGCCTATGCCTACGCGCTGCGCGCCGAATGGCCGGGTGCCGCCACGCTGATCGGCGTCGCCCTGCTGGTGGCCGGCGTGCTGTGGGCGCTGCGCGTCAGACCCGAGGCGCTGGCGGCGGAGGGGCACGCGGGCTGAAGGCTCAGGCCTTCAACGCCTCATCCAGCACCTCGACCCAATGCCTCACCAGCGTCACGGTGCTGCCGCTCTGGAGGTGCTGGATGCAGCCGACGTTGGCCGACACGATGCAGTCGGCGCCGGCCTGCGCCAGCGCGGTGAGCTTGCGGTCGCGCAACTGGTACGCGAGTTCGGGCTGCAGCACGGAGTAGGTGCCGGCCGAGCCGCAGCACAGGTGGCTGTCGACGGGCGTGAGCTCGACGTCGAAGCCCAGCTCGCGCAAGCCCGACTCGACGCCGCCGCGCAGCTGCTGGCCGTGCTGCAGCGTGCAGGGCGGGTGGTAGACCAGCTTCGGCGGCTTGCCGCCGCGCAGCCGCGGCTTGAGGCGCGGCACCAGGTCCGGCAGCAGCTCGCTCAGGTCGCGCGTCAGCGCGGCGATCTTCGCGGCGCGCTCGGCATAGGCCGGGTCGTGCCGCAGGTGGTGCGCGTACTGCTTGACGGTGGCCCCGCAGCCCGAGGCGTTCATCACGAGGGCCTCGACCTTGCCCTGCGCGGTGAGGCCCTGCACCATCGGCCACCAGGCGTCGACGTTGCGGCGCATGTCGGCCAGCGCGCCCTCGTGGTCGCTCAGGTGGTCGCGGATCGCGCCGCAGCAGCCGGCACCGTCGGCCACCAGGGTCTGGATGCCGGCGGCGTCGAGCACGCGCGCGGTGGCGCTGTTGATGTTGGGTGCCATCGCCGGCTGCACGCAGCCCAGCAGCATCAGCACCTTGCGCGGATGGCGGCGCGTCGGCCAGTCGTGGGCGCGCGGGCCGGCTTTCGGCGGGACCTTGGCCTTCAGCGACGCCGGCACGAAGGGGCGGAACCACTGGCCGAGCTTCATCGCCGGCGCGAACAGCGGCGAGGTCAGGCCTTCCTTCAGCGCCGCGCGCACCGCGCGCTCGGCCGGCGGGCGCTCGACCTTGGCGTCGACGACGCGCCGGCCGATGTCGACCAGCGCGCCGTACTGCACGCCCGACGGGCAGGTCGTCTCGCAATTGCGGCAGGTCAGGCAGCGGTCGAGGTGGAGCTGGGTGCTGCGCGTCGGCTCGGCGCCCTCGAGCACCTGCTTGATCAGGTAGATGCGGCCGCGCGGGCCGTCGAGCTCGTCGCCCAGCAGCTGGTAGGTCGGGCAGGTGGCCGTGCAGAAGCCGCAGTGCACGCACTTGCGCAGGATGGCTTCGGCCTCGGCGCCGTCGGCGCTGCCTGCGTACTCGGGGGCGAGGGTGGTCTGCATGCGCAGGCTCAGGCGATCGCCGCCGCCGTCGCGGGCAGGAAGGGCGCGACATGCGACAGCGCGCGCGCGACGTACTCGTCCTTCTCGCCGACCGGGGCGACGTAGTGCAGCGCCTGACGGGCCTCGTCGACGCCGATCAGGCGCGCGATCAACCACGCCGCCAGGTACTGCGAGGCCAGGCAGCCGCCGGCGGTGGCGACGTTGCCGCGCGCGAAGAAGGGCTGGTTCAGGACCTCGACGCCGGCCTCCTGCACCCAGGGCCTGGTGATCAGGTCGGTGCAGGCCGGCAGCTTGTCGGCGCCCTGGCCGAGCAGTCCCAGCCTGGCGAGCAGCAAGGTGCCCGAGCACTGCGCGCCGATCAGCTGGCGTGCCGGGTCCAGGCGCAGCTGCGCGAGCAGAGGCGCGTCCTGCGCGATCTCGCGCGTCTTGATGCCGCTGCCGACGATCACCGCGTCGGCCGCGTTCGCCTCGGCCAGCGTCGCCTGCGCGTGCAGCACCACGCCGTTCATCGAGGTGACGGTCGCCGTCGGGCTGGCCAGCGAGACGCGCCAGCCCGGCCGCTTGATGCGGTGGAGGATGCCGAGCGCGACGATGGAGTCCAGCTCGTTGTAGCCGTCGAAGGTGAGGATGGCGATGTGCATGGTCGGTCCGCGAGGGGTCAGAGATCGGGATAGAGCCGGCCGCGGTTGAAGACGCCGGCCGGGTCGAACTCGCGCTTGAGCTCGCGATGGATGCGCATCAGCGGCGCGGGCAGGGGCGCGAAGACGCCGGCCGACTTGTCAGCGCCGCAAAACAGCGTCGCATGGCCGCCGGCACGTTGCGTGGCCTCGCGCACCGCGGCCGCCGGCGCGGCGCTGCACCACCAGCGCTGGCCGCCGCCCCACTCGATGAGCTGTTCGCCCGGCAGCTTGATCGCGGGCGCGGTCTGCGGCAGCGACAGGCGCCACAGCGTCACGCCGGAGCCGGACTCGACCGCCGTGCGTGCCTTGGTGAAGAACTCGTCCTCGTGGTCGCGCAGGCCGTCCCAGAAGGGGTTGGCCAGGGCATCGGCGATGCGCTCGCCACCCAGGCGGGCCAGCGCCGCGTCGACTGCGGCCCGCGCGCCGCGCAGGCGGACCAGCAGCATGCCCGCCCACCAGGCGCTGGCGCTGATCGGCAGCGGCTGGCCGCCCCAGGCATGCAGCTGCTTCAGCGCCGCGGCCTCGTCCAGCTCGAAGCGCAGGGTGGCCGTCGCCGGCTGCAGCGGCAGCACCTTCAGCGACACCTCGAGGATCGCGCCCAGCACGCCCATCGACCCGGCCAGCAGCCGCGAGACATCGTAGCCGGCGACGTTCTTGATCACCTGTCCACCGAAGCTGAGGACCTCGCCGCGGCCGTTGAGCAGCGTCGCGCCCAGCACGTGGTCGCGCAGCGAGCCCACCGACGCGCGGCTCGGGCCGCTGAGGCCCGCGGCGACCATGCCGCCGACCGTGCCGCCCCCGCCGAAGCGCGGCGGCTCGAAGGGCAGGCACTGGCCCTTCTCGGCCAGCGCGGCTTCGAGCTCGGCGATGCTCGTGCCGGCGCGTGCCGTGACCACCAGCTCGGTCGGCTCGTAGCTCGAGATTCCGGCGAGCGGCTTGATGTCCAGCGGCTCGCCCTGGACCGTGCCGCCGTAGAAGGCCTTGCTGCCCTGGCCGGTGATCGCGAGCGGCGTGTTCGCGGCCTGCGCGGCGCGAACACGCTCGACCAGCACGGCGAGCGCGGGATCGTTCGAGGTCGTCATCGAGGCCCGGCGCTCAGAAGCGGGGGATGTCGGGGAAGGGCAGCAGCCCCTTCTTCACGTGCATCTTCCCGTACTCGGCGCAGCGGTGCAGCGTCGGGATGACCTTGCCGGGGTTCAGCAGGCCGGCCGGGTCGAAGGCGCGCTTGAGGCCCAGCATCTGCTCGCGCTCGGCGGGCGAGAACTGCACGCACATGGAACTCAGCTTCTCGATGCCGACGCCGTGCTCGCCGGTCACGGTGCCGCCCAGCATCACGCTGGTCTCCAGGATGTCGGCGCCGAAGAGTTCGGCGCGGTGCAGCTGGTCGGGGTCGTTGGCGTCGAACAGG